>Ga0307517_10000162_pt1 | contig 107930 bp, 120 predicted proteins | sample 23_EM_MG_FD_194515 | JGI IMG/M metagenome (GOLD analysis project Ga0307517, IMG submission 194515) | Populus trichocarpa ectomycorrhiza microbial communities from riparian zone in the Pacific Northwest, United States - 23_EM | ecosystem: Host-associated > Plants > Roots > Unclassified... | reverse complement strand
AGTTTGTCAGTTCATAAAACTGATGTTTTCTCCAAACTGTTTTGGTGGGTCATCTTGGTTGCCATGCACTTTCCCAGCTTGAACCATATTGCCCCATGCTGGAATTTCTATTGGTACAGGCTCATATCAGAGTTAAAACTTTGTGGCTTGAATGTATTAAAAATAACTCTGAGAGGTCCTGGAATTGAACTCATTTACACTATTCAAATATGTGACTAAGCGCCAAGGTGTCCCCTGTTCCAAAGAATGAGGTGCACAGTTAAGACGTCCGGAACCATAGCTCAGAATCCTACCGTGTTAACTACCCTGTAACAGAGAGTAAACCAGAAATATTATTAGAGTTAGTGATTTTTTTAACTTTTGAAAAGCATTATTTAAGTCGCTTATCTCACTCAAAATTCATTGGCAAAATCACCATCAGAGGAGCCTAACAGGGCTTAGCCTGCCAAGAACACCCTCAAGAAATGGACATTTGCACAAATTGCATTCTTCTGTGCCTAGCCTTCCTCCAAGATTTTTTAACACATCTTAATAAATCCACCTATTTCTGTTTTTTTTATGTAATATTTTCATATCTTTGTGATTTTTTATGCAATTCCCTTGGCAATGGGAGAAACATTACTGTTGGCTGACATTAAAAAACCTTGATGGTATTTTGTAGGGAGGGCCCGGGATTTGCTGGTATTCTGTAGGTTTTCTCAAATAACTTACCGGTCTTTTGTTAATAAATTTCCGTCTGCCTACGTTCGTTTGATTTGGAATGAAGTTCTCAATTGCTTCCCCGGTATTTTTTACTTTTTTCACTTATCACCGCCGCCTCCGCGAGCGCCGTTTCCGTCCCGGCGTTACAGTCGGGAGAGAGGGGTGGGGAGAAAGGGGACGGAGGTGACGGGTGTGGCGGTTGTGGTGGTGGTGGAGGAGCCCACCGCTTTTATGCCTTTATTAGAGGGTTTGCGCATGAGGACCTAGGTGGCGGTTAGCAGAAAATAGACCTAGGTGTGAGAATTAGTTTGCGCAACCAGCTTAGGCAGCTTGGCAGCCGGGTGACGGCAGAATGAGCACATCGCACTGAAGGTCGAAAAGGCTGTGGGAAGTGCGGCGTCAAGCAACATAACGATCAGTACAATCCGAGTTCTCTGCTCTTGAGGTGAGTTTATGAAACTGTCGAAGTGTTATTTGTTTCTGATATGCAGCCAGGAAACTTGATCGTGAAAGAGAAGAGGCCCCAGGAATATTTGCTTGGCCTGTAACCGGTTCAAGCCAGAACCAGCTACACCCCGGAACCCACAACGAACGGTATGCGAGAAACACTATTTACGGAGGTACCGCTCCTAAGTTTTGTATGTTACATAGGGGGTCAGGACAGTAAACCTCGCCTGTGGAACATACAAAACTTAAGGTGCTGTACCTCCGTATAATAGTTTGCATAGAAGAAGTATCAGGAGACTAACCTTGTGCTAGGTAGAATGCTGGCTGTGCATCTTCGACACAAGCGAAAGGTCAGACGGTTGGAAATGCTGGTGAAGCTTAGAGGTGCAGTGGCTCGAGATAATAGCCGAAAGCGGGGACCCTTAAGAGATCAGGGGCGGGTTGATTTAGACATGCTGGAGGAGGAGGAGTGGCGGAATTTATTTCGGTAGGTAATCGATATAACCAGTATGAATGAAAATTGGCTACTTATAAGTAAAGATTTACCAGAAGTGAGGTTGATGAGTTATTGGCTGCGTTACAGCTTCCAGCTATAATTCAGTGTGATAACCGAATCGTTGAAGAGTCACGAACAGGATTATGCATGTTGCTTGCCCGGCTAGCATATCCCAATCGCCTCAGCGACCTTGGAATGAAGTTTGGTTGGCCTGTTGAGCGTGTATCTCGAATCAGTACCACCGTTCAAGCATTGATCTATTCGAAGTGGAAGCACCTTTTAGAATGGGATACTATACGATTAACTCCTGAAAAGTTATTGCAATATGCTCAGGCTGTTGAGAGGAAGGGAGCTCCGATTCAAACAGTATGGGGATTTATTGATGGGACGATTCGGGCAATTGCCCGCCCCTCCCGGCGACAGCAGACATGCTACAATGGCTGGAAGCGCAAGCATTGCCTCAAGTACCATGCTATAGTTACACCGGACGGGTTAATAAGCCATCTTTTTGGCCCGGTTGATGGCCGAAGAAATGATTCTTTTTTATGGCATGAGTCTAACCTACCACAGATACTGCAGCAGCATGCGCATGCTCCTGATGGAACCCCTCTTCAAGTCTATGGGGACCCCGCTTACAGTATTGGCCGCTTTCTGATATCCCCATACCAGGGGGCTAGAATAGGTTATGACCAAAGACAATGGAACAGCAGAATGTCCAGGGTCCGAATAGTAGCTGAATGGGCTTTCAAGGAGATGGTGAATACATTTGGGTTTCTAGATTATGTCAAAAATCAGAAGCTTTTATTGCAACCTGTTGGAGTACAGTTTTGTGTTGCTGCGCTTTTACATAATGCTCATGTATGCCTTCATAGGCCTCAAGTTACACAGTTCTTTAATTTGGTACAAGGGAATCGGGTGGGCTTGGAGCAGAATGAGTTGATTGAGGAGGAGCTTCTTGCACCACCATCTTTGCTTGAGTATTTTCATAACTAATTCAATATCTACACTATACATCAAGTGTGAAACTAATCTCGTTAAGCAGAACCTCAAAGACTATAGACTCCTTATCATAGACACCTTTAGCTAATACTATATCAACTTTGAGAGCTTAATATATAGCTAAATACTGCGTGTACCAGCTGTCAAGGATGGCTGTGTGGGAATCACAAAGCTCCTGTTGACATAGGAAGATGTCAACCCTGATAGCTCAAGTAAATACAGACAGATACCGTTCCTAGAGGGGGTATCCACGATAGCTATGCGGGAATTATGAAAGTACTCGGGCTGTTGGAGCGAGAGATGGTGTTCGCAATGTCCCAGTCTATCCGTCCTGTCATTTTCTGAACATGGCCAACAAGTAAGAGCCAAGCACCAGGATAAACGACATTCTGGCGTCACCCACCTTTTTCCCCTGTTTGCACATATTTTCTGCTATTTTCCACTATCCCCTGCCCTTCCCCACCCTCCCCCGCAGTGTTCTCAGCTGTCCAGGGCCCCTGTAGGAGCCGGTAGGTTGACTTGAAAGACCCCCGAACCAGACGGGACGGCAAAATCTAGTCCGTCCTAGTCCTTGAATTCCCAGGACGGCCATCATTAGCAAGGACGATGAGCCCGACGACCTGAGACATCTTCTGCCCAGGGATGGTGGGAAACTACATGGAACTGCCGGGGATAGTGGAAAATATTAGAAAACATCGGGAAACAGCAGAAGACGGCGGGGGGCAACGGGGGACAACGAGGGACAAAAGGGGACAACAGGCGATGGTGGGGGACAATACAATGTCGTTCGTCCTCGTCCTGGCCCAAGACGGACGGACTGCCCCGTTGCGAACACTGCTGCCCGTCATGCCCTGCCGTCCCCAGCAGTCCTACTTGTCCCAGGGAAGAAGTGCCCACAAACTGGGGGAGTCTATTTTGTATGAGTGCTCCGACGTGCACAGATGTTTTGCCATATATATTTTTAATCTCTGTTTGTGGGTACTTGTTGCCTGGGACAAGTATGTTGCTAATGAACCTGCTGTCCTTTGGTAGAAGTTGTCTTGGTTGAGAGGCTTGTCGTTCTTGCTAATAACAGCCATTCTGGGAAAGCGAGAAGGGGGGACGATAATTTGCCGCCCTGTCTTGTCTGTGGCGTTTTGCCCAAGAGGTTTACCACTCCCCCAGCTTGGCCCTATAGTAGCCCCGAAGGTCTAAGAACACTGCAAGAAAATGTCAACCCTAATAGCTCAAGTCAATAGGGCCAGACACTACTCTGGTAGGCTGCAGAGCATAGTTGCGTGGAAATCATGAAGCTACTGTTGGAAAGAGAAGATGTCAACCCTGATCGCTGCGGTAAATATGGTTGGACACTGGTATTGCAGGCTGCTAAGTATGGCCGTGTAGGAAGGTTGAGGCTACAGCTAGTGGAGGAAGACACTAACACATGTATTCCATTTACAAAGTATGACCGAACACCATTCTGATGGACCATCTAGTACTAGTATTAACCACCAATTAGCTATAACACTTACTGATTAAGTAGAAGTAAATTTTAAATTTCATTATCCTTTCTCAAAGCCTCCAAGATTAATACTAACTCATCCTTGCGTGCCTCACGTTCCAAATATGCATCGTGTGATCGACGCTCACTCTGCTCACGCATCTCATCCGTAAGACCCAAGATTGCACCCATCAAATCCTCATGCTTTCCATCCTGCCTTCTTTCAATCTCTCTGAACTCCTCCTCATCCTTTTTCATTCCTTCAGTAAACTCAAGCAACACCTTATCAATACTCCTACACTCAGAATTCTTCTTCTGCTTTTTCATAGGCCTTGCTGCCTTTTCTGCCCTTCCTCCCACTACCGACATATTACTTCCCTCACCTTCCTCCTCGCGTTGCCGAACTAACCCTCTCATAGCATCATCGCGTACTCTCTTGCCATCTAGTTCAAGCTGAGCAGCCTTCAGCTGAGCAAGCTTTCTCGTATGCAGATCGGTACTACTCTGGTCCCACCTCGTAGCCAGTTCGACAAGATTTGCCTCAAACTCTCCGAATTCTTCATCTGTACCAGTCTTTCGCAAGGAGGCAAGTTCTGCTCGCTATTTCTTCCTATTAGTATTGGCTTCCTAGTACCTTAGTTAGAATACATACTTGGGGGCAAATTAACAATCAGGCAAAAGTGACCAACAAAATCTTTGGTTGCAACACAGATATTTCAAGTCACTTTTGCCGGATCTTTGATTTGCGCCCGAGTATTTGACTTACCTTATAGATCTCGACTAACTTCTTCATCCTCTGACGGCACGACTCTCCACTGCGGACAATCGGCTGAGGCTGCAAGGTTTGTAGAGTGGCTGAAACCTCTCCCCATTTGCTAACCGTATTGCCCCGTCCACAGGTAATCGGGTCGGTCGCGAGTACTTGTCGTACAAGGGCACGATCCATCCAGCCCGCCCACTTTGCCCCTCTTGCTCGGGTATGCGAGTTATTGAATTGCTCTTCAAAGCCGGTGTTAGAGGGTTCAGCGCTTCTTTCACCCTCCTCCCCCAAATATCTCCTATTCGAACCTGACACAGATATAGTATTTGGCAACATCGCAATATTTGCAGCGTATTGATGGTTGCTCGCTGGTTGCTCCGTTGTGATCAAATCTCTCCAGGCCTGGAAAACGCTATTTTACACTTCCCCCAGGTCTTGCCACCCACCTGGGTGTCCAAGACTTTTTGGTTAACCAAAAATAACCTGTTTTTTCACCACCTAGGTGTCCTTGCGCAAACCCTCTATTCACACTCAACCGTAGTTTCCAGCGGGGACCTTTCGATGGGTGCATCCCTCCCCCCTAAGGGTTGGTCGGGTCCAACCGATTGGCTGGATGGGAGCTGGTCGAGGCTGTCAACAGGCTGTGTGCTGCTGCAGCAATTAACTTACTGAACTATCGTACCCTACACTATTATCATGACCTATTATCTGGTTTTTCACCAGCTGAATGGTGTTATCGCGGAAACGCTCAAGAACCTGCGAGCCGAGTCGTTGCCCCCCCTAGTAAGGCTCTGCCTATTTTCTCATTTATAAATTTTTTGTCCTAGCTGGAGGCTAAAGTTGCCATGACCCCCCCACCCCTACCTATACCAGGAGGGGGACTTCAACGACTCATGATACATACCGGTATGTAGCACTCACGGCCCTGAATGATGGGAAAGTGGGCCCGGTACGGTATACTCTGGCCAAGGTGGGAATACGATATGACCGAGTCAATTTTCGAGACCGGTTGGAGTGTCCCAATTAATTTGTGGCCTGCGCGTTCTTTCCTCCTAGCAGGCTTGTGTCCATAGATGCACCAATAGCGATGGAAAATCAAGTGTGTGGAGGATATTCTGAATGGATCCCACTGGCCTCTATAGTGATTCGACTGCCCTGTATGAGCAGGCGGCCATCGTTGCCCCGCCGCCTACCCTTACGACCACCTTAACGTATCGTTTTCTAGTGCATTTGCACCAGACTTCAGTAAACAGGTATCTAGACTAGCTTGCCGCAAAGCCACCGCTGCCGTTCGGTGCATATGCCCGTTTTCTTATTGTCACACAAAACTCATCATAGCGAGATTTCCAACTGCGCTTCACAAACAAAATCCCATGCAATCCATCCAGAATATCCCGGTTCCCCCACCCCAAGCTTCCGCTCATAGTTCATCACTCGACAAAATCTACCCCCTCTTGACGTCGGCGGAAGCGTTAACCGGGCAAAAAGGGTATTCGTGCCCAATCACAAGCCAACAACCAAAGCACCAGGAAGAAGGAAGGGAAAAAAAGGAAAAGGCCAGAGCACAAGCTTTGTCCGAGCCGTATCTACCATTTCACGGAAACATTGGCAACACACCACCACTATCCACCCTTAGAAAATGGCAACAAAACATCACAAGAGATAAAACCTTGACCGGCCGCACATGAGCTGGCTCAAGCCGTCGCCAGCATCGCTAGAGCTGAATCTCGAGATTGAGCCAGCTCATATACCGCTTAGCATCTATATGCAAGATGCGAAAGTCCAAATAAAAAGTTGGCACTTACAATCTTAGAAACCCCAACCTGTCGTCCCGTCCCGCAATTGTGGATCCCTCCGGTACAGCCCAGAGAATGAACGGGCCGTTGTTCCCCCTAAAATTCTCTGGGCTGTTGAGTGTCCCCGGGCGTCTCCAATGCCCCAAGATCATGTTATTCCCCGGCAACATTACACCCTCGTATGTCCATTGGTGGCTGTGATAAGATTTCTGGAACTCGATGTGTTTCCAGACGCCGTTGTATCTAAGCGTCGGATCTGGCTTCGTCGGTGATATTTTTCCGTGGGCTATTGTGAAGGTTTGAATGTCACAGCCCGAGCCCTGGAATTCATTGTGATTGATCATGGAGAGGGTCATGTCTACCAGCGGGCCATCTGAAAGGTCGTGGAGCCGGGGGCGGATGTTTCGTTGCGCATATGCTTGAGTTTTGGTAAGTACCCAGTATCATGTCTCGAAAAGAGGATACAAACCATAGGCTCCATACCATTTCGATGGTATTATATGGTGGGGTCCCACATAGTCACCAAGTTTTCCTTCCCACCAAGAGGGATACTCGTGCGGTTGCATCAAACGCTTCTGATAAAGCATATTCGACCCCGAATCCTTGTGTATGTGATAGATGAAGTACTTGGCAAGTGCCTCGATGACTTGGAATTGAGGATATCCATCGAAGCTCACCGCAGGGGTGCTGTAAACCATGGTGTGCAGATTATAGAGATCTTTCTCTTCTGGGAGCTGAAGCAATGGCGTCATCAAGACATTGACAGCGGCAGCCAATGCGTAGTTGTTGCCCCGCCCCTCAAGTAATCCCAATGTGCGATCTGGGCGCTTTAAATTGTTTAGAATCTTGAAATTCTTCCCAGTGATCTCTTTTGTCTCGGACTTATATCCTCGGGCATCTGGCCAATCCAGAAGGAACATTAGCAACTATGCCAAAATAGAGCCACCAGAGTCCAATCTTATGAATAAGTCAATGGATAGAGATGCGACGTCTAAGGTGCGATTGGAGAAGAGAGAATAAAGAAGTAGACATTAATATGACGCAGGGGAAAATCAAGCTAGGCTGCAAAGAACTAAGGTAGATTGTGCTCACCGTGCAATACATCCCAGATAATTTCCAGGACCTCCGCTTCCTCCGATACATTTTCACTTCCGAACTCCATGCGTGGTACGCCCCGTAGGATTAGTTTTTGTCTCAGTTGATAGGCGCGTTTCCAGTCGTAGGGTTTGCCAGGAAGCTTGGAAGAGGGTTCATCATAGATGCTTAGAAGTTTTGCCCGCCAAACTACCTGGTCATCCCGAACGACGCTATTGAAGATATGGCAAACAAGACAAAAGCTACAGAGGTCTATGTCCGAGAGCTCGCCTGCGATGAGCTTTAGTATCTAGTCAAGTTTCAGTAAAACACTGTAGGTACAGCTCGTCTAAGACGGTTGAGAGGAGAAGGTGGTTGTGGGGCTTACCTCTGGAGGAAAGGACAGCAAGGTCATGGGGGCGGAAAAAGTCTTATCACCGGCGATAATGGGTATGGAAGAAAGCCAGTCGATGAAGAATTATAGGCCTGGATCAATTGACGGGTTGCCGAAAAATAGGGGAAAGGTGGAGGTGGAGGTGGGTAGATCAACGAATTACTGGCACAAGCGGTTTATGAGAGGGAAATCTGAGTCTCTACTCACCACCAGAGGAGCGTATCATACTCCTCCAGTAACGATCCAGGTATGATATGATACTCGGTTATGTACCAATATACACAAATCGTGGGACGGGCCCTATGTGCGGGCGAAGTTAGGGCTGTAGCCGATCTCGGTTAGTATGGGATGATAATAATAATATGATATGATACCTTAAAACACACTATGGTCAGCCTTTGCAGCCAAGAGGCAGTTGCCGTGCGCCAACGCAGAGGGGAAGTTGATATCTGTTTCTCCACCTTTAATTCCCTTAATTCCGGAGGAAGAAAAGAAGAAAGAAAAAGTCTTTCTATCGAAATGAAAAATCGAGCACAGATGAAAGCCAGATTTTGGGATGGGGGGTGTTCCCCTTGTTATAGGAAGAGAGGGGCAGCAAGAGGTGGGGAAATATACATGATATCGAAGACGAGATCTGAGAGCTGCTGTTTCGGGGGCGCACTGTGTGATTCGCCTGCTCGAGACACAGTAGGTGCCATAGATGTCCTTAGACCTCTAGCCAGCTCCACTAGAAATCTCCTCGAGCCTCACATGTACTCTATACATACTAGGGCGATACCATAGCTCGAACTGTGCTTGTGGACCATGCACTGTAGGAACAGCTCACGAGAGCTTATCACCTTCCAAGAATGCCAGATCCCCCCCCCCCCACTTGGTGCATCCCTGACTGCGGTACCAACCATCGTGAGCATTTGACCTGTCGCTCTCTGAGGGGTGATGCATGGTTCCGTTAGATTGAGTTCCCCTTTTGACATGTATTATTTCTTTCGGCGGTTTGCGATATCATGACTGGAGAATCCCAAAGGCATTCGAGCCCTGCCCGATCTTCACTGAGAAATGAACAGAATGAAAGGTTCAGCATATTGTGAGGGTGTCAACACAGAACTTTAGTTTGCATAAGAGGGTCCGTTCATTCCTGCGCAACTTTGTGAGAATTCATGTCAGAATCGAGCAACGTCGAAACACGCACAATCTAGAACACGGCCTGGCCAACACGATTGATGGTGCATTGCTCCAAGAGCCTCACCATCGTGAAGTTTTAACATGCAGACGGAAGATCCGTCACAGTGGTTCATCCCCCCCACATCTCCAAATTTATTGCCGGTAATCTCCATCCACGACAGCAGGAAGGAAGGTACTTGTAACACCCGTCGTCACTTTCAAGCTATTGCCTGGCCATTTGCCTATTCTAAGGGCATCCCATGTCTTGGGCGCCAAGACATCCGGATACTTTTAGAATGGGCACCTTGATCATCACACCCCACCTGATAATCCGCACTCCATCTCCCTCCACTCCCTGCTTTTTTGGCCTGAACTCCGATGCTCTGAAGACCTTGGGCTACTCACTAACCACAAAGCTCTAAAATGTGGCTTCCATTCTGGAAAGCAATTTTTGGCGTGAGAGATAGGTGGCATAGCGGTTTTGACATGGTTTTTTTTATTGGTGCTCGTTAATATTGAGGTGTCGGGATGACCATCTTGTGGAATTGGTTAATAGGGAGGTTGCCGCTATGTGTGTATTTTCGAGGGGCTAAGGGGAGTCATTTTGCGAGTGATAACACTTGGAATTGTGGATGGGGATGGTTGGATTCGTCTCGGGAAGAAATTTGACGAGTGATAATGTGTGATGGAGGGTGAGCTACTGTGCTCGAGTAAATGTGTGAAGAACAGGATCTGATCATAGAAGGCTCATAATTAAAGTTTTTCCTTTCCTTTCCCTTTTTGTTCCATTCCCGCTTTAGGTACAACAGCAGATAATGTAAACACTTGGACCGAACATTATAGTTTCAGAGGTAAGGATATTGGGGAGAAAACTCTTGGAGCGGCGCTGCAATCGCGCGGATATTACTTGCAGTAGGGAAACCGGAATCTGTGATTGCTGGATTTTGTGTCATTGTTGCTCAGACTGCAGGAAGGGCATCTGGTGTGGCTTAAATGTGCTCGTACTGGTAGACTGAGGGGCAGTGGTGAAGGATAACTCTGAACAATAAATGAGATCAGGGTTGGTGTGTCGTTATGGGAGGATAAGGAGAGCAGAATCTTGGTACTCGACGAGTACTAGTACACCATAACTTTACAGCCAAGTGATGGTTATTCCTAAACATGTGCTTGAGTCACGGGTCAAAGCCATTCTGGGGGCAGTGAGCAGCCCCAGAGAAGGCGAGTCTGGAGGCCACCCTCTTCAGCACCCAACTTCGGGTCGACTACCGGCAAAATTGGTCCATGAACCAAGTGAAGCACACATTAATGCTAAAATGCATATCTGTTGGGCCAGACGAGGACGAATAAATGATAGCAAAGCGAAACAAAGTAGCAGATTAGTCCGTCCCGTCTAAAGACGAGACGTTTTCCTGTTTCGTCCGTCCTCACCCAATCTTGGACGGACTGGGGCGACAGAAAGCACTGCCAGTACCCTCCCCCTCTGACAGCCATCGCCCCAAGCACCTTGCCGCAGAACCTATCTGCTCACAACTTGGCATTTCTCGCTTGTGATGATCAGATAAGACAACGGACGCATAACTCGGGACGAAGCAACCAAACACTTGCACAGGCCGAGGCCAGACGCGGCTGGCCCAAGTTACGAATGGCATACTTTACGGTACCGTACTATAGTTCACCCTTCCTGCTGACATTCCTCTCTCTCTCCTTCAACAACGGACACCAAACACCTCTTTTCCATGGCATCTGAACCTCCTTCTTCAACTGCATTGTCAACCACAGCCGCCAATGCCCCGTCGCTGGCAACAGCATCATCATCAAAAGGATTACCTCCTTCGCCACCAGCCCCATCATCGTCAACAACTTCGTCCTCCGGCTTCAACTATCCGTTTGCTGCTGCACCCGACATAAGTAATACCTCGCTCGATCCAATCAACCCATTCTATGAGCCTAGTAAAATGCTGACGGGGAATTCCCAGTCCGATCAAACCAAAAAGATGCCTACTACCAAGGCGTTCTCCTAGAACAACTGTCGACTATTCTTCGCAAGATATATGGTAGCTGCCCAGTTGTTTCCCCTCCCCTAATTCGTTTTCCACCGAATTGAATCCGAACAGCACGGCTAACCCTCGCCAACAAATAGGAGCTCGCTTCCTACACAAGTACAGTCTCGAGACAAAGACATTTACTGACCTACTCTATCTCTCCCTCACCACCCTCCGTAATGCTCGTACCCTCGGCGAGGAGTACTGCGACATTCTACACGTCGAGTCCTCGACCTCAAAATTGCCAGCGCTACGGTGTCGTCTAGGATTTATCCTGACAACTATTCTGGTCCCCTACTTCATAACAAAGTCCCTTCCTCGCTTCCGCTCGCGATTACGCCAGAAGCTTCAATCTTCACTCTCTGCCCAACAGTCGGACCTAAAGCCAGCCACCTACACCGCCCGTATCAAAACTTACTTCCTTGAAAACCTCGATACCCTAACTTCCAGTGAGAACCTCCTAGCCGTGCACTTGGGACTCTTTTACTTCACGGGCGCCTACTACCACCTATCGAAGCGCATCTGGGGCCTCCGTTATATTTTCACGAAGCGGCTCCTCCCGCACGAGCAGCGGGTCGGATATGAAGTACTCGGACTCCTTCTATTGGCGCAGTTAGTCACGCAGGGCTATTTTCACGTCTCTTCCACATTTTCCCGCTCCTCCATTGTCACCCAAGAGGAGGAAGGTGCGAACCTAGTCACAAGTGGATTGTCTGGGGGGGTTGTGACGGATCCTGATACACATGCTCCCGATCCGGGTCGGAGTGGGCCGAAATATGACCTCGAGGACGAGAAGGTTATGAGATTTATGAGTGGGGATTCGGGCAGGAAGTGTACGCTTTGTCTGGAGAGTATGAAGGATCCTACAGCAACGGGTTGCGGGCATGTGTTTTGTTGGAGTTGCATTAGTGAGTGGTGTCGTAGTAAGGTATTTATACTACCCCAATGATAACTGGTGGGATTGTGCTGATCGCTTGTGTAGCCTGAGTGTCCTCTGTGCAGACAGTCTGCGTTTGTACAGCATTTGCTCCCGCTGAGGTGCTGATGTGCTATGTGGAGATTTTTTCTTCTTCCTTTTTTCCATGGAGTAATTATACAGCAGTGAGTTTAATTGGCGGGAACGTCGTTTTGGGGGAAGAAAAAAAGAAATGCTCTGGATACACTTTTCTTGAGATTCCTGTTTTATGATAGTTTCTATTTCATTTGGTGCTCTTACAGCCGTCGTCATCACCATACCATCCTCAAACTCGGGTTTGGAGCCTTTTCTTTTTCCGCTTGCGTGATTCCCTTTGACACGGAGGAGATTATGGAATGCATAATGGATACCAAACGCAGTTAGTAATCTACGCGCGGTAACTAGCTACAATAAAAATATAGAAGCCAACTCGTAGACCACCCGCCCACTGTGCTCTACCGTCCTCAAATGCCAACACGATCAACTAACTCCGTTAATAACTTGTGAAATTATAGAAACGCTTTCCCATCCGCTAGATCTATCACAAACCAACCCGAAAGAGGACCTCCTTCTGCTTCCCCTTCTTCTTCCTCCCCCCACCCCCACTTCCATTCCCAGCATCACCGCCATTTCCCTCTAGATCGCTAACCTCCGCAGATCCAACTCCACTCCAGGTCCCAGCACTCCTCCCCCAAGGATCAACCGCGGGCGCTGGTGCGCCGTGTTCCCGCCGCCTAATAGGTCCCCAACCGGGTGGTGGTGGGGGTTTGGTTGGCAGAGAGGGGAAGTCCTCCCTGGGTGCGGATGTGATGCTCAGGAGAGCGGAGGAGGCAACCGGGGGACCGGAAGGAGCAACCCATGGTGTTGGCGTGTGTGCACCTGGGCCGGAGCGGTTCACCGAATGGGGTGGGGCACGGGAGGCAAATTGGGATTGTAATGGAGGGGGAGGAGTTGCGGCTGCGGAGCCCCAGGCGCCTTGGCGGGCGGTGGTGCTGCGGGCTGAATGGGAAGTCGACGACTTCAGCTTTAAGACGCGGGAGGAGGAGGCTTGGCTTAGGGGGGAGGAAGAGGGACCGGAGGAGGAGGAGGCACCAGCGAAGGGGTAGTCTTCGTCCTATTTGGCGTTAGCTTTAGGAAAGAGGTAGGGTCGCAGGGTTTATACAATTGCCTTCCAGTTGTTCCATTCCTTCAGTAGGCCTTGCTTCTTTTCTTCGTCTTCGTAGAGGTCTGCTAGTTCTTTGATCAATTTTCCTAGGTCCGGGGCTTTGGCGTCAAAGAGAGACCAGAGCTGTTTCTGTTTAGTTATTGGTACAAACGGGGGCCAAAGAAGGGTAGATACCAATTCGACGAGTTCTCCTGCTGAGATTTTTCCCCGGCGGTACGAACTCACATGCTCCTTGAAGGAGTCGAGCTTGGACTGGTTGTAGCGGAGCATGGTGTTTGCGCGCTCTATTACGGCACTATGGTGACTGAATGTATTTCATTAGCTGTAAATTTAGGAATGAAGGAAGGAGTTATCTTACGCTCTCCGGTTATCGTTAGCTACCGGCCCGCTCCTGCTGGAGGGGGGTTCCGACTGCACTCTAGGAGTAGCCAATGGCGGGAACGCAACTCCCGCGGTGGAGGTGTCAGCCGGCCGAGGCGGCGGTCTAGGTGGTGGTGTGGGTACATTCACTCCAACAGCCTGGGCAGAAGCTCGAGTAATGCTTACAGGTGGCTGTGTCGCGGCCCTCGTAGTTGCTTGTGCAGAAGGCCTAATTACGGGTGGGGGTTCGGTTAACCGTCCGCCGAATGTTCTCGGAGTGGTTGATTGAGCGCTCTGGACCGCAAGAGTCCTATGGAATGCTAATTCTGCTCGGCTCATTTGCTGCTCTGTCCGGATTGGTTCCTCGATTTCCATCCTACCGCGACCACGGCCGCCGCCACCGCCTCGGCGGTTTTGGCCATGGTATGGCCTGTCTTCAAGCGTCCTCATGTCTATTCTCCTTGCGTCTCGTAGTGCGCCTTTTGAAAATAGATTTGGGTGGGCTTCGAGTTGATGAGCTTTTAAGTCCATCTCACTGTCAAACACGACGAACTTTTTGTCCAGGCACTCTTGCTCCCCGCACATAAAATGGTCGTCACTGAAGTGGACTAGTAACGAATCGTAGTCGACGTAGTATTGCTGCTGGGCGCTAGGATTTGTACGATCACAGAGAAAGCAGCGTTCGTGCTTCTCCCTGCAATGCACATAGAGTTCGTCCGAAGAGTAGAAACGCTGGCGACAAAAGGCGCACTCCGGATGGCCTTTGAAACCGCTTTGGTTCTCACTGCCGGGCTGGTCGTCCCCTACACGTTCGTGCTTGCGGAGCTCTTGTGCGGTAAAAAGTGTGTGTTCGTGGGTAAAAACTTTCTTGTTCCAGGAGCAGAGGTCACTGTGATTCGTTAGTATTTGTGTAATGGGGAACTGAGGGTTTAACATACCATAGGACACGGCCATGCGCCGTCCTAATGTGATAGTAGAGGTCTGTCCATCCTCGACAGGCACGGTCACAGTCGGGATCGGGGCAATTGTAACGTAATAGCAATCTTGTCTCGTCTAGGATAGTCTGGTTCTCGAATTTCACTCCCAAAGTATCGTCCCGATTTATGATTTCCTCATCTTTGAATTCCTGGAACCTTTTGCTCTCTGTGTTGGAGAAGATGACCCATTCCGATTCTGTCTGGAGAGATATTAGACCAAGGCCGGTCTAGCAGAATACAAAGATTAGACACTTACTCTGCAATGAGCACACGCTTTGTTCTTATACAACGCCCGCATACGAAGTGCACATATGTGGCATGTAACATGGTTACAAGGTGCAATGGAAGAATACTGCACTGGGTCCGCACAGATAAAGCAAACAGAGGAATCTGGGTCTGAAGCAGCATCATCTGCATCCGGCCTAACCTCCCTTCTAGCCGTCATTGAAGCTCGAATAAGATCCGCTTGAGTTTGTCTGTCAATTGGTTGGTCTGATTCTCCGGGAGACGGGCGTCCAACCCTTCCACTCCTCCCTCCCCTTCTATCCCCGCGAGGTTCACGGTCTGGCGTATTGTCGACCCTATCCCCATTGTTGCGATTGCCCCTACCCCCTCTATTTCCTCGTCCTCGGCCCCTGCTGCCTCCGCGGGCGGTGTCCGTCAAAGTTTGGTTTTGGGTGGGTACTAGGGTGTCCGTTCCTGATGACATTTTCGCTGATTTCTCTGAGGGCAACAATGGAGATGAAGTATATAGGAGCCAAGGCAAAATTGATCGCGAGGGTATCTTTACAGCCTGTAGTTAGGCGGTTTGATGTGGAGGAAGATGATTGTGGGTTGCGGAGAGGAGGAAGGAAGGTTAGTTGGAATGCACTGCGGCAGTAAGACATTGGGTTAGGGTCCGCCGACTGGTACAAAGGTGTGTCATTTGGTGAACTGCCCTCGCCACCATGACTCTTATTACCGGTACCAGTAATATGAGCGTGCTGGTGTCAGTCCAAGTGTAGGGTAAGCGATTGTTTGTCATGGGTAATCAGCACCGGCACCGGCACGATAGTGGACTCGATGGATCACTCCGGCAGCCAGCTTACACAATCGCCACATATTTGAAATTTCATGTCCGGCTACGGATTTCAAAGCCTACTAATTACAGGTACAAGTACTACGGTGCCCTTATTTGCTGATCGGGGATTTCACATATTCAGTGCGGAAGAGGATCTTTGCTGCTTCGACGTCTCATTCATCCATCCAAAGAATGATGGAAGGATGCAACGGTGGTGGGCCTGATCAAGTTGCGGCGTGCTATTAGTAGAGCATCCCATGTTCCAACCGCTTAGTCAGCACTAGCCACATGAGCCCCTTCACGTGATACCGGCGGGGTGCTTTTGACTTGCTTCTTGGACGGCTGGAATTCAACTCGTCATCACATCTTCGCACCCCTCAGCTTGTCCCCCACTTATTCATTCAGAAATCCTATAATCCAAACACAAGGCTCTCGGAGAATGGCTCCCGGTGTCGATGATCCTAGGATATCTGCCCAAGAGGTTTGCTCCCCGCATTTTGCTGGTAGGGGTTGGGTTTGGAGCTGATTATGTAGGCTTTTGCTATCAACGCAGCCGCTGTAACAAGGAATTATGGGGTGAGTCTTTTATACACGTTTAGGGTTGACTTGGAGCTTTGGGCCGATAAGTTGTTTAGGTAAACCCGAGGATCAATTACAATACTGTCGCTGGTGTCAATGGACCGTTGGTTATATTAGGTACTGTCGCCCAACTTCCTGCATTGAGAACTTCTGTGATGTTATCGAAATAAACCCCCCTCCCCACTTGTAACAAAAGCCATGAACCTTTACTTCTATATGTGCTTTCTTTTTCGTTGTCGTAGCTTGCTGATTTGGATTTTTACCAAGATAACGTCAAATTTCCACGCTACAACGAGGTATGCCTTTAATATCACCGGATGTTAGGACCCATCACTGACGTCGCTCTAAACTAGATTGTCAACCTTACTCTCCCCGATGGGACCAAACGTGCTGGTCAAGTTCTAGAAGTTCGTGGAAGCAGAGCTGTCGTTCAGGTTTGGATCCTGCGAAATATTAAACACGGTCGGCGTAGCTTGCTGACAAACTGCTTCCTCAATAGGTCTTTGAGGGCACTTCTGGCGTCGACGTCCGTAAGACGACTGTAGAGTTCACCGGCCAAAATCTCAAGATCCCAGTGTCTGAGGATATGTTGGGTCGTATCTTTGATGGATCCGGTAGAGCTATCGATAAGGGGCCTAAAGTTTTTGCGGAGGATTATTTGGACATCAATGGGTCTCCCATCAACCCCTACTCACGCGTGTACCCCGAAGAAATGATATCCACCGGAATTAGTGCTATTGATACTATGAACTCTGTTGGCAAGTCAATCTTGTCCGGGGCATGGGCATCTGGAGACAGTAAAGCTAACATCTGCACTCAGCTCGTGGTCAAAAAATCCCCATCTTCTCAGCCGCTGGTCTCCCCCACAATGAAATTGCTGCGCAGATTTGCCGTCAAGCCGGTTTGGTTAAGGGACCTAGCAAGGGTATTCATGACGACCATGAAGAGAATTTCTCAATCGTTTTCGCCGCCATGGGTGTCAACTTGGAAACCAGCCGGTTCTTCACCCGTGACTTCGAAGAGAACGGCTCATTAGAGAGGGTCACACTTTTCTTGAACTTGGCAAACGATCCAACGTATAGCTACCAAGTGCAGCGGGATGACAGGAGCAATGCTGACATTTCAACAGGATTGAGCGTATCATTACCCCTAGATTGGCTTTGACTACAGCAGAATACTTTGCCTACCAATTGGAGAAGCACGTCTTGGTGATCCTCACGGACCTTTCAGCTTATTGCGATGCCCTCCGTGAGGTCTCTGCAGCCCGTGAAGAAGTGCCAGGTCGTCGTGGATACCCAGGTTACATGTACACAGATTTGTCTACTATATACGAGCGTGCTGGACGTGTTGAAGGAAGAAATGGGTCAATTACCCAAATTCCCATCCTTACTATGCCTAACGATGGTTAGAAATACCCGCCATTTATTTATCTGGAACGTTTGCTAATCGTCGCCAGATATTACCCACCCAATTCCTGATTTGACCGGATACATTACTGAAGGCCAAATCTTCGTCGACCGGCAGCTCTACAATCGTGGTATATACCCTCCTATCAACGTTCTCCCCTCTCTATCACGTCTCATGAAGTCTGCCATCGGTGAGGGTATGACTCGCAAAGACCACGGCGATGTTTCTAACCAATTGTACGCCAAATATGCCATTGGGCGTGATGCGGCAGCAATGAAAGCTGTCGTCGGAGAGGAAGCCCTCTCAGCCGAAGACAAGCTCTCCCTAGAATTTTTGGAGAAATTCGAAAGGAGCTTTATCGCGCAAGGCGCCTATGAGTCTAGAACCATCTTTGAGAGTTTGGACCTTGCTTGGAGTTTACTACGAATTTACCCCAAGGAGCTCCTTAACAGAATCCCCGCCAAGACTATCAACGAATTCTACCAGCGAAGTGCAGGTGATAGGAAAGGCAAGGGCAAGGCGAGGGAGGGGAGCAAGGATACTAGAGATAATTCTCGGTCGGATGCTCCCAAGCAGCCCCCACAAGAAGAAAACTTGATTGAGACTTGATCAATTTAATTAAAGTTGAGGCTGTAGTGCTTATGGCGCACTTGTGATTTAGTTGCTTCTCATACCTTTTTCTGTTTTTCCTTACTTTTTTTTTTCAGCTGAGATACTGGATGGAATTCAAACTTGAAGTGTGTATATCCGATGGTTTTTGAGAAGATAATGTGTCAGCCAGTGTACTGTACCTAAGGAATCCGTTTTGATTCAAGTGCATACACAATCTCGGGGCTTGACAGTCTTCTCTTTGAGATTTGGTCCTATTGGCTTTTCATGGAGAAAACTAAGGGGCGTTCAGCGCGCCTTGGGTAAATATTGATCTAAAATCACGGGGTGGGATCTGATTGGGGTAGCGCAAAGAAGCAAAGGAAAAAGAACCTCCCGAGCGGGCAGGAACATTCAGTCTGCATCAAGAAGGGCATATCGGATTGGAACCGGATAAAAACGCAAAGTGATTGCCGGTAATCAAGACGGAAGAGCAAAGTCATAATCAAAATCATGTCCATAATGCTGGATGCCTTAATTCCAATTCCTGCGGTGCAATCATTGGTCAATTTTACGAGTGACGTCTTATGAATGCGTGGGAGCTACAAAGACGGAAGAACCGATGAGAACCCTCTTATCATCCCAAGGAATTTGACCAGTAGGGCTTTGCTAGAGCAAGCTGGTGACAGTTTCGCTGTGTTTAGCGGATTGGAGCACTAGGAGGTTAAGGGTAGCGGCTTAGAAACCGGGCATTTTTTGGTATAATAATAATATTATACAGTAGTATTATGATACTGTATTTGTTCAGAGTTTAAGACTCACGATTTTGCTGGGGGTTCAGGGGGAGGGGATGCGTTAACTCGGGGACCTTAATCCCTACTAATAACACTCATGACTTGCTTCACTAAAGATTGACATACTTTTTGCATGATAGCTCAAAATTCTACTGAAAGCTTTGACCCTTCCTTTAGGAATGCAATAAGAGGGTACGGTTATCCCTTTTTTGTTATGATATCATAACACTGCAATACTCCAGGCACTGCTCCTTCGCTATGCGGGCATTTGATACTCTAGGTCATCGGGGTTGTTACAGGTTGTATGATTTGAAGGAAGCTTTATATTTGGCGGTATCCAGCATCCTCACGCGCGCTGTGGTCTTGGCTGCAAGAATGGCATTCCATGAGAAACTAAAGCAGCCCCAGACCCCTGTTTTCCAGGGACGTTTTCAGTCCCTAGCAGACCTGGATTCAGCTTACTTGACCCCACTTGTCTAGTACCGGTATATACAGTAACTACTGTAAAAATTGGAATAATTGGGAATGCCTCTAAGGTCCGGGATTGCCCCCTTTGGATTAAGGGGAGAAAACACAGCGAAAAGATTCTCTTCCATGCCTCAGATGAGACAAATAACAAGACAAATGCAGTAGCCCCTACTAGGAGAGGCAACTCTTACGTCCTATAGAGATTCTCGATTGTTCCAGTTCTTACGGTCGCCTTGAAATTAATTTCCAAAAAGGATTCCGTCGCTCAGAACACCCGGCTGAATCCGCAGAGCCCCTTTATTAACCCTATTTCATTATAGGCATTTGTCAAATTACGGTACTGAAAGCCTAACTCCCCGCCTCTTAAATTTACAATCTTCCTCAACCCCTCCTCCCATAACACCACCACCCAAACCTCACGGGCAAGGGACGAGGGTCTGTGAAAAATCAATACAATGGAGGACATCTATTACAAGGGGAGCATCCAAGAGGGCTCCGCGGACGCTATGAAGGAGAATAAGTCTTTGGTGTTTTTCGTTGCAGGTTTGTTTGACCCAGCCTAATAACAAAGGAAGGTTCTCCGGAACTAATTTTTTACTAGGCGAGAACTGCTGGAGGAGCATGAAGTGGGAAAGTGAGAACCTACGGGACCTGGAAATATTTCCATTGCTCAGAGATCGTAGCATCATTTTCAAACTAAAAGCTGGATCGGCAGATGCTAGTTTCCTTTCTATGTTCTGCCCTGTGGAGACGGCTCCGTATTTGGTTGTTCTGAAGTCAGTATACCATCTTCCCCCCACCGGTCTTCCTTCTCGAATAGGGTTGGACTAACGAGGAAAAAGAAACGGCTCTCTGGTGACAAAACTCACCCCCGACACCCCGGACAGCACCTTCATACCATCTTTGAAATCAGCCCTCTCCCCCGCTGCCTCTCCCCCCCCTCCCTCTCCCCCCTCAACCTCAACCTCATCCCAAAATACCCTGTCATCCCTCTTTGCCGACCGCAGGGTCCGGATAGAGCAGCAGCAAAAAGTCCTCGCCACCGCAGCCCGCGAGAAAAAAGCGGCGGAACTCAAACGCCGACAAAACAATCTGACCCCCGACCGCAAAAAGTACGTCGAGGAGCAGACGCGCCGCATAGCACAAGAAAAGGCTGAAAAGGAGCGTATCCTGGCAGCCGTCGAGAACGATCGCATCGAGCGGGAGGCGCGTGAACGGAGGAAGAGAGAGGGGCGGGCCGCGGTTTTTGCTACGCCTGTACAAGTGGTCGATCGAGAGGAGGAGAAGGTGGCGTTTAATGAGGTTTTAATTAGTGTTAGATTGTTGCATGGTGGGTCGATCAAGGCGAGGTTTTTGGAGGGGAAGGGGTTAGGAGAGCTTAGGACGTGGGTCGATGAGGTATGCTTCTCTTCATCTGTAGTGGTTGCGTGGTGGGTTGGGGCTGATCGGCCACAATGCGCAGAATCGGACGGATGGGGTGGAAGCCTACATCTTCATGCTGCCCCCTGATCGGAAGTTCTCCGCGCTTGACGAGAACAAAAGCTTGAAGGAGTTGAAGTTGCCAAAGCTCACGAATTTAGTGCTTGTTCGTCGCTGACTCTAGTGTTGTCGCTATGTGGATGCCTGGGGAGAATCCCTAAGAAGGCGGTCTCTTTTAAAGACACAAGTGGCATGATCGTGATTTTATGTACTTAGCAGCCAAAGGTCCAAGATTGATTTCATCATAGGATCTCACTCGCTGGGGTATCGTGGTAGCGAAACCAAATGGTACCGTTAGTATTCCGCTATGTGACCTTTCTGGCTCAATATAGATCTCCCGCCAGCGATCATACAAGTTTAGTCAGTCTCGGGACCACGCAACTATAAAGTGCACGTTTAGCCCTCTACCCCTATCCACCCTTTTACTCTAGCCTTGCAGGAACATCACGAGCCCCAGGAGATCAGTTATACAGTACAAACTTGGGTGTTAATCTTAGTGCGAAACATGGGCATCGCGGTGAGCATTAGCGGGGATACGGGTGTTACCGTGCCGTAGTGAGCCAACATCGGTATCATACCCCAAAGTGCGGGAGAGATGTTTCTAAGACACTAGAGTTTGATTGCAGACCAGACTCCTAGTAAAGCACGGGGGGCTGGGACAAGTTAACAGGGAATTGGAAGAAAGGGTAAGTGTTTGGAAAAAGTAGTAACGCCCTGGAGAGAGTCGAAAAGTATGCGCTGTACAATACTTTTAGTAGACCGGATAATCAGCGGAAAACTTCACAGGATACGAGTGATTACACATGGCCATGGCTTACGCCAACCTGAAGCCATTTGGACCATTAGTCATACAAGTAGAGTGAAAGGGCCCCGCTCAGCTCACGAAAAGCACTGGCAACCAAGCACATAGGGTGGAAAATGCAGACGGGAACCGGGCAGTACGCCAATTGCAGCCAAGTACTTGGCATAAAACCCGCCTTGCGTTTGCAGACCTCTAGGCCTATGTCTAGTTATTAAGGAGCACTTTCTCCTAGGCGTATTACCAGAGAGAGAGGGGGGGGAGAGGCTTTAGCAGCCGACTGCCAGCTTTTGGGGGATTACTGGTAACCCTTAGCAGGTAACTTACCAACCGTACAGAAGGTGAGCACCCAATGAGGGGGTTCATTACATCTAGTAGGGGTATTTATCATGCCTAACCAACATGCCATGCCTCGTAGAGCTTGGTAGTATTTTCTCTCTTTCTTTTTTGATTCTCAGCCGCTTTATTCACGTCGGGATGTGTGATGCATAATATTATATATCATCGGAATGGCATATGGACCACCGATGACTTTCAAAATCCTATGGAGAAGGGCTACCCCCGTGCACGAGTGCTGTGTACTGCGCCCGTGGTTTCAGTTAGGATGCCATACCTTTTGCGTGCTATATGAGATAACGCGTAGGAATCGGGCGGGGAAAAAAAGCTGTGGGTATTTCTTTTCCTTCATTCCTTCTTTAGCTTTTTAGGTTATTGTATTGTGGGGGAAAGAGAGAGAGAGAGAAAAGAAAAGTTTTGTACAAATTTAAATGTGAATGTAGGGGAGGATGGATGTATTTCTAATTATTGATGTCTTTAGGGTAGTCAGAGAGGCTGCGCTTACCGGGTGGTTACTGGCAAGATGGCAATTTTCTGGGGGATGGGAAGGTACAAACTTGAAGCTATCTACTGATCTGTGGGTATCTCTGGAAGTAGCGTAGTATCATATCTAGTATCTCTAATTGGTTTTTTCTAACGAGTTTACCTACCGCAGTACCTGGCTTTGTGACCAACAGCAAAGGTCTAGTTTGAAGGGCCAAAGGCTGCGACTAGAGACCATCTATCTATTGCGGAATTCTACCATAGATTGAAGATTTGGTTTTTAGGAATTTTTTCCTCTTCCCCGCTTGTAGGAATGGGGGTAGGTAATTGTGCAACTGGTGTCTTGGATCTTGGAGCTGTAATATTGCACCAGTGCTCGGTTGTGTTTACTAGAGTATAAGGATCCTGACGGGACTGTTTAGCGCAGTCCATAGTACTGAGAGATGTCCTGCAAACTGAGCGGGTTTTACTGTTGGAGTAAAGAGGGCGAGGAGTAATCTTTTCTTCTATAGGACCAGATAGAAGTGCTTCGGGATCTTTATCTTATTGATTACTATGCGCTGAACCTACATTGTTCTTTACGAGAGATCATTATCCCTTTTTGTATTTTATTATTTTTAAATTTTCTTATAAAATAAAGGGATGTCCGAGAGTTTCTGCTTACGATACCGCCTATACGCTGTGGGGGCTGCCTAGAAGCGTCTGTGCCCATTCTGGGAAAAGCGTACGTGGGATCACTGCAAGTACCGGTATATCATCCATTTTTACAGACCCCTGATGAATTGACTGGATGGCCCTAGGTTGGTTGGTCAGGAGGCTGCATATTGGTGCATACTACACACCATTCCATATGACGAATAAACCTTTGCTCTCCTGCTGGGAATTCTACCAACCAGGCCTACTCCGTAAACTATCTCCCATAAGATTCCAAAGTGAAAATGCTTTAATTTCCTCTCATACCGACTCGTCTTCCAAACTCGTTTCATTTGGGCCGCCTGCTCGGAAAGTATCAACAAGGCCCCCCGTTACATCCCAAGACTTTACCAATAGAACTTGTCAGTACGAAGTGGGAAAAAGGTGCAGAAAAGTATTTCAAAGAAAGAAAGATTCTCACTGCAAAGATTATATCGATAACAGGAAATATATTTTAAAGAGTATGATAAAAGACCCCGTGAGGGGATTCACAAAACTTTGGTGGAAAACCAGCTTGAAGTAACTTCCTTAAGCAGGATAAATTCCTTTCTAGCAGTAACCGCCCATACTCTTTTCACACAGCATTGCGCAATTCCTAGGGAGTGATACTGCACATGATATTAGCAAGCATCAACTAGGGCCTAGACAGCTACTCTATCAGGACCTGGAATCTCTTATCATAAGAAATCACTCGTGTGGTTGCTCAGTGCCAATTGCCTTTCCCTTACTTGAGTACTGTACGATCGTATCATACTAGGCTACGAGAAGTGGGGATCCGGGAACCCTAACGCCAACATCCCCGACCTTACCAATGCCTTTTACGATGGCCACCACTGCGCCAAGTGGACCCCCGGCATCACAGTCTCCCGGGATGGATATATGCGGCACTCCCGTACCGATCCCCGCAGCGAGAATTGGCCTGTCATCACCGGAGAGTGGAGTTTAAGTGTTGCCGATAGTGCGTAATGGAATTCTGAGTTCACGCTTGATAGGGCTGATGCCGTTGAGTGGTACAGGAAGTGGTGGGCTGCCCAGTTCCTTAGCTACGAGAAGATCGATGGTTGGGTTTACTGGACCTGGAAGGTCAAATGGATCGCCGGAAGGAACGATTAGAGGTGGGGATATAAGCAGGGCGTTGAAGCTGGTGTTATCCCTAGAAATCCTCTTGATGCATATAGTTGGAATGATTGAGCGGGATTTACTTAGATCTATTTAATATTATGACTGGGGAACAGATTAATATTGAATTTCACAAGCAACTTTGACTCCCTTACTCTGAATCTCCTAGAGGCAGGATCTCGGCGTTTAACTTCCAGCTTTAGATTACTTATAGCACTGGCGCAGTGCGGTACTGTACATGCATACCCGTACGTTGGCAAGTGCGTAACAGAAGAGTACCGCGATGCCACAGTAGAGAATCCGTATGGCATTCAGAACTTTCAATCCCTTCCCCCTTCCCCCTTCCCCCTTCCCCCTTCCCCCTTCCCCAACCAGAGGAGGCAGGTCATCTTTTTTTGTGAGAGAGAAAAAAAAATCTTTTTTTTTTTTGCTCCGCTGCCCCGCCGATCGCAGACCCTACCCTCATAGGTAGGGCCCAGAGTCGGATTCTACCACCTCGCAGCAGGTCTGATTTGCGCTACAGCCTTACTGAGTAAGGCTTAAGGTCTTCAGTCTCCCAGTTCCTGTAGGGTAGGATTCCTTAAATCCCCTACCCCATGTGACGGATAGTTCGATAATAACTCATTTTGAGAGGAATCGAACTCCTGGACTCCCGCTAAGTGCACAGGAAGTTATTAGTTTCTTGACATGTTAACCACTGCGCCAGCTAGGCATTTCACACCATATAGAGATAGGAACTAATACTTATCCAGATGTCTTTGTTTTTTTCTCATGTGACGTTAGACTTTCAGCGAAACAACACACAGTTTCAGACACCTGCTGAATCCATTTTTTTCCCTCCTGTATATCTCTTTTCTTCTCTTTAGCCTGACCTGCTAGGGATGCATCATTGCCGCCTGGGGTAGGAGTTACAGTAGGATAGAAGGAAGAAAAAATCTAGTTAGACGGACTACCACAGGATCAGATCTGACTTTTCGATAAGCTGTACAGTATATAAGTAGATGACTTTGAGAAGTGCGATCCAACCGCCCGGTAATGCAATCAGATACCAGGGTTCTAAGTGAGTACAGTATCGTAAAGATCTTATGCTTTTCAGTAAGCACTATCTGTACCTCGATTTTCTAGGGAAAAAAATGTTTGCAAGACAACAAATTGGAGAATAGATAGGAGAGAAAATTGCCAAAAGAGACGTCTATATGGTTCAGGACGCACAGACGCTTTCCTAAGATAATAAAAGAAGCAAAAGAAATGTTTTCATTCCTCTCTGGTAATCCATAGACCGCTAACCGGAAGGCCGAGAGTCTGATTCTACTACACCGTAGCAGGATTGATAAGCCCCACAGCCCTATTGATGAAGGCAAAGTTCCATATCCCAGTTCCCACAGGGGGAGATTTGAGGAATTCTCAGTCTCCCTGCCCCACATGACGGATCGTTCAATAATAACTCATTGGAAGAGTGAATTGAAGTCCTGGGCTCCCGATAATTGCCACAGGAGGTTAATTGCTTCTTGGCATGTTGACCACTGCTCCAGCTATGGTATCATACTGTCAAACATTACCTTTTTATTACCATCTTTCTTGTATGAGAAATAAATACACTATAAGATAATTAATTTTTAAGAAAGTGGATTATCATATAAAAAGAAAAAAAATGCATTCTAATAGACTATCTGGAAATTAACATATATTTATAAAAAAAAGATAGATTGAAAGAAAAAATATAAACTGATAGTAATAGTAGTAACAATACCATTAAAGAAGAGTAATAAGAATAGAGCAGAATAAGAGGTTTCTATAAAAGGTTTCGATAAAAGAGAGATTGAGGTATCATACTTGCTGACCCAACCAATTCAGTAGTAAGTAAAGCAGAATTCGCATACTCGCCGCGAGAATGAGTCCTCAGACAACCGGTGCTACCACCATCCCCCGCAAAATTCAACCATCATGAGAACCACCATAGCGACCACCATTGCAACTACAACTATAATGACTATTAATGCTAAGGCCTGTATATCCCAATTAAGCCACATGTGGTACTCCCACCTCATCCCGTCTATCATAGCCAACCGCCCACCATTTCCGGTAGCCTTGGAAGTAAAGTAAAGGCTAGTTGACTAAGAACTGCATAGTTCCTAGATGGAGGATCAGTGTCGTTTGATTGTCACTTATACATTGCTACCTAGGGGCCGAGCCATGGTATTTATAAGCATCCGAGGTATCTATATACACGGCCAATGATCTGAGTTCCTCTATTCCCCGCCGGGCATACTTTTGTCACATTGAAGCCATCTCCCCAACACTGCTTGTTGCGTTATGCTACTTTATTGTTTCCTTTGTTGTTTTAGTTTTTCTTTGTTCTCATGCGCTACCCTAGAACAGTCTTCCTTGTCACTTGGTTGTGTACAATGTCTATGTGCGGGAAGGGTGGCTATATGAGAGTTGCGTCTGTCATTGTCTATTGAGATAGGTCAATCAATCAACAATTCCGCTGTTAAAATCTACGCAATTTCACACTGCTCATCACAATGGTCACGAATGACACCCTGTGACTAGCGGCGTCATCTACCTGTGTGTAGACTTTACATATATCAAGGCATCGCTTCCTTCTCTCATTTCTCCCCTTAAGCCTTTTCTCTTTCACTCAAAACATAAAGCATCCGCTCGCTTGTGTCCCTGCTCTCCCAGCCGTGACATTTCCAACCCTGAAAAAAAAAACAGAGAAGACGAGCGATATCTCATGACCAATCCCAAAGCAGTTAGCCTCTCCCAAACCCCGTCACAACAGAACCCTGCACATGTTCAGTCCTTCCTTCTCCAGGAAAAAATAAAATAAAAAGCTCCTCCACCCAACCTCACCACTACCTACCTACCTACCTGCCACCACCGCAATCGCCCAAAATGGTCTCCTGTAAGCATCTCATCCTTCCTCCCTCAAGGCCCACCAGCCAATCCTAACAAAATAATTATAGTCTCCTGCGAAATGTGCTCCGACGTCTTCAAAAAGCCCAAACTCGACTCTCACGCAGCGCGCTGTCACGGGGCGTACTATACATGCATTGACTGCTCAAAGACCTTCATTGAGGGGCAATGGAAGGATCATACTGTTCATTTTCCCTCTTCCTTTTCCCGCGGCCCAGTTATGCTAATTGAGGGGGGGGGGGGTAGAGTTGCATCAGTGAGGCGGAAAAGTATCAGGGGGGTCTCTACAAGCCAGAGAAGGGGAAGAAGGGGAAGGCTGGGAAGGGGAGGGAGGATAGCGCTACCGCTGCGAATGCGACTGTGACTACAACTGTTCCGGCGGTAAAGAAGGTGAGGATCGCGGTGCCCGAAGTTACAGATGCAGAAATCAAACCGTCGAAGAAGGATAAGAAGAAGGACAAGAAGGATAAGAAGAGGAAGGGATCTCCAGAGGAAATTGCTACCCCCGCCACCGACGTTAACGGGGCCGAAGCCAAAGATATCCCCATGACCGATGCCCCCTCCGCCGAATCTCCTGACCAGCCGAAACCCTCTAAAAAGGAGAAAAGGGAGAAGAAGGAGGAGAAGGAGAAAGGAGAGAAAAGGGACAAGAAGGGCAAGAAGGACAAGAAGGACAAGAAGGACAAAAAAGATAAGAAGAAATCCAAGGACACTCCAGCCGCACCGGAAAATAACCCCGACTTCGCTCCTACCGCTGGGACCGCCGATAATAAGAAGCGCAAAAGCGCTCCTGCAGAGGACACCCCGGCTAAGAAGATGAAGGGGGAGGAAGAGAAGGCAAGGGTGAGTCAAGGGAAGCTTGCAGAGCTTGTTGGAGACGAGGGATTGGGACTCGCAGGATTCTTGGAGAGGCTTGAGAAGGAGGTGGAGGGCTCTGATAATGGCGTCTCTAAGGAGGAGGTATTTCAAGGTCTGCGGGTGAAAGTTGATGGTGGAAAGGTTGTGCTTTCGTTCGACGGGTAGATTGAGGGAAGGGCAGGTGTCATGCACCCGCCATATTGTAGGGAATTGTATCATACTTGCAGGAGTGTGCGACGACCATTCAGTAGACCAAAAGTTATGTTTGTATGTTTGTATTTATAGTATCAAAACACCAATTATCCTCTACCGCTCCATCTCTCGTTTTATTCATAATTATCCATCCGTACTACCAATGCCGTATCTACCCATGCCGTTCCGTATACACAACCCATATAATACTGTCTATAATTCCCCACCCAGCCCCAAACACACCTACCCACTCCTCCAAACCTACGCCCTCTTCTTCCTCCCCACCCCCTTAGCCACATCGACCCCATTGACCTTCCCATACCCCCACCCAATCCCCAAAGTACAAACCGCCATCATAACCGCGCTACCAGCAAACACCGCGACCCTCTCCCCATCTCCAATAACGTTGAGCAACGGATACGGGTAAATCTGATTGACGGAGAAGCAATGCTCCAGCCACACCCAATACCCAGCCGCAATGGCCGAGGGGATCAGTACTGCGGGCAGAAAAGTGAGCGCCCACGGCGGCGAGAGGAGGAGAACGTCGATGAGCAGGAGCAGCGCGGGGAAGAGGTGGAAGCCCAAGTCTTGAGATAAAAAAAATATATGAAAAAAACAAGAAAAGGTTAAGTTGGTTTGATAAGGCGGGGCGGGTATGCGCAATGTATGCGGAAGGGAGGAAGGGAGGGGACTAACCGACGAAAGGGTCGAGCCGCATGTCTGGTGTTACGACTAGGTCTTTATCGATCTAAGGCGTTCATAAACCCCCCGCTTGGATTAGCCTATCATATAGTCCCCGGAGCGAGGTGTTGCATTGTGCACACGAGTACGGGAACGTGTATATGTAGGAGTATCGTATATATGTAACGTAGGGGAAGGGTCTTGGAATTAAAAATAAATTAAAAATAGAAAGGGTTAGAATGTACAGCACTGATACCCCAATACAGAATACTAATCAACACCTCCAGCGGAGCACTTCCAACCGCTAGCCAATTCTTGACGATGAAGGCATCCCGCCAGAGGAAGAGGTCCGCTAGAAACCCTGCTATAAAGGTTACTGTTGCGAGGCTTAGGGCGATAATCCTATGAGGTTATAGTGCGTTTGCTAAATTAGTATGATAATAATATTATAACAAGAAAATAAATAGAAACCCCGACACCGGATCTCCTCCGCTCTCAACCCAAGTTTTCTTGGTTGAATGCAATATCTCATTTCCCGCCGGCAGATTGATAGGTTTGGAGGGTACCAGTATACTTTCTGAGGTTGAAGTGAAGTGGGAAGAGGGGAATGTGGGGGTTTGAGGGCTTACGTAAGAAATTGAAAGTGCCAGCTATTGATATGATGCGATACCGAGAATCAGCTCATCATGTACCGGTACCGGATAAAAGGAGCAAGAGAATCTTGGGGGAGAAAAGAGGAATGAGAAGGGATAGCGATACACACCCATATCCTTTACTTCTGTATATGTGATGCGTGGTTTGGTCAGTTTGGTAGTGAGTGGGCGGGGGACCATCCTAGGTGATAAATATTATATCATAGATTGGAGATGGGAAAAATCTTCCACATTGGATCGTTCGTTTGAGAAACGTACATTTCGTTTGGATTTTTGAGGAGGCTTGATAAGGCATTAGTACTGGCATTGAATTGTGATATCGATATGAATTTCACAGGAGAGGGAGGTGGTACAAATCAAAGGAATTGAAAAAGCTAATTAAACCCGCAAGCTATCATGAAAGCGGCTTCAGCAAAGCTCACTGGTCATCAAACCCGAGCTGTAAAGGTGATAAACCCACATGAACGAGCAATGAAACCCCCCTACTGGGAGAGTGGATTCGCTGAGAGGGCTGGCTGATCATCGCGATATTAAAGCAATTAGGGTGACTCTTGAGGTGATGTGATGGCTAGAAAGGGGAGTACGGAGTGAACGCGATGAGCGCGAAGCAAGCTGGCAAAAGTGTCCCTGTAGGTTCCAGCATCGCTCCAAGAGCCGCTTGATGAGATCCGATAAGATATCGTACAGCAATGACCGAAAGTGATGGGTACTCTGGGTGGGACGCTCTCATAGGAAAACCAGCAATTAAGCCGAGACACACCGCCACAAGGTATTCATCACTTTCCGTCACCCCCCTGTGCTCGCGAAATCCACTATCTCCGCCAGCCCCGTAATCTCCGGATTCCAAGACAAAAGCTCCCGAGAAGGATCAGCATCTTCCCGAGACAGCAGCCCTCAGGACTTGTTGGTTCTTATTAGCTAGTACCGGTGTTCGCAATCCTGTTGGCTCGCCAAACTGAACTGGGGTGACAGAAATAGAGGTATGAGTAGAGGATTTCACGAGTTCCCACGGTACAAGTCTAGGATAGCTAGCAACAGTGCCAGGCTGCCATCACGAATTGAAAACCAGTGACTAGCCCACCTGCAGCCCCCCCACGTCCAAGACCCACAAACCTCATCTGCCTGGTTCAGATGGCGCGGAGAGAGGTTGAGCTCTCAAGAAGCCAAACTATCATATCCGCACATATCGGGCTCTGTCCCAAGTTGAGGAGTTGTTGGTGGGGCTTTGTTTTGTTTTGTTTTGTTTCGGTTAGTGTTGGGTTTGCAGGTGGTTGCGGGTCATGGCAGCGTTTGTTCAGCAAGCTGAGGCCGGATAGGCACAGCTAGGATTAAATGTGTTAGATTGAATGCCAAAATTTTGCTCTGCTTTCACCCACCGGTATGCCGATGTCGATGCCCCGCCGTGACGCCATCCATCAAGAGCATTACCAAATATCATAACAAAAAAATGTGCTCGGATAAAAATGAAGCCCAAAAAGAAGCCAAAGTGTTTCTGAGATCCAGATACTTGTATCTATTCGCACGTGATGGACAAGGGCTGGCAGCGGATATGTCACTCCATACAATGCTAGTATGGAACCCCTCCCGATCCCTACCGATCAAAGAGCTGAGCATGTTCTTCATTTGCGGTCTGACGCCTGTCGATTCCCGTGATGACGACCGAATCCCAGGGATGTTTCTCACCGCGTAGGGCTGAAGATTAGCACAGCAAAAAGCTAGTGAAATCCACACTCGCCCTCAGCCCAGGATAGGTTTAGTCCGACAAGTTAACGGAATTGCGAATCCAAGTTAATGAGATCCAGCAAGCCCTAGGGGCTGATCTTGTCCTGTGCCAGGAAAACGCTAACCCCCCTCAGGAGCTCTGGAGATCCGGAGATTACAAGGCAGACGGGGGTAGTGGGTTTCACGAGTTTTTACAAGTACGGTTCGATGCCGGGATTCGGGATTCGCCTTTGCGGGTCAAGTCTCGCGTGTTTTGCTTTTTGAGAGGGAGAGGATTAAAGAGGAAGAAGCGATATTGATGTTGACTTGTAAATGTTTTTTCTTGAGCAACGGTAGGGTATGCAAGGGTTTGCTCGTGTTGCTTTGCTTTGACGCAGTTTTATGGCGAGTTGTTAGTTGTGTTGTAGCGGTTGGTGCCGTAATCCAACAGTTATCTAGCGAGCCCGACCACGATGCCGGGAAGCGATAAAGCGGTATACAGGCTTGTTTATAGGCTTTCGATACAGTGTAAGAGTACTTGTACAGCCTCAAGCGTTTCAGAAGCCAAGAGATCAAGCGATGGGAACTTGGGGAGGAGTGAACCGGAGAGAAGTCCCCGCTCATGGAGCTTTCCACTTTCCACTTTCCCCTTGGTTCGCCTGGTTGAGCACAATACTCGAGTAGAATTATGCAGTACTGGATGTTAGCGCGCCATTCAGTCCCCACTGCCGCCGCCATACCATATCCGGAACAGCCGAACCTCGAAGGATCAGCATTTTGTCGCGAGAGCCGTGTCCCGAAGTTCTTGTGGGAATCGTGCCTAGACGGTAGCGGTATTGGACCTTCGGCCCACCTATTACAGATATTGTCTGAAGACCAATTAAGTAGTAACAAATGCCATCGAAGCACTGGTTCTGAAATGCCTCCCCGTCGGTCCTACTATGGCTCAGCACTCTTACTGCTATTGCGGTTAAGATTATAGTGAGCGTTTAATATTTATCCTCGAGGTTGACGGGCAGGAGGAATACCTGCACCCAGGCTCACCAAAGAGAAAGGCACTGTACTTGTAGCGGTACGGTAGTTACCAGGGGAAGTGATGTCACAGCTAATATGAGGCTGTTTCGCAGTACAGTGCTGGTAAGCTGGTACCCGAGTTCTACCGTATAGCCTATGGTAGAAAATATGTTTGACACTTTAGCAATCCCCATACCGGTAACTCCTTAAATGTCAACGTATCTCTTTCCCACGGTCTGTATCCAAGGTTCAGATCTGCCAGCCTCCCGGAGCTGCTGTTTGCAAGCCGGGCTACTATTTCGTAAGGGGATGATAAGATCAACTGAAACAGGAGACCAGAGTCACCTGCTTGATTCCAAGACTCTGGGGGGTGACAAATTACCCTCCATAAGGCCATAAAATGATGACAATTTTTGAAAGCCTACTGGAGATGAGTGGCGCATCTTTAGTGTCTGTCAAGAAGCCCCGTGATATTCTCACGTCCAGCCCGAGAGCAGTTGAGGAGATAGCCCCGGGGCCACTATGAATTGCCAACCCCTTGACCGTCACTCGAATAGTACTGGGACATCCTGCTCCGTAATGAACTCGAGCCACTCAAGTCGGGGATAGCGCCATATAGTGGGTTAGCAGGGTAAATAAGTAAATAGGAAGTATCCTCCGAAAGGGTCTGGAGTTATGGATGAAGGGATTCCAGGAGAAGTATGCAAATTAATTAATTAAATATTGTTACTCCCCGGGGTAAAAAAAATCTAAGGGTTTAATTTTTTTAATTCCAATTCTTTGTGCAATCCTTGGATTTATTTATAGCCACAGGAAAATCCCGGCAAATATTGAAAAGTCTATTACAGAAACCCCGGACAGTACTCGAGTAGAGGCTTAGAGCAAAGTTACTAACCACAACCCGATTCATAAGATCCGAAGTTAGATCCACTTGTGAAAAGAAAACCCGCTATCCTGAACTAGGGAATTAGCCATAATAATACTATCATGATAAAAGAAAGAAAACCCCCTCACTAGTATGCGTTTTTTATTATTCCGTTTCCTTAAACTCAAGTCAGTTTCTTGATTAGATGGTTCTGGGTCCTACCCTGCATTGAACCATCTAGGAAAACACAAACAACAATGATAAAATAAAGGCAATCAGCTACATATACAGGGTAGCCATTGGAGAGATGTAAGTGACACTCCTCCTGTCCTATATCAACTTGTTTATTACAGGAAAACACGTTCTAGTGGAGCCATGTTCAAGTAAGGGGCAAGGGTCTATTTCTTGGGGGTTTAAATGGGGTAATTTTTGCAAGTAAACAAGTTCAAGGGGAAGAAGCTAGCTTGGTATCAAGATCCAGGGAGAGAATTCGCTTATATACCTGCCCTGATAATTGAGGCCTATGAGAAGCTCGTAGAGCTCAGTCATGGTTTCCCTTCGTCGTCCTCGCTCTGCCGTCAGATCCCAATAGGACAATATCCATGTCTGTTCCCGGATTCCGGTAACCCGACACTTGGCATAATCTGGATACCGGCTGACACCGCACGGTACCAAAGTTGCTTCCTGTGTTGGACCCTGGTGTGGTGAATCCAATAAAAGTACAGTAGCACATTGCAACTACAACATCGCCAGAGTGATCATCTCCAGCGAGCCCTTTTGAGAGGATTCAAAGCACCGCATCATAGAGCCCCCCACACCAAAAGCCACTGTCCAACTCTACCATCGACATGCCATCACAGTTTCCAACACTCTCCCACGTTATACGCGGACTTAAAGCTTATTGCTCATCGAATGTGATCGCATTGCACTTCGGGTGCTCTCCACCCATCTAGCAGTCGAGGCTCAACCCGACAATCGCTGTCTGCCGGGATCGTAATCCAAATTCCCAACCCCCACCAGTTCTCCATGATCTTCATGATAATTTCTTTTTTTTTTTCCAAAATTTATTTTTTCCAATTTTTTTCTTTCTTTCTCTCTCTTCGAAAGCGGTTAGAAATCACCGGGTTTCAAATGACTTACATTCATGTGGAGGAGGGACGGACAGCGGTAAATGAGGAAAGAGTACGGTACGGGTGAGGCTCATTGAGGGGTTTGGCTCACAGTGGTCTTCATGGATTGAATTGGTCTCGGCAGCATCCCCTCGGTCAGTGGAGGGCCCTGCAGGGATTTCTAGCAGCAGAAGGAAAAAAGGGAGGAACCTATCAATCGGCCACCCCGGTCTCGGAAAATGTATGAAATCTGCTAACCCCGACAAGAAATACATCGCGCGGGCTACGGAAATCGAGATGCGGGTTGTGATTTTCTTATTCTGTTATTTCTTTCTCTTCGATTGAGGGTTGGTGATGATACCCGCGTGTGCTGGCTTTTGGTTGGCTTTTCCATTGGGCGAGAGGAGGGGAACAGGATGTTCTGTCCTAACCTAACCTTTTCCTTCCCCTGCTGCAGCTCAACGCATAGAGCAACGAGACAACCACACATATGCATGGGGCCAATAAGGACCTTGCCCTCGCCCATTTAGAAGGCCTCTGAGTTCTTGGTTTCCTTTTTATTTTGTCTTGAAGACTTTCCTATCCTATCTCTTCCTCCTCTTCTTCCTCCTCCTCCTCCTAGCACGAGTAAGCTTGGAATAACTTGCATCCGTTGGCATTGTTGTTTTGTGGGAGAGTGAGTGAGTGGGTGAGTGGGTGAGTGAGTGCTCTCTCCCATGGGGAGCACGACCACCGCGTGGTACCGCACTTATAGTGAAGTGATTGCACTGTAATTCATGGGCGCCCTACTAGACTGGTCTAAAGTATGATACCGGTACCCTACTGCACTCCACTCTTGCGTTCGTTCCTCCTTTTCTTGTATTGTGTAGTGCTATGTTTTGTGTCCTCGATCGACCGGTGTAGACGGTTGATTTGCGTATAGCCCTCTTTCTCCACAGTCTAGACACCCTGCTAGTGTCGCGAGCAGGCATTGAAGACGCAACGGTGGACGGGGGAAAGGGGAGGGGGGTATGTAAGAGGGGATGTTGATTGGCGGCCGTAACTGCTGGCTGACCATTAAGATCTGAGGAATCCCTCCACTTTTCCCGCCAGTGTCGAATGCCTGTTTTGCTTCAAAACCTCGCTACGGGGGAGGTGGGGACTAGTCTAATGTCAGACCGGAGAAGGGTGTCCTTGAACCTGGGAGGAGGATGAGGACTGATGCTCCTCCTTCTTTACCTGTTTTCCCATGATATCTCCCATCATACATGCGGAGATGTGCTCGAATACAGCTGTCAAGGCGTAACTTTCTGTACTTTATTTGTATAATATGTATAACAAGTGCACAGTACAGTATTCCTGTGCCCACGCCCTGCGAAGCCCAAAAATAAGCACTTCTTTTTCTTGCCTGGCATCATGGGCTTAAGTGTTCCCTATCGTGCCCCCGAGGTTAGAGGGATAGATACGGTACGGTGCCACACTTTTCATCCTTTTTTCTTTTTTCTTTTTTCCCCAACATCAACATCTCACTCTCGTTCTTTCACTCTTCCAGGACTCCTGGAGAGTTATATCCTTTTGGCCTTCCTTCACATCTCCCCCATTCCTCTTATTCCCCCCACCCACTAGGGTGCCCCCGGCCGCTTCACTCATTTTTTGCCCGTTTGTGTATCATTGAGCACGAGTAGAGCCTTTTCCGCTCTCCGCCTCAGGTTCACCTCCACCTCCACCTCCACCTCCACCTCCACCTCCCCCTCCCCCGTCGATTGCCTCCCCTCCTCCCCACCACCAGCACCATATCCATATCCCCCCCTTTTTTCGACCCCCCTTCTGCCCCCCAACCTAATCCCTTGAGTGGTGCTTTCTGCTTTCTGGGTCGTACCGAACTGGTGGTTACGGTGGTGGTTGTTGGCTCCCAGCTTGTCCGCCTTCCTTTCCTCACCCTTCTCACTCACCCACTCACTCACTATCGTCCGCCCCCCCCCCCCAAATAATTATAATCATCTCTCTCACCGGTTCGCACTTCTTACTTCAGTTCTTCTCCCTTCTCCCGTTTATCCCCATCTTCCTCCTCACACACCCCCCTCCTCTCAAACAAGCAGATCGAGGGGCTTTTCCTTCTCTTCTCTCATCTCTTGCCAACCCCTCCCCCACTCTAACCTGTTTCTCCGTTTTTTTTCTTTTCTAAAAGTTAATTTTCTTCCGTATTGCGGCTGTTTGCCGGCCCGGATCTGATCAGATCAGGTATACCCCCGGCTCATTTAAACATAGCGTTTGCATACAGTCCCTCTCCGCTCTTCGTTTTTTCCCCACTGTCATTGTTGATTGTGTTGGCTTGATTGCCCGGCTGGATTGCCACCTCCTTCGCCGCCATCGGCTAAACGTTATTCAGCCCGCCCGCTCCCCGCCGCTCATCCTTTCAGTCATCTTCCTACTCACTCTTTTATCCCCCATCTCAACCAAGGGTCTAGCTCCAGCGCACTTGCCATTTAGGTTCCAGCCTCAAGGCATCCAACATCCAACAACTCACAAGCCTTCCTCTCCCACCTCCTCTCCCTCTACGCCTCATTTTTACCAACAACTTCAACGATATTCTCCTGAGTGGGGGGGAACCGCTATTCAAGGGTAGTCGCGTCGTCGTCGACTCATAAAACCATCCTTTTCTGCCGCCACGGCAGGTTGACTGAGACTTCACCTCCGAGTGAAAAGTTACAGACTAAATGCCCCGTGCCCCAGTCGCTGGTCGTGAGATACGCCGTCGAAGCCGGAACGGTTGCTGGTAAAAAACACTTTGACTTCGCGATGCTCCTCGGGGGTCTCGTTTTTAGGTGGTATCATACGCTAACAATTTTCTTATAATAGGAACTGTAAGGCTAGGAAAGTAAAATGCGGTGAAGAGAAGCCCCGCTGCAGCAACTGCGAGCGACTCGACGAAGAATGCGATTACAAGATTAGGTTATCATGGGGAGGCCGTCCTCTTAAGAAGAAGCAGCTGGAGAATGGGGCAAACGGACAGGACCCTAATGCCGATGATCAGTCACAGCTTATCCCCGGGGCTGGCCAGTTCTCAATAAACCAGCACTTTCCTTCCCCCCAGACCTTTGTGCAGACTACGCCTAGTAATGGAGCGAGGAAACCACCAGCTCCGAGGGTTGGAAATGGGAAGAGGACTACCATGTCGAATTACCAGACTGTGTTTTCTGTAGCGGAACCCTCGAGTGCCCCGGTGATGCCGGTCTCGTCGGTTCCATCGGTTTCATCGGCACCTCTAGATCCTCAATTGACTTCGGCTGCTACGCAACAGCCTCCACCACTACAAAGCCCTGCTATCATCCAGCAGCAGCAACAACAGCACCAGAATCGGGCAAATGCTTATGGATGGCAACAGGGACTTACCCCAACCACTGCAACGCCTCCCTCAGGGGCCTTTGAGAATGATGTAGTCTTCAAGACAGAACAGCAGCAACAGCAGGGCCTCTTCTCCCCCTATACACCAGTCTCACAATCGTTCAACCAGGTTACATCACCCATTTCTAGCTATCCAAATGGCAACGGTCAGATACATAGCCCCCCGGGGCCTCCCAGCCTTGTCACCAGTCCTACGGCCCAGTATGACAGCCAGCAGCATAGTTCTCCAACACAACAATACCACAACAAGTCGTTTCATACCCCCCCTCCAATCCTTACGTCCCCGACGAAGAGACTACGAACCAGCACTTCTCCCATCCAAGCGCCTCCTCACTCACCGTATACCTTTGAGCATATCAACGCTCGTCCGACTGCTACTATGGCACCAATTCCTACTTCTCTTGGCACGGCTTTGGATTATATCTCACCACCAATATCCAATGCTTCAATAAATCATATCGCAGGATTGATGGACCATCACCACCATCCTGCGGGTGTAGGTACGAGCATGCGCCGGGTTTCTGTTGAGAATCTATTAGCTCCCCCTTTGCCTGATAGCGCTCATAGCTATGACGGAAGTTTTGTTGACCGATATCCCCCAGAAGCGGAAGATTATAAAAGGGAAGATCTTTCCCAGAGCCGAACACTTTACGGCGTTGATCGCGGAGAGCCCGACATGGATAACGACGACGATGATGTGGAAGAGATTCCTCGACATGATTATGGCGGCTACGACGACAGTATGATGATGATGGGAAGGGCAGCAGGATTTTATGGAAACGACATGAGCAATCCATTTTACCCTGTCGCTATCACCATCCCGAGGAAACTAGATCCACTACCGCAGCTTCTACTCGACAATAGAAAGAACATGATGTACTTTCACCACTACTTGCATTACACCGCTCGCTTGCTCGTACCTCATGATTGCTCGGCGAATCCCTTCAAGAGCATTCTTCCTCAAAGTAGGTTTCTATTCACACTGCCCCTAATCATTTCGTGTGCTAATAGTCGATTTTTCTAGTGGCTGTTCAAACAGATCATTTGATGAATTTGCTACTTGCGTATTCGGCAAGCCACCGGGCTAGATTGTTGGAGCATCCTGAACCCACAGAACGGATCGGTCGATTCCTTGATGAGACAGTGCGAAGTCTTCATTCCTCCTTGGATAACCCCGAAGATGCGAAGAGCGATTCAACATTAGCGACAGCCATCATGTTGTCCTCATACCAGATCATTTCTCCTAATCCGTTCTCAATGAGTGGGCTCACGTGGCAAACTCATCTCAGCGCGGCCCGGAAGATCATCTTGGCTCGTGGAGGCGCTCAGGGGATGCATAGTAGGGATAAGGTTTCATATTTTCTAGTCAGGTGGTTTGCATACCTTGATTTGTTGGGAAGTCTCAGCGGTCGTGACACAGAGGAGCCGATTTTCAGCGGCAAATACTGGACAAACGACGATGGCGAAGGAGAGGCTGAGGAATACGCAGTGGACTGCTTCTTTGGATTTACAAGTCGTTGCGTGAGTATCTTGGCGAAGATAGGGGAACTAGCAAGGAGATGCGAACAGGAAAAGAGGGAATACGCTGAAAGTTTGGGTTTGGCACTTACAAATCAAGCGATGCGCGACCAAAGTTATGACCAATGGACCCCAACCCCCGCAATTTTCCAGGCCGCCATCATATTACAGCGAGAGCTCGAAGATGCGCGTGGCAAGGCGGTGGGAAATTGCTCACATAGTCATCAACACCATGTGGGGCTCCAACATTATAGGCCGGGATCGCCGTCGGACGATTTCGACACGGAGGAGTTGTTGGCCATGAACGATTCGTTCCACTGGGCGGCACTTATTCACCTTTACAGGCGTGTGTTGAACTACCACACCCAACATCCGCGTGTGCAACAGTCGGTTGCGCAGATTGTGCGGTCTATGGGGAAAGTGCGTCCTGGCGGCACAGCCGAGAATTGCTTGCTTTTCCCGTTGTTCTCGGCAGGATGTGAAGCAGTCGAGGGCGGTCATAGGGAGTATACTTTGAAAAGGATGATTGAAGTGGAGAAGAGTGGTTTGGTACAGGTTTGTTTCTCCATTCTTTGGTCATAATATGTCACCTTTTACTAACTTCCCTTTCTCCTCTTAGGTCCGGCATGCAAGACTATTGATGCAGCGTGTTTGGAAAGAGCGACGACCCTGGTGGGAAATGGCCTCGGGAGAGTTTATTGGTTAACTATACCCACCCCTCAAGCCATCTACGGAGAAAGGAGAGGAAAAGGGGAATATACCCGATCCCGACAGCCTTTTTTTATAGCCTTTGTTTTCCTTTTTCACATCCTCACAGCGGCGGAAGCGAGTTTTTTGAGTTTCAAAAAAATACCTTTTTTTCATGTTTCATCCTTGTTTCCATTTCTCATATCCATCTTTCCTAAGGCTTCCTTCCCTCCCGCCTTCCCTACTTTCATTCTGGTATATCATTCATTCCGCTTCATTATTTTATTCTATTTCTTTCGTTTTAACATGGGAGACGTCGTCGGATGGGTTTCATGACGGAGGGTGTACTTTGGAGTTTGTTTTTTTATTGTTTTTTTTGTCTTTTTTTTAAAGTCCATCGTCTTCTTGCGTGTGTCTCGTTCGTATTTTCCTTCCCCTTTCTTCTTTTTGTTTTTTCATTTGTTTTTTCATTCTGAGGATGATAATGCGGCACAGTAGGGTAAGAGTGATGTTTTACGATTGGGTCAGAAAGTTGGTGCCTTGGGGGCGTTTTGGCATCTTTTTTTGTCGATCATCCTAAGCAAATAACCACCTTACTCCAGAGTGTGTATGACATAAGCAAGACTAGATGTATTCGGTAGATAGCCACCGTAACGGGTGCCTCCGCCGCCGCCATCAGGTGTCGGGATACTCTACTCTGGTACCTACAGCATTAAGTCGGCATAAGCCAAGTCTCAAAAGAAAAAGTCAAATTGTTAGTGATCCACTGTGACCCTCATTACTGATGCGGGTGGGCGACCACCAAATAGAGATATATCCCTCCTAGGGAAGCACGGGGAGTACTCTCCGGTACTTTATAACGCCGGTGCCGCCCCTCAATAAGAAGAAGAATAATGATAATGATAATGATAACGATAATAATGATAATGATAATGATGATGATGATAATGATAATGATACATGATAACAATAATCCCGATCAGCCCCATTCACCACTACCCATCCTCGGGCAACCACAACCACAACCATTATAACACAAGCACTGCGCCGATATACCCATGATGCCATATCGGTAATCAAAATCATAAACTTCTACATTAGTTTGAGAGCACCGCTAGGGAAATATTATGCTCAGGTACAGTGCCCCCCACCCACAACGACACTACCGTTGACGAAAAGTCATTTCCACCCTCTCTCCCTTTTCTCCTCCTTTCTCGTTTTTACGAAGTGTGGGTGTGTGGATATATACGTTGTTTTTAGAATGTGGTCACTGGAGTGGACTGGAGTGGAGTGAAATGGAGTGGACTGGAGGGGCAGTGGTGGGGGGGGGGTGTTATGGAGGTCGTTTTTGTTACTGTATTATGGGCACGGGGGGGGTGGACTCTTCCTTTCCTTTTGCCCTCTTTGTTTTGTTTGGGGTTTGTGATGGTACTTGGGATAAGGCTTGTGGGTGGGTGCACCGCTTTGTGAGGTGGTATTATGATAGGCTACACAACTTTCGCGGGGGTTAATTCTGTGCAAAGGGTTCAGTACTTTATATTCTCGTCAGTCGAGTGATGTTCCGTGACTGCAGTCAATGATTATCGCGCCTGCACCGCCTCTTGTGTAGCAAGTCCTTTTTTCTTCCATTTTTTCAAACGCACATATATATAATAACACCCAATTGAGGGGAATGGATGAGGAAGAGAAAACAAACTAAGGCATCTGGTCGACAGCCTGGACCTCCTGACCGGTGGCCTCGTTGAGCTTGAACTCCCGGACGGGGACCCTCCACCCGAATGGGTCCTTGTCCCTGCCGCTTTGTATGCCCTTCAGTCCGCCCAGCAGTGTGGCGGCAGCCTCACCCGGCTCTTTGCCGCCGTAGACCTTCTTCCAGACTGTGCTCTTCTTGGTGATGCTCTTGACGGGGACTAGCGCTGCGGCCGTGCCCGCGGCAAAGACTTCGACAAAGTCCTCGAGCTCCGATTCTTTGACCTTGCGTGTCTGCACATCCCAGCCGAGCAGATCCTTTGCTATCCTCTGCACGCTATCACTGGTGACACTTTTGATGATGTTATCGCTCTGGGGGATGACGAGTGTCTTGTCGGGGAGGACGCCAATGAAGCCGGAGGTGGAGAACTCATCGATGTAGGTCCTCGTCTGGGAGTCCATGTGCAGCGTTATCCCGAAGCCTTCTTCATGTGCTGCATCAGAGTGCCTGAGAACAGGCGCATAGTTGCCGCCAACCTTAGCGGACCCGGTACCCTTCGGTGCTGCGCGGTCAAAGTCCTCCAGGATCATGCAGTCCACAGGTTTAACACCGTGGTAGACCCCTACTGGGAGCACAAATACAGCGAACGTGTACTCCTCCGGTGGACTCAGCCCCAGCTGCGGGCTCGAGCCGAAGAGCAACGGCCGGATGTACATGCTCGCACCAGACTCGGCGGGCGGCACGAACTCTGCGTTCAGGGAGACGGCCATTTCCACCGCTTTCAGGAAGAGTTCCGTCGACGGGGCAGGCATGCTGACAAAGCTGGCGGAGTGCTCGAGGCGCATGGCATTGGAGAGCGGACGGAAGAGGTGGATTGAGTTGGAAGAGGCGGAGCGGAAGGCCTTCAGCCCTTCGTAGCATTGCTGGCCATAATTTAGGCCTGGAGCCATCCCGTGGATTTGAAGGATGGGGGATCGGATGAAGGTTGGCGGGGTCCATTGCTTGGTGCGGAGGGAGTAGGTACTTTGGATGTGCCCGTTGACTTCGCGCACTCGGAAGCCAATGTTGCTCCAGTCTGGGTTTTGGTGTTGGTTAACTTGTGATGGGAGCAGGGGAAGGGGTGGAGAGGGTGGGGGAGAAACAAACCAATGGAGTCAGTTGGAGGCGGTGGGAATACCATTTTCTTCTGTGTTTCTCCTCGTTCCGTAGGCAAAACAATTGTGTAGGTATGATGTGATGGGAGCTTAGTTCAGTTCCCCACTGAGAAGGAGGGTGAAAGGGGAGGGGGGGGATGAAACAAAGTGCGGGGAGAGTATCATAATATTATGTGCGAGTAAGAATGAGATACCGGTATCATAGGTGAGAGAAGGAGTGGCAACCTATCCCTCTAGTCTAACTTACCTGAGCCCTTCCTGATGTTTACTCATTCTCTGGTTAGCTTGAATGGTAGAACCTCGGGTTTTCACAGAGAGGGCCAATCATTGTCCTGGAGTTACTCGAGTAGTTTACGGGTCCACCCGACATGAGAGCGGTATGATATTCGAGTGCTGGCGGTGGTACCCTGAGGTGGGTGAGACAATCTGGGTTACAGTCGGTACCCTGGGTACGCTGCTTAAGCGAATTTTGGTTGGGAGGGAAGCTGCAGACAGGCGCAGGAGAATCAAGACAACAACTCTACCCGTGCTGTGCAGTATCAAACGGACCAGCACCTTGCAGCCTCTTCCTCCTCTACCCCCCCCCCCGAAACTCTTCTCTAAGTTATATAGTATTATACGGTGCGGTACAGGTACCGCAGCTCGCTGGTCAGGTCTGCACCGTGCCGTCGTCGTCTTCATGCACCGGACATAAAAAGTGCAATCTACATGTACGGTACTCCTCCGCCACAAGAGACACAATGATCCTTTGAACACTTTTCTCCTATTCTACTACAAAGAACTAAAATCTGTATCGTTCGCACTGTCGGTGAGCTCTATCCATAATAACCCTTCACACCGGTGCAAGAGACGGAGAGAGAGAGAACTCGGCCCATCGCTACTCTATATCGTGCATAAAACCTTGTCATCCGGGGTTTTATTTGATTTTTTCCCTCCCTTCTTTTATTTCTTACCCGCTTAGAAATTTTTGCCTTTCTGGCTGGCTGGCTAACGGTAGAAGGGGGGAAGGTAAATTTATTTTATATAAGGGTATCATCGTCGAAGCCTCCCCCCCTTTTACTTTTGCTCTCCCCCGTTTCAACAGCGACCAACACAACTACCCAACTCCGACTCCGACCCTGATCCAAAAACCGCTAGAAGAGAAGAGAAAACAGGACGCCAAAAATGACACGAAACAAACCCCTCCTGCTAGCTGCATGCTTCACCCTATTCCTCTTCTTCTCCTACACCCTCATCCCCTCCACAAAATCCACCCCCCCTCCCCCTCCTCCTACCCCCCCCCACCAAACTACGATAGCGCAACCCCTGCCCATCCCCTCATCGGTCCTAACCGGCAGCGCAATAATGCCGCACCTGGGAAACGAAACGCTAAAAGCCGAGCTGGGTCGCGCGGCCTGGAAACTCTTCCACACGACGCTCGCGCGCTTCCCGAAGTCGGCGAGCGTGGACGAGCGTACCGCACTAGCACAGTATTTGGCGCTCTTCGCGAGGTTGTACCCTTGCGGGGAGTGCGCGGGACACTTCCAGAAGCTGCTGGCGCAGTACCCGCCGCAGACGAGCGGGCGTGTCGCGGCGAGTCAGTGGGGGTGCTTTGTGCATAATCTTGTAAATGTGCGGTTGGGGAAGGAGGAGTTTGATTGCATGATGCTGGATGCGACGTATAAGTGTGGGTGCGCGGAGGAGGATAAGAAGGGGAAGGGGAAGGGGAAGGGGAAGAAGGAGGGAGAGGAGGTGGTGAGAGGGGAAAAGAAAGAGAAAGAGGTGGTAAAAAAGACTGGTAGTACTTTGGAGGAGAATTTGGAGGGTAGTGGGAGGAAGATTGAAGTCGTTAAGGAGGGGTGAGTTCTCACTGCAACTTGGGGCCTTGCAGGATGGCTGATTGGGAGCGGGTTTGACTATCGCAGGTTGATGGATGGTGGCTAGTGCGTGAGGATCTTTGGCTTATTTTTTCACCTGCTGGAGCTGGGGCTTCTTTTCTTAGTTTTCTTTCTTTCTTTCTCTCCCTTTCCCCTCTCTTTACTCCCTTCTTGGTTTACACAGGTTGTTCACAGTGTAAAATAGACTTTTGCTATCCTCTTACCTCTTTTATAACCCTAGACTATACTGTACTTATAGGCATATACCCTTCTCGTAGTGTTTAACACGGTAGAATATCACACCCTTCTTCCTCTCATACCCTGTCCTACCACTCTGTGCTTGTATCGAAGTCGGTAGTCGGGTAAATTCAAGCTTTGTCGCCTCGAATGCCGCACAATCTGCGCTAATATTGAGAGATGACCAAAGAGCTTGGCTGACTGCTACCTTCACACATCACTCGCGACACCTCAATGGGAACAATAATTATCTTAGATAAACATCTTTAGCCCTGGAGAGTAGATCACGTCTTTCCTCAACTCATGTCCACCAAAATGAAAACCAGCTGAATCTTCTCTGCGCCGTTGGTGGCAGCGGCTCTGGCGGTGCCGGCCCTCCCTTCCCCTCCGTCGTTTTCTCCTTCGACGCCTTCATCCGCGCCCTCGCCCTCCTCCTTTCAATCCGCTCATCATCCCCACTACTCTGGCCGCCCAGTGAATCCTTTTCTTCTATATTCATACTAGGGATCTGAAACTCCATGCCGGATGCCTGGGCCGCGTTCCGAGAGGCTTGATTATCCCTCCGCGGCGTGCGATTCGCGTTTCTCGACCTCACCCTCTCCACTCCTTTATACAAGAGCATAACACCGCAAGCAGCAAATCCATAGAAAGGGAAACTCATTGACCCAATCTCCACCACAACCGTTCCTCCCACCACCAGCATAGCCAACAGATTTCCCCAAGATATTTTTCGGACAGGGATTGGTCTGCGCGAGGCACGCAGCGCCAACTTGAGTTTGTCAGGGGATTCTATCTTGCGGCGTAGCTGGTGGTACCTCTTCAATAGGTCCTCCTTTTCTCTCAGCAATGCTTGGGCTTGCTGGATTTCTTCCTGCAGGGTTTGCTCCGAGCTCTTGATCTTTCTCAGTTGCGATTTATTGGCGTGTATTGCGGACTCCATGCGCAGCAGGAGGGCGTCCATCTCTTTTTTAAAATCGGCTGCATTCTGCCCCCTCGTTTCTGGCGGGGGTGGTGGTGGTGGTTGGGTTAGTCTCGGCGCGTTTCGCGATGGCACTGGTTCGATCTGCAAAGAGACTCGCTCGAGTTCTGCCAGAGCGTATTCCTTCTCCCTTTCCGCTTTACTCAGCGCCTCCTCGCCCTCAGTTATGGCGATTCTCCCGGCGCTGGTATCCGAAGGGGTGTTCCCATTGCTCAATTCCCACTGCGCTTGAAAGGTCTTGGGACGGACTCGGAGTAGCATTCGGATAACGGTCCTTGAACTTTGGGCATCATTTTTCGAGAGCCTGACCGTCCCTAGTATTCCTTCCCAATAGTTTTCCAGATTTATCTTCTCGAGCTTTTCGTAGTCTTCCTCTTCATGGTTTGCTGGCCAGCGGGTGGTCGTGACAACGATGTTGCCCATGGCGGCGTCGCCGCAGAGTGCCTTGAGTATCGCCCAGGTGCGCTCGTCGCCAGCAAGCCATCTCGAGGTAGCGACGTTATGCACGTAAACAGCGCCGTGGATAACACACGCCGGATTATTCGCTACTTGGAGTATGTGCTCGCATATCTTTTGGAGTGTTTCGAGATTTGACGTCTTGTTATCCTCAAACCCTGGCGTGTCGACTAATAACATTTCCTGCCCGTCTAGAGTAGTTTTGTAGACTCCCACCTCACGCGTCACTATGATGGTTACTCGGGTCAGCCTATCGTAGCTGTCACGCGTATGCCGACGGGTATTATAATTAATTATAAAAGATGGGCTTCAACAACCTGACACGGCGGGATCCGTCTCCGGGGGCTTCCTTTTCGAATCTTTTCCCCCGAGGGCTTTGATAAAGCTGCTCTTTCCCGCACCGCTGACTCCCATAACGAATATTATCGGGATGCAGGGTTGGACTTCGAGGTCTGTTGGGTATTCTATTGTATGAGAGATACCACCAAGTCAGATAACGTGTGCTTTTAGAAAAAAAAATGGACGGTAAGCTAAAATACCATCGGTATCTTCATGATTGCTGCCCCCAATTTCTGGCTCCTCCTCCGGGCGAGAGGCCGTGGATTCCCTTACTCTTCGCGGAGGATTCGGAAGCTGGGTCATTTGTTTTGCAAGGTTGGGGGTTGTCAGCTATGAGGTATAATATCGAGCGGGGAGAGCTGAAGGGTGTTTCTACAAGTAGCGCTACATCAGGTACCGGTATGAGGTGACATAATAGTATGAAGTGTAAGGGATATGATATGTGATACCCTAGCGCCCCAATCAATAATCGGAGCTCTCGCTCCGGAATTAAAACCATGCTTCTTTAATATCTTTGTAAATGGCTAATTTCACTGTCGCACAGGGCTTCCGGGTATTTATGGCTTGTTCACTCATAGGGCATCCCAGCGCTGGGTGGATAGTCATAAAGAATCACTCGTGTCACTGCCTTTTCGTCCTTACCAGCGTATGGGGGAGGTGGATTTGCGTCGAGGATGTTGCCGGAAGGCGGGATGTGTGTGTGGTGGAGGAGATCGTCTATCATTAGGGATGGCAAAGATGGGGCGGTAAAGCGGTGAGTAGGCTAGCTTAGTTGGAGGATTGGCCTATCTTCAAATGAGAAACCAAGTCCAAGTATGGGGGGATGGGCTGGTACGGTAGTGGGGAGTTGAATCCCTTAGGTTTTGTCCGCCGGAAGCGCGGAAATCTCAGGTATGGGAGTGTATCTAAACTTTCATCTTACAGAATAAGTTACCTTACAACAAGCTGTTCATTGATAGAGCATTCCCCTTAATCTTACCCGGATTTCTAAAAACGAACTTGGGATAATTATTACGGACATCTGGGAGGTTATCGGAGACGGCAAGTAGAATAACCAGGAGCCATCAAGAAAACGAGCAGACAAAGGAACTGTAATTGCATAACTAGATATGAAAAGTGATAAACTATGATTCAGGCACTATTCTATGTCCTATAGTAATAGCGTCTTCGATTGGGAAGAGAAGTATTTATACACGATGAGAATGCTATTCAACCAAGTTGAAAGCTACAAACCCGGGATTACTTGGAACGAGGCAGGAAGTCGACCCGAAGCCCAGCTGGATGTGTGTGTGTGTGGGGGGGGTCTGGATACTTTTACTAGAGGTCTCGGTGCCTTCGAATAAAATCCTCACTATAATATGCAAGTGATCATATGTAATGCAAAGAGGCATGGGATGGATTGAGCCTGAAAATTGTACAAACCGGGTTATGGTTCGGATTTACGCTTCTAGCTCAATGTACCAATCGATTCCAATGCATGGAAATTCCCCAATCCACGTTTTTTCCCCATTCTCATTCTCATTCTCATTCTCTCTGGCTCTCTGGGGTTGTCCTCTTTAACAATTATTCCCCATGCCAAGTAGGCACTCAAGCGTCTATTTCTCCCGTTGGACTCACGGCTATAGTGTAGCTACCACAGTGCCCTTCCCGAACCCTCAAGGAAAGTCTACCATATTAGGCAAGATGAATTATCTATTTTTTCTTCTAGCTAGAGTGGAGTAGAGAAGGCAGCACTAAGGAGACAGAAGAAAGCGCACTACAAAGCTACCAGCTCCCATAGCCGTCCAGCAAACCCTTTCTATTTACAATTGGTATCTAACTTAATGGAGAAAACATCCACTCGCCCGAAAGGTCTGGGGCTTGGAACTAGGACAAAATTGGCAAAGATTGGTTCGGGAAAGTGATGAAAGAAAGAGGGGAAAGGAGAAAAATAATAGAATATTAGAAACTATTGAAAAGGTAGGCCTGGGGACTAGCTAGTGAGTCGATACGCCTGGAACGAGTACGAGAAAGCTGGGTGGGGTGCTGGAAAGATTCCTTTATCAGTAAGACATTAAGACAACGAGGAAAAGAGTTTGTACCCTCTATAAATGAATTTCCGAGCCTCCCCCCGCTTGCAGGATATAAGGTCCTGATCTCCCTATCTGTTCCTCTCCGCACCTACGGTCTCATCTTCACTCTCCTCATCCTCACCCTGTCCATGAGCTCTGGACCACCCGGAAGACATTCCATGGCGGGGAGAGTAGTATGTAGCATTGCACACCTCAGACGCCTTATATCCCGCTTCGATGGCTCGTATTTCGTTTTCCGGATCGTCGTTAGTTGGCCCTTGGTTGTAGTAATCGCTTTTTCGTTCAGTTTCGCGTCAGCTATATTAAAGAAGAACGGGGCGTGAAAGTAAGGGATCGGAGGAAAAGAAAAGTTTTTCCATACGAGCCCACATACATCGCATCTTTATGCTCTTCGCTCAAAACCACCGGATAATTCCACCAATCCTCCTTGAGCTTCCCGAGCCTATGAAGCTTGACTATGTCATCGCACACGAGTCCTTCCCAGACTTTGAGAGTTCGGAGGAAAGTTTTAGGCGCTTTCCCGGATCCAACTATATAACCAATTTTATATTCTGAAATTAGTGACTGAGCGCTGTTGGAGGGTAGAATATGCACGAGCTTACCACTGTGTATGGTAACACTCTTGGAGCGCCTGATCCTTCTGAAGGAACAATTCGCCCACATTTGTACCGCCCAGACTATGTCGTCTTCACCGCATTCGACGATAACGCTATATCCCTCGACGGCTGGGCTAGATATGGGGTTTGTGATGGACAATTGGTGAGAGTGGGTTGGGCAAAGAAGGGTCACAAGCTCGCCCAGCGCCCTCAAAGCCTTTCTTTGGGTGGAGTTGGTTGTTTCGGGTATCCCATTAGCGGACATTCTTGTGAAAGGAGGAGTAGTGCAGCGTGGTGGTGGTAAGGTTGTGGTGGTAAGGTTGTGGTGTGGATAAAGATGAAGGGAGAGGGGATTGGTCGAGATGGTGGTGATGGAGGCGGGGAGAGAAATAGGTGAGAGAAGGCAGCAACGAAATAAAGCGTCTCTCAGGGTTGGCGACCTATGGGGAATCAGGGTCACTACTATAATATCACAGAAAATTGGGGAAAAACTAGGGTAGTGAGATCCTATAGCCCGAAGGAAACTAGACACATGGGTTAAGGAACTTTGTGGGTGTCATGAAATGTGAGAAGCTATAGAAGGAAAGAAGATATAGTACGGTGGTTAAGGGTTATCCCGATTGGGTAGCCGATAGGTCTAAGAAGAGAATGAGAAAACAAATTCAATAGAATAATATGATAGATATGCAAGAAAGCTCCCAACTCAAGTAAACCTACTCACAAGCTCTCACTCGGCAGAGTCGGACGAGGGTTGAATTTCTTGTTATTGTCCAAGTCTCCCATCGTCCTCAAACAACGCCTTTGTTGCAATCATTTATTTCCTACGTCACTCCCTCCTATGGGGTTACTTGTACCTCTTATGTGGTGGTGAGACATAGTGGGTTGGTCCTTGATTATACGGCGGCTATTTCGTATCGGCCAGGCTTCTTTGCGCTCTCCGGGTTTGGAGGCGTATACGATACACGGCTGGAACTCATGATGCATTATGGGCTGAAGACGGGAAACAGGTTCTTTCTAACGAGGGATGAGGTCACTGAAGTTTCTCTATATATGTTTGACTATTTGGCCCTTTCGTTTTGGTTGATAGCAAGAAGTAAGAATATCACTGCGAGCTGAAGTTGAGCAAAAGTCTCTATGATGCCATTTCGCTTCCGCGCATTGGGGCAAATTCCAACACAACCCGATATATATATATATTCCGAGTGATATTTAGTGAAGCTGCCTAGTTCCACGGATTCCCGTACCATCATTCAGTACACATTAACCCGGCTGTAAGAACTGTATGTCATTTACCGGTCTAGTTACCAACCCAACCGGTTTTGAAATTCATAAATCTAGCCTAAATTACCCGCGAATCATCCCACCCAACCCAATCGAAAGTCAGGTAATCATACCCACAGCCCCCAACGCCCCCAGGAGAAGAAACAGTGGGGTATGATATCATAGCTCCCCATCTGAACGCTCCAGGGGAACGCTGGTTTGGAGGAACATTAGTGTTGGGGGCATAGTCTGAGTGCCCAGAGAAACCACTAGGGTTCCTCATAAATTTGGAAAATAATAGCAGAGAGAATCCAGGAGGAATGGGGGCTTTCTCCCACAGTGAGGAAAACTGCCATGCTCTCTGGAAAGCTGCTATTGGCCTCTGCTTGCCTACCTTCCTTCCAAGGCTCTCTTCTTGCTCAAGGTTTGCTTCCGTAACATGCTGGTGAAGAAGAATGGCAACATTTAGGTGCGTTTGCCAATGCGTGCACCAGAACTTTTCAAGCAGATGCACAGCACACTACTTTCTTGTGAGCTCAAGCTCACTTTTGGAAATCGGATGATGCTACCCGGCATGCTCTGGTTGTAGTTTCTTTTGTTTAGTGAAAGTTCGCAAGTTCGGAAAGATGCCTCCATTGATAGACGGGTTGGAGTATGATATGGACAATCAAAGGAATGCATGAGGGCAGGACAAGCGTCTTGTTGCGGGAGATAAATCGCGTAACGGTCGAACGGTCGAACGGTCGAATTAGACTAGGGCTCAACTAAAAGGGTACTGGGGAAAATCAGAAACTTCATTCGCTCGTCGTCTTCTAAAATAACTAACTAAACATAAGTCTATAGTAATATAAGAATAATAAAACTCTCTCAATCATTCTATCGTCTGCCACACCTATCGATTTCTCCTTCATGCGTAATCCCATTCGCCCGCGCACCTCCTTACTCTGAATAAAGTAAAGACATAATCAAAAACCCTTCCGTCTATCCTTCCGTCTAGAACAAATGAAACGACTAAAACTATTATCCCGTCTTGTCCCTCATCTATCCGCTTTCTTTACCTCAGACAACTATCCGCTTCCGTCAACTCTGACACGTCTTCCAGTGAGCTAAAGGCGCACGAGAGCGGGAGTCCCCCTAACACATCTCCTCTGCCAGGGGACTATACAGAACGTTTTTTGTTTCCACGGGGGTGCGCAACATGCGGGGGAGAAAGCGGACATGTGTGGTAACTTAGTCCATGGAAGGATCAGGGCCTGGTTACGTTTTTCATAATATACTCCTAGCTTTACCATTAGTTTAGCAAGAAAGAAGAGAAGTTGCGCACGCTACCCATCCCAGTTGCCATTCGGTGCCATGTTTTTATTCTAGCAAATATTTACAACCCGATGAAATCAGGTACCTTAATTTCCCAAACACCGTAAGGCGTAACATTGATTTACCCTATATCCATAATTTCTATCATACTGAAAAGCTAAAGGGGCCCTCTCTAGCTTTGCCTGTACCCACAAACATGTTGTCTGTTCCTTCCATTTTGTTTCCCAACCCCACTCACCCCCCAATACCATCTATACTAGTACATCAATGTAACCACTCAACTTTTCTCCACAGCACCCACATAGTATGGCAGGTGCCCAGACATATTCGCGCCTTCCTTCATGACACCCAGTTCCCTCGCTTATACTTACACTAGCTTGCTATATTGTATGCTACACCTAAGCTAACTCCACTATGCTAACTCACACCTTCCCGAGTGACACCACACGATTTCTTCAACACTCCTACCCTAAGAAAAACACAACTATAGAATTGTTGTTTTGGCCCTAAATCCTTAAGTGCTCTTGCAACTCTAAACCCTATTTCTTCATAGAATGGGCCAGTATTTTTGGCCGACGAGCCTGCTAGTATATAAAGGACCTTTCCTCCCTCCCTCCTCGTTTCCATCAACCACCTTCTTCCACAAACACATACAAAGGTACGGCTCCTCACCCATTTTACCTCCTTTGCCTTTTCGTTTCTTTTCTCCCTGAGTATTTTGCTGACCCCGAAAGTGTGTGGTGGTAGTGGTGGTAGGAGCCATACACCAGAATCAGAACGGGGGATACCGGATTAGTGCCATTATTTCAAGGCCAACTCGATGAGCCTTCCAGCCCCAAAATCCACAACATAGCCACGACAGAGCCATTACCAACCCCACAGTTGAGCGCCTGATCCCAGTCAAACACCAGATGCGGACGATTTTGAGGATTGAAGAATGTACGATTCCTCGAGCATGCTCTGATCTTCCCAAACCACCCAGCCTGAGGGCAATGAGTTACAAGGAGTTGTATGTCCCCCATTAGAAATTGGAACTATAGCACAGAATCACTATACAGCACCCAGCCTATCAAGTTTTCAGTGCCCATATAGGAGCCGGAGCTTTAGCGTTTTGACAGGGCCAGGTGTATGGTAGTTGCAGCCATCGGCAGTGCTTTGATCAATCTTCGATGAAGAAGCCTTTGATACCTCATCACCGAGCTCAATTCCCATTGCTCAGGTTGCGTGGTAGAAAAGGTTACATTTGTTAGTTACTCTAGATTTTCTGTGGGATTAGAAAGAAATAAAATATTAGCTTGAGCCGGTACTTTTAAGTTCAGATAATCCCAATCTTGTGACGTATAGTACAGTAACTGGTACCTAGTACTAGCAAAGCCCCACTTGAGACCTCGAGCCCTCCCTATTTGCTCCCATGTGTGCTATCTCAGAATAGTCTTCTGCTTGTCCCAGTGTTTTGTGAGGGCTTTTTTCTTTTCCGTTCCTTTTCCTTTTCCTTTCCTTCTTGCTTGGATCCCCCCCGGCTTTCCAGGGATCCCTCATTTCTGTGGGTGGGGGGTCCGCTCCTAGCAAGCAAGCATTGTGGTATTTTTTTTTGAACACATCAGATCAGATCGTATTTTGAGATAGAACATTTAGATACGACGTACAGTACATATATAGATAGACTCTGACCTCAACGATCATAACCACCACCAGAAATGTGGTGTCAAGAATCGCTGTAGGGCAGCGCGGCAACGGCTGACTGATCAGACACTTACAAGATGGCGAGCCACTGGCGGGAGCTCATCAGCACCCTCTTGAGCATCTTCACTCGTCGCCCGGGATTAGTAAATCATAACACTAACCACCTCGACCGCAGATATAGAAATGGACATGCGAAAAAGAGGTGGCATAAGTAAAGTACGAGGATAATCCAAGCCATTCCGATCTCCTTAGTTTTCCCTTCCTATCGCTGAGAATCCCAACCCACTATCCGCAGATTTTGAAAAAAAAAAGCCATTACCCAAGGTGCTTCTAGGATAAATAGCTCTTCCGCTCCAAAACTCAATACCCTATCTAGAAAGAAAAAAATCCCTATTACCAAGGCTATATACCAATGCCAAAACCATCTTTCGTTCTCGGCCTAAGATCCTCACCGGTGGCCATTACGCTCCCGGTCACATGGCGGAATGAGCACTGCCGATGACACCGTCCAATCTTATCAGTTCCTACTTTCGAGAAGCCCTCGGTGCAATTGGGGACACCGGAAGAAGTCCCAATGGGCCCCGTCCTTGCTTAAATATGTGGGTATTCACAGTGTGCTATGTGTTGAGAGGGTCCCCGCATTGAAAATCGTGTCAAGGTAAATACGATGGTTCATGTTCGGTCCAAGGGCGATTCCAGCTCTTGTAACTGCATTTGCAAGATCGGTATGCCCGGACGGGTCGTAATTGGTATTATAAGCATAGCTCCATCTATCTATCTCAACCCTTTGAGTAGTCATTACCAACGCCGACACCCGACGTGCGACCCTAGCCTACCACCTCCCCCCAGAGCACAAAATTTCCCATCTCCCAAGCCATATCACAAGTTCCATCTTTCTTCCCCCCCAACTCTTCCCTCTCAACACCGTACTCATACCAGGCCCAGCCTCTGTGTTATTTATCACGAAACCGATCCTCCCGCAAGCACCCCTCTCTACTCCTGATACAGCTATTAATACCTTTCCATCTCACAGAAACGTTCGCAGCTCAGCGTGTACCCACCCTGACATCCATGTCCCCCGACGAGATCCTGTAACGTTTGTGCCCTGTATATGGCAGTACCGGAGACCTGCCACCGACGCCCGAGCAAGCTTTCATTACCCCCGGGCAAGCAGGCCTACCGGGGAATGTGAATTATATAATGTAAACCAGCGGATCGTGTAAGACACTTGACAAAAGTATAACAATGACCCTTTCCAGGCCAGGTCCTAGGGAAGCACTGTTGCAGAACTATTACGGAGGTTGGAGAGTTTTAGAGGGTGATGCTAAATGGCACGGCTTTTTAGCCTCCTTATGCACCCTTGGCGACACCCCTGGAGCCCACAGCCGGGACATGTAGGTGTCAACAGCATCTCGTATGTGTATATGCCTAAGTTTAGTGCCATTGCCAAGGGTTACGTCCGGGAGTAGTTTTCAAAAGTAGTTCCCGCTGTTCGGGATATAACTTTAGTCAAATCAGGTGGTGCAGACTCTATGAACAGCAGCCACTCAATACTCACCCAAAACTGTCAAGCTTTCGAGTGACTCTTTATGACCCAAATACCCACGGAGCAAAGCAATACATCACTTCCAATATAATAAATTTGTATCCCACATCCCACCCCCATCCCTCATTTAGCCCATCCCACCTACCCTAACCCATCCACAGGTTCATCCATCGTGATCGCGGAGGGTACCTCTAGCCCGAAAGAAAAAGACCAAGCCAAAAAAAAACATAAAAGGGAGCAAAAAAGAAACGAAAAGAGACTACAAAGACCTATATGATAACAACAAATAAACGAATAAACAAACAGGATGACTAAAATACTAGGTTACCTACTCGCCCAGTCAGGGACATATCGCAGCACCAGCGGGTATTTCAAGCGGGGAGGAAATAAACAGAAGAGAGAAGAAAAGGCTAGATTGACAAAGGGAAGAACGAAAGAAAAATGCCTCCGGAGTTATAGCTAGAGGGGGGATGTCCCAACTTTGCTTATTTAACAAAAAAATGAGAAGGAACAAAAATGGTGAAAATATTGATACGTATGGGGAGGAGGGAGCGCGGCAATGGGAGAGCAGGAAAGAGACAGAGTGATTCTTTTGTTGGAAGGAGATTCGTGGCTAGCTGCGGATGGAGCGAGTGGTATAGGTAGAGGGGGGGGGGGGGGGCAAGGTAAGGCAAGAGCATATATGGGGATACAGCGTGAATATATCAGGTGCGAGAAGGGTAGATTGAAGAGGGAATTGGTTTGGTTTAGTGAAATTTTTCCGTCTATACTCGTGCCTTCGCAAACAGAAAACTAAGAAAAGAAAAGAACCAACTAAATGCTCGCTCAACTCCGATTGAAAAGAAACCGAGAAGAAAAACATAACCAGGCCGACATCCATTGCTCGAGCAAGGGCGGGGGAAACTGGGGAAATGGGAAACTGGGAAGAAAGAGACGGGAAAGGCCATTAGGTATGCATACCGGAAAAAAAAGCTCCTTAGTAGTGCCCATAAGCCCTACCAGAGGACCAACAGAGTTCCCTAATCGTATTAACTAGCAATAAATTTCCACAGTAATCCCTCATGGCCCCAGGCTTTAGATATTCCGAGCTTGTTGCCCAATCAAAGCATACCCCCATCTTCCACCATAGGACTGACTGGCTGGATACCCGGCAATTTCAGATCCAACTTATCGGTACTGCTACCACCGCCTGACGCGAGCGCAGGAGGTTGAGTATCCACTGCTAAACTAAACTCCGACGCTGGACTCCTAGGTGGACGACCCGTTTCCACTTGCAGACTTGATTGGTCAGGATCTTTGTATTTCCCTCCGTCATTGTAAGCCCCTGGCAACAGCTCTTGCGGTAACGGTGGGGAAGGTTGAGATTTTCCCTCCTTCCGCTCCTTCGAATCCTTACTTGATCCCCCTCTACGGCGTCCTACCCTACTGAGAGACCTAGCAAGGGATCTAGGCTCTGGTGATGGCGTCTTTTGGGGTCGAGCATTAGAAGAGTTCGGAGGATAGCGGTCAACATTGGTTTGGCTGGTCGACCGCGACTCGGGCGCTGAGGAAGCGTCGTGGTACTGGCTTTGACCAGAAGAGGCAGTTGAGGGCTGCCGACTCGGGATAACCCTCCCATACTCCTCCTCTTCCGTCTTGCATCCAGCCCAACACTCATCCCAGCTACCGACTAGCCAGTTGAAGCAAAATCGGTCAATTCGAAGAGTAGAGCAGAATATCATGCCAAGATTAGCAAGGTTCATTTTGTTTACATCAGAAGCGCTGCAAACAGCACTCAGATGAGAAAAGAGATATTGAAGTAGGTAGTAATTCTAAGTTATAATTGTTAGACATCTATCCTCAAGACAGTTGATCCATTGGACGGACAGGGGAGATGACTCACATAGGGAGGTAGTTGTGAAAGTTCGTCGATGAATGCCTGAGGTGGTTTTGGGGCATCGGTTTGGTCCTTACACTTTTCATATACCCGCTTTTGAACCTCCGGGGGGAGCACGGCCTCGGGCACTAGTAAGGTATGTTAACGGGAATCAGCAAGAATAGATATACCACTAGCGTATACTCACATGATCGGAACCATCCTTTGAGCAAAGACGATACAGTATGGAGGTCATCGGGAGGATTGTCGAAAAGATCCACGTCATGCTCTGAGGAAAATGGTTAGCCTTGAAGTGTTAAGGGGTCATGAAAGCATACGTATTTTGAACTGTGCCCTTAACTCGTCCACAACAGATGTGCTCCCTGAGATTCGATAAATTCCGAGCTCAGGTGGGCCGTGAACATTGAGGTACCTAAAGTTCAATATTAGCAGCCATCTCTCTCCATCTTCGCATGGTAATCCAGGCAACCGGGAGGCGTACTGAAGACATCGATATGCCAAAGCAGGGATCCAATACGCTGTATCAGTAGGACCCTTCCTCTCTTTCACAATTCTAGTCCGCCGGACGGCTTCCCGTAAATCCATACCGAAAACATCGATGTCATTGCTAGAATCCCTCAGGCTTACATTACCCCCGCCAGAATAAGGTGAGCCGATCGGCCCAGAACGACCATTTCCCTCCTTCCCCCTCTTAATTTTACCCCAAGCTTCATGTCCTTTTTTGCCCAGAAATTTAGCAGCTCCCAATCCACCAGATTGAATTTGCACTCTTCCTTTCTTGACTATGTTTAAAAGGCTTCCCCCCTCGGCCGATGCGGAGCGTTGTGGTGCCGGCCGATCAGGTAAAGGAGGCGGATTATCCGATGAGCCACAGGGAGGTGAAGCAGGATGCGAATTAAGCTTTGTGAGGCCCCTAGGATTTGATGCATCAGAGCTCTGGGACTTGAACGACGATTTTGTCGAAGATTTGGGTGTCAACTTTACTCGAGGAACCTTCATTGTTGTAGAAGGTGAGGCAGATTTGGTGGGTGGAGCCCAATTATCGGTAATCCGCGAAATCGCGGTAGCTGTATTAAGGGCAGCCGGCGCCATGTCAGATTTTCCACTGGTCAGTTGTCTCTGCAGAAGCTTTCGTCTTGAGGCCACCTGGTTGGTCGGTGAGGGTGATTTTTGAGTGGACGTATCCTTGGGAGGAGCTCGGGGTGGACAGTCAGTTTCAAGCGATTCCCTTTGCCGTATCTCGTCCTGCTTTGCCGCCACCTTCGCGAGTGTAGCGGCTGTCGTCTTGTGACCTTCGTGGAGATGTTTCCCCTTAACAAAGCTACCGTTGGTCCCAGAGGCGGGTTTTGGATCTTTTTTTCCCATGACACCCGGCTAGGAATGGTAGAGAAATACGATTATTTTTGGCCTCGCTGCGGCTTATGAAATAAACGCGGCGATTGGAACGAGGCCCCTAGCTCCACGTCACGGGCAAACTGAATAAGACGCAGGCCCCCTTGTTAATTTTTTTCCCCCTCGTGTTTTGCAGTCGAATCGATCCAAAGCCGGCGACTTGCGCTGACGGAGTAGTTGTTCTGGTTTGTGTGGGTGGGTGGGTGGGATGGTTGGGTTTTTGGGGTACAATGGATTTCTTGGCCCAGCAGCAGCACCAGCACGGATGCGTGTAAAGTGAGCTGGTTGGTGGTTGGCTAGCTTGCTGCTCTTCTGCGTTTGCGGAGGGGGCGGTAGGTGGTGGTCGAACAGAAATGGGAGACCTGCAGCCAGCGATGATTCGAGAGGTGGACCGCAGAGGCACAAACAAACAAACCAAAGCTGCCAAAATTTCTCTCTCGTTGCTTCCTTCAACGGAGACGGAGAGACGCGTGGATAGGAGTAGAGACTCACGAAACACAGCGGGTGAAGGTAAAGATGGTGAAAGGGAGAAAGTGCCGTAGCTTAGAGTATCGGGTGCCACATGAATGGGGGAAGTAGGGTATAGAGGATAGAATGAGGAAAAAAGAGTTGTCAGTTCCTTCGTTTCAATTGCATTCCGGCTCTTTGGGCGGGAAGGGGGAAGCGAAGAGAGGCGCCCATCAACTCAGTTAGGGTACAGACTCGTACAGGAGAATACGAGTAGAATAAACTATCAATATGCGACTGATAAACGCGGCGGAAGCTAATAAAGGGGAAGACCCTGGACTGTCAGATTTATCTCAAGAAGAGGGGGGAGACGTCCCACTATTTCTGTCGGAGGGATGCAGTTGAGGAAGGGGTACGAGGGGGAATAGAGGCGGGGATAAGATGTACGGGAAAAAGAGATACTACAGTGCCTTGTCTACAGAACAAACCAGCGCTAGAGGTGAGTAGGATCCAGCAGGGCCATCCCTTCTCCGCCATCTACACTACATGGGGACTTTGTGATGGGGCTATCTACGATTCCGAGAGCATGCACTCGTACAGTAGCAGTACCGTACATGCTAAATACGACAGGAGCACGAGAGTCACAGAGATCCCAGGTCCAGCAAGAACAATTTCAGGGTGAATGGGGGGCAGAACCTTGACACGGAAGTATATTAGGCAAGGTTTCTCGTCTACCGTCTACCGTGCTCTATCCACTATTGGAGCCCTTTTTACTCTACACAGACCTTAGGGTAGAGAACCCATACCTGCCCATATCTCTTCGTTTCTGCTGATATCGTGCATATGTCACGGCGCCTGTACTCGAGTGCAGTACTCGTACTGTACTAGTACTATACGCGCACAGCACATGGTCCAATGTCCACAAATGCCAAACCCACCCACACAGAGGTAGGAGCTATGGCCATATTCATATTCAACGCTCTTGCGCATCTTCGTAGACCCTCCCCCATCACACATCCAGAGATGCGACATTACCATACTCTAAGAAAGAAAGAAGCAAGCAACCAAAGAAAAAGCAACCAGGTGCGGGGAAGAGAAACATGTTGAGTCGGGAACACTCAGCCCAGCGTGCCAGTTCAAGTATCACAAGTTCTGGAAGGTGCCTTACCGCAGATTGATGTGATGGTGATTTCTGAACATCCTGGCGGGCGAGGGTCCGAGATGGCGCACTTTGGGGGCTCTGTGCCATGCAGAAAGCCACACACTTCCGGATCGTCGGATGACACCGGTAGAGTACCGGTATTTTCAGGGCGGCCCACAAAAGCCCCCTTCTCTCCACAATACCACAATATCGCTATCCCATATTTTTCATGGTATGATACGAGCATTATTTGTTTATCCGTCAGAAATATAAAAAAGCCCTTACTTCCGCATAAACAGCCCTCCCAACCACTTTTCCGCCAATGGAGCTGGCCCATCTCTGGCCCACGGGGTGGGTGGTGCCTGTCCTTTTTTTTTTTTGTTTCCCCATGGTGGGAGGCTAAGCTGAAAAGAGACAAGTCCAGGGGCACTTTACATCGTTCTGAGGCTTGGCCTGTAACGCCTTCTAAACGAGTCCTTGAGTTGCCGAGTGGGACAATCAGTGAACCGAGGAAGACTCCCGCTCATCTGATCCGAGCCAGGCATCCTATCTTGTCACCGGTCGGTTGCAAGAGTTTACACATAATACCCGTACCGCTCTCCCACCTAACTCACCTTACCCTACGAAGCTGTTTTGCTGGTGGGTAGCATTGGTATACGGTAACTTTACAGTGTTAGAACGTCCCTATCGTGCGGCTGTCTTCCTTTGCAGGTTGGAAGGTCAGCCATGACTGTCCCCATCAAACCTTGGGTAGATGTGGAATAGCGATGCCAATGTGGTGCGACATGGGAGACTCGCTCCCTGACTACACCTCACGCGGCCATCACTTCTCTTCCATCAGATCAGAGTGACTATGAGTGACCGCGTCACTACTCTCAAACACTCCCGCGGTGAGACTGAGGCCACCTCTTTGTCCTACCGTTTAATATGTTTATCTCGCATAGTCAAGCTTTCTTATACCAGATACCGTATGGAGGGGCTTATGTAAACTTGCTCATTAAGGAGATCTCTCGTAAGACCCATGCACAGATATCCTAATAGATTGACCCCCCCAACTGCATGTTTTATTATACACTACCCTCCTAGTCGAGTAATATATGAACCCGGGCCGTGGACCAGCGTCTCATGGATGCCCTGGAGTAAGGGACTGGCGTCCCCCTCTCGCAAACACTTTCTACAGTACCCATCTTCTTTAGAGTTTCGCTACGCCCAAAGGTAAGAACCCTGCCCGGGACCGCACCTAAACTTGTCTAAACGCGCCGTGCCATTAGGGTGTGCTGGGCGGTATGATACAAAAACAATAAGTGTCTGCCTGACACCACACTGCACTCTCTCCACTATCACATCCTTCGCTTTCCACCACCACCCGCCAACGCCGGGTACATGATAATGCGGTGAAGCGAGATTCTCCGGTAAGAGAGGTGGGGGACTGACCCTGCATGCTTGGGTAATGCTCGTTTTTGGGCTTTTGTCTTCTGGGCGTAGAGTTCCGATTTCCATGGGGGTGTGTTCTAACAAGGGTGTGCTACGTTCTTCGGCCCAGCTCCGCAATTTGTGCATAGCCGGTCGATTCGAGTATGGTGGTTTACCTTGTGTTGCGCCAGCTGTGCTGTAGCTGTGCGGGAAGAACTCCGCAGTTTTTTTGTTTCTGGGTTGCGGTTTTTTTGTTTTAGATGGTCCAGGACCAGTCTTGAAACTGTTGGAAAACTGTTATTTAGCATCGGCTTCCTACTCACTACCTTGAGGTCTGGGTACAGGGGCAGGTACTTCGAGAGAGATACCGGTATACTTGACGTCACCAAAGTGGGATATATATTGGGCTCATGTTTCCGTTCATTAAGCAGTCAGGCCAACCAATCCATCTTCCGCTGTTATGGTGTCTATATTTCTGGCAGAAACTTTTGAATAATAGTAGTCCGTAGCCTAAATTCAATGGAGGTCTCAGCCGGAATGGGATTCGGATATTGGGCTATTATTGTTTATGAGCTTATGAAATCCTCTTGGTAACCCGGAGAACTAGCTTGAAATAGGACCCGGTCAAGTGCTGGTGACACATCAAGGATTCTTTATTCTTGGGAGCACGACATAAAAGTTACTCGGCATAACAAGACGGATATATTTGGGCATGACGCTTTCGCATGGTTCTGCATCCAACGAGGGAGGATGCTAGCCCCAATGCTGCCTGATTGACTGCTAAGATCTCGGCCCTTTTAAGCTTTATCTGTGTTAACCTGGGGTTTGAAGGGATCGATCAGCGATAGGGCTTGGGAAATGATCCGCATGACCTTTCCCCCAGTCTTTAAGCATGTGGACCACGTTCGTCTAGGTATTATAACCGCTTGCTAGGGCTGGTTACAGGCTGCCTTTTCCCTCGAGTGGGATCCGCGGTAAGAAAGGAAAAACTTTCAAGAAAGGACCAAAAAACAATGGCTTGGAGTAATATATGATAGCATGCTTCCTTTTTGGGGTCATGCATTTCTTGTGCCATTATCACTTGATTTCCTAGGAGATGAGTACTTGGCGTTGTTAGGGGTTTGGGTGGCCTCATTCGCGACTGACTTATGGCATATACAATAGAGCGATACGATAGGCTGGAGCTCTCCACACATGTACCGGTATCTATGCTTTTGAACACCAGTTTCTGGCTACCTTGGCACCGTATGCACAAGTGGCATAATAACCACCGCTATCGCCGTGGGTGGCTAGTTAACATCTCACGAGTACGAGTAATAGCTCGGGAACATTCATGCACAAAAAACATCTACCGTCGCCCAGCCAATAAGATGAGAGCTCGAGTAGCGCTTAAACACATTGTCCCAATCCCTCAGTTCAACGAGTAGATCTGGTAGCTCTGAGATTAACTCCCTAAGCGTACTCGAGTACTCGTTCCTGCATCAAAAGCTGCCTTGGTAGGTAATCAAACCCCTCCCCCTTCCAATGGCTGGCCTGGCACCAAGGGCACATGTGCTGAGGTATCAGAGTCCCGGTGGGGGAGAAGGAGAGAGTTAAGGAACAAATGGATTCTCGTCCTTGTGTCACCCAGCAAAAAAAAACAAAAAAACAAATGAAAGCGTCACGTGGCAAGCAGCCCTGCGTAATGTCGTCAGTTCAACGTCTTGGCCAAATTTGCCAACTGGACGCACAGCTTCGTCCTTCTGTTCTTGAAAGAGAAAAGCCCTTGAACGAACAATCCCTTTTTCCCCGCGCCTTCCCGCGCTCGAAGCAGGAGCCCTTCCTTTCCCCGCACAAAGAGCCATAATGACTGTTCACGCTTTGCACGACGGAATAACCTTCTCCGGGAGTGATAATCATACGCACATTGGACTTCCGACAGACACCAGTATGCATCCTTCAGCTCCCTGTTTTATTTATCTTATTTAAAGAAAAGCACCTCGCGTTCCATTTTTGACTGACTCCGATTTCTTCTAGAGAGGGCCGATTTACCAACCCAGCTAGTCATCTCCACGACGCTCGGATTGGGTGCCTTCCTGACGTTTTGTTTCTTGAGGCCAAGGTGGTCTTCGCTCTACGCGGCGCGGAAAAAACGACTTGGTTCAGGTGAGCTGAACCGGGATCTGAGAATGGGTAGGGGGGGGGGGTTTATATTATCGCGAAGCTGACAAGCCAGGGGTATCATCAGCCGCATCAATACCAAATCTACCAAAGACTTTCTTCGGTTGGATACCAGTACTATGGAGGATAACGGATGAGCAAGTACTGTCGTCTGCTGGACTTGACGCTTATGTGGTATGCACTACAATTGCCTGTGCTACATTCCCGCATGGAGTCTCACTAGTATTTTAGTTTTTGTCATTTTTCAAGATGGCTATCAGATTCCTGTCGATCGCGGCGGTGCTAGCGTTGGGCGTTCTCATGCCTATCCATCTACATTTCGATCACTCGGTTCCGAAACCGCGGGTTTCGTTTTCGGAATGGGCACTCAGGCCGACCAGTCGGGGGATGAATGTCCTTGGTGGTAAAGATAAGGATGAGATTAAGCTTGATGGATCATATCTTTGGGTTTACGTGGTATTTGTGTACCTGTTCACTGCCCTAGCAGTATATTTCCTCCTTGACCAGTCCAAGAAGGTGCTTGCTGTACGGCAAAAATATCTGGGGAATCAAGTCACAATTACCGATAGAACCGTGAGGCTGTCCGGGATTCCAAAGGTACTCAGATCGGAAGATGCCTTGGAGGAATATATTGAGGGCCTGGGGGTCGGAAAAGTCGACTCGGTTACTGTCTGCCGGAATTGGGCAGAGTTAGACCGTCTTATGGTACAAAGGCAGGACCTCGTGAGACGGCTGGAGGAAGTATACGTCGTTCACAATAGACATTGCAAAGTTGGGAGAAATTCAGAGACTCTGCCTTTTGTCCAGCCGTCACCCCCGCACTCGTTACCATCGGGTGATGAGGAAACACTGCCACTGCTTCATGGGGGTCCTCGCCCTTCCTGTGAGGATGATAGACCGAAGATGACGGTACGGGTTGGGTTGTGGGGCCTAAAGAGAAAAAAGGTTGATGCAATCGACTATCTTACGATGAAGCTAGGGGCACTTGATGAGAAGATTGTCGAGGCTAGAAAGAAGGAATATGAACCCACTTCCATAGCGTTTGTTACTATGGAGTCTGTTGCGTCAGCTGTAAGTCTCCCACTACCATCTAAGTGGGACTCTCGCTAACTCTTGTGAAGCAAGTTGTGATTCAAGCCGTTCTGGATCCTCGCGCTAACCGAATGACAGCTAGTCAAGCACCCGCGCCGTCAGATATTGTCTGGGAGAATACCTATAGGTCTCGTAGCACTCGTCTGATTTGTTCATGGGGAATTAGTATCCTCGTCAGTCTGCTTTCGGTCGTCTGGCTTATACCAGTCACTGGCCTTGCTAGTCTTTTGAACCTTTCAGATATCCGCCGGGTTTCGCCAGGGCTCGCAGACCTTTTAGAGGGTAGCCCCATCATCAGCTCCTTGATCCAGAACACCTTGCCAACTGCCGTTTTGACGCTTTTCAACATCCTCGTGCCATACTTCTATGAATGTAAGAACTTGTAGCTTTGTTTTTGAGAATCCATTCCAAGGGCAGTGCGCTAATCATGAATGAATGATACAGGGCTTTCAAACCGTCAAGGCCAAATCTCGCAAGGAGACGTGGAGCTTTCACTGATTAGCAAGAATTTCTTCTTCACGTTCTTTAACTTATTTTTCGCCTTTACAACCCTGTAAGTGTCCATTTCACAAGCTTGACGTTTCAAGTTCTCACATGCGCTGCCAGTGGAACCGCCCTTACCTTCAAAAACCTGTGGGAACAGTTGAAGGTCCCATTCTCCGATACCACAGCAATTGCATATGCGCTGGCGCGGTCGCTCGGAAGTCTTGCTTCTTTCTACGTCAACCTTATCATCCTTCAAGGAATCGGCATGTTTCCATTCCGCCTCCTCCAGTTTGGAAGTGTCGCTCTTTACCCTATCATATACGCTGGGGCGAAAACACCTAGAGATTTCGCTGAGCTCGTCAGACCCTCGACGTTCTCTTACGGGCTCTTCCTACCGCAGCCTATCTTGATTCTTATCATCTGTATCATCTACAGCGTTCTGCCTTCTGGAGGGTTAATTCTTGGATTTGGTTGGGTGTACTTTGTCATCGGATACTTTACATACAAATACCAACTCCTATACTGTTTGCACCCCTCCCCTCACCCGCTCTACCCTCACACATCGTCACCGTATTAACCCTCACCAGCAATGGACCACCAACACTCCACAGGCCAAGCTTGGAGCATGATATTCTACCGCGTAATACTCGGCCTCTTCATCTTCCAGCTTGCCATGGCCGGCTTCCTCGCAATCAACAAGGCATTCACAAGATCCCTCCTCATCGTTCCACTGCTTTTCGTAAGTATCTGGCTTGCATGGATGTTCTCGAAGGTATACGTCCCATTGAACAAATTTATCGCGCTTAAAGCCGTAAGAGGACCTGAGTTTGTAAACGGGAGCACAGTCTCTGAGGACACGGTAGATGGAGAGAGGGAGAAGGATGAGAGGTTTATTAATCCTAATCTGATTATTCCGTGAGTGGCACAGACCTTAAATTTGTAGTGGTTATTTTTCGATGCTGATAGTGAATAGATTGGAAGAGGCTTGGGTGATCGGTAGCAGGCATCAGCAGCACCAAGAATAAGAATAGAGAAACAGGGGGGAAATTACCGGCGCTTTGCGAATGATCGTGTGACGACGAAACGAATGGGCTTTGGAAAGAAAGAAATTAGAATAAGGGATATACCATTTACTTTGCATAGTGATCACCATAATAAGAATAATATAGTACATAAGTTACCGTAAGGGATAGTACTGAGGTGTTTTAATTAATTGGGGCTCTTCCGTCGTCATTATTAGATTTTTTAAAGTAACATCCTAATATTATATAATCGCTACGTGTTTCATAGCGTGTTTGGAGAAAAAGGGATATGAGCAGGGTGCTCGCAGAAAAGAAAGGGGGCAAAAAAGAGTTTGCGATCGCGGGAGGACTCGAACTTCCAATCTCTGGTGCCGAAAACCAGCGCCTTAACCATTAGGCCACGCGACCATGAAGGAGGTTTATTGTTTGATGGTTTGAGTAGGGTCAGGGCTGCCAAAGTTTGTACCGCCCTTCCAGCGACATCGCTTAGGGTGTGCTTAGACACAAGGCGTCACTCGTCAGCAGGTGACGACAGTCTCATCATATGCACTGGGGGGGTGAGTCAACAAAAGGGTGGGGAAAACCTTGAGTGGAGGGGCAAAGATTAGGGGGCGCCGATCCACGGTGAAGGTGGGGAAATGGTGACCTTCAGGCTGGAGTGGCTGAACCGAGTGATTTACCATGAATCAGAAAATTCTATTGAGGGATAAATTGTGACTAAAGGGGGGGGAAAGGAATTGGGGGGATTTTGTGATACTGGTGGCTCCTTTGAGGGATTTAAATTAATCAAAGAGGTTAAACTGCGTACTGGCAGTTTCATCATGTACTGTACGTGGTTGTGTGTACTGTATACCGGGTGCTACAGTAGATATCTAAGTTACCCCCCCCTTCAATCCGGATTTTCTGGTGTGCTCCAGGGCGGGAATTTCTCCGCTCAGGCAACCTGTCTTGTCTTCTGATCACCTACCCGAGACTAATGATCTTTATATTTTTTTTGAGCATTCCACATTTGTGATTGTACACTATTGTTCACTCTGCGGAATACTCAGGATCTACGGGCAAACGATTCAGAGGGTTCATTGGTAGGGGGGAGAAATGGATTAGTGATAATGCGAAGCGTGCAATAGGAGGTGGTATCCCTGGTTTCACAACAGCCTAGTTAGACGCAGAATTGATATCTAATCGGCATTTTTGTTTTGCTGTGGGGTAATACTGCGAGGATACATTTATCAGGTACGATTTGGGCTAGTCAATAGTGTTTCTCATCAGCTGGCTTCTTGATCGTGTTTCCCCCATTGCTGGTGTCTATCTATTTGCCGGATTGAGCGGGGGTAGTGGTGACGAGTGATAAATAGCTTGGGGGTTCTCATGTAGTGGATGCTAGTAGAAGTGGGGATGCTGACCATTCCCTTTCCTTCCGAGCCCTATGACGGTCCTGTTAGTGTTACACCATATAACTGTATGATCCGGAATAGCTAATGCAATATTACGTGAGGTTCTCTGCTCAGCTTTCGTCTCTTCATTTAGCACACCAGAGGTTTCTGAATAATAAGCTCATCTCTCATCTTGTGGTTCATTGGAGCCTAAAATCTAGGAGGACTCACAATCTTGATCGGGCGTATTATAATATAAATCGCCACAGTATCAGTCTCATATTGGATCTTGAGAGCAACAATAACGTGTAGTACCGGTATTGAAAGGTTGCTGGAGGGTCACATCACCAATGCTCACGTTCAACAGTCTGCCTACTTTTTTCACAAAAAACCTATAAGAAAAATCGGAGTAGTTGCGAAAGTAAGTATGGGAAGGGCCTCCGACTGAGGCACATCTTGATTAAACCTAATATTTGTTGATGACAATAGAGGGGGGGAGAGAAGAGCACTTATTGTTGAAGAAATATTGGGGGGTATTGAGAATGGGGACATCAAGGTTGACCTCAGCCTCAATCCCGTTCTTCCAACATGTTAGTTTTTGTTTTGATAGACTATTATTATGGCTAAGCATCTGCGGGCGTATTCAGTATCCCCCCCATCTCCAAGCCATTCTGATATATAGGGCGCTAAACCTTGTGGGCCACGGAACTGGCAAGTAAAGCGCGAAGGAGTTTATGTCAGATGGTTAAAACCCTTCGCTCAAGCATACCGGTATCCAATGACTAAAAATACATCTGGACGGGGGAGAAGAAAACGTGCAAAACATAAACTTCGAAAGGTAGTGCTGGGGAAACAAAAAAAGAAAAATCTAAAAGGGGAGAAGAAATGATGGTTAAACCGACTCAGCGCAACCGCCACCATGGGAAAAGCACTCACTTGTAATTTTGAGGATTCAAGTATCCATGGGGGGGTTGTCTTTTTTGTCTATTTATCTACTGTAGGTGCTGGTGAATTATATCTGAGTTTCCGCGAGGCCGTTTCCCCGTCTCCGCTATCCGGCCCCGAATCATCTCCGCAATCCCATGAGGGCCTCTTATCTGTAGGAGTCGGCGTCAGAGAATTCCTTCCATATTTCGTCCACGGTGTTGAGCTCAATGTCTAGTGGCCTGTGTAGGGCAATTCCTATATGGTGGTGTCTCTTCTGAATAACAATGAGGAGCGGAGTTTGCCCGCACTCGTTGACTATCTTGTGTTTGACATGCCCTTGTTGTGCTGTGCTGCCCATATAAGTAAGCCTGGGCCGTGATGGTCAACCAGATCGGCGCTGACTCCCTCACTGCTGAGGAAGAGTTATAAAATTTCCACCGAACCTGTGTCGCTGGTACAGACAGTGAGGTTCGACCTGGTATGTCCGTCTAATTGGTACCTACACCTTCTCAATCTAGAGACATCTTCATGGTATGTGTCCTCGCAGACCGCAGCCGGCTAGGGCGGCGTATGACTACCCTGGCCATCGCCTCTACTGGATCTACATCCTTCCGGGCCAACAATGGTTCCACAATCCCCCCACACCCCATCTCGACAACCCATGTGGACGATGCCCTCTGGGTGGATGAGGAGTTCAGCAATATTCTTGGCCACCCTCTCGGGAGGAGTAATGTATGGTCCTTGGCCGTGATATTTGGCCTGATTGGGTCGATGCCTTTCCAGTCCAGGAGCAGCCTCACTATTTCTTCGTGTCCTGGTTCAATAGAGTCTGAAGCCCGATCTTTTAGGATCCTCTCGCAAGTTTCCGGAGCGGCGATTTCTATAGTTGGGGAGCCACTCGATGCTCCTAGGAGGTGCTTTAGGAGTTGGAGCGTACAAGTGTTGGCTGGATGATATGAGAGCTGTTGTCTGTGTTATGATAGTTATCATTCTTGAGACGGGGATAGAGCATGGAGAGAAGGTGCGAGAGGGTGATAAGGGGTCGTGTAAACCGGAAGTTATACCCACGAGCGGCCAGCGTCTGCTGGTTAGCAATTAGCAGCATCGGCTTTGATAAAAGGTCTTGCCCTTCACGGTTAATATCTACCCAGCGGCTGGTGGTCTGTCCAATCCCAAATGCTTGGTGGGTCCTTTTCTCCGACACAGAGAATCACTCGCTATTTTGTAAATCTTAGAGATATCGATTTCTATCGTTATCCATAGCCCCCCCATAACGTATTTAAACAAAAGTGAGGTATGAAGAAAGTGATGTCCGAGGATATTAGTTTTCCGGAAACAAAATTATCTTCCGCCATGCACAGTGCAGTACTCTACAACTGGGAACACGCACCTATGGCAACAGTTACAGTGGTGAGGCCTGGGCTAGGACTACCGTGTTAGACTCTAGTGAAAGCCTGCAGGGGGGGGAGTAACACCTGTTAATGCACCATTTCCTATCCTGTGATAAAGTACAATTAGACTAGAATCGCTTTATACTGGAAAATTTTTAGATTTTTTTTCTAATAGTCTAGGAATTAGTTTATCATTATTATCAAATTTGTTAGCTCACTTTCAAGTTACTTGCCAATAAACCAAACGTATAATATATCTTTATAGGACTGTATAGGAAAAACTGAAGAGAGAGTCCACTAAGACTTATTTATATGATTGTAATACAAAGCATTTAGTTAAATTATATGTAATATTTATTAACATACTAGCAAACAATTTTTAGTATAATCGTCTTGTAGAATTTCAAGGTAGAAAACATAAAGGTACATAGAGCTAGCTAGACTAGAAATGTTTGAGAGGATAAACATATTACCAGGAGGGCTCAATTAATAAAATTTAGTAAAAACAAAAGATTTTTTTTAAATAATTGTTTTAGGCTCTATTTGGCATATATCATATTATAATAAAAATATATTATAATACCTTACTGACTTAGAGTTCTTGCCTGATCAATATACTTGTTCCAACTACTTCAAGTTAGTTACAGTATTTGGGAGAAAAAATGGGAAAACAGGTGTGGTTCAAAAGAGGTTTAACAGGAGTATGAGACATATCACGACTTGTAATTGAACTCTAAAAATATAGGAAAATTAACAAAATCTGGGATAAAAGGGGCAGTGATTCACAAAGAGGTATGCGATAGCGCGAAAAATATCAAAACAAGACTAATATTTTGTTGACCTGCAGACCTTACAACTATGGGTGGAGGGCACCATTAAATACAAATGATGCTGGAGACTCTTCAGGGAGTCTTTGGAGCATAATGACATCATTTCCGCTATATCTTATACCATCTCTATTACTTCCCAACTTTCTCCCCTTCACCTCTTAGCCTACTTGGCTTCCTTCCATATATCACCACTTCCCTTGACCTATTCTTACTCCAGTTTCCCCACTTTGGCCCCACTTCTCATATACTTCACTGAGTGGTTAACACTACTGTGAGTAAGCTGACATGGTCCTTGTATTCTCTAAAAAGGGATAATGTCTAGGAACCCTGGGCTGAGCGCTGCTGATTGTTAATACCTCTCCTTGCTGGGGCTCATTACTTGATCATCTTGGTAGATGTCAGGTCAGTTATCTGGTGTACACTCTAGTACAATAATTGACTGATCAATAAGTCTCAAGCCAAGATTGTGTTTTGTGAGTGTTGATTGTCGGGGGGCTTTGGTGAAAATATTGGCGGTCATGTCTCCCGTTGAGGAATAGGTAAGTTCAATTGTTGCACCCTCAACATTTTCAAGAATGATGTAGTATTGGATGTGGGTGTGGTTGGTGCAATTATGGAACTCTGGGTTCTTAGATAACGCTATGGCACCTTCATTGTCGATGTAGATATTTTGTACATCTGCTCAATGTTTCCTAGCTCCAAGATTGCTAAGAATACCTTGAAGCCACAAGGTTTCCTTTACCCCATGTGTTAAGGCCATGTGCTTAGCCTCTGTAGATGATAATGCAATGATGCTCTTTTTCTTGCTGTTCCAGGATATAGCAGTACTATTTATGAAAAGGTATATCTTCCCATCAATTTCCTATTATAACCAGAACCCTAATTCGTATCTGTAAGTCCAGTGCAAGTTGCATCCTATCTATGCCTCTCATAATATTGTCTCTGTGTAAAAATACCTGCTAGGTATCTAAAGAGTCTCTTTACCACTGTAAAGTGTGTTGGACTTGGATCAAGCTGAATTGACTAACTTTTGAGACTGCATATACAAGGTCAGGGGAGTTGCCCAACATTGCATACATCAATGAACCGACAGCTGACTGGTACTTGTGCTTTTCATCTACACTCATCTCGATGTCAGAAGTATTTTTCTCTAGTTGGATATGGGGGTCGGCTAGTATTGTGACTGGATTGCAGTCAAGCATCTCATGCTCTTTTAATATCTTACAAATATATTTCACTTGATAAAGCTCAAGTGTTCTGTGACCTCTATTTGATTCTATCTCAAGTTCCAGAAATGATTTGAGTTCCCCCTGTCTGTCATATCGAACTCCCAGTAAAATAGGCTGCAGATCCAGTTGAGAAGGTTTTTAGTTCAAGTTGGTGCCGAAAGAACCAAGTTGTCAACATATAGCAATAGGCTAATATATCTTTCATAAATTATAATAAGGCTATGATTGGAGTCACTTCTTCAGAAGTTATTTGAAGGGAAGAAACTATGAATTCACCCATACCATGCCTGGGGAGACTGCTTGAGCCCATAGATGCCTTAAGAATCTGACAGGTTATTGGTCTCTCGTATTTGAGTGAAGTAGACAGGGCTGGAATGGTAATACTACCTTCTGGGATCTCTATATATCCTGTCTACTCAAGTTCACTATTTAGGAAAGCAGTCTTACTATCCATTCCATCTATTTCTCAATTACTCTCACAACAAAGTGCTAACACGAGATGTATAGTTGTAAACTTTGCGACTAGATCGAAGGTCTCCTGGTAGTCAACTTCGACCATTTGGCTGTAGCCTTTCTCGACCAGCTGAGCTTTGTACCTCCTGTCATCCTTCTTTTTAAAAATCTATTGACAACCGATTGCGGTCCTGTTTCCAATGAGTAGCTCAACACTCAGTGTTTTATTTTACGCCAAGGAGCTAAGTTCCAATTCCCATACATGTTTCCATTGTGCTTTCTTACAATTGTTTAGTGCATCGGTTAGTGTTTATGGCTCTTACTCTTCAGAGTTTACTACTAAAGCGAAGTGCACCTCTGAACAATAGCGTTCTCCCAGCTGCCTATTTCTCTCTGATTGTCTCAACTCTTATTGGCTGGGTGCACCATCTGCCACCACCCCCACCTGGCCCTTACCTCTATTGGTCATAGTTGGGATTCCTGTGTGGTGGATAACCAGGATGTAGGACAATCGTATCCTCTATATCTGTTGTGGAGGAGAAATGTCCTCAGTTTGATTGTGGTGTGATCAGATTTTGGTATTGGTAACTATTGCTTGTGTTCTCATTTACATCCGGTTGCGGACTCTTCTTACCTAGTTCCCATCCAATTGTCGTTCCTCCTAGTCCCCTTCAGAGCCTGAACAGGGATTAATCAATAATAACATCACAGCAGAGAACTATCTTCTTGTTGGCTGTATAATCCAATCTGTAACCCTTGGAGCCTGCATTTTCTTCATATCCGAGTCCTACTAAGATGCATTTGACTGACTTTGTATCTAGCTTACGTTTTTTTTCTTTGGAAATGTGAACAAAAGTAGTTGAGCCAAATACTCGAAGGTGACCAACTCCAGGTTCTTTTTCTGTCCAGTGTTGTAGTGGTGACATGTCCTCATGGCTATGGGATAGTAGGCAATTGTAAATATGTACTCTAGTAAGTACTGCTACTAGTCCCAAGAACTCTTCCCAAGTCCTATATTTTCTAACATGCATTGTACATTATCCATAATAGTTCTATTCATTCGTTCTGCCAGGCTATCTTGTTCTAAGTTATATGGTGGACTAATAATATGTTGTATCCATGCCCTCATTAAGTATTGTTTAAATATGGTGTTTAGATATTCCCCACTTGCATTAGTTCAGAAAGATTTGATTTCTCTTCCTCTTGACTACTCAGCTCTCATTCTATATGATTGAAATACTGCAAGTGTAATGATCCTGTCATACTAACACTGTTTTTAATGCAACAGGTAATGAACTTTCTTACCAACCTCTGCCAGTGGTACTTGAATTCTTTTGTCAACTAATGCGAGACTAACATGTAGCCGTTAAAGTCCTACTATCTCATCAGATAGTATGCAGGTGTCTTGTCAGTTTATAGAACTATCACAATAGTTCTATATTATCCACACATCTCTTGACTGTCACAACAGTCATTGGGCAAGAGAGCTTGTCTGTGGAGTGCTTGTAGAACTGAATAGCGTAAAGATAAAGCGAAGTGTATTGCAACTTTCTTTAGTATAGAAAAGTACATAGATGGTTGCATGAAAATCCTATCTCTCAGGTCTGAGGACCTGTCTTATATAGGCATCTTCAGGACCCTAACTCTGGTGACTCATCACCTTCATGTTATTTAATTCTCTATGACTCATAGTGAGTCATAGTGTGAAATTCATCAGATGACTCATATGAGTCACTGCACAACATATCGTTACCTAATCATACTCCATGAACTAAATCATGTGGTCAAATGAGTTACATGCATGAAACCGATGACTCATAATGTGAGTCATTTGTGAAAGTCATTACATCATATGACTTACAATCGTGAGTTATCAAAACAATCAACCAACTATAGTAACTGTTAGGCACTGGCACACGGACTCCCCGTAAGGATTTACAGGGCAAAGTTACCCTACCTTGATGCACACCAACTTCGAAGGAAAAAGATAACACCCCCCTCAAGCCCCGGTGTTGGGACGGTGCGTCATCACTGGCCGCCTGGTTAGTTACGTCCCAACACCAAAGACCACTATCAATGGAACACATCTTATAACACCGTATACGTCGCGGCCGTCTGTCCGACCGGATCCTGTTCGCAGGATATATCAGGGGAGACCTCCGGGCACCTTATGCAAGTGGAAGCAGGAGAATCGGACGGCGGCGCATAAAGTTACAGACACTTGAAGACTGACAGTCGGAATAGTGGGAAAAGGTAACGGGACGTTTTGCACGAAAGTTAGTCCCCTCGTACTTACAAAGACGTGCAGAGTATAAAGGAGGTAACTATGCCCAGTAAGTGGATCGGGTGCATCCACAAAGGACAAGTTGGTAAAAGATGGAGTCCGAGGGAAAAAGCCTATAGGTACGATCCCGAGGACAAGTCGTGTAATGCACGAAGACCAGAATACAACATGCAGTTGCAGGTTGCATTCTCGACCGAACCAACCAAAGAAGATTGACCATCTTCTGTCCAGCAAGTTAGACTACCTTCAACGAGCACGAGGGCAAGATAATTCATAACCATCGTTGTCAACGGATAAATGGATGAGCTGACACCTGACGTGGTTTCCACACCATCAGGAATAATGAAAGCGCAAACCGATAAGTTGGCCATGGGAGCAGAAAACGTGTGGTAGAGAGTTTTCAGGGTCTACGAGTATTCGCAGTCAGGAGAAGTTCGCAGAGGTGCGGGCAAGGTACTTAGTTAGTATAGAGTTAGCATGTATACCGCGATTGCTCAGACGCGGAATATAAATATCGAAGCATCTTCGTTGCTATTAGACAAAAAACAAGCACGGAGAAGAGATCTTATCAATATAATAAGTTATCTACACTTTTATATCGTTACCAATACTTCGACTATCTACACCAAAGTGAATATTATATCTAGCCTACATTACTCGCGTCTTCTTAACGAGTTCTCCGATATAATCACGATCAAGGTCCTAGCTGTCGGAATACCTCACGCCGACGCTACCACCTAACAGTAACATAATGATGACTCCCTATTGTGTAGTCCTGTAAGATACATATTAGTCAAGTGACTTCATAGCTTGAAACCAAAATACCTGATGACTAATAAGTATTATTAATGTGAAATCTGCCTTGCTTAGTCACAATTTGTGACAGCAAGTGCCCTATCCTTGGTAGGTGCTGGCAGAAGAGAGATACTAATACAGCCACTGTTTTTATCAGTGAAGATAATGAAATATTGTTCTTTGTTTATAATCGGGTTTTTTTATTGGCCCATAAATATCCAAGTGGACAATGCTGAGAAGTTCTCTAGGCTTCTCTCTTATCTTTGTTTACACTTCTTTGTGGTAATGTACTAATGCATGGACCCCGCATATTTTTGTTGTAGCGCCTTGTCCACCAATCATCTTCTGATCCCTTACTCTAGCCGAAATAGATTTTACAGCACCATCATCTCAAATTCTGAATCCTAGGTGTCTATACTATATATCGACTGTGGCACTGGAGGATTAGCAGGTAGCCAGGCCAAGATTGGAATGATCATTCTGAGTAGAACAGTTGTGTGCTGGTTCGGACTTATTATTTAGATTTTATACTAGTAAGACTCTGTATTTTCATTCAAGTACTGTTCTTGTACCCATCTTACTAACAAAATATCTACTCTTGTCAAATTCAACTGTGTACCCAGTATCCACGATTGGGATGATTGAAATTAGACTAGCACCAACATTAGGTACTTGCCATATCTTAATTAAGGTTATGGTTCCTTCCCTACTTGTGATAGTTATATTACCTATTCCATAGGCATGAAGCTTCGTGTCAGCCGCTATAGTAATAAACTCTGCTTTGCTAACTGTCTCATAGTTCAAGAATTTCTCTCAATCACGAAAAGCTATGTTTACTTGCTTCAGAGTCTATTATCTAGCTGCTCTCTGAAAGGCAGCTTGGATCCTTTGCAAGAAAGGTGAACTCTGTTGCTCTTCCTCCTGCTCCTGCTAATGCTTTGACTACACTATCTATAGTATTCCTTGCTCCAATACCCGGTCTCAGCCCAGTAGTGATACCTACTCATTTGCGTAATCAGTCTACTGGCTGGTCTAATATTGGTTCAGGATTCGGTGACTATAGTGCCCCCAAAGCGTTCTCAAAACCTGAGGCAAAATCCTTCTCCTGCTCTACTATTATAGGCTACTGGACCTCTTCAGCCCCTAGAACCTGTAGCTACTTGCCTGATGGTAAATGCTGTCTGAGAGGAGTTGTTGCTTCCATGTACAGTTTGGGTTACTTGATGAATATATCTTCATCCAGATTCCTGCCAGTGCAGAAGTCTTCAAGCCTTCATATCAAAGGTGACTGTATTACTCTGAGATTGGAGTGCCATAATCAATGGCTCATAGGATTAGGGAATACTAGGTGTAAGGATAGTGACAAGTTCACTATCATTTATTCCTTTCCTATCGAGAGATGGATTCCTTGGATGATTTGCCAATTCTCTGAACTCGTTTAGTAAGTGGCTCACTATCTCATCTTCCTCTGTCATCTTTAATACCTTCAGGTGTTATATCAGTACCATTCTACTGTTTATCCCAATGCCTTGGTGTACCTCCTTGAGTGCATCCCATGCATCCTTACTGGTTGTTGTGTCCTATATGAATAGTATCTCGGAGTTCTTGATATTGAGGCTAATTATTGTAAATACTTTATCATCTTTCATAGTACTAACAGTACTGTAATCGATAGCTTCTAGTAAGTCCTTTTCCTTAAAAATACAAATAATCCGAGTCATGAAATGCAATAGGTTATAGTTACTCTGGCCAGTTGCCCTTGACTCATCTAGTTTCTCAAAAGACTATGTGAGTGAGATCGTGCTTCTGTAGGTATTATCACTTTGAGTATTCATCTCTAAGGTCCTATTCTCTCCTATTCTGCTGCTGGCTACGGCTGCTGATATCATGACAAACTGGAAAGCACCTGACAATTGGTTCATATCAGTGGAGTAGTTTGCAGTATTGCTGTCGGTGGTGTTATGCACTATCTGAGCTCATAACCTAACAAAATCTGAGATAAAAGGAGCAGTGATTCACAGAAAGGGATACAATAGAGTGAAAGATATCAAAAGAAGACTAATATTTTGTTGACCTGCAGACCTTACAACTATGAATAGAGGGCACTCTTAAATACAAATGATGCTGGAGGCTCATCAGGATGTCTCTGAAGCATGATGACACTATTTCCGCTATATCTTACACCATCTCTATTACTTCTCAACTTTCTCTTCTTCATCTCTTAACCTTCTTAGCTTCCCCCTGTATATCACCACTTCCCTTGATCGCTTCTTACTCTGGTTTGCCTACTTCGGCCCCACTTCTCACATTCTTCACTGAGTGGTTAATACAATGGTAAGCAAGCCAAGATGGTTTTTCTATCTTCTAAAAAGTGACGATGTCCAGGGACCCTGGGCTGAGCTTCGGTGAGTTCTTATAAAAATTACCATGATTTGTGGCTACTATCAGCACTGATTACAGCTTGAATTCTGTTAGAAATACACTCTATCAATCTCAAAATCTCCTGTACAGTGATCTTGTACCACTTATGGATTAGGGAATCTTTGACTTGAGCTTATTAGGTAGGTCTTGGTTGGCAATTGTTGACACAGCTTTTAATAAGGTTTCAAACATTTTCAATCAGGTTGAGATTAGGTAATGCCAGAGGCCAGTGGAGAGAAAGAATATGATAGTAGTTATCGTAAGATTGTGTGAGCCTGAGACAAGTGTAATATCTGGATATATCATCCTGGATAGGCCAAAGAGAGAGGTGAACCTGACAGCTTTCATAATACCAAAATAGCTAAATAGTAGGAACTAGAATATGATTCACATACATTTTACTTGAAATTGTGCACCAATTATCACATTCCCACATCATTATCACTTTCTTTCCTCTATTACCAATATGGCAATTAAGATTATGACTAAGTCTTGCTTTTGAAACTTTGGAATCAAACAGTCCTTATTCCTCTCTTCCTACATAGTATGTGTAATATAAACCTTCCCCTATAAACAGCTCAGCCAAACATTACATTCCTTAGTTCATATAACCTATCTCAACTTCTACAGTCTCCAATAAGCCTGATTTCATACAAACTGTAAGTATTTTGCATTCTTGATTATATTAATATAGAGCCTTTTTAAGCTAATTAGTTGTAGTATCCTTCTCTCACAAAGGCAATCTGAAGCCTTTTCTCACTCACCTCAATTCTGATCTTACAGGTGGCATGGTGGTAGTAAAAGCTTGACAGTAGGTCTTCTCGCTTACTTAAATCTCAGTGAGATACTCAATTTAAGTAAATATCTTGCAATAGGTTTCAGCTGATATGGTAGCAATATCAATAACCCTTTCCTAAGTTGCAGTAGAGAGAATATAATGGCGACCATATGTAACACTGTTAGTTAGAGATTGTGCAGTTCAATAGGAAATCTCTTGGGCAACTTAGTAGATAGTACTTAGTACAAGGCCAATATTTTCCGTAATTTTGCTATATCGACATAAAGCAATATGCCTTACTTAGTATCTGAAACTCTGTTGTTACCTTAGCTGATACCTGGATATTGATAATAAGCTCTGTCATTGGTATGTCAAGCTTACTAGTATGACAAACAACAATACCAGAATCAGAGGTAGAAAACCAGACAATGTGCTCAAACTCTTATAAAGATAGTAAGTATGAGTGAGAATTATCTACTAGTTTCATATAAGATTCATCTGGACGTGGAATAGCAGAATATTATTCCTGATTCAAAGGAGAATTGGTTCCTAAAAAGGCTTGATTCATCTGATATTAATCAGAATTTATACTTGCAGAATTGTTTTATGACACTTATACCATATTGATTATAGCTATTACAGTTTATTTATCTTTCTTTCTATCTTCTTTCATGTCAACCAGTCCTAATTTTTAATATCATCTGATATTTCTCAGTCTTTTTATTTACTTTTTTTGAGGGGGGGGGGGGTTTCTATTACCCTTCAAATACAAATAGCATTGTCTGACATGTTATCATGATAATATCTGTTTTCCTTCTGCAATCCTGATTGTTAGAGTTAGCCGATTTTCTCAGTTCAACAAATTTTCCTTAATTACTGTGTTTCAACATTCTTTCCACAACTTCTCTTCTTCCCCTCCTGCCATCTACCACTTCTTTACCCCTGTCCCTTGTACTTCTTAAACATATTGACAATAGTTATTATAGTGAAAATATATTCAAAAAACTCACTTTTTCTTAGTTTTGTTGGTAAACTGAGCAATGACTATAAGAATGCAAGCATGAAATCATTCACAATTGCCCAAGTTAAAAGCAAGAAAGTTCTAGTAAGTTTTTATCCAATCTATATCGATTACTTGAAGAGAAGCGAAACAAAACAGAGGGCTAAGAATACAAGTGGGCCCCATAACCGATGGCAGCCAAGCCAACCATATGACTAAGCTTTGGCGAACAACCCCTGGTATCCTACAATTCAATGTTGGATGAAAATGGCAGTTTGATGGCCGCACTTGATGCGAGATGTGCTCACACTCTGTGGCCGCAGAGGCATACGCATGCGCTAGTCAAAGGACGCACAAGCCTTTCCTTTCATCAAGTCATCATCAATCAAGCATGATCCTCGCTCATCTCCACTCAAGCGGTTTCAGTCCACTGCGTAAAATCCTCACCGTAAATCATTACCTCCGCAATCAAGATTTTCAACATGCAACCCAAAAGTAGACCGAGTGATACTCGGTGACCGCACCACACTCATAACATACTATGATATACCAAACGGAACATATCGGGTCATAGTGCAGCACTCGAAATTAAAAGTCTTCATTATCCCCCCCTCGTGTATTTTCTCCTTTCCGTTAAGAAGGGTAGAGGCCCCACGATGCACATATCACTTGCCCGATCCCCCCCCCCCCCCGTCCCACCACCCGCAACAGTCCATCCAACTGAGGCGGCCCGCAGACCAATCCAGGTATGATATCATAGAAGTGCAAGAAAAGCAGGAATGAAAAACCAAAATATTCCTTCCCGGTGTGATAGCAACCGATAATATCTCCATCCCGCCCAATAAACCACACCCCCGTTTAAAAAGCCCCCCCCCCAGAGCGCGCTTGAAAACCCCTGCTTACATAATACACAAACGACCAACCGCCACAACCGGTCCTTTTGCAAACCACCCGTAAGCCAAGTGCGAATCTGGCTCTATTCTAGTTGGTTGGTTGTGCCAAAATGGAAAGCCTTGTACAATAACAAACAAAACCACCAATTCAAATACCAACCAAAGTCTCAGGCTTCAACTCTTGTTATCGTGCGAGCACACATCCGGTAATTCCTCAGCCTCATTAATAACCTCCCCCCCCCATCCGCCCCATCTTTAATAGTATTCACTGCACGTAGCTACCCCACCAGTTCCATTCCAAACCACCCCCCCCCTTCTTCATCTCCACAGCCGCCCACTCTTTTTCCCCCACTCCACATCAGCCTGACTGAGCCTTACTCGACTCGACTCGACTTGACTCGTTTGCCACTGGCGATGGGTGAGGCTACAGTAGATTGCATTACTGGGTGTTTTGGAAAGGGTTGGTGGTATGGGAGTACCCCACGCTAAGACCGAGTGGGTTGGCGATAAGATAAGCCTATTCGCTGGTATCGATGTCTATCGTGTATTGATAGTCGCTTTCTATGATACACGCACCGCGATCAACTCAGGTTACCGGTATTTCTTGCTAACGTAAGTCGTCGTGGCATTCTTGCTTGCGGAGTCTAAGACGCCCGCGGTAAGGGGGTTTAAAGGTCTGTGTAGACTATCTAGATCTACCGTTGATAAATGAATACTTTCCGTCCTTTTGCCCCTCGTTTTTGTCTTCCTTTTTTCCTCGCAATACCCATCCCGCGCTTCGATTGCCCAAGTAAAACACCGAAACCCCCACCACCGCGGCGGAAGGCCAGGGAAAATAATAATAATAAAAGATGAGAGGATAAAAGAGAACAACTCTGTAAAGAACAGAAAAAGGGGGAAATAGAGGAAGAAAACACAAATTCGCCACTAACCATCTAATCAGAGACAAGCAAACAAACAAACAACAAACAAGCAAACAGTAGAAAACAAAGATAAAAATAAACATGATAATCCACATCAAGGCTCAAAACAGAGTACCGGCAAGAAGAGATCCCTAATCCAAGCAAGTGCAAAGAAACAACACAAAAAAAGTAAAAAATTCCCTCCTGACGCCCTTCCCACCACACCCCACGCCGCCCCCGATCGATCGATCCGATAACCCACCCCGCCGGCCGGCCCGCCCGCTCCTCCCACAGTTTATTCCCGCTCAAGCAAGCAGTAAGCCACCGCTTACAGCCACTCGGCAAAAAAAGTCTTCGTGAAACGGGATGAATTTCTCTTTACCCGTGGAGCGGGGTTCTCCCCCCCACGCAGGACCCCTTTGGCAAACGTAATCTCCGACGAAGACCTCCGTTCCACGAAGACTTTTGCCGAATAACCGTGTAAATCCGGTAATAAAACGAAATAAAAAGACACCTTCATCCGAGATTTCCATACAGCCAGCGAATTCGTGTCCATGTTTGAGTTCGGGGGTGAACCGCCGCATGGTATTAAGAGAGAACGAGACACAGTGTGAAATAAAAGATGGAAATAGAAAAATAAACCCTCCCACAAACTCCTCGATAACCTTCTACAACTATCCCAGATTCTACCGCTTTCTACCCAAGCAAACATCAATTCCACCATCTCTCACCCCCCCTAAGCCATAATGCTATTCTCCACACGTGGTGTCTCCGTTTCCACCATTGCGGGTTGTGTCGGAGGTTGCGAAAGGGGAAGAGGCGGATTAAGATTATTTTCTAAAAGGTTCGCACCGGATACGGCTTCCCTGGCGTAAAACTGTACGAGCGTGGTTCCGTACGCTTCTAATTCTTCCACGGGTACCGAGAGGCGAAAATCGTTTAGGATAAGGAATTGGAGTTCTAGGTGGTTTAGTTCAGCCAGTGGGAGACCGCCGACCTATGACAAATTAGCTACCTGTGAATCCAGGCGTGGAAACGAGAGAACGTACCTTGGCATATCTAGAGTTGGTATAGAAAACGTCTGAAAAGAACTTGGAAGCACATGTTACGCCGGCAATGACCAACCGATGGATATTAAAGCTATCAACAACGAAAAAGTGCGAAAAATTATACGCATCTGTGACAGAAGGGGTGGAGGAAGAAGCGGTAGAAGGGGGTGTGGAACTGTCGTCTAAATCGCCGGCCGCATCGACAGTTCCTGTTCGCCAATTGTGGTGAGGGTTCTTGTTAACTCGCTCGGTCATCCGGTCGAAATATACCAGCAGGGATAAGAACACCTCGTAGGTTGTCGGGCAGTACTTGTGTATCCGAGATAGGTAGCTAAGTATGGTAATACTAGGCACGTTCTTTCCGTGGAAGGCAAGAACACTATTGGTGGTGACGCTCAACCCGGAGGTTGCTTCAGGAGGTGGTATGCTCCTGTGCAACTGATCGTGCTGCCGATCATTTGTAGTGGTAATTTTGGTCAAGAGTCCAGCCACCATTTCGATGACATCCGGTACGGGCATCCCGCTAATTTCATACCTCTGCCGATCCTCGTCCGCGCCGCGGCTCCTCTTGGGCGGCGAACGGGGTCGGTGATCTTCTTTGACCAGATCCACGACGTGCGAGAGGTTCTGCAGCTTTACGGGCGATGTGGTGTCATCTTCTCCCTCATCCGAGGGTCGCTTTGTGGAGCCAGCGGTTACTGTTGTTGATGACGAAGATGAGAGGTGGGGTTGCTCAGGGCCAGCATTCCCACTACTCGGCAGCGGATGCGACTGCTCAAAAGATATTGGCGTGGTCTGTGTATGCGGCGTAGAGCTAGCAGTGGCAGGGGGAGGCGCAGCAACCGCTATCGGCTGCGACGTTGACAATGAGGAAAGAACGGAAGCATTTCGAAACGCCGAACTCGTGGCCCCGCGAGATGTCGGCTGTACTGGGGTGGAAGTGGCCGAAGGTGGCCGAGCTGAAGGCCATTGATCGGAGGAGGACGACACAGAGCCACTCGTGGGGGTGTGTTGTAGCGACGAACAATGATACGCACCACTCTCTGGCTGCGTATTTGCCGCGATCATGATGTTTTCGGGGCGAAATCCGACCTGCATTAAAGCTCCCGCGCAAATTAAGCCCAGCGGTGAATGGTTAGCCTCAGATTGTGGTTATCGACAATGGTATCGGAGGCAGAAGGAGTGTAGCGAAACCTTCACCGGGCATATCGCATGGTGGAGAAACACCAGAATGGTGGTTGTTGCGAGTGGGATGAGTGGACGGGTAGATGGGGGGGGCTTGGTAATGTGGGAGGGAGAGGGAAAGGGCAGAGGTGAGGGGAAGCAGCAATGAGGCAACAACCGCGGGAGAGAAGCGCAAGAAAGGCAGTGAGGGAGCTCAGGAAGGGGGCGAAAGTCAAGGAGGGACAGGACAGGACAGGGAAGAAACGACGGGCTGCGGAAGAAGGGGGAATGAGCGAGCCCTGTAATTAGGGAATAAACCCCTCAGCGGCTCAACCCGATCTACCATAGTAACGAAAAGGGAGAACTCAAAGGAGAGAAGAAGCAAAGAGGAGGTAAAACACGAAGCAGCTACAAAAAGCGAAGCGAAAGGAAAAACGAAAAAGAAGAGAAGAGGAAGGAGAAGAGGGAGAAGTAGTTTGACAAAGTTTGCGAGAATCGCAGGACTTCCAACGTCATAGGACCCAGAAAAGGGAGACGCAGACAGGACGGGCGCGCGGGCCACAGCGAACGGTGGGCGCGAAAAGGAAGGAAAATAGACAACGTACCTGCAGCATCACTGAAGAATAATACCCGAGTAAAGAAGGGATGGAAATGGGTGGTGGGCTTCTTTCAAGCGATCTCGGTATATATCTTCCCTTTCGCCCAGTTGTCTCCTGGAATCAGCACAGTATTAAGGCAAAGGCAGGGAGGAATTTTGGAGAGTGAGAAATGTGGGTTGTGATTGTGGTTGTGGTTGTGGTCTCAGGTTCCAGGTTGCTGGTTGTAGGTTGTAGGATATAGCTTGTTACTTGGTGAGTAAGTGGGCAGCGGGCACCTGGTGACAGCTATGATGCTGATGCTGATGCTGAGGAAGGATGGCTGTGGTGGAGGTAGAGGCCAGAATTGAGGGGAAATGAAAAGGGAGAGGAAATGGGCAGGAAAAGGGATATATAGAAAGGGGAGAGAGAAGCTCGGGTCAATTTCCTCTCACCCTTTCTCCAGAGCATTCCGATTCTGATTCTTGATTTTTTATTTTTTTCCAAAAAAGCCGTTTGACAGTTTACAGTGCAACACGACGCAAGAACAGAACGAATTGCCGGTGATTATTCACGAGGTACAGTACTGTACTGCACCTATTCACTTGCTGCAGTAGGAACCTACAATCTAAGTTCCAGAGATACCACACATCCATCGCAATTTCAGGTATGATAGGCTGAAGCACTTTACTCGCAGTGGAGAAGCAGCCCAAGCATAGCACAAGTACCATAAACCGGTAGATGCAAAGCAAGCAAGCATTCTCCCCACCACCACCACCACTACCGTATAGCTGATTTAACATTAAAACACCGGTACTGTACATTTCCTTTAGTTATTTTAAAACCTAAACTGCGCAGACAGCACATGAAGGGACGGATAGAAGCATAAATCAAGAAAAAACACAAGACTGAACCGCGCATAGAATTCCCCTTTGGTCCACTTCAATTGGTGAATATGGAGTTCGGTATCTTGGACATCATGCGCACAAATCAAGGGGCTGTATAAAGTTATTATAGCTAGCGACAACAACCCACGGAAGGCTTCTACGATATCTCCCGTGGCGAACCACCATCACTCCCACTGGCACTTCTCTACCCCCAGCAACGGATCTTTTCCCTTGGCGACTACAGTGCTGGTACTTCAACTTGAGCCAGCTATCTCCGTCCTCCTAACCCCTTTCCCATACGAACCGAAAGCTTACCCCCGAAACAACTCTTTCCTTCTTTCCTTCTTCCCTTCCCTCCCTTCCTCCCTTCCTCCCTCCCTCCCGCCTCGGCTGACCCACCGGCCAAAAGATGAACTCCTAAGGTAGAAAGAGTGATAAACAAGATAATCCACCCTCCACCCCCAAATAATCAACTCGGTAAGCTTAACCTAACTCACATTACCGTGACGCGAACTTCATTTCCCTCAATTTGGAATGAAAGAAAAAAAAAGGACATCTCTATGCAAAAACCCATAAAAATAGGTATCCACTTTCCGTCCACAGAGCGCACAACCTCCATAACGAATCACTCGCTTGGGCGTGCCTGGTGCGTTGCTCCCGACACCCGATCCAGGCCAATCCAATCCAACGGAGGCTGTGGCAGCAACCCATCAAGCACCACGGGGGAAAACGGTTGGCTTATCTGGCTCTTTTTCCTTGCTGGAATTCTTGGCGTGCATGCCTTCTCCGCTACGGCGCCGAAGGAGCACCCTTCTGGACGTTATGTACGTTGGTGGGGAGGAGGGGGGGGGAGGAGGAGCCGGCCAGGGTCATCGTGCAGGACACCGCTGTGTGCGGTTGGAGTCAGTGTTTGTGTTACATAGGACGCGTCGTGCTTTTTGGTTTCATACGATACCATGGTTGAAGGCTCGGGCTTAGAAGCGAGTGATATTTGATGCGAGTGCGTATGCTGCTTAGGAAAAGGGGAAGAAGTCGTCTTAATGAAGGGTGTGCGGTACTGTAGTCGAGGCTTGATGTATATTGAAGGGCGAAAGGGGAGGTCCTTCCCCTACTTGTACCCCCAACGGTGATCCATGGTCTTTGAGGACGTCTAACCTTCCATAACTGGTCGATCCCCATGTCTGCTATACAGCCTATATAGAAACACACTGCGCAGCTTGAGATATTTATCTATTCTCGACGGAGAAAAGGCACTGAGTCCTAGAGAAGAAGGGACCCGCTATCGACAAGTCAATAGGAGAGAGACAACCGTACCGTATCCGGATTGAAATAAGGGAAATTGGACTGGAAAAACCCACAATTCAACGCCGGTACTCACCGGGATTCGACGTCCCCTAATCCACACATCCAATACTCCAAAAGCCAGACTGAAATACCATACACAGATATGACAGCCCGGCTTATGCCACTTTACCAGCCGACCTATAGTCCGCCGACTTGAGCGGGGTTTAGGCACTAGCTACCGAGCATACCCTATAGAATTAGAAAGGACTAAAGACCCCGCATATTACCCTGAGAATCCTAGGTCGCTCACACAAGGAAGACCTCAAAAGGATCTGTGGGGCCATATCACGGATACGGAACGCCTGAGACCCGCAAGATACCGGCTCTCCAATAAGTGCCGTCAGTCCGAGTTGTTGTCAATGTATGGTATGTAGCGTTCGTCCCATGGCTCCCTAATTAGTAGGTTACCCTGTTCCCGCAAGGCCTACTTACTGCAATTGTACTAGAGGCTTTCAACTCCCTCGGGGGATTATGCGAAATCTAGTGGTCACATGCCCGCTAAGGCGGCGGCGGGGGCGGAGGAATGGGGATAATCAAAACCGACAATTGAAAACCCCTAGCCAATGCCGAGAAGTCTTCTAGGGCCGCCACCACGATGGTGTACTGTACACCAGTATACCACCAAGTATGCCGGAGCACCCGAAGCTCCAAGCATGCAGAATCCATTGGATGAGATCTAACAAGAGCTATCATACCTAATTAATTGCGCAGAAGGGTTCATCTAACCAGGATCAGGACGCCACTTGTGGCTGATGTGGAGCTGCCCCCCCTCAGACATTTAAGCATAATATTATTATCATAACCAAGTGTCCATTGCTTGCTTTCTGATCGGAGATAGGGGGAAAAATCTGAAACTGTTTTTTAACATTGTGCTTGGACCGGCCTTTTGGAAACCAAATTGAGATAGCTAAGAAGGTCCACATTGGGAGATCTTAATTGTTTTATTACACTTGTAGCTCTAGAAGGGGCGTCCAAAGTGAGGATAGGAAAAGATTTCCCGATACTGTTTATCTGTTCTATCATATCTCAGAGGGCCAAAGTTTCTTTTATTATTATTATTCAAGTCACCCCCCCCCCCAAGCCATATCATACCTTAAGATGCTTTCCAGGATTCCCCCGTATCGATCACGACACGAATGAATCTACAGACTTTCATACCCCCGTTTTCCACAACCACCATAATATTATTATAAACTAACTTGAATGCGATTTTTCCTAAAAGCTTAAACTCCCCCGACCAATGGACATGCTATGGAGGGGATTCACATCCAGATGGCAGCTGCCGTTCCCCCACTATTGTAATCAAAAGAAAATTCGGGTAAGAAGTCTGTATATCGATCTATAAGCAAAAAAAGGCGAAATGTTGCAATATATTTATTTCCCTTGGAGCAAAAGTGACATTTTTTTTTTCCTGAGCAACAAAACAATAATAATCACAACCCGGGCCACCACCACCACCACCACCACCACCACCACCACCACCACCACCACAAGAACCCCCCCAGAACCAAGCGACCCCACCCAACATCTCACCCTCACAAACAGGAAAAGAGACAAACAAACCATGCCGGGAGCATCCGCACCGAGAGGGTAAGGGAGGAAAAATGAAAATGAAAATGAACCAAGGCTTCACGAGATTTTTTTTTAAAAAAAACATCTACAGATTCTATTAATCCCCCCCCCCCTCCCCAGCAGTCCACAATGGCCACGAGGATATGACAGACAGAAAAGTGCCATGTTGAGCTAGGATCGCTGGAGGCACCCAGGTGCATGATTTGCCCGAGTGTTGGTATTCGGTCCCTAGGGATTGGCTTGTGGGATGGGATATCTGGGACTTGGTTGGCTGGTGGGGATCGTAGACCTGTGCTTGGGCGGAATGTGTACTTGGGTGTTCTGCCGTCGTATTCGTGAACTATGGCAATGTGTTCGACTTCGAAGTTGAGCGTCACTAGTTATGGATATGTGCTGTATAGTGGTGGGTCATGGTTGCTCACTCGTCTGCGCTTGTCTAGTGTTGGTGAGGAAATCTCGGGGAGTAGAGTGCATCGCATGCTCCTAGCACAGCCTAGCGGTCGTAAAACTGCCGCACTATTCCACCCCATCATCTATCGCAAGCCTACGTATGCTACTCTTTGTATCATAGGCGTTTGACCGCAAAGCATGAAAACATGCTTAGAGCATAAATTAGCTAGGGTTATGCTAAAAACTTTTCCCGTTCATCCATCCACCATCTCCCTGTCTTTGTAAATGAGAAAAAGTACACTCCGCCGGCACCTCTAATATACACCTGGATTTTGGGGCAAGAAAACGAGAAGGAAAAGCATGAGAAATAGCTAAGCCAGAGAGAAAAAAATAAAGGGAATAAGGCTATTGGGGTACAGTGGTATCGTAAAATCATAAAAACTCAAGCGACATCCCCTTCCCTCGGGTAAGGAGTGAGGAGTAGAAACAGAAAGTGAAAGAGAGAGAAAAGGCGAGCAAGGAATAAATAGAAACCAATCCATAGGTGTGAATGCAACGGCGCCTCCAGAAATGCTGTGCAGGAACCGATTAAAGAGGCCCACAGGGAGAAATTGAAACCCGGGCCTCGATCTCCTCCCGTGTGTTAGCCTCCATATCCACAGGCGAAGCAGAACCGCCGACAGCAGCCTCTGACTCGTTATCTGCCGCTATCTCCCAATCGTCCACAACATCAACTTCCTTCTCCCTCTTTTTCTCCTTCTTTCTAAGGCTCTCAGCACTCTTACGTGCCAATTCGGCCTTTTCATACTCAAAGTCGAACCGACTCTTCGACCCAACACTAGCCTGAGTAGGGGGCTTTGTACCGGTGCCGGAGGATTTTCCGACGACAAGAGACCATTTAGGCTGACTCTCTCTATTGACTATCTGTCCATCTTTTCCGACCAGGCATAGCTCAACTTTATCTGCTAAGCCATTCTTGGCAATGAGGCGCTTGAGTTGTGGAATAAGGACGTCGGCGAGTTCGACTTCGATCCGGTCGTTGCCTAACGAGCTGGCTTTTGGGATAAGCAAGACGTCTTCGCTGCCCGACCAATCGAGGCTGAAGCGGAGTTGGGTGTCCTTAAGGACTGGTTCTAACTCCCTTTCAATCTCGAGATCCAAAATCCCGATTTTCATGGTTTGCAGGATAATAGCATTGTAGGCCTGCCGTTGGGGTTTCTTGAGTTGCTGAATAGAGAGCGGGGTGCTGGTTGGGACAGCACTTGGCCTCGAGGCGATGTGTTCTGCAATCGTCTTCTTTGGGGCAGTACCGTTATTGGATCCTTTGAAAAGGACGACGCTCCTGTAGGGCTCAGGATCCTGCGACTCACTCTGGAATCCGTAATCCTCGGCAAGGGAGTGCAAGAAAGCACGCTGGCCACTTTTCATTGGGTTGAAGGTGTACCGCTTCTGGTTTGATTCAGCAAAAACCTTAAATTTCTCCTCGATAGCAGTCGACCACTTCCTATCTTTGAGATAGTAAAAGAGAGTACCTTCAGAGTAAGGAGGAATAGACTCGCGATCTGGGTCAAGTTCGAGGGCGAGTGCCATACGTCGACTACGGCATTGATCATTGCACTTCAGCTCTTTCTTATTCCCAGTAGGGTTAGCTTTAGTAGAACAGCATCTGGCCTCTTGCTTCAACCCCCCACAAGCGCAAGTGAGCTGAATAGTGATCGAGCATGGGTTGGCTTCCGGACATTGAAATGGCGCATGACAAGCTTCTAAACAGGGATGTCCACAAGATTTGGCCTTTCCGCACTGTTGTTTACAGAGCTCATCACAACCTCCACTGGCGTGGCAGACTTTATGACAATTGTGAGAACCACAGGAGAGCTTCTTGCCACATTCAGTTCCGCAAGAAACAGCGTTCTTGAAGCAAGGAACGTTTTTCACCCCTCTCTTACGGCAGAGACATGTCTTCTCCACAAGGTAGGGACAATTCGGGCATCCAACTTCATCCGTATGACATGGGTGAGGAACCTTAGGATGACCACAATCTGTATCCCGAGTGCATAGAAATTCGCACTTAGGGGGTGTGGTACCGCAAGCAACCGGAGGTGATAAGACCGTTCTTCCGCAATTACAGCTCAGCTCATCAAAGCTGGCTTCCAAACATGTACCACATGGTCCACGATGGCAAAGCATCTGGCAGCTGTGAGTTCCACACTTTAATAGCCGACCGCATGGTCGCGTGCAGATATGTTCCGATTCGAATCCATCACTGCTAGACTGGCCCGGGTTATATGACTTCATCTTCCTCCTTGAATTCAGCCGACCATGGGCCTTTCCTTCTCCGGAGCAACACCGCTCTGCACACTCATGCCTGCCACAATTTAAAAGCATTTTGCAGACCCTCATGCACCGAGGAGGCTCCCCTGGTTCTCCTTGATGGCATAAGCTCTCTAAAACGGTCTTGCCACAGACGCATTTGATATCAATGACCTTGACACAAACAGGACATTCACCTTCGTGGCAGGTTCTATCACATTTATGGCCGCACCTAAGAATCTTTCCACAGATCTTATCGCACAACGGGATATCTGCCTCGCAATTGGCCCTAGGTGATTCAAGAATTTCACTGATCTCGGTCCTGCCACAGGGGCAATGAGTGACAAGTTCCGGTGAGCGAGGGCAGCGGGCGGGGAGCGCATCTTGAGGATGACAAGGCTTTTGGCAAGTATGTTTCGCGCAGTCAAAATACCTATATTCTTAGTATATTGCAACGGATCAAGGGAGTCAATAGAATCGAGGAAACAGAGTACAAACCTGTTGCACGGTGAATGGCAATCCCAGTAACCCAACCAATTTTCGACACCATGGATATCGCTGATCGTACACTCGACTGGCTCTTTCTGGTCACTACATCTGATTCCTTTGGTGTTGTTTCCACAGAAGCACTTAAGCATCTGCAGTATTTGGCATTCGCCACAGACTCCAGGGTGGCATGGCTTTGGACAGGAATGCTCGCCACATGGTAAGCTGTCCCCACAGGGATGACCGCAGCTCCAGCCACCTTCGTAAGCTGTGTCAACGCAGCGCTTCTGTATTTCGTCCCTGCCGCAATGGCAAGGTTGCCTGGGTCCCATCGCAGGACAAGGAGGGCACGGCCCAGCGTGACATTGAAGATCACAAGCATGGGGGCAGTCCTTGGGCGAACTCCGCTTCTTTCCACACGTTTGGCCACAGCTAGGAAACCAAAGTTAGCAACCGAGCCGATGTCAGACAGAATGGTGGCGCATACCTATGAGGGGGGAGAAAATTAGTGGGCTCTGGTTGGACCTCTTTCTCGCACCAACAAGAATAGGCAGTTGGCACTATTTTCTCATGGTTGTTGCAAGCCGGGCATCTCCATGTCGGTGAAAAGTCGGCACCAATTGGCCCAGCTGGTGTCTGCTCCAGACCTTGTTTTGCCCACTTTTGAACACAGTCCAAGTGAAAAACCGCCCAACAGCACTTGCAATTCCAAACTTTCGCCTTCCTAGTTAAATTGCTGAAGCATACAAGACATTCGTAGGAGCCACTGGCGATTTCCCTATGAATCCTCGTGCTAATGTTCTCGGGGCCTTTATATTCGTTGGTATGTGGTCTCATGTTCACGATTCTAGGAGATGGCTTACCATCAGCCAATGGAATGTGCGGGATTTGCGGTCCGCGGCGACCACCCCTTCCACGCCCACGCCCACCAGTAGGCACAGTGCTTTTAGATCTAACACTTGCGGTCGTAGAACCGCAGAGCGTTGTTGGGGGTCCCCAATCGGCATAAAGATCCCTGCTATCTATATTACGGGGAACGCCCCGAAGATGTGGTGGAAGGTACTGATCCGTAGACTCCCCGGGTCGGTAGGTCGCTGCCTCTGCACGCAGTTTCCCGTTAAGCACAGAGTCCTCCCCTGTTGTCAATTGTCCCCCGAATTCTTTCGGCGGCGGTACACGAGAGAGTTTCGGGGCTGGACGGTTTTCATCGGGCGAGCCAACGATAGAGGTATTAGACGATGTAGAAGCGGAATTCTCAGAGTCTGCAGTGGAAGATAAATGTCCCCCAAACCGCTTGTGTGGAGGCAAACGTCGATTCTTGGGCTTGTTGCTCTTGCGAGTCGAAGTCCTATGAGACGCCGAAGCATCATCAGCAGTACTGTTTGTCTCGCTAACAGCCCTCTCTTTCCCCTTCCCTTTCCGGGTGGAATTTTGTGATGAAGAGCCAGCTGTAGACGGGGCATGGACAGGTAATGGGGCTCCATTGGGTTCGTCCGCCTCACGGATAGTACTAGGGGTCTCGCTGGGTTGGTCACCGTATGTGCTGGGTGCCACCGAAGCCATATCGAAGTGCAATTCCTCATTCGTGGAGCCCGATGCCTGAGATGCCTTATCAGCCTCTACGTTCTTGCGATCGGAAATCAGTTCCTGGGGATCCTTGTTTGATGGGGATCCGCTACTGAAACTGCTGCCACTACCGCCACCTCTACTTTTCCAATATCTCCTCCTGCGATAACTAGCTCTTGTGGGTTGTTCCGCCTGAGGTCGTGGTTGGGGCTCTGCAGATGTGGAAGGCTCGGGCGATTGCTGCTGATTTCTTCGAATGCCGAGAAATGGAACTCTACCGGCACGCTGGCGAGTGGTGCCCCTTGACGGTGTAGAGCTTTGATTTGGTGATTGTGAGGGAGTTGGCTCGACGGTAGCCATGACTAGTGGCTGAGTTGTGTCGCTGTGAATCGTGGTAGGATCCAAGGTTCCGTAAGAGATGCGGCAAGAGCCCCAGAGAGTGAGAAGTTGAGAGCGAATAGGATGAGAGGCTGTAGGAAAAAAGGAGCAAGAGAGGAGGGTAGTGGAAGGGGGGGGGGGAACAAGAGCAAAGATTCAAGGTGAGGGGGGAGGAAGTGAGGATCGAGAGGAAAGAGCAGGATGAGGGGCGGGAAGGGAAGAAAGCTTTGGTTCCTTAAGAAGGCCTGAAGAAAGCTGTGTGCCTGAAGGTCACCCAAGGTTTTTGCCCTTTAGAGTATCCCGGTGGGGTGGCGGGGGGACGAGCATCTTGGCGAGAGATGAGGCTAGAAATGACACACCTCTCTCGACAGAGTAACACCAACAACGGTACGGGTATTCCATGAATTGCTGTCAACAAATTGGAAAGAGGTTAATTTTCTTTTTTTCTTCTTCTTCTTCCACCATTTCGTGCATTGGATCCTTTGAGAATTTAGACTCATACCCTACTGTATCTCAGGAATTCTAGCCAAGGGTGGACTTTGGTGACTAATTCCCATTGCGCCCGAGGTCCCGGTATCACTCGTGACTTATTATACTGTTCCACCGGTATCCGTGCTACCAAAATCGGTGCTCACCAGCGTCACTCCCAGCAATCAATCCTCGTCCCACGGTTGATTGAAGCACGGTACGGTAATCTGTGCGGACTCGGAAAACATAACCCTCGTCCCTATGCAAGTATGATACTCATAAAGTATTCGGATGAATTAGCGCCAAGATTCGGGTGCATGGGTCAGCGAAAATACCTGTAGTTTTCCATTCTTACTGACACCCGAGTACTATACCAGTCGAAAAGACATGGCAGCAGGCGTCAACAGAGTCTACTGTACCATGATTATGCGCCGGTAATGCCAGTACCGGTACTGGTATCATACAATACATGTATCGTGTCTCCGAGCCAAGAATTGGCAGCCGTTTGCCCTTTCCACGGCCCGGGCCCCTGGTATGGTAGCCACCGGATTCCAAAAATGCTGCTGATTCTTGGCGTGGAGCCACACTACTGGCAGCGGTAAGACAGGCTCTGATGCCGCTCAAGTCCAAAATCCTTCTCCCCAGGACTGACTGGTCTAGTCCACTATCAAACAAATTCGCAAAATCAACAGTCTAAACACCGCCCCCCCAAAAAATTTCCAAAGCACAGTCTTCTTATCAGCGTACAAGTACCGATACTGAAGATTTCAAAAATCTCCTAGTCCAGACCAGTCCATTAAGAGCAAAATTTGCGATACCGTGTGCTAAACTTACATCAACGTCTATACCATCCATCATTCCCCACCTCCCCACCATTTCCTCCCACGGCTGCAAAAGAAATCGAAACATAGGCCACCCACAGCACCCACTACCTGTATCATACACTTTAACCCCAGAAACCTCCCCGCCTCCTGCTGCCCGCCATCAGAATTATTACTTTAAACAAAACACTAACGAAGGATAAACGCCCAAACATTGTTTTTTTGTGTGGAGAAAAGGAAAGAAATGATAAACCCTTGACTGATGTGAGATGAAGTACCAAGAAATAACACACAAGCCGAATGAGCTGATTTTACACGCACGATACTTCCATAAAACTCCAGCCTGAAAATAAAGACAAAAAAGAAAGAAAAAAAGAACCCTCACGAATATGAGAAAAGAAGAAAGTGGGGGACAAGAGAACAAGAGACTCAGGCAGAGGTGGTGTAACAAGGGAAAAGAGACTAAAACATATAGACCTTCAATAGACTCTGGTCCAATCGTAGAGGCGTAAAGAGTGAAAAGACGATGCCTTCTAGATCTGGGCATAGCAAATAGACTCATCCCATCCCATCTAAATTTCCCCCCAACAGAAGAGTAATACTTTCTGCTCCTTCTTTCCCTTGTAGAAGTTCTAACGCTCTTCGAGTTCGAAACAAAGAGCCAATTCGCTCTCTAGCTATCAGACAACACTGCTACATTGACTGGTTAGATCCCTCGCTCGCAGAAAAAAAAATGTATATAGGGTTCCTTCAAGAGTTCCTCGCTACCAACCTCCTCTGCTTTTTCACCGGCGGTTCTCCACCTTCAGTAGGCTTTCTCCTGCCTCCTCTACCCCCGCGGGGGCCCCGTCCACCTCTGGCCGGAGTCTCCTCTCCTTCGTCGACACGTCTGCGTTTGCTTCCAGCAGCCTTAATACTGGAGGGCATTTCATCCCCGGAATCACCATCAACCGCAGTCCTGCGCCTACCACCGCCTCTACCCCTGCCAGGCTTCCTCTCGCCTTCAGTTTCCTGCAAGAAGACTTGTGGTTGATATTTCCTTAACCAACAGTAGACGCTCATGGGGTTTCGTGGGTCTCCTTCTCCCTTGCTAGCATTAGGGGAGATGTGGACAATCTCCGGAAGAGTAGGCATCTCCCCACCAAGGTTCTCGTCAACATTGGCATAGAAGGCCTCCTCCTCTTCAACAGACATCAAAAAGGGGCTGGTATTGCGCAAGTAAGGTGGGGTAGCACCACGACGATAAGTGTTCTCCAATACTAAGGGCTTGCGATTATTGGGGGTGTGTGGGGGGGCGGGTTCCTGAATACCTTCGGACATCTCGTCTACGGGCTCCTGCTTGAGTACAAGGGGTGCAGAGCCATTGACACCATTTGCAGCAACCTCAGCGGCAGCCTTCTTGGCTTGTTCTTCAGCCTCCTTCCTCTCTCTCTCTGCATCAGCCTTAAGCTTATCCCGAATGTATCTCGGTGGTGTCCCGGGGATTCCGCGCCTGTGGTTCGATTCACGTATCTCTTCGAGATAAGCTTCCCGGTCATCATCATCCATATCTTCATCCTCATCATCGCTGTATTTTGCGCCGTGGCGTTGTATTGGTGGAGTTTCGTCGTCTTCATCATCATCGTCATCAGTGCTGTTGTCATCTTGGTCTTCGGCTTCTGCATTGTTACCGTTGACAGGGGCTGGCCCCAGGTGCATCGGTTCCACATCATTGTCATCAACGAGGCCTGCGATCTCTTCATCCAATCCTCCCATCGTAGCAAGTAGGGTGGGCGAAAGAAAGCGAGTCGGAGTAGCACTAGAAGGGGATCCGATGTTAAAACGACGAGATTTTGGAACATGTGAAGACGAATTCAAATCGACCAGAAGATCTAGAAGGCGCCTGCAACACGTAGTTTAGCTTCCGGATTGCGGGATGGCCTATACAAGCAAATAAACGGAAAGATTTCATTGCGCACGTATTCTCTTCTTGGATGCGCTTAATTGCAGCGGACGCGATCTGATCCTGTTTAAAGAGCTCATCTGAGCGTTTCATGACCTGGTCGAACTTGAAGCGAAGCTTTTTATACTTCTTCCTATTGAGGCAGCATGTTAGCGATCGCCGGAAAAAATGCAAGGCGTATGCGAAAGACTCGGAGTAACAGACTTATAAGATTTATAGTGAGCTTTATCACCTCCGGCATTTTCGGCGGCAGACATGTTATTATGATTTGAATTTGAATTTGGTGTTCAACGGAAGTCAAGTTGACGTTCAAATAGGGTCAGGAAGCTGCGCGGATTGGTTGATAAAAAAGGAAGAAAGAAATAATGAAGAGAATGTTGTTGTGACGAGTGAGGGTAGGAAGATAGAACGCCCAAGGGGGGGTGATGATGACGGATGGATGGATGGGGAGAAAGAAAAAAGGATCGGATGTGGTGGGAAGGGAATATAGACGAGCCTATAACGAAAGGAAGGGTAAAGGAAGGGGAAGGGTAAAGGGTGGGAGAAGGCAGTTGTTGGTGACGCCAGAAGTCTAGCCTCGCTCACTCTCACATCGACGGCAGTCGTTTCTCTCGACACTCGACTTCCTTCCTTTGTCTTTTGCGGCCAAAGGAAGATTTCCCAAAAGCTCGCGTTTGTGGCTGGGGTTCAGGGGTGTGGCTAGACAAATTACATAATAGAAATACTGGTAACGGTATGCCCTCCCTGTATAAGCCTTGATGTAGGGCTAAACCCATGAGACTGCTGCCGCCCAACAACAGCTTAGTGCCCACTCACTTCCAATATCCACAACACACAGCGAGATCGACCTTGAGGAAATTTCGACAAGCACCAACAGCACGATTCAGCAACCCATCACGATACCACCCCTCACCGATCCGCCACAATGACAAAAGGAACCTCGTGAGTTTTTCAAGATTAGGAGCTCAATTTCTACAAGAGCAGAAAAAGCTAACAATTTTACAGCTCGTTCGGAAAGCGCCATGTTAGTTTGACCCTCTCTCTGAAAGGGAAAAAGAAAAAAAAAACACCCGCTACCCCATTCTCGACCAATAGCTGCTCTTGCAAACTTCGCGACGGGATTCACGAAACTGACTTTACTCTCCGTGTAGAACAAGTCACACACTTTGTGCCGACGCTGCGGTCGCCGCTCTTTCCACATCCAGAAGCACACCTGTGCATCTTGTGGATACCCAGCCGCCAAAGTTAGGAAATGTACGTCTTCCTCCTTTATACCTTCTACCTTTCCGGTCATCTGACGAGCATTTATGGGTGAAATATAGATAACTGGTCCGAGAAGGCGAAGAGAAGAAAGACCACAGGTACAGGCCGTATGAGGTACCTCAAGACCGTCACCCGCAGGTTTAGCAACGGATTTCGACTCGGCACTCCCAAAGGCGCCCGTGGCCCCCAGAGCAACGCCGACACAGTCGAATAAATAAAAACAACTCTTTTATTTTCCGCTTTTTCGTTGCATTTTATCACTTTATTTTTTTCCGGGTTACAGGTTCTGTGTAAAGGGACGAGAAATTTCCTCTGCGGAATGGGGTGTTAGCGGGGGAATGGCCTGAATTAAAATTAAAATTGGCAGTTGTTACTACTGCGAACTTGCGTATGGGATGTTGGCATTCCTCGAGGACCCTGGTAGTTCGACTGGGATTGAGTGGGGGAAGTGAATGCGATTATGATTGTGCACGGGATTTACAAGGGCGCATGTTCGGGTATGGCGTTGGCGGAGAGAACTGGGCCTGTTCCACCAGCCATGGACCAATCTGCTTGACCATACACGAATTCACTCACCACGGTGACATGTCTAGGGCTGAGTGCCTCACTGATACGATACACTGGTATCGAAATGCTCACCACACAATTTACTCCCCAGTGGAGTTTATGCACGCCTTGGAATCACCCTAGTTAGAACCACCTCTACTACGTACTTGTAAACCTGTAGAAACCGGTAGAGCACTCCAATTCAAGGTATCCCTAACTATCCACTCCATCCTCCCCCTCCTCCTCTCGACACTCGTCCATTAAAAACTGTAGCTAGGTTTATAAAAGGACCAACCCCCCCCCCCCCTCACGCAGTGAAAGCAAAACCTTAATCAACATCAACCCCCTTCCCCCTCAACTCTCTCTTAGCCGTTTCAATCTCAACCACAAGCTCCTTATACGCATCCTCCGTATCCCGAAACGTGACAATCCCCCACCCAAGCGAGAACAACAAATACGCGCCGAACGAGACGAGTCCCCAGAACGGTAACTGTGCATTATTCCATTAGCCGCTTCTCCCTTGTTTATTTGTTTGTTTGTTTGTTTTGCTCGTTTGTTCTTTCTTTCCAACCCGGGGATGAAGGAAGGAAGGAGCGGCTTACGACGGGGATAATCTCCTCCTGGATTTTCTCTGGGAAGGGGATTAGGCGGAGGTATGCCGCTAGGTAGAGCTATTTTGAAATATACGTTAGTATGGTATATGAGGAATAGGGAATAGGGGGGGGGGGGGTGTGTGAGGAAGTTTACAGAGCTGAGGAGTAGTGCGATGGAGATGGTTTCTGTTGCGCGGGTCATTTTGGTAAATTAGTGGTGGTAAGTAGTAGTCTAGTAGTCTGGTGGTGGTGGTGGTGTTGTAGTGGTAGTTGGAAGTGGTAGTAATGAGCGTGGTGAACTGTAGATGACGGTCGATGAGGACACTTGCTAGTGAGTGGTGTTTGCGGCTTAAAATTTTGTGTATGATACTTGTGCTCGAGTACAGATTTCCCCTTTTTCCAGTCTGCCGGTATTGTTCCAGGACAGGGGCCTGTCTTGGCAGGGATGAATGGGTCACAACACGTTTTTCTGTGCTGGTGCTCTCCGCATACCAGCACATTAGGCTTTTTGATCTTCAGCCCAAGGCGAGGCAGGGGTCTTCTCACAGTGAAGTTTTCTTTCTTCTTCCAAAAAGTCCATGAGTTAGGTATTATTGGTTTTACAGTTTTATGATATTACATGTACTTTGAATGTTTCAAGAACCTCGTTCTGATAGTATTTTTGTGGTGTACTCGAGTAGTGTAATGTGATCGAGTGCGCACTCTCACCCAAGTGTATCCTCAGCTGGGGCCGCTGTACTGCCCATTCCTAAGGGTCCGGCGCCCATGCCCGGGACGAAGAGTGGGAGGTATGACTATCGTGTTTATATTAGCCTTCCTCAGGAAATTGGGTGAGAACAAGGAAGGAGGGACACACAAATCCGAGTGCCATGAGACTCATTCCCACCCCAAAGTATGCTGGTTGTTTACCGCCCGCAAGTTGCGCTGGCGTCTCGTTGAGCCAGGCTTGTATCGCGAAGATCATGGCGGACCTGGCACAATTAGTCTTGTTTTCGCTTTTTTCTCGTTTTCACTTCGATGTTCGTTGGGTGGAAGAAGGCTGCGCGAGGAGAGGGAGAGAGGAAGTGATTACCATGCGACAACCCTGAACAGACAAACATTTCACATCAGTCAATATATAAGGCTCAGGCTGCCAATTGATACACAGTAGGTGAGAGATGACAGAACTTGTTACGGGTAAACATCTGATTCATTCCATCCATTTTGTTAGCCAATCTAGGTCACCTTTTGACGAAAAGAGTGGAGCTTACGGCTGCCATAGGAAGTGTGCTTGTCATGGTGGCTTTTTTTTTCCCCCTCGGGGTTAGTATCTATATTTCTCTTTCGCCCCCTCCCTCATCTAAACTCTGGGGAAGGAAAAAGTGATAGATGTGCGTATCGTACCGGCAATATCGGCTATTGGGAAAAAACAACTCATACGTTAGCAATCCAGGTTGCGGAAATTCAAAAAGAAAGATGAAAACGCACTATCGTTGGCTTTGGCTGTCGGCGCGACATATGGAATGACTAGATATTGTCAGTTTGTTTCTCTTCTTTGTGCGCTGTGTTTTTGAAGTAGAGTGGGGGGGGAATTACTCAGGTCGGCACGGCGCTGGTCTTTGAGGCTCTTGTTCGACATCTTGGAGTTCTTGAAGGGTTTATTGTGGTATGGGGTGAGTTGAGGTTGGGTTGGGATATCGAACAAGTGTGGCTCTGAGATTAGAGGTGGGCTTTACAGTAGGGTGCGGGCTTGAAATCTTGAGTAATTGGATAGAAATAAATGGGGATTGAAAGGAGGCCACAGCGGTTGGCAACTCATGAGCCAATGCAGTAGTGAACCAAAGCCTCCGTTATTTTGGAAAATCGCTTACCCTAAAGGGTAGTCTTTTTCCCTTCCTAAGACTAGCCGCCTAAACAAAACAACCTCCGGTTAAGGATTAGGGTCGATCACGCCAAGATGTTGGGAGAAGAAAAAGAAGTTGTGAGCACCAAGCGGGAGGCCCCCCTTCGTCCAACAGCTGGCCCACCACAGCCACCGGTACCGTTCGCAATCACCTCTACAACCATCAATCACTATTCGCAATGGCCCGAAACAGGAAAGAAAGAGAAAACCCTGCTTCGACACCTAACGAGGAACCTGACACAGATGATGCCAAAAGGGAAGATTCGATAGAGGAGCCCACCAAAACCCAAGAGAAGAAGTCGAAGAGGGAAAAAAATGGAAAGGACAAGAAGAACAAAAAGGACAAGAAGGCCAAAGAGGACAAAAAAGGCAGACGCGAACGTAAGGGTGCAAATGCACAGCCAGAGCACAAGGCTGAGGAACCAACGACCCAGGAGACCGCCGAGGCCGACAGCTCAATTCCATCCAAGCGAAAACGGGACACCACCGAGATAGAGATTGACATCCATGCCCCAGAGCCACCTTCTAAGAAGACTCTACGAAAACTCAAAAAGTCTGGTGTTGCACCTATTTCCACTAGCAGCGGCTCCACTAGCACTCGTGCCGTTACAGCCCCCACCACAGCCCCCACCACAGCCTCTAAACCCGAGAGTTTCCCCGAACATGCGTCCCAATCTCGCTCCAAGTGGGGTATCTGGATAGGCAACCTAGCGTTTTCGGTAACGAAGCCAGACCTAGAGACCTTCTTCACCAAGCCTCCATCGACGATCCCGCGCATAGGAATAACCCGTATAAATCTTCCGACGAATCCGCAAACTCGTCGTAACAAGGGCTTCGCCTATGTGGACTTTTCCAGCGAGGGATCGCTCAACCATGCACTCACTTTGACGGAGAGCCTATGGAACGGCCGCCCAGTTCTCATCAAAAATGCCAAGGACTTTTCCTCCAGAACTTCCACCCCGGCGGTCAAGTTAGGCGCGGACATGAGCAAGAACCCGCCGAGCAGGATCCTCTGGGTTGGCAACCTGGACTTTGCTACAAAGGAGGAGGACCTCGCAAATCACTTCGCCTTTGCGGGCAAGATTGTGAAAGTCCGCCTGACAACGTTTGAGGATACGGGCAAGTGCAAAGGCTTTGGGTTCGTTGATTTCGAAGATGAGGACAGCGTAAAGAGGGCAATGCTAGGGCTCTCTCCAGAGGACAAAGCAAAGCTCGAAACTGCTGAGGGCAAGCAGGAGGAGGAACTAGACAGATTGCGCAAGAAACGAGGTTTCATCGGAAGTCGGAAAGTCAAGATGGAGTACGGGGAGGACCCTTCTGTGCGCTACAAAAAGCGCTTTGGGAAGGAGAAGGATGCTCAAGGCAATGAGGACGTCACCAAAGGAGCCCCTGTAGCGCTCATGGGATCTCGAGGTAGACTCGTCGCCACCGGTGGCGCTGGAGAACGAGAAAAGGACACGAGGCCCGCCGAGCAGAGGAGCAAGTTTGACAACCCGAAACGCCCATTCAATCCAGGGGCTGCCTATTCGGGCGACTCACGGCGTACTGGTGCAATCACAGAGAGCAAAGGGAAGCGAGTAAAATTTGACTGATATTACCCCATCTTTCGAGTGAGACGTCATGTCGGAATACTTGTACCTATCAGACACTGTTGGCTAGCGACAACAAAAGCCCAGTCACTATATATAGCTTAGTAAGCTCGTGATAGCAAAAATGAGACACTCCGCATCTGTCTACCTTATCTGGAAGAACAGAACGTTTCATCAATCGCCCAAACAAGCGCTTCCCAGCCGAGTAAGGGGGGGGAAACAATTCGCATACTATCTTCTGAGCTTCATAGAGCTACTGTAAACGTCCATTGTTGAGATTTAATGAGCCCAAAATGATTCACCCGAAAATTTAAAAACCACACAAGCACCGTCACGGGTGCAATTTAAGAACAGCTCGGAGAAGAAAAATGGGAGGGAAAAAAGCAAATAAGTCCACAAAAGATCCGGGTGTGGGTGTGCGGTGTTGCATGATCCCCGTGCGACGGTAAAGCGCAGCTAGAGCACCATAGGTGCTCACTCCCTGTGCATTCTTGCAGGTTGGCCACGCTGGGAACTTTTGAAATCATATTGTCGTATTGACTTGAATTTTCTTGTAGCCTCGTTCATATGCTGATTGGGGGAAATGGTTACCATCCCAAATCGCCTTACAAGAATGAGCTGTTGCGTTTTCCTTTTTTCCCTATTGCCTTCCATTGGGTCTTCCTTTTTTCTTTTCACCTAACGTCAAAGGGATGGTACCGATATTCTGGTCCGCTAAGTCATAGGGCCCATATACAGTAGCTACGGTACTTGTACGGTATAGCATATAAGGCGAATGTGGATTGCGCACATTATCGCGTGGCTGGCTTCTACGAGATTAATAGAAATACCGTAGGGTACTCAGGTATTTCGTGGATGCTGCCACCACATTATTAGTATATCAGGACCGTAGCCCGCACACGCACGATTGCCCTGCCTGCTCTTGCTTCTAACGACACAACCAGCGCCCCCCATCCTTTCATAACCACGTACTCACTACTCCCCCCCAAATATCATTATCACTTTATCACCAACTTTACGCCTCTTACTTAATAGCTAGGTATATCTATTCTGGCTCCAAGCTCCTCTCTATCGCTTTCATAACTCTAATATTCCGTTATATAGCCGCCTGATACACTGAATTTGTTCCTGCCTTCGACCCCGCTGCTTCTAGGCGAAAGAGAAGTGCTTCTGGTAAACTGGATCTAACATCACTTTGAGCAAGAAAACAAAAAGGGCGGAGGAGAGAAAGAGCAGCCCTCTCTGCAAAAGCGCTCAAAATGTCGGACTCAGTGTCTTGGGAATCCAAATTCCGCACGAGAGAAATCGCTGCCCACGAGTGGGAAGAGATTAGAGACGTATTCGAAGACCTCTACATAGAGCAGGGTCAAACACTCAAAATGATAAGACAACATTTGGCAGAAGACTATGGCTTTTACGCAAAGTATGTATTAACCTTTCTCCCGGCTCTCTTGTGCTCCATCAACAGTGACTAACTCTCCATAGTGAGACACAGTACAAGAAAAAGATCCGCAAATGGGACATTCAGAAGAACCTTAGCCGAGATAAAATGGTGGCCATTGTGCGATTATTGGATCATCGGACTGCGAGTGGGCTTCGCACCTCGTTTTCCTTTAACGGTAAACCCCTCAGTCACGAGAGGATTGACCGATCAAGGAAAAGGTTCAACCTGCCTGGACCTGATGTCCCGATTGAGGGAGAGGTTTATCATGAGATTGGTGGGTAAAGCTATTTTCGGACTATTATATTATGTTTTTTTATTTTTTATTTTTATCCCCTACCCAAAGTGCTTTGCTCGTACGAGATGTTTGTACCGTAGCAACGATTGCTGACCTATGATCTTACTATTTTACAGAAGGTGTTGAGTACTGGGATCCTGAAGCGGATAGACCAGCGCCGCAACCTAGTCCCGAATGCCCCGCACAATCAGTACTCCAGGAATCAGAACGGCTTGCACTGGTGGAGAACCGGGAAACACAATCTTCACTTCAGGAAGTACAAGTACCAGTCCATGCTGGTGTCGTGTACGTGGCACAAAAGCAAATTCCCACCACGAGAAATCCTGAACAAAACGGAAGCGATGGGGCCGCTTACCAGCCACCAAATGACGACGAATTCTATGCAAAGCCTTCCTCTAGGTCCGCCCCGGCAAACATAGAAAAGCTGAATCAGGCTTCAAAGCGCCGCTGCAATGACTCCGATGCTGGTTATGAGGCGGATAATAGAAAGTCACGCAGGACCTCACGCCACGGTGAGACTGAAGCCCTACCAGACGCACTTACTCAACTAGCGAACGTTATCGAGAACAGTAATAGGGATGAAAGAGAGAGCTCAGATACGCCAGATCCAGTTCCTGTCCTTACCGAGCGTCGGGGTTCTCTATCGAGTATGTCTGGAGAGGTGGGCTCGCCGGGACTTGGGTTTCAAGTTCTCAGGATACGTAACGCCAGTTCATCTTCGCCGGAACCGCTACCGTCAGGCCCAATCTTGGGCGGTGGCTCACCGCCACTGCCGCCCCCTGAGCGACGGGGTTCAAACATCTCTTTGCCATCGTTCTCGGAGCTCGAGGCATATTCATTATCACCACTGCCACCACAAGCGAGGTCGGCCTCAAGCACATCTCCCCCACTGTTACTCCGACGGGGCACGGGCCCGCCATCATCGGCTGGGGCATGGGGGCCTGGACAACCACTACTGCCAACACAGCGAAAAGGTTCGGCTTTGGTGCTGGGGAAAAATCCTGCACCCATCCTGAACGATACCAATTGGCCTGAACCACTCAGTGCTGGCGGTGTCTCAGGAGGTGATACGGTTCGGGTCCCTGGCCCTGTGGAATTACTTAGTGGACCTATCACTCGGAACCCAGGGGATGAACCATTGTATTACACTGGTCAGGGGGGTTATGCGGAGACACCGAGAAACGGGTATATTCCTGGGGTGACCAGTGCCGGAGGGTCTAGCCCAGAGTCATCACCACCTCCATCGCTAATGTCACTGGCATCGGTATTGTCATCGTTGCCACTCTCGCGACATCATTCCCCATCACTCTCACAACCCCCCCACCACGATAACTCATCACCCCAACCACCAACAGCCCCGCCCCAAGCTCCCACATCGCAAGAGATTACAAACTTGGTCACTGCAGCCATCCGCTACTCCACAAAATCCTGGTGGAATGATCTGCAGGATCTGGAAGTCCAGGAAGTCCGGAATCTGACAACCCGCCTCGGCCGCAAGCACCCAGACACTCTCGACGCCCTAAGCGCCCTCGCAATACTCTACGCCACCGCCGGCAAAGATACAAAAGCCAAGGAACTGCACAAATATGTATATGACCAGCTCTGCATGTTCTTTGGCCCAGCACACCCTCGCACCACCAGGGCACAACACAATCTCGCGGACGTGTACCTAGCCAAGGGGGACTACCCCGCTGCACTAGCTATGGCAAAGGAGGCCGTGGAACATAGTAAAACTGTGCACGGAGCTGACCACGCCGAGACCTTATCCTCCTTGGTGCTATTAGGCCGCGTACTGTCGAAGCTGGGGGAATTGGACGAGGCGATGCGAATCGCAAACAGTGTAGTAGAAGCACAGCGGCGGAAACCGGAGGGTGTAGCGAACCGACACACTACCATATCTGCGAAAAAGCTGCTCGGCACACTCCTCGAGAAGAAGGGCCGCTACCCACAGGCTAGGGCGATCCTAGAGGAAGTCCTCGCCCGCCAGGAAGAGCTGTTTGGAAAAGACCACCCAGAGGCACTCTCCGTCATGCACTGCTTGGGCACGGTGTACCTATCTCTCGGCGAACTCAGGGAGTCGGAAGAAATCCTCCGCCGCACAGTGCGCCTCTCGACCGAAAAGCTCGGAGGGAAACACCCGGACACGCTCTCCTCCAAGTACAACCTTGTCAACGCACTCCTAAAAAATGGCCAATTTGCCGCGGCGAAGGACCTTGCGGGAGAGGTGTACGCCGAAACCCGCCAGGTCCTCGGCGATGAGCACGCTGACACCGCACTCTCCATGGTGAACCAGGCCGCTGCGCTCGCGGGTCTTGGAGACGTCTCCAGCGCAATAAATATCCTCCAGGTCACCGTGGATAAATTGGCCGTCATCTTGCCCGCTGGGAACTCCCAGGTGCTCTTTGTAAAAGAGAAGCTCGCCCGAGAATTGATGAACTCGTTTAGGTTCTCTGAAGCAGAGAGGGTCATGCGCCAAGTGCTCGTCGAGAATAGGTGTGCCCTCGGGCATGCGCATCCTGAGACCGTTCGTGTGGAGGAGTGGCTGCACATGTGCCGGGCGCGGATGAGAGAGGGGGAGGTGAAGGGGCAGGGTGGGGAGAGCGCTGCCACTGCTGCCGGTGGGCTATGGAAGCTGCAAGAGGGTCTTCCTGAGGGGGCGGTGGCAGAGTGCAGTGTTGGAGCATAGCTGCGGTTAAGGCATAGTGCCCTTTCTTATTCTGACTCTACTCCTTCTTTCTTTTTTTGTCTTCTTGTTAATTCTTTTTTTCTCTTATGGGAACCCCCCACAACATCCCGTTGGTTTCCTAGCCATTATGCGACTGTCTATTCTACCCTATCACCTTTGTTTCCTTTTATTTCCTTCCCTTCTTCCCTCTTCCTTCCCCCTATACATGAGTGTGTATCATACTTTTAAATTATATTACCTATTACTATCCCCCTCCCCCCACCTTTTTTTTTTTTTTAAATTTCCCCCCCTCTCCTACCTTTTCTCTTTTAGTATTCATATAAAAGGTTCATCAGGGCATTGGGACCAGAGGCGTTTGCTTGTTTTTCTTTTGCGATGCAGTGTTAATAACGGAAGGGAATGAAATGAAATGAAATAAATGGAAGAAAGTGAAGTGAAGAAACAAGAAGTGAGAGATTGTATTATGGTAAGTATCGTACTCGAGCATTGGAGAAATGTGCTATGACGGGACGTTGTAATCGCCTCTCGTAGAGAGGTCCGAGTATTTCTGCCCTTTTGTTTTTTGTTCCAAATGAGAGCTGAGTCTATGCCCCTACGGTAGAGTACCTAGACTCAGAGAGGGCAATTACAACGACTACCGGTATTATATGTAACTTGGCGCATTTCCCTTGCACTCGAGTGCTTGCGGTCATTTACATTTTCCTATTAAATAGTACCCACTCGCTCGGGTATTGCACATCGACTTCCAGTTAGAAGAAGAAGAAAGAGGGAGGGAGGGAAAAAGTTACGGGGATTTTAGTGTGCGTCAGGCATTCATACTTACTCACTCGCTGTGGAGGAGGAGGGGTGTGTGGACTGGAGTGGATTTGGCGGGATGAGGTAAGGCACCGACCGTGCATACCGTACCGTACCATGCAGCAATCTGAACGCGGGGGGGGGGGGGGGGTTGTTAGTACGATATAGTGGGGGATAGGTATATGTGGATACAGCGGGTGAGCT
>Ga0307517_10000161_pt1 | contig 108192 bp, 84 predicted proteins | sample 23_EM_MG_FD_194515 | JGI IMG/M metagenome (GOLD analysis project Ga0307517, IMG submission 194515) | Populus trichocarpa ectomycorrhiza microbial communities from riparian zone in the Pacific Northwest, United States - 23_EM | ecosystem: Host-associated > Plants > Roots > Unclassified | place... | reverse complement strand
CCCTTTTTGGAAAAAAACCCCCCCCCCCCCCCCCCCCCCGCGCGCTCATTGCAGGAATGCGGCGGTGTTATGACCTTATGGATTGCTAAGCTGGCAGGTATCAGAGGCAGGTAGGCAAGCAGGCAGGCAGCTAGGTAGCTAAGTAGAGGGGGGTACAGTGAGTGCGACGATCTGCCGAGCCAAACTTTGGGGATCATCAAGAGGCGAGAAAGGCGAGAGGAAGGAAGGAAGGAAGGAAGAGGGAAGGAAAGAGCGAAACTAGTTAGGGAAAGGTCTGTCTGTGCTGTACTGCACCAGGTGGATTAATCAATTGTCCCATTTTGTCTCAGTCGTCATTATGTAAGGCTTTAAGTTAATTTTAGCGCCAAAAGGTGATGCTATAATAGCAAGGGGCGGGGGGGGAGGAGGGGGAGGGTAAGTGGGTGGGCGGTGATGGTAATCATTGTTTTTGGTTTTTGATGGAGAGATTCGACATTATTACCGCCATCATTTTATCCACATTCCGAATTATTATAGTTCTTGGTGGATAGTTTAATGCTGTCCGCCTCTTACGATAATATTATGATATGTTCTCAAAGGGGGAAGAGGCCTTTCTGTTTGAGATGTGATGTGAGGGTAACCCAAAATTCAGTACGTTATTGCTCTGGCGCGTATTCTAAGATATATGTGACAGGCGAACCGCATTTGCCTGAAGGCTTACACTCTAGTCAAGCGAACTGACCGCCCTCGCCTTCTTTTTTTTTCCTACTCTCGCCCCTCTCGCGGAATAACTAATACCCCCCCCCCCCCTGATCTAAGTATCTGACAATGCCTGGGGGGGGGGCAGATCCTCAATCACTCGTTGATTAATGAGATGTGTGGAATGAAGAACAAAATTCGCTTGATCCCGATGCTGGCTGTGCCATCCTAGAATAAGCGCCCGAACTTTGGGGGATGGAGGAGGAGGAGGAGGAGGAGGAAGGCCCGCCAGCCGAGATATGAGGACAATGGGGTGCAGCCAGTGAATGGCCTAATTCAAAGGATCACCAACTCATGGAATGGAGATCTTCCGTTACAAGGCACCGGCAGTGTTCTCCTTCCGAACCTCGTGATTCAACGAATATATTAAGGTTTCGGCAACCCCGTGATTCTGGAGGAAACTATTCTTATATCATACTCGTCTTCGTGGCATGTCACTCGGTGTCACTCGGTGTCCGAGGGAGCCCGAGGGAGCCCAATCCAACGTCTCCACTCACAGGTCAACCACGAGTCACCTTGGGCAGTGCTAGATGCGGTATGCTTGGTGTCACGCTGTGCTACGTAGATGTGTATTTTCGAAAATCATCGGCAGCTCGACAAAATTATCGCACGAAGCAGCAAGGGGGGAGGTTTTTTTTTCTTTTCAGGTTTGACGAGCTCGGGCCAACTTTTATGCGACTGTTACCCCGGAGTGGGCGTTGGTGCGGGTTGCCTAGCATCTGTGTAGCTCTTCCGTACCTCCCCCCTCTCCCTCCTATTGGTGCGAGGAACAAAAGTGTTCCTGAACGCGCAGCACTTTCAAAAATGGAACATCATACGGGGAGCTCTGGTATCCACTGATGCTCGAGTACAGTACTGTACTGGGCCGTAGCCAAGACCGTAATTGAGCGGTTCACAAACAGAAAACAGTATTTCTTTTTTTTTCCTCCTTGCCCAAATTGAGAACCGCGATAGCGCCATCACAAATCAGGGCCAGCATCATAGTATTTTACGGAACTTTTGTGAACACCCTGTTCGAGGGTTGCCGAGTTAATTATCATATCGGGAGTGTTCGTCTAATACCGTGCCGGTATGCTGCCGCGAGAGGTGCTAAATACAGTATGGCTCACTGGGGGGGGGAGGGGGTGTGATCAGCGAGATCCATCGTGGGGAAGCGCTTTAGGATGCATACTCAGGGTACGGTACTGCGCGGAACACTGCCGTAACGTACTGTGCCAGGAACCCATGATTTCGGAAATTTAGTGTATGGCAACGATAATGATGATGATGGGGCCAGATTATTAGGCATGGATGAGCGGGTGGCTTCTTTTGAGCCGCATGGACAAAGCGCCCGGATTCCGGGAAATATCTTTCAGGAGGAACAAGATGCGGCGAGCTGGTACGGCGCAATACAGTACGAGCACCTACCAGCGCGAGACAGGCTGAAATCACAAAGGATGATTCGAACTTGAAACTCGAGTGCTTTGCCACAACCGGAGATGCGATACTAGTATCAAAACACCTGCGGAGACAAAAGCATATCTCCGGCTCTAAGCGGGAGTTGGCGAATAAAGGCGAGATGAAAGTTCGGCTAATGTTCGATATCGCATGGCCATAAGCTATGTTGACAACCCTGATAATTGTCATATCCTCTTTATAAGCAGCGTAATTACGAACGAGGCTTCGTAGGATGGTACGGAGTTTTTCGTTGTCTGGCTATGACTGGATGAGTGACTCTTTCATGTTCACGCTTCATAATTCGACATACAGGTGAGAGTACTATACGGAATTATTCGGCATTGCACACCGAGTACCCTATGATATAGACAGTATCACAATAGCATCACAGGGGCTTTTAAGCCCCAAGATTCACAATTAATAATGTTCGTATTATAGAAACCTATACTGGGGTGGGGCAGTGCCTCCCGTAGGACAAAGGTACATACGATATCTGTTTTTTACAATGCTCCACTATGAATCGTTACACTCAACAGTAGGGCAATAAATGCCACACTATACTTGAAAGGAGATTGACTCCAACAGAAGAAACCTTTGTGTAGTTGTGTCGAGGATAGATTTTCTTTAAAGAAGATAAGAGTGAGACACCAAAAAATGGTATCGGTGGTTCATGAATTTTGGTTTCCCCTAATGGAACTCGCGGGCACTTGCCTGGTCTTCTGACGTCTGGTATGAGTCTTTCAAAATCTAGAATTGGTGATGGCTTTTTAAAGCGTCAAACCTAATGCGACCTTCTGCAGTACTACTGCTACCGATATTGTTGATCAGGATCAAAGGAATAATCAACCAACTCCCCCCCCCCCAGCCCTCCTATACGGTTCACGATAAGAGTCGCAGAGCTCCAAGGACAGTCACCGAGGATGGGATAAGTTCGTCAGAAAGTCTTGGTAGTAGTAGTAGGGTGAAGCCGGAGGGCGCCGAGAGGGGACTAGCTGTGCCGAAATTAGAATAAGCATCTACTGTAGAATGGCACAGATTGGGAATGGTCGGTAACTTATTTTAGGCGCGCGACGAACTTTGGTTACCATTTCCCCTTCCTCGCTTTTTTTTTTTTTGATGAGTCATCGCATCTTTTGATGAATTATGTCTTGACGCTGCGAGTTGCAGTGGGGCGGGATTATAATTTGTTCTAATGATTGAACCAGAGCAAATTTCCCCCCTCCCTCGAGGAGGCTTGTGTGTGCGTGTGGGAAACACGGTAGAACAGGGCCAAAAGCGAGCGAGGAAACAAATTTCGGCGGAGGCAGAAAGATGCCAGGGCCCAGGGCACGACGGGAGGAGGCAGAGAGCACAGGAAACATTTGAGAGGCTCAAGCCACGCGGGACATTTCAGGAAGTAATTTCGGATATGATGGAGAAACAATGGTGGGAAGAGGGTATAGGAAAGAGACATGTCGGGCATGGGAGAAACGCTGCTGTAGCACGGTGGGTGCGAGTTTTCAGGAACAGGGGGGAGAGATTGTGGGAACACTACAGTAGTTTCCAGAAGGTTTCCTAATCTGGACTAGTTCATAGCATACCTGATAGAAAGACACGGTGCCTGAATTCTTACTGCAGCCCAGATGAACCTTCCTTTGCCTGGGTTTCCTGTCTCTGAAAAGTTTGGATGAGAATCTCCCTTTTTATGAGGCTGGTTCATCATATGCGAACATGTTTTCCTTTGCACCCTTCTTTACACCTTCGGTGCAGTTTCTTTCCACGCATCTGGTGATATCTCCAGCCTTAGCAAAGTAAGGGATTCCTTCCTCTCCCTCGCCCGCCGCCGCCGCAGCCAATGAGGCCTATGGGATAGGGCTGCAGCAGAGTTCAGGTCTCACATAATCGCCAATTCAACCCCCTTCAATCCCTCCACCTTCGCCTCTCTCCTCTCTCACTCTCATACGCTACGTACTGTTCGCCGAACCCATACTTTGTGAGTTATTTCTTGATATACGCTGCAAATGTGTGGCTATGGAAGTGTGGAGTGAAGTCGAGCGGTCTACCGAGAGTAGCATTGAGTTAGGTAGCTTAGGAGAGAAAAGGAGACGCAATGCGTGTAAAAAGAGCAGAGAAAAGTCTGTATGATGAGAGAGCGCAATCCATAGTATGTGTCATGGAATACCTCACCCTTCGGACAGGGTGGTGTGCGGCCATCGAAGGGTCCCAAATATGTTAGTTTAGCTGTAAGGGCGCTGTTCTCACTAGCGGCCATAATTATCACCAAATACCATCATCATCATCATCACCATCATCACCATCATCATCGCCTTAATTCCTTGGGGTGTTGGTTACTATTGCCACAATTTATTATTATTTTTTCTCTTTCCTGCAAGTTCGTTTGTTGGGCAAAAATCCTCTGGCGCCGGGAGATGCAGAATCGGTCCCGTCGATCTGACACCCGCAAAATCCATCCACACCAAAATTCTCCCCTTGTTTGCTTTGTCCATCGCAACCCCCGCTCCTTCTCATCCCACGCACTCTCTCATCCACCCCCCTCTTCTAAACCATCAACCGCTCACTAAATACCCCAGCTGAGATCTAACCATCGTGCATCAGCCCTGTCCCTTGGGTTCTGCACAAACGCCCTATTCCTCTCGAGAGAGAGTAGCGAAGTAGGGGTGACCAAAGATGAGGGAGGCACTAGGAAATGGACTCTTGAATCCAGGAGAATTGAACTGATTCGAGGCTTACTAGTAGACCCACCCTCACATTCGCCCACCCACAATCAGGTTTAGGGAAAAGGCACCGTAATCTGCCTCGCGCTAACCTCATACCTCAGGAGCCCCGAACAAATACAGTTTGTCTATTGTAGGGTTTGCGGTTCTCACTCTTGTTCTAACGTTGTCTAGCGGGTTCGAGGAGCGATCGGTGGGCGTCATTCCGATACCCGCTGCAGCAGCAATGCTTTCTTATTGCAGCCTCTATGACAATGAGGGACAGAGTCACCAATTTGCGTGACCAGAGCTGAATTCTAACTGAGTTTCCGAATGGAAATGATAATAGCAAAACAAGAAGAAAAAAATTCCTGCGCGAGACAGGGCACTTTCAACTATGACTATGGAAGACACTCCGATAGACGATAGGAGATACAATCAGGTACTCGGGGGCGGGGTCTTTCCTTTTACCCATAGCCCATCACCTACCCCCCATCCATCACTCATGCTTCCCTAATTTCAATTCATCCTGCGTTTTTCTTCTCCATTTTTCCAGGCAGTGGGCGGGAATTGGTTTTGATCCTGCATGTAGCGCATAGGCCATGCAGCGCAGCACCTGAGGCTGTTGGCCCTTTTGCATAACCTGCGTACGAATGCTAACCGACTGTGTGGACGAGCAAGAGGAGAGAGGGGGGACGATGATGGGATTCATCCCGTGGATAGTGAGGGTGTTTTGCTGCTCTTCTAGGACTAATCGGAAAGTCACGACGCTGCTTGGTGGGCGCTCAGGTGGTCGACATTTGACACTATTCGCTATTTCCCGCCTCCATGGTTCTCCCACACCTCACTTCAAAGCCTCACCCCCCCCCCCCCCCCCCCCCCCCCCTTGCACGGGTGCGGTACGGCGTTATTGTCTCTGCTCGGAAATTTTCTAGGATTTGTTCTAACTTAGGGGTGGGGGGTTATGGCCGGGGCGGGCAGGGGTGTGGACTGCGCCTGAGCCTGAGATGCTCCCGGCACTCAAGTGGATACAGGTTATAAGAACTGTCCTCAGACTGTCAGCCAGCACTATTTCCACCATACCTCCAGATCGTCATTAACATATAACAGCCTCATCCCTCCCTCACATCCACACTTCCATTCACCACTTGACATTCCCTACAGTCACTACCACCACTACACCACACTACTGCTACTACTACTACTACCACCACCACCACCACCACTACTATATCTCTACTGCCACCCCACCTCAACTCACACTACAAACTATACACTCCTCTCCACCGTCCGCCCCGTTAGCCTTTCACACCTCACAGATTTTATCAATCTACCTACACACGCTCTCAGAATGTGTATCCGCATCACCGAACGCTTTGCCGTTTGCGGCTGCACCTACTTCGTCCACGGCATCGACCAATGTCAGTCAGTAGGCCGCCAGGGACACTCGATACAAGAAAAGACTGTCTTGGTTGGCTATAAGTGCGAGTACCACTCCCGCGGGTCATCTCACCTTGGCGTCCTCCCAGACTACACACCCGGCAGCAGCTCAGGATACTCCTACCGATAAAGGCGGAAAGGATAATTGCATTGGGCAGACGGGTGGACCTGGTCACCGAGGCATTTGCGAAGAGAACTTTTACGAAACTGCATTTTAAATTGGGAGCATTGCATTGGATTTGGGAGTTGTCTTTTTTTACGACAAACCATAAGGGCTCTCCGCCTGGGGCGAAGGAGCACGGATGGCACACAACGATATTTCTCATGCGAGGACTTTACTCCGGCTTGGTCTAGGGAGCGGGAGTTCGAACAAACAACCAAGGATTGCATTATAGCGGGGCGTTCCCTCGGTTTTCTCTTTTTTTTCATTCCTTTTTTTTTCCATCTTTCTTTCTTCTGGGCGACTCGGTTTCTTTCCCTTTGTACCTCGGAGTTCAGGGTATTCGTTTGGGGGATGGCACGGGATGTGCCGGTTGGATATTGGACATAGATGGGTAGATGGCTAAAACGGAGTACGCGGGTTTTTCTTTTTCTCATTTCTGTAATCACATCCGGCTTGAGTCGGATTGTGGGGATTGGTGTCTTGTATTCCGTATTTTCTTTCTTACACTGGCGTATGGAGTTTTCGTTTTCGCTTTTCTTACTACCATCTCCACTAATTTTTTTTGGATCTAGCTAGAGTACTGCGTTGGTATCACTATTAGGTTAGATTGGGATTGGGTTAGGTGGTGTTTGGTTTTGGGTATACGGTGCATTTGTCGGCTCTTTAGTTAGTTATTCATGACCTCTCTCTGGTGGGGACGTCTAAGTTTAGTTTTTAGTCAGTTTATTCGATAATAAAGATATATATATATATCGCGAACTTTTTAGTTGCCCAAAGTAGAAATAAGCTTGAAGTGGGGGTAAGTAGTACATCTAGAACTTTCACCACATTGAGAAGGAAGAAAACTATCGTATGATAACTTTGCATGAGGGCGTCAGGTCTAGCATGGACCTCGCGACATGGCCTTAATTACTTGCTTGCTCACTCGCGAAGCGTTTCGTCCACCGTATTGTACGGAATGCGAGATGTATTCAGTATACTGCCCACACTCACAGCGCTCTACTCACTCACTCGTTCACCCACTTATAATTTGACTCCAAGTTTCCCTCCCCCTCTCCCGCTCTTCTCCTTCTCCCCATGGCGGGTAAGTGTCCCACGGTATCCCCCATCCGTATCGTTTCGAGCGACGCCGGAACACACGCAAAGAAGCCCTCACGAATCTTTTTCATCCTCCCATTCACTGTCTCAGACAGCACACCCACAACCCACAACCCACCAACCCACCAACCCCTTATCCATGAAACGCGATCTATCTGGCGTAATGTGCAGGGGAATGATTCCGCATTCATTCACTCATTCTTTCTTCCTCTTCTTCTAGCTCCTGTTGTCCCGAGGGTTGCGAAGGGGAACCCAGAGCTCCCGAAGTTTCTTGGGGGTTTTTCTTTTCTTTTTCCCCGTTTCCCCTTTCAGAGCTTGATCGCGCAATATTTCACCGGGGTACCGTATAGTACCCAAATTTTTGCTCTGAAGAATCGAGCATAACTCTGAGGCCTTGAGTTTAGCGGCTTTTTAATCGTCACTTGAACCGTGGGCTTTTCTTCTTTTTTTTCCCCTTCTCCGCAGCCCTTTTGAAGCTTCTAGGCTTAGATTTGATACCTTTTTCTCTTTTCATGAAGAGCGCTAGTACAGCGCAGTACTATACCTCGCCTTTTTCTTTTTTTTCCCAGCCGGGACGAACGAACGAATGAGCTCGGGATGTGGGGATGCGCAAAGGGATTGAATCACATCGCATCGGGGTCATAAAGAATCACTCTGCGGAGCACAGTACTAGTACAGTACGGGTGCAAGTACAGTGTTACATCCTGCCATATATATGGTGGCATAACGGATGGGCGCGGATGTTCGTTGTGTGGGATAACTTTACAGAGCTGAACGAACGAATGATAAGTGGTGGATTATGTGTGCTGGCGTAGGCTGCTGTACCAGTGCTCGTATATATGGATATCGTACGGATTCGGCATGTGCGCACACCCTTGGGATCAGAAGGCGGGTCCAGCAGTGCGAAACTTTGCGTTGCTTTCGCTGGGCTCGCGCTATGGGAGTGTTTACGGTATTATATGTGATTGGATTCCCTCTCCCCAGAATCCATATTTCTAGATATCGTGCCAACCCGCGGTGCAATAGCTTCGTGCGACGACATAGGTGCAAAGCAGCACTCCCAGCCCCTATGCAAACCCTTCCCTTCCAACCTTCCTTCCTCCCTCCCTCCCTCCATCATGAGCGGCGTACCATTATAGTAATGATCCAACTAACCTATCTACCCCCCCGCTCGGCGCATACCTACGGTCCAATACAAAAATGTTCCTCCTATCGCTCATTCGCCGCAATCCGCGCATCCCAACCCCATCCCATCTCATCTGCCATCCATCCCACCCGGCACCAACACCGGAGACCTTCCATTTTCCTTCTAGAACCCGTCCCGGAAATTCTTTTTGACTTTTTTTTTTTTTTTTTTTTCTCTTAGAAGGGGCTTCCATGGATTTGGGGGGAGGGGGGGTTTCTTTTGACGTTTTTTTGGGCCGGGCCGTCGGGTGCTGCGTGGCACTTGAGTATAGTAGGATCGTACATGTACCGTCCTGTAGGTACGTATAGTTATAGTTACAGTTACACCCCCATTGTCCCGGTCTTGGTGAGCCCGGATACTCGAGTACCGGTACATCGTTTTCACATAACGGTAGATCGTAAATCTCTCTGGGTTCGGATTTGCTTGTGCTATAAAGCCTGACCTGCTGTTCCAGATTATAATACTCTCTATACAGTATAGTACTAGTACTACTACCGGAGGGATTCTTCGGGTTTTTGCTGTCTGGGACTCCACTCGTTAGACATGGGTTTTTCTTTCGCTTTATATATATATAGAACATGGGGTGATATAATAAGTATGGAGGCGTCAGAGGTCACTATACCAGAGGCAAGTGGGATGGAGATTTTGTTTGGCCATGGTACCGTATAGTTATGATAGTCAGCTCCTTCGAACATTGTTGTTTGGCATGGTATGCAGGGAATTCGGCATGGGGCCCGTGACTACCGGAGTCGTTGCGGGTACGGTAGCCCAACTACATCAGGATCGCGACCTTCAATTTTCAATCATTACCTATTACACAATTAATTATGGCATGGCAACAAGCCGACTATCGATAATTTAATATCTCCACGATAACCTCCCGTCAGGGAAACAACTCCTCCCCCCCCCGACTTTTTTTCTCTTTCCAAAACAACACTTTGTTCCCCGCCTAGAAGTGTAAGCCTCACTCCTTCATTCGTTCCTTTTTTTTTTTTGCTCGCTTTCATTTTAAACTCCCACATACTGTACTCGAATACGTATCATATCTTATATATCCAGTCCTATCATTTTTTATATTTTATTTTTCCCCCTCTCTCACTCACTCACTTCGCTCGCTCGCTCGCTCCTAAAATGACCGAGTTGCGGACATCGCTCCAGCCGAGATCACGGCAGCCCAGATTCCCGGGGTCATCTCGAAACCCCGTTTGTGATATTACATGGCGCTCCAAGTGTACAGTACAAGTACAGTACGGCACCGCGCCGAAGCCCTCATTCGCATTGTCCGAGTGGCAAGAGTTTCGTTGCTACAGTACTGTTATCTTGTGGTTCGCAACACATGTCTGCATTCTGTAAGGTACCCACCGCACCGCATAATACAAGTATCATAATTACTCGTATGACAGGTGTGGGCTCAAGACCAATGTCTCGGGAAGCCAGGCACAGGTACGCATCGATTTCCGTTTTTCCCCGGAGAGAAGGGACCCATATGAAAATCATGCTTTTCGTGTGTTACGGTTGACGTCTCCTTTTCTTTTCTTTCTTCTTTTCTTTTCTTTTCTCCCTTCTTCTTTTCTCCTCCTCCTCCTTTTTTGGCGCTTTGTCCTTGATGTGAAGGAATTTAGAGAGCAGAAGATGGGTTAGGGCGTGGAACGGTAGGGCCTCCGAGCAAGAGAGGGGTGGGAAGAGATCGCACTACGCTACCGGTACCATACTAGTGGTATGGATTTGGTACATGTAGAACGTGGGGCGGCGCCACGGGGGATGGGAGATTCTGTCTGGGAATGGAGGGAAGGGGAGGGGAGGGGAGGGGAGGGGGAACAAAGGGGGTGGAATGTTCCATCTTGACCTATGATTCTGCACAGTGCTCGAGTACTGTGCACCGCAGCTGATAGACAGATTCTTGCAGTTCCAAAGTGTTCTGCTAGTTGCTCCACTGTATATACTAGTACTCGTACTGACAGCGGGCAGTACTGCCCAGTGCCGGGCGATCTCTCAGATACAAGTAGTGCCGCACCAGGGGTGGGAAAAAGTAAATCCGGTCACTGCATAACCAATCCCTCCGCCGAGCGCCCCCCCCCCAACCTTGTGGAAATGCCCATAGCCGTAACCCACCCCTCCCTCCCTCCCTCCCTCCCTCCCTCCCTCCTCCTCCATCAACTTTGAAAAACCACCGAGCACAGCGCAAGGAGTCGGCGCGGTCGGGGGAAGGAACTCCGTGTTTCTCCTCCGCCCGGTGAATACCTCGCTATCATACAATACATGCGGATTCATAAAGTATCCGGATATCGGGGCATTTTTGGTGCCGACCTTGGCACCGAGGCGTCCAAATACTTTACGGATTGGAGGGTACTACTGGTAAGGTGCTGTGTAACGATGGAGGGGGGAACACGTTTTCCCCACGTGTTTTTTATTATTGTATCGGTATGTACCCTATCTTCTCCACCATCACTCACCCTTCCATCATTGACGCGGTAACCTAAGGTTCACTAACTTACCCTAACCCTCCTCAACATATCGCTCGCTCCTGTTAAAGACTGTGATCAGAGAACTATCTATCATAGAACTCTCGTTTCTTTTTCTTTCTACAGTATTATACCGGTATGATGCTAGTATTTGTACTCCCACCCCTGGACCCTCCAACGCCGCGTAATGCTGATATGGACCCCAATTTTTGTTGGTTTGGCTGTTGTCTGTTAGCATCGGTATGCCGGCATCGGCATTCTGGGCGTTCCGCAAAAGTAGGTATGCAATGGTGTGGCTTGATTTTATTTTTACACGGGGTTTAATCAGAGGTGAACAGAAATCAACAATGGGAGATACCGCATTGCAGGTGGTGGTGGTGGGTGAGACTATTTGGGATTTCCACTCACTCGGCGGCTTATGGGTATCGTACTGGAAGGTGCCGGTATATTGTGCTGTGTCGGTACTGGCTTGAGTGAGAGGGATTCGTCTCGGGGCGTCAGAGTTTTCTATTTGGCCGGGAAATACCAGCAAAACAAAACAACACGCCTCTTAACGGGGAAACTTGGACATCCCAGGACGTGTTGGCACCGTGGCACCGTGCCCAACCAGCCACACTCAGTCCCACGCCGATTATGATTTCCACATGCCGGGGCCCGAGTATTAGACATCTGTCGAAATTAGGCGGGTCCGTCAAATCTACTCTGCCGACTCCACACGTCCCCTGGCATATTTTCAAGGCACCGTGGCTTACGGTACTCCCCCGCGGCCAACGTTCCAATTTTGTTAAGGCCACAATCGGCTTACCAGATTAATACCGTTACAGGCCTAGCTTCAGCCAACTGAGGGCATCACTAAGCAGCTACCGGTAGGCGTGTGAGAACCAGGGACAGACAAAGGAAGGAATGGCCCTGAATGTCCATCCCGTCCCCTGTTTGTCCGTCATTCGCTCCAGTATTCGTATTTATAAGCGCATCGCTAGCAATGGTAGCACCGCAAAGTACAGTAAACCCGCCGACAAAAGCGTAAGACGCCACGGGGACATCGGGCGTCCATCTAATACCCCCACCACCAAAACCGAACCAAGTACGGTACCGGGATTCAGACGAACGATCCCGTGCATGGGGAGGGGAATATACCGTACGCACCGTACCGTAAAAACTCAGTAGATTCATCATCGGCGGTCGGGCCCTTGGCCCCCCGGAATCTAAGATGAAGCACCCTGAGAGGGAATATAATTTTCCAGACAGGGTATAAGTTGAGCCCGCTGGGTCTCGTTAGCTAGCATTCGCAATTTTGTCAATCCGCTTTGCTAAGCCTATTGTGGTTTAGTACGGCGATTGCCGATGGTGGATTTACTCGTGCTAAGTTTTTTACGGTATTCGAGTAAAAATTGCGAACCGCACGTGTGTCACGCTTTTGATGATCAGATCAGATCGTCCTACATGACCGTGTATCGGTATTCGCAGCGTTCCGTGGCGGGGGGGGGGGTGAGAAATTGTGGCTTTCCGTGCTCGGGGAGGGCCCTGCAGACGCCGTGTCATACTGGATAATAAGCGGGTGTTTGAAATTCCAGGAGGAAGGGTTGTCAGTGACAATTATTGCTAGCGGGGGGCTTACCATGGTATCGTGCGCTCAAGTACAGTACTAATACCATCATCGGGTCCGATTCGGCGATGTCAAGGTGCTTGGGCACTTCACGGCAAAATTGCTTTTTTCCCCTTCCATCCTTTCTCTTCTTTCTTTTCTTTTTTCTAGATCTTGACACGGGCACAGCACAAGCTGTCGAATCGCGTCCGTTTTCAGCTGGATAGATGATCCCGCCGCTACGACTAACATGTGGAGGTCTGAAGGAGGTAAGTTAAGTTAGCTCCAGGTTTTTGCAGGCTGCCTGGTCCTCTGAAATCGGCAATTTTCAGAACAAGTACTTTTTATTTCCCTCTATCAGCGATGCTATAGATTCCGGGCGCTTAGAGTGAACTTCCAAGCTCTTCTGCATAATACTGGTAGAGATTTTAGAAGCCTCTCAGTGTGCCCAAGGGGAATCTCAAGCGGCGAATTCAGAATCCCTAGGTCCCCAGCCTTGGTGAATTTATCATGGTATGGATCACGGATGGTACGCTACACCTGACAAATAGTTTCCAGTAACTCCTGATAGGTAAATTATATTTTATCATTACTATGTCCTGCCATTGCTTACAGGGGCGATATGCGAGGGAGGCGAAGCGAGGATGCCTCCCACTTACCAATTTACCGTATGCTACCGATATTTCAGGGAGTTTGGAATTGTCTTCTTATTATCACTACAATAATAATATTAAGATTAGAAATGGAACTGGTTTTGTTGTATGATAGTGAAACGTTATTGTTACCTCGAACTTCTGGGATGGCTGCTGCTGCTTGGGTATTAGGTTATTACCATGCGGCAACTGGTGGTAATGCTATCATAGGGCAAAAATGGATCGTATCGTACGATAATGCATTGACATTTTGCGCATTGTTGGCTTTTTCACATTCTTTCATGCGGCGGATGCATATTCGGGGAGTCTGAGATTGGGCAAATGCATGCTTGTGCAGGCTTGGTTGGGTGCTCGGATTGCTGATTGGTCTGATGTATTATATCAGGAGTGCTGCATTAATGCCAGAATAAGTGATTGACCATGATCTCAATTAAGAAGACAAAACGGACGACTGAGAATTTCGGGTGTATATGTTGCTGTATTGTACCGCTGTACAAATCTAATCTAGGGAGAACGGTAGAACTGACGTATTGATTTAATCAAGCTTAATCCGCAAAACATCTCTCTACCAGATTAACCTACCAACTTTAAAACTTTCAATATAATACCTTGACCAATGACATCGAGCAGGACTTTAATTCCGGCTAATCTGGCTATATATAAACTGAATACTCGAGCACTACGGTATCGTAACAACCTGCCCTTCCAAACCTCCCCCTGCCCCTGCCCAGTCCTGCTAGCCAAGATATAAGGCTGGGACCAACCTATCAGATCACCCCCCCTCCCCCATTACGAACTAAGGTAAGGAACGTGCTGTGTATATATGCTATCATATCTGGCCCGATATGACATGTGCATCCAAACTAGGCTTCCCGAACGCTCTCCACCGCCGGAAATCACGGATGCACAGAATCCCCTTACCACAAGGGAGAGGAGGAGGAGGAGGAGGAGGAGGAGGAGGAATAACTTATTGCGATTGTACAATTATGGTTACCTCCCCTCATTGAATCCCGGGGTTCCTACTGGAACACGCGTTTCGAGGAGGGAGCTGGAGGCGGGTAGGCCGGCTCCGCAGGCAGGCAGGCAGGCAGACGAGGACTTCGTATCCTACGGTGACCCGGGTCCCGGTAGGATACAATCCGTACGATGCACACCTTCCACGTCTTGGGTATATTCTCAGCGAGTGGGGGTCACTCCAATTGCGTTGCCATATGACTTTCTTTCTTGACGACGGGTGGGGTGTGTTTGACCTCGTGAGATGAGCTAAGGGAGGCTTCAATACAATCTTATCATATCTACCCAACCACGACAATTTTTTCATGCCTTGGTATCCCAGACTAGCAGTTTCGGGGTGGGGAGTAGGAAGTCGGTGCCTTGAGAAAGTTAGCCTCGTTGTCGTGTTCCCGGTTACTTTTAAACTCGTCGTACTGGTATTGCGTAGTAGTACTGTGCTCGAGTGCGGTGCAAATCCCAGGGGAGGTATTTCAGCGCAAGGCGGGGATTATTTCGTGGGTTAGACCAACTGTTCGCTACCTTTCTGGCGGGTACTGTACTGTGCTGTACTGTACTCCTGTGGCTTACTAGTCCAGTGCTGCTAAAAAAAAGGGGGGGGGGGGAGAGAGAATAAAAAAAGTGTGCTTGCTTAGTCCTCTCTCGGAACATGACCTTCTTTTTAAAAATAGAAATAATAGTAAGGAGAAACAAGAGCTTGGCTCTTGTCGATGTTGGGCGGTTGATGAGAAAATTGCCATTCAGGTGATGATTTGAAGTCTGCGGGGACGGAGGCTGGATGCTGTTCCAGCTGCAAGCGGTTAGAGCCCGGTTTCTGCCCTGTACTCGAGTAGATGACGAGGCGGGGACGGTGGGAGTTCCGTTGGCATTGTTTGTGCTACGTTGCGTTTGGTTACAAGGACTTTGTAAAGCTCGCTTAGGGAAGACAATAGGCTCTTTTTGCTCTGCGGGGCACCTGGATTATGGAGTCGTAGCAGGAACGCCGCCTCGGTCCCCGTTCGCGATGCGCCGGGCGCGGGCTCGTACCGCACCCACGCCTCTTGCTTATGGCTCCGGGTGGGTGGCTTGTTGAGAGACGATTATCTCCTGATCCGGTAAGTGATATCAAAATCGCAGCTTCCTAACCAGGGATAACAGTAATGCCAAGATAAGTAGCTTGTCAGAGTTAGCCTCGGCATGTCGATTGCGGCTGGCTCCTCCATACGAACTTGAAATCAGCCTAGCTCCTGATTACCGTAAGATGGGTATTTTCAGAATTGCTTTGTGTAGATCTCTGGAGAGTGGGAAAATTGAACATGTTTGTGGGGGATGTCAAGTTGTGGAGGTTGTGGTTGTTTAGCTAATACGGGTTTTAAAGTGGTGACGTTCTGGGTTGAGTGAAGCGAGGTATTGACTTCTGGTGCCCCTGTACCATTCCGTATTGGAGATAGCCTCTAACAATAACCTCTAATACGGTGACTATTTCCGGAGGAGGCTTACCTGTACTGTGCTATGCATTTTTCCCTCTTACTTGCGGTACTTGCTGTCTTGCACCTCGTGATAGGCGTACCGCGAACAATTGAGCCTATCCAAGCAGTTGCCTCGGCTAAATTGCTTGTTGAGTCTTTAGTACCTGGAAGCTCTCTGTGGTTGTCGTCTCTCTTACAATCTTTTCATTATGCTCAACTTCACAGCCGCAGTGGGTCCCGATACGGCTCTCATGCACTTACAGAGTACCGGTAGGGGAAATGAATCTATGCCGCCAGGCTTGGTATGGTTGGTTCTGTTCAACAGGTAGGTATAGCACATTTGGAGGCTCTTTCTGCCTTTCGACATGCTTACCTCGGAGGAATTTGTTGAGCTGACAGTACAGTTTTAGTACCCCTAGCTCCCGTTGCACATTCGTTCATTCGTGGATTAGATCGGCCGAGCATGACTCCTGCACTTCTCACTGTTACAGGGAAAGGGATCGGAGGGGGGAGGAAGTTTATAATTCCGTGTATTTGAACAGACCTTCCTCCTTTGTTCTAATCATCTTTCTTCTCGAGTAAGATAGTCGATAAGAGTACGGTGGATGGACGGACCAGACTGTACCACCTCTCGCTTCCTAACTCTTGCTTACTTCCTTACTTAGCTCCTGTATTCATAATCTTGACCTCTGGCAGTTCAATCCATTATTCCCTCGTTTGATTTCAGTCCACTAAGACATCGATCGACATCATCGGTTATTAATCGCCAACAAGCTAGTTAACATCCAGCCTCACACTATCAAGGGCTCTTTGCAACTAGCAAAATTCCCATCCCACGAACAGAATGAGCCTCAGTCCGCGGTCCCGGAACTCGAATAATCTGCATCAGGACGACTCTTCGGGCCAGGTACGTATCTCAAACATGCTCTGGCCATGCTCACTCGGCCGGCAGAGATTCGAATGCTAACTCGAAGCTGGGAGTGCATAGGGAGATCGGCTCTCTGCGAGAAATCCTGCGTGCGACCTTTGTCGTGAAAAGAAGGTATATCACAACTAACCCCCCCCCCCCCCCCTGTGCCTCACTGCTGCACACCCCACACCACCTCGGAGGAATACTCTACGGATAGGAGAAGCTTATTGGGGAACCGTGAGGGCAAAGGTACGATGCGGCCGCGAGAAACCCACCTGCCAGAACTGCCGATCATGGAAGACGGCGTGCACGTATTCGGAGCGGCAGAAGCGCGATAACGAGGCTTCGCGCAAGTTGAGTTCCCCCCGGCCCCGATCATGTGCGCGTCGGGAGACATCCTGAAGCTAACTGGGCTTATGAACACAGTGCACACCGCTTTGAAGAAGTGCACGACCGCCTAGACCGTATGGAGGCTACGATGGCGCGATTAGTCTCTGCGCTCGAGTCCTCGAACCTGACGTCTACGCCTCCGCCAGCGTTCAATTCAAGGACTATTATTTCGAGCAGTCACACGCAATCACAATGCAGTCCCGGAACGCCACAGACGCCACAGCTAAATAACGGTGGTCCGCTGGCTACAACGTACAAGATACCTGTACGGCGAGAGGTACAGTACCTCGGCCCGTCATCCTTAATGATGCTATCCTCGGAAGCGGGGTCCCTGGCAGAGGAGCAATTGCGGCTTAGTTCGCCGGGTAGCGAGGTAGGCGGCTCGCATCGCCGACGGGGGGCAAGCGACCCTATGAGGGTCAGTGCGGATGGGAATATTGGGGCTTCGGTGGAGAGCATGTTGTCACAGCCGGCGCAGGCGGAGACTGTTGGTGCACTGAGGGGGCTGAGCGCTATATCTACCAATGTTGCAGCATGGTTTCCACATTACGGGCACAGGGAATTGAGAATGGGAGCTGGGAGTGCGAATATGGGTATTCCCCGGAGGGAGATTGCTGAGGACCTGATTGCTGGTATTGCCCTGTTTTTTGTTCCTCGCCGGGGAGGGCTATGGCTAATTGCATGCGATAGAATACTTCAAAACTGTCCATGTTTGGTTCCCGATATTCGAGCGGACACGGTTTGAGGAAGATGTGAATCGGTTCTACGGGGGAGATAAGAAACTTAGTGAAGATCGTGCATGGCTGGTCTGCTTCAACAATGTGATGTTATTTGGAATGTATAGTAAGAGCACCTCACGAAAGGATATTGATGCGAGTATGGGACGGGATTTCTTCCTCAATGCCTGGGCAGCGATAGACGATTTGGAGGTTTTTATGGCGCCAAGGCTGCGTAATGTGCAGGCTCTTATGACTGGGGTGAGTATGCTCCGGCGCTCGTCTATACGCATGGATGATAACCCGCTCCAGGCTGTGATCTCAGTAGAAATATCCCGCCCGGGCCTCTGTTGGTCATTGATGTCCGGCGCTGCGCGGCTCGCAACAGCGATTGGTCTGCACCGTCGCCCCCCGTCGCCGTGCCCGTTCTCCAAAGTAGAGTTAGAAGAGCGAAAGGCAATTTTCTGGAACGTGTACATCCTAGATAAGTGCTTATCCTTGACATTCGGACGATCGACCTGCCTTCCGGACTTTGACTGTGATACTGAGCTGCCCGAAGGCGATGGGAAAGATTTTTTTTCCGCAAACTTTATCGCCTTGATAAAGCTAGCCAAGATCCAAAGCAGCATATACATGCGTTTGTACTCTGCCGCGGCAACACGACAGGAAACGGCGGGGAAGGAAAAGGCAATAGTGGAGTTAGATTTGGAATTGCGCGCTTGGTGGGCGCAATCTCGAGCAGTATTCGACGCTGTTGGTAGCCCGGGCGCGGCGATAAACGAAGGCGCGGCGACGGCGCCGCTAGCTATCTTCTCGAAACTGGAGCAAAAATTCAGTTACCTTTGCAGCCTCACTCTCGTCCACCGCATGGCTCGCCCGGACATGGCGATCTGGGTGCAGAGCGACAGCAACTGCCTAGAGAGCGCAAGAGATAGTATCCGGATTATAAACGAAGTTGTAGAGGGCAATCTTGACGTGGCCAACAGCGGAATGATAATCTGGTAACTCACTCCCCCCTTTCGACTGCCGTCCACCCTCATCTAACTATTGCGTCAGGCTCTTCCAGTACTATCCCTTCACATCCTTCTTCATCCTCTTCTCCGCCGTGATTCGTAATCCTACCGCTCCGACATCGAAAACCGTCGATTTCCAATTGATGAAGAGCCTGGTATCGTATCTACGCCGCATGCAAGAAAAGTCCGAAGGGGCAGCAAAGTTGCTGCAAATCGCTTCAGCATTCACTCGTGTGGCGGGGACCTTCCTAAAGAACTACGGAAAGTTAGAGCTCGCGCGGGAACACGCGGGAAAGCGAAAACGTACCTCGGTGGAGGAAGACATGCCTCGAGTCTCGTCACCATACCAGCACCACCGCAGCGCAGGGGAAGAAGCTCGGCCAGAGTCCTGTGACCGTGACAACGCCCGTGCCTCCCGCAAAGGTTTCGGAGGATGCTTCTACGGCACAACGGCCTTCCCCGCCGACTCTGTCGAGCAAGTATTCCCCGCCACACCACCGCCACCACCACCACCACCCATGCATTCGCACTCGAGCTCACATTCAAACTCAAACACCGAATCTCCACCATTGGGCCTGGATGACTTACCGGAGGTGGACCTCCACGCCGCAAACTTCCTCCGCTGGCCCGCATCCGACATAATGAGCTACGAACCTACCACTTCTGCCGCAGCGCCGTATTCGGACCACGCATTCTCTTCCGCGTCGGAGACCGGTACTGCGCCCTCTGGGTTCGGCTTAGACCTTGAAGCGCTCGTGGCGGAGCCCGAGGGTTTTCAGTTGCAGATGGAGCAGGCTGCTATGAGGGGTCCACTGGACTTTGACTGGTTTAGTTGGGATGGGCAATTTAATTGATTTTTTTCCTCTTCCTCTTCATTTTTGGGGATTGGTGGGGGGGGGGGGTGTTGATAATAGGTGAGTTGTCGGGGGTTGTCGGAGCCCGGGCGAGCCGATTCGGGGGCCGGAGGCCGGGCGTGGACTTGGCCGTGGGGTGTTGTGTGCTGTTACATGCATGTATGTATGATACTCGGGTTCGGCCATGGATGATCGGGCGCTCACAGATTCTGGAGGCCTGGGGATTGCCACCATCATAGAAAATAAAAGAGTGAATTTGCCATTGAATTTGCTCAAACAAGCAAGAAGCTCCGATATCTCACTGATCCCTGAATGTTCGATCACCCACAGCCAATGCCCCACGGTAGCACGCACAGCAACTTGGCAAAGGCCATCATGAAACGAAGCTTCTCTTTAATGGAGGTTACAATGGTCTGATGAGGGGGACGTTCTACGACCAAAGAGAGGCCCTATTCTACGGGGGCTTCTGTCGAGTAGCTATAAATGCGCGTTTTGGTGGTGGGTGGTGCCCTTACTCTACCCTGTACATGCACACCCCTAATGTTAGTCTGTTTTGTTCTAGTAGCGTTAGGTTTGTTCTAGTTTCGTCTGGAGATTTGAGATATAGTAGATTTATTTTTCTTCTTCTTTTTGGCCATTCCACTCTTGTTTCCGTTACTTGGACACATCATTGTACTTGCAAGTGCAGGATTTGCATTATATCATAGTAGCGAAGCTCGCATCAGCCTGGCACGCCACTCCCACTTTTTCATGCACATTTTATCCGCTTTTGTATGTACTGTGCGCCACCGGGATCAACCACTGAAAACAAGTTCGGGGCATTCGCCAACCTGGTTTCGGAATCCTGGCTAGCTAGCGTCATATTATCATCCGGATGTGAGAGTTATGCGGTGTCTTGTGTCATAGCGGGTTCGACGATGAGCAGTCAGTGCAGTGCCTGGTATGATGGCGGTGGGGTATAATAATAATATGATGGGTAAGTGGTCAACCCAATGATTTGTTTGTATCAACCGCACCGGCGTCTTCGCTTCGTTTGGTTCGCGGTTTGGGTGGGAGATGTAGATCGATCTATGGTGGTGGTGGCGTTGGTGCTTGTGTGAGATTTGGGAACTTTTTTTCTTTTTCACTCTTCCCAGCATCATGCATGCATGCCAGGTTAGATCATTTTTGTGGTATCATATCATACCTCTGAGAGTAATGGCGTGGGGACTTCGAACCCCTGGCTATCCCATCACTAGCGCCCATACCCGGGTGTGATCGTAGTCGGTTCGTTCTTGCGAGGGGTTCTCTCCCGGGGTTTTGGTTGGAGGTCCTAATTGACTCCTCTGGCGTCTTAGCCTTAGCATGTGGGGCAGGCTTATGGCTCAGGGGCAAGATTGTGCCTCCGTAGCTGCTTGGTATGATTTGGCAATGATCTGACATTTGCAGCCGAGCGATTTCTTGTATGGTGCAGTGCTGGTCGGATGGCACTACGAGAGTAAGATAATGCCAATATCCCAGCATCTTTCTGATCATATGAGAGGTAGTAAGAGATCCCTGACTGAACTGCGACAGACGGACGGGGGCTAGATTTGGATGTGACGACAGGAAAGAATGAAGGAATCCAGGTACTTCTCCCACAGAGAGTTTCCCTAGCCCCTAGTAGCTTATAACTTGTCAGCTCCAGTTTGTCGTGTGTTAGCTATGGACCTGTGCATTTCCCTATAGTTCCCGGGTAGATTCCTGTTTTATTAGCTTCCTTAAATTCAGTTCATCACCCCCTGTCACGATTACTATATATTTCCCACGCACCTCCCTACCCGAGCCCTCACTGATCTCGAGCTTTGGTTTCTCTCACGTACCTCTTTTCATAGCCAAGATAATATATAAAGGGTTTTGGAGCTCCTCCCCTGATCTCGAACACCGCTGCCAATGAACCGTGGTCGAGGGATACGGGTCTACCTCTTGCTCATCACCTCTCACAGCCACCGCACCTCTGGCGCTGGAGGTGTAGGCTGGCCAAGTCTATAGAATTTGGAACTGAAACAGATCGGTGTTAGTATTAGCTTTGCTCTTTGTCACTTGCTGTCCTCCGGCGGCGCCTTATTGGGGGTTCACCATGCCTGCCGGACACCCCCAAACCGAACGGAACCTGGGCCCACCAGTTGGTAGAGGTTGGACCAAATCCGATGCTTTGGGTCTTCTCTAAGGACTATATCGAGGTGGTCATGGTGAGGATCGCATACCGAACCAAAGTCCATTAAACAACGCCCTTGCAAAATTTCTCCACACAGGATGTATCTTTCCACCCCCAGGCCCCTGGGCCACCAAAGAGCAGCTCACGGGAATTACTCATGCCCAACTACCTCCACTAGTTAGAGAGTTATGCATGGAAAACCTTCCTTGTTCTCATCCTCAATCGCCGGTCCTTTGGTTGTTAGGCCGCGGGACCAGCGGACAGTCACCTCCCGCTATTATATCCCGGGGACAACACTCTCATGGAGGAAATTTCCCTAGGGTGGGGAGGGATCCAAAACTGAAACTTCTATAATCCAGAGACATTCATCCCTGACTTGGTTAGTGTGATATTCCTTGATTGGTAAAGTGAACTTCTTCCCTTTGGGGAAACTGCCCCAATAATTTTCCCCACTAGCGCACTGTATCCCGTTATAGTGCCATAATAAGAGCATTCTGGGCTGCTCTAAACAAGGTGAAGAAGGAGCGCTGGAACAGCTCTCTGGCATTAGCGAAAACGCATAACATGCAGACGCCCCCCAGCACCAGAAGTCCGAACGCAGTCTTGGGAAGTTACAACCCTGTTCTCAAAAACGTAAATTAGATGATGATGCAAGAATTTCCCCCAGAAACCGCCATCCTGTCAGTGCTGGTCAGCTGACAAGATATGAACTAAGAGCTAAGGAATGTGTGGCTGGAGTGGAGGTGATGGAAGTATTAAGGAAATGTAGTAACGAGCACATACTAGACCCGGATCAGGTATCTCACTGCATTAGAAATACATCCACCAGAGTATATTAGCCAATTCTCAAGGGCATTATAAGAGTAGTCCTCCTCAATCCTACTGAGGATCATCGCACAAACCACACAAGCTTTCAAGCTATCACATTTATGCCGGCTCTTTCCAGGATCGCGAAATGGATTGTCAGCAGCAGGCTGGCAATGGAATTTTACAACATATAATGATGCCGTATCAACCAGACCAGAAGACGTCCCTAGGGTCTCCACTCAGCGCAGTGCTTTTCTCGATATCCAGCCCCTCGTCACTGCCTCATCACAAGCCCCCGTCGCGGAAAAGCAGTTCCCGGCGTCAACGGTGGCCGGAACCATCTACTTTCGCTTTGGAAGTCGACGCAACATGCCTACACAATAGCATCGAAATAATCCTGCCCATTCTCGAGAGAACGAAATCCGTTGATCTCTTCACTGGGGGAGAATTGATTGCTCAGTCCCGGCTAAGGAAGACATTAGGGCAACAGCAGGGTGTGCTCACTCCTGGGAAGGAAGCTGGAGGAATTGGTCCGTCGGAGGTATCCCTCGAGCACACTCTATTATCATACCTAATCCGGTTGGTTGGGATTAAGGTTACTATGGTCTATGACTCCGCTGACTGCGCCACAGCTGCTTGCGCCGAGCTGGATATCCCTATTAAAGACACTCTCCGCTTGGTCGGGAGTTCCTCGCGGGCGAGAGAGATTGAGTTCCCCCTAATGCCCCCGAAGGTAGCATTAGAAAGGGGCCGGATAGGGTTAAAGCTCCGAGAAGCAGGGGTTACCAGTGCGCAGCTGGCGCCAAAGAGGGTAACTAAAAGAGACCCGCGAGGGTGATGATTGCCATTGCCCCAATTACCGGGGCGGCTAGGACAAGTGGCGCGGAGATTTCGGAGGAGGTTCGGGAGGAGAATGATGGCATACCGAGGGGGTTGAGGCTGTTGGGCGGAGGTATTCGAAGTGCTTTGAGGTGGAGTTGTTTGTTAGGAGGTAGGTGGTTTCTTAGCCATTGGAGGCTACTGTTTGTTAGTTGGTTGGCTGACGTTTGTTGAATATGCACGGAAATGATTGATCTCTCGTTAAATCAATTTGCCTAAAGCTTAGATAACCATTCCTAGAAGGCAGGATGCCAATGTCTTTATTGAGCTAAATATTTGAGCCTCGTTAGGTTCTGTAGAGTTCCTGCCTTACCCACATCTTATCTCCCCCCTGCTTTGAGCTTCCACCCCCATGGCCCATTCTCCTAATTTCCCTCGGGGGGGGATGTTGCCCTGAACCTAAACAGGTTGCGATCCCTCACGCTCACGCTCATCAGAGGGTCAATACCTATCATAGCACAAGCTATAGCAATTGGGCTTACACACTCTTCCCTAAATTCCGATACTGCAACTCGGAGACATCCTTCGGAATAATAGTCTTCTCTTAATTCTATCGTAAGCACGGGAGAACAATCACCACACATCACTCGGTATTAAAATTCAGCGATACCAGCTCCACCAACTGGGTTTCTCCATCGCAGGTTGTCGTTAGATCGATCCCTAGTTACCATATGAATGAGTCATCTCACTTGAGACACCTGATGAGCACTCAGGTTATCATCTTGGTAGCGTACGGCAAAGCAGGAATAGCGCCGCTCTATTATCAGTACGGTACCACAGGAAAGCGAGTGATCATCGATGGGTTAATAGAAAAACGGGGACTAGATAAAGCTTGAAACCACGCATCAAGGATATTGGATCACCCTCGGACTAGAAGTCGCTAAGTATATATCCTTTCACATCTTCCGTGTTCACGTAGGTCAGCAGGCCAACTGGCTCGGGTGGCGCGGGCCTCACCATGGTGCGCCCTTGAGGATATATTTTTCGTTCAGTTTGAGCTAAGCAGCCGTGTAGATCTTCCTGTTCATATTTTCTATGATACTACTTGACCCAACCCTTCCTACACCATCCCTTCGGCCTCTGCTCTCGCCTCATGAAAGCTTACCGAATCGGGTTTCAGGGTGCGGGAATGCGGGTTAGTGCAGCCCAAATGCATGCACTTGAGTATTATACGAGTATGATACTCGAGTATGATACAGCGCTCGAGTATGCCATGGCAAGGGTAGGGTAGGGGCTTGGGCATAGCCCTGTTCCAAGACGATAACGTCAACAGGGGAAAGCAGGGGGTGAAATGTGAGTGGGGGTATTGTAGGTGGGGGGCCGTCGGATATTATGCGATACGAGTCGGCTCGGGTACAAAGGGTGGATGGGTTTCTTGAAGCAACCCTGGTTGGCATGTATGCGGACCCGGCAGGTGTGGGTGTGATGGCAGGTTGGGTGAGGGAAGGATTATCGCTTGAGATTTATGCCTCAGGGGGGGGGGGGTGAGGATTTGGGGCTGTTGAGGAATACCTCCTCTTACAATGGATGGGAGGTATCACGGTATGGTATTGTGGCCGAAAACGGAAGTTCTATCGCCAGTAGCTATGGTTCCACTCGCGATAAGCCAACATTTATGATCGTTTGAAAAAAAGAAGCCCCTAACAGGTAGTATTTTTCACCGTTACATTTTAAGATATCGTAGTTCTTGATTTCCATAAATTTGTTAGTAATGATGGCCGTATTTGAGTAGGGAATCAATCACAGGATTAGGAAAGCAATAACAACTTGAAAGGCAGTGCCTAACTTTTCTCCAAGTGGTTACCTGTATACCACCTTCGTCTTATTAAATATACTCGAGTAAGTATTTCACCTGTAAACTCGTGCATCTACTTGCCGATACAGGCTCTATGAAATAGAAGTAACCTCGCCCCTCTTTTGAGTTGTTAATTACCTTTTTCCGTGGGTCTACTTTTGTCGCAAATCTTGATAGTTAATAATAGGGGGAAGAAACTTTTGACAATTCCGAGCAGGTTGTGATCCTTGGGCTGATGTGGCAATTCAGTTGTCAATGCAAAATTCTTCAAATATGGTAAGTGGTTGCTGCTGAGGGCTAGGAAATTCCCAGAGCAGCCATGCTGCTATGCCTATCCGTCAGTTCAACGCCACGGTTTGCATAGAGACCACTAACTACCGTAGCCTTAAATAGCGCAAGGAAAGACGATAGAATTTTGCCTGCGTATTTTCTAGTCTTGTCGCGGTATTTATGGTTCTAGTCTATCCGGCAGGGCCATAGTAGCCCGAAACTATCAACCAATACGCACTTCAAAGCGCCTGCACCCAAGCCACTAGTGCAGAAAATAGCCAACATCGGCTGTAAAAATACCATGGTGGGAGGGCACCCGTAACCTATTCAAATCATAATTGGCGGAGGATGCTGCTGTGATTGCGAAGGGCGCTCGCAAAGAACCAATTAAAAGGAATGCTTCATGTACCCCGGATTTTCCGAGTCCCGAAAGAACCAAACACGTTCCGAGAGCCTCATATCACCTTTTGTCTTTGCGTCATTGGACCCTGAGAGCAGTTCCGCGTGGGTTCATTCATTGAACTGCACAAAGGCTAATGAAACGATACCTGGAAAACATCTGCCCAGGCATCATGCGTACTGTGTCCCGGTTGAATTTAATTACCGGTATTTATCGCGATGCCCAAGTGAACTCGAGAACAAGACTGGGGAAATAGGTCAATGGAAGTAGGTATCATCCCTGACGACGATCATACAAAGCTGCGACAATTGGTTATCCCTAGCATCCGAGTAGAGAAGCTACTCTCCCCTTTAGATGACCGGTGCGGGTGTTTTTTTTCTCCGCCTCTACTTTCGCAGGATAAAATGGTAAAAGGGGGAAGAAATTCGTCGCCTGAACTTCGCGGGCACCTTTATGTCGCAAGTGCTGTGAGTCGGAATGTACTAGTACAAGTGTACGCGGTGGAATCTGATAGCATTGACGGGATGAGCAGAGCCCTCCGAAATGAGGCTGAGGATGGGTGACAGACGGGAGATGGGTGCTTGGCCTGCAAGGTAACACGAGGCGAAAGCCTTCCTGTTCGGTTAACGGTAGCTCCAAGAGAAGCGAAGGATTGATTTTTCCTTCAACATCTTTTTTTCTTTTGCAATGCTGACTACAAATTCTGGTTTGGCAGGGGTAGACAAAGAGCGTATCTAACGGTTTCGGGAGGCTGTTTGCGACAGATTTAGCTAAGGCGGTGCTTGTTCGAGAAAGCCGGTGAGTTGAGAGAACGACACGATGATAATTGTGCGTCTCTTCTTTAAACGAATAAAAGTTTGAAACGGCTGATTTTCCTATTACTTACTTTTATTAGAGATTAAAGTGTGAGAACGCGGAGTTGATCGAATTGTAGTTAGTTAGCGGACCCCTTAGACTATATACGGATATTGGTTGATTGGGCTCCGGCACCCGGAGGTGAGAACGATGATGAGATACCATGAAGCACAAAGGACACTTTCGAGGCGGAAGGCAACAGAAAAAAAGTAAAAAAGTAAAATGAATAGAAAATCGGAATTGTCATATAATAATAACATTGTTTATACCATATTATTGCTGTGCTCCTATCAAAAAACATGATTCCTCGGAAAGGGCTATCAGAGACCTGCATCGGAACAACAACAACAATCATAATTTTAATTTTTTCCCAAATTTTTTTTAATTGCCTTCTTGCACGAGCACCCTTTTCTGTTTATTCACCGTCCGGCCACCTTCCAGTCTTTCACCGCCATTTTTGACCAATCAGGTTGGTCAAGGCCTCGGTAGAGGACGCAACGCCAACCAGGCAGGTATTAGGCAACCCAACCCTGAGCCCAACAGCAGCAGAGCAGCAGCAGCAGCAGCAGCAACCTTACCACTCGACCACACTTCTCCGTCTCCCCTTTCGTTCCATCATCAGTAGCAAGCCAACACTTCCTCCCACACATCATCGCCGTGTCATCCCGCACTCATCTCCTATCCGGACACATCACTCTCGAACAGTAAATCCACGCGATAAAGCTAAAGGGAAAGTCATCCTTTCTCCTGGACAACTGGTCGAGCGATCACGACAATAAGCCACCCTATAGTAGCCCCAGCAGAGCCCCTTTTCCCCACGGAAACAACGCACTTCCCCGAAAAGAAACACCAAATATCAAGCAACAGAGGTTGACGGACAGAGCCCAGGTCTGTTTATTTAACTACGGTCCGATTGCTACCCCACCACGTGTGTCTTTCGCTTCCAGCTTCTCCCCCCGCACCATATCTCGACCACCGCCCCCGTTTCCGATTCATTCTTAGCTTTGCGTTTCTAGGTAAGCCGTTTCCTTCTCCACATTGTCACCAGCTCCCATTCTCGCTGCCCAGCAGGTCACCGTTTCCATTGTGTATTTACTTCTCCCATTTCCTCTTTCTTTCCCCTGTATCTTTTCCTCTACTGGAATTTACCTGGTTAGACGTACCGTGTACGTATTCACCCTAACTTCAATTCCTCCTTCCTACCGCCTCAAGACTGCGCAAACACGTTGTCTACCTATACTATGTCACCTCACTTGTATCCCCTCTCTTTTCTTATTCATTGAACTTCTCAGCCTTCACCGCTACAAGATTTTCTATTCTCGCCAAGTGGAGAATTCCCCCGTGCCCTATATTCTTCTAGCCCTAGCTCTCAATGCCCCACCTCTTGCGCCTTTCACACCACCACAAACATTTATTTTCCCGGTCTAATCAATCCTCTGACTCGTTTTATATAGCCAACCTCACCACTTCTCGTATCCGCAATCCAACCACCCCCGAGTTCGAAAAGCTCACGCAGGCCGGTTTACGAAGTATAAAAAGTTCTAATCTAGTTGTAGGGGTCAAAATGGTTGTTGCAACTATCAAGTAGGTTTTGCCGTCTCTCCCATCTACCTTCTTGGATTTTCCATCCCTGCCATATTTTCTCGGGGTTGTGCGGTCTTTGAATTGGGGTGGTAGTGGAGACGCCCGTTACCGGAGTTAGCGGTGTCGGAGTGACCGGGATTGGGTTGTGGGAGTAATACGCAAACACGCGATCCTCTGAGATGAGAGGAGCTTGGAGATATCGGATATTGCATGCCGTAATTTATCCCACTTTATTTTGCTGACTTTGTGCTCTACAGATGTGTTGTCGTTGGTGATGGAGCCGTTGGGAAGACCTGCCTTCTTATTTCATACACTACCAATAAGTTTCCGAGCGAATATGTTCCTACCGTGTTTGATAACTATGCTGTGACTGTTATGTGAGTCTCCCATTATCAATTGGGTATAATTGAGCTGGGTACTTATATTTTGGTTTCACTAGGATCGGAGATGAGCCGTACACTCTTGGGTTGTTTGATACTGCCGGGCAGGAAGATTACGATAGACTTAGACCGTTGAGCTATCCTCAGACCGACGTGTTCTTGATTTGTTTCAGTGTCACCTCTCCCGCCAGTTTTGAGAATGTCAAAGTTTGTCTCTCCCATACTTTCCTGGTTTGGGATAAACAAGAGTCGATGATTAATAAACTACTACTACGTTATAGGAGAAATGGCTTCCCGAGGTTAGACATCATTGCCCGGGTGTTCCGTGCTTGATTGTTGGTGAGTGTTATCTTTTTTTTTTTTTTTACTACAATGCCTCACGTGTTAATCTTTTGTTCGTAATATCTAGGAACCCAAGTCGATCTTCGTGACGATCCGGCGGTGTTTGAGAAGTTGGCCAAGCAGCGTCAATCTCCCATCACTTTTAAGCAGGGTGAACAACTCGCCAAAGACCTATCAGCCGTCAAGTATGAACCTCCCGCCCCCGCAATAAAGTATGCCATGTTTTATTTCTCGTCTAGGACCATTTATCCCATTCTTGGGTATCTGATAGTTGGTAGAATGCTAATACAACTGGCAATAGGTATGTCGAATGTTCGGCTTTGACCCAAAAGGGTCTCAAGAACGTTTTTGACGAGGTATGTGGCCGGCCATGGCTTTGAAATATTTGGTGTGGGTTTATTAATATATCTTGACATGTCACAGGCGATTGTCGCTGCTCTGGAGCCTCCTGCGCTACAGAAAAAGAAAAAATGCTCAATCCTATAAACGGTAAGTAAGAGTGCAGCCCCTTCTACTAAGCGAGCTAACTTATTAATGTTATACCTGTGCAGGAAGTCGTGGAGTAGAATTTCATGTCTAACTTATATGGCACGAAAAGCCCTTTTCAGTTAAAATATCCTCCTTTCGTTGCCGGGCCTCGTAATTTGTCTTGGAGCGGTTCTGCCTTTATCTTTCATGTCTTTTCTTAATCTATCTATAACGTGACCACGTCTGTTAACGGAGGTGCGCTGTTGCTTTTTTATTTGTGATAGATCAGGATAGTATGAGGATCCAGAACTGCTGTTGGATTGAACCGGCTTGCAAATTTCTTGAGACTTTTTTCTCTCCTTCGTCCTCTCGGGGTTCCGCTAGATGTTGGAGTTGCGCAGCTTGGACATCTGGGTTCCTCAGAGTTGCTTGTATTTTTTTATTCTCATTTTTTTATACGACCGTACGATTAGTTTTCTCCTCTCCTGCTTTTATTTTTTCTTAAAGCAAGGTTCTACTTTCTCTGCAATGATGAAGGTAGTAGTGAGGTATGGCATGGCTACTACGGCCTTGGGCGGGGGAATTAGAATAGCCATATGACAGTTGAGATGCCACTTGATGATACGAATGCCTATTGTTTGTTTTCTTTCTTTTTTCCTCGCGAGAATTTCTACATTTCCTATTACCTTTCTTTTTGCGTCCCTTGGTAGATAGTTGGGGGCGGGGGAGAGAAAGGAAGAGGTCGCGATTTCCGCTTTTTTATCCTCATTCTTCCTGAATTTGCTCCTCAGAGTGTAGTTTTTTTCTTAATTTCTTATTTCTTTTCTCTTCCCTTTCTTGAAAGGCGTTTTGTAGAGCTTGGAGGAATCGCTGTCGAGTTTCATATTTTCCTTGTATCACTGTACGAAAGTTGGGCCACTATGCATCAGGTTTTTGGCGGACCCGGTTTTGCGTGCCGGTCTTCGTGTACCATTCTGATAGTGGATGTGATGTACTATAATACTAGTAGTAGTTGCGGTTAGCAGGGGGTCTTGTGGCTTATTAGAAGCTCGAAGAGGGTGAAGCTGGATTGCCGGAGGAGGTATCGTACAAAACAGAAGACTGTGAGCCGAGTGAGATGGTGTGAAAAAAATGGGTGGGAGGCGGCCCGTGGGGGGATTGTTGCTGGGATTGTGAGTGGCAAGTTCGAGGGGGTCAGAGTTACCTACCGTAGGGCTCGCCGGATGTTTGGATCCTGGGATATACGGGTTTTAGTTTTTTTTTTGTAATGGAGGAAGGGGCCGATAAACTTCTCTTTCTCTTCTCGCATTTGAGTTGATTTCATTTCATTTGTTTTTTTTCTGTTTTTTTCCTTCCTTTTCTTGGATTTGAGCTGTTTGGTGGTCTCGGTGGGGTCTTGCTAGCAGGTGGTCTGACACTCCCATATCCGTACGGTGCCTATGGGATGTGATCAACAGGGAGGTGTGGAATTTAGGAAAGGAAGGAAGGAAGGAAGGAAGGAATGTTGCAGAGATGGAAGAGTCGCGTCTCATATGGTAAAGTCCATGTGGTTTTGTTATATTATTGGGCTTGCTGGGGAGTCTACCGGTATTGTACATACCATATCCCCCCCCGCGGGCCGGATCGTTGGTAGATGGAGCTACGATAGCTCTCTCTGCTAGCCTCCTTTAAGCAACGTCTATGAGTGAACCCTAGCCCTGTGGTGCTTTGCTTGCTATGGTTAATCGAATGGACTAGTAGTATAATACCCGAATGAAAGGAAGATTTTTGATATCATAGCACAGAGTTTTTTTTATATAGTTTTTTTTTTTTTGAATAATTCTATGCCTTTAGCATAAACAGTTTCCAACCGGTTAGTTACTTACTACAGGGCTCGCTCGATATCCATTTCGAAAAGGTCCTAAGTGGCTGGAATTTCTCAAAGATTATTTCCCTTCTTCTTTCCGTTGGGTCTGGAAGGATAAGCTGTGTACTGGTATAATACTTGGTTTCTCACAAAAAATGTGACAAATTTAATGGTTATGCCGCCGGGTGTATTGGAATATCCTAAAAAAATGTTACCCTGCATACCTTTCCACACAGACGGGAGGGGGAGGAGGAGGAGGCGCAATAGAAGTTGAAGTGATAATTCGTATTTTCTAATGCTATTTTTGTGATCTAAATCTCCTGTCCTGGTCTATTTGTCGTTTGGTCTGTGATATCTGGTAGCGTACCTATTATACGAGGAATATTACTAGACTAATGCCTGTGAGGAGCTGCTGTCACACTGTGATGCCCCCGGGAATATAGTTGATCCTGGTTAGGACTTGGCTAATTTGTGCAGGCTTTAACGGTGTGACGGCTTATATAGCCGCATAGTACGAGTAACTAAATCTATTTCGAGAATTTCTGATTTTGAAAGTTGCCAGGGCTCCCAAAACTACCTATTTTTCTGCGAATATTGGAATGTTCTCAGCTTTTCATTGGGGAGGGGGGGGAGAACTGCGGAGAGAGAAAGATTGATACGGGATGAAATAGGTATCATAAGAGTGGGGACAGGCAAAATAAAAGACCACCACAATAAGGATAGCAGAAACAAAGGAGAACGAGAATTGGAAAGGAAAAAAAGAAAGCGTGAAAGGAGAAAGAGAAAAGGGGGGGTGGAAACTAGAAGTAATAAAAGGAACAAAAGGGGCAAAAGGGACTGAGGGGTAGCTGAAGTAGAGCAGAAGTACAAAAGAGAGCAAAAGAATTTGGAAAAGCGTCTTAGTGAAGTTGGTGACTTTTTCACTGGGGTGGAGCGACAGGAGCGCATGCGATGGCACTGATTTCTCACTTGGAAGTACAATCGCTTGGAAACTGTATCAACGGTTCTTGGCGGGCCCACATGAGTGAGCTCTAGCCCATATCTGGGGGGAGAACCTCCGCCTCTCTTTCCCTACTGATTTGATCTCTGAACAGCGCTTTTTTGGCAGAGCCACTTTCGTTAATTCCCGTTCACAGTTTGCTCATCGGAAATAATCCTGCTAGTGTTTTTCATCGGCGGATCGGCTCTGAGTGACGAGAACGGGCCCCTTCCAGCCGAGCGGGGCAAGATACTCATATTTCGGGTACGGTATATATGGGCGCATATAGTGTGTCTGTCCCCTCTCCATCACCTATTTTTAAAGGCCAACCATTGTGGATTGACCTGAACTTATGTGGCGGGAAGCGTTGCATGATCCTGTGCGGTAATGATCATTCTGTAGATAAATTCCAGGAATGGAATGCGTTACACAAGAATCCTTCCTCTCGAAATCGGGTGGGTGAGAGGTATCGCCGTGGTTTACTCGCTCAGACCCATTACTCCGATGTCTAGACCCCCACGGGTGATTGATGGGAATGCTTTCTCCGGGTATTAATTCTCCCTTTGGGGAGTTTGTTTTGTGACTTGTATTCACGTGAACCCCCGGGTTTTGAATAAATCTTTGGTGCTTGTTCGTTGGCGATAGGGATAAAGACTAGAGTCAGGCTAGTTTAGGGGGGTATTTTCACAGGAGGGGGTTTGTCTGGGAGATCTAGGAGGTATCTCCTGAAGGGACTCGTATCAATTCCCTATTCACCTAACATATTCTATTAGTGCCACATCTCCGAACAAAGAAAGTGATGGTTAAAAAAGAAGCTGATCTCACTTTTCTGGGGGGGGGTTTCTTTCTTGCACCGGACGGCATGCAGCCATCAAAAGTATTGTGACCAATATTTGACTGAATGTATGAAATATTTCTCGGTTTGTGGCTTCTTGTAGCTCAACCGATTTATTGTTAGAGGATTTTCTCGAGATGGAGGGAACACTTTAATGACATTGTATAGTAGTAGAGGGCTAGGTAGAAAGCTGAAAGGAGTCAGTGTGTCCGCCGGCAAGTGAGATGGCCAGAGCAAACAGGTTACTAAGGATGGACCTAGTTTGTCCGGGAGCCCTTCCCTGATGAAGTTCAAATAAGGTTATCTTAGAAATGACAAGCCCCGGTTTCCCCCATACAAAGGATTTAAGCTCCATTCTCGTATGCCCGTGCCCGCACCCAAGAACCTTGTCCTCGTGTTTTGAACCCTAAAAAAGCAAGATTCCACAAGTGCCCGATCAATGATAATGCTCTATGAACTGGGAGGGTGTTCTGCTGCTCCGTAGTATGAATGCCGAAAAATTCTCTATAATGCTCTGAGATATATGCCGCTGGAACCTACCTATCAATAGGAACTCCCGTATATTAGTGGCGGCTACTCTACTAGGGATCCCAACTCGCAAGGATCAAAACCACGCAGAGCCGGACTCAACACCACGAGGAAATGTCGACTCCCTTAAGTGGATGGCGGTTTGATTAGCCCATAGCGAAGGGAAAACCTCGACTGGAACTTGGAGAGTCCGAGTATAAACACTGAGAAGACATCCCGGATCTCTGGTTTCCACTCTCATTGATCTCGTAATTCTTCCTCCAGCCTGACGATCTAGGGAAATTACGACGACTCCCGTCGTCTTACACAGACTACGTTACGACACCAAGGGTTGAGGGCGCTTCCTCCGTGGTTTGCGGCTTTCCTCTTTCTTTTCGTCACCCCTTCCTCTCTTTCTCGTCACAATTCCAACACCCTCCCCCGCCTATTGAAAGGGCAAACTTCCTTCCATCTCCAGTCGCCTCCACCCCGCCTTTTTCTTTCCTAATCACCTTCACCTCCTCTATCCTCCCAGACCTCGTTATTAGCGGCTAAGAGACTCTCCGTGCAACTCCTTGGATTTGATTCCAAATACAGGCATCACCATGCAGAACTCTATCGACGACAACGACTGGGGAGACCTCTTGCCCTCTCTCGAGGAGACCCTTGAGTTGCTCCCAGAGCTAAGAGAAACCGCGGAAGCTCTTGGTGCTCTTCGTGCTGACCCGAATCAAAACGACCCGAAGAGCTCCGGCCTTCCGGGGCCTCCTACTTCGCGCGCAATTGAGCCTTTAAGAAATACGCCGTACGACCCTGCATTCTCCGGAGGTTCTACTCGTCGGGGCCATCGGCCCAAACTAGATCTGGCCGGCTTGTACACTCCCCCTCGTCGTCGTAGAAACACCACTGTAGCTTCCAAGGATAAGAGATCACCTTCCTTACCAACAACTTATTCCGACGGAGTCCCACCTAAGAAAGGGAGCTATCGTGCTGCTATAGCTGAAGCAAAGTTGTTTATAACAGCAAAGGAGAAACAACTTCAGTTCCCTCTAGTCAATGAGTCGGACTCCGATCGCAAGTCCAAACACCGTATCGTTAACTCTACTGCGCTCGATACAAAGGAGAAGATATACCTTCTCCATCACGATCAGGTGGAGGCTCCTAAAGCTTTCAATTCAGTTCAGCCAGCCAAAGTAAATTCAAATGTGGACCCCTTCTCATTTGTTGACAACTCCCAACCTACACATTCGCCTCCCCTTATCGAGAAGAAACGTGCATATATGGGACAAGCCGCTTACCCATCTGCTAGCGACTCTTCTGAGAGCGCAGATGATACCAAAAAGCCCTCCCACGGTGCGAAATTACCCGTACCATGGAAGGTTAATCTCCCCCAAAGGAAGACTTCAGCTGGGAGATCTGAGTCTTCATTCTCTGATCAGAAGGACATCTCTTGCGACCAGGAGGCTGTCCCTCTTAATACCCTAGAGGACGCCGCAGGGAGTTTCCGTCCTCGCCGGAGAGCGGCTGCAGTCGCGATGGAACGTGCCAGAACCCAAATCGATGACCCTTTTCCAGGGCTATACGCACCCCGTCGTGTGAATAGACGCACAGCAGAACAAAAGGCTCTAATGCCTAAACTTGAACCAAAGGAACTGGTAGTAAAGATGAGCGAATTTTCACCTGCACCCGAGGACTGCAAGACCGCGCGCGCCCGCATTCCGGCTCGCAGAACTCCACTCTTTTTTAAAATGGAGAGTATTGATCCGGAGGAGTAAGTGTCTATTGGAGTAGGGGGAGGTCTGTCAATGTTTTCACATCCAATTGACTGCTATTATTATTGTTGTCATTATCTCTATTATTAATAATTTATTACTAACTAGTGCTATCTCTCAGTTTAGTGGTTTAACTTTGAATTTATGACTTGGCTAGAGATTTTTTGCTATGCTTTATAATTGCACTCGACGAATTTATACCATGGTTCACACTATGTAACGAATGATAAACGTATATTTTAAGAATCCGGGCGGGCCGCCCCTGCTGGCGCAGCGTACCATAGCTAACGGTTTCGACTTCGGCAGACATTTCCTCAAGGAGTAGTACTCGAGTAGCCGGATTGGATTTGTGCCTTTCCTCCACTATTCGACCAAAACGAATGCAGCTCCAGTGGGCTGACTCGAGATTACTCAATATCTTCTAAACTTGTTTTCTGGCGCCTGCGCGTTGCTGATACAGAGCTATTTTCTTTGTTACGGTATTTCTTTCTTCTCTCCCTTTCTATTTTAAATCCTTTGTTCCTACTACTGGATACAGATACTATAGGCTTTGTTCCCGGTATTTAAAAAAATTCTCACTTCCCTTTTTTAAAATTAACAAACGTTCCTCTTGCACAGGAGATGGTAGTGTTCATATCACAAATTGTACAGTACATTATCCCTTTCTACTGTTTCCTAAGTGTTATTCTCATTTACATCTTTCATTTATATTCTCCTTCCCTGCGGCCTCTCCTTTATTTCTTGTTAAGTTCTACAGTCCACAGGCAGAACTGTTTGGGAAAATGTGAGACATCTGACTAAGCAAATTCACAAACACTTTTGCCTAGAGACTATTACCATTCCGCTACTTTGATACCAGAAGTGATTATATTTTCAACTTTCTTACAATTAGTTTCTTGCATTATGCATACTCAACTTATGTTCTACGGACTTTACTTTCTTCTATTTTGCTACCAGCTACAATAGGTAAAATCGGACTTCATCCTGTATCTTAAAAAAAACCTTTTGTGTTACACAATGAATCAGAAACTGAATCTTCATATTTACTACCTAATTTACCAGCAGGGGAAAGGAGATATTTTTGCAGTGTCTTGAACATCTGTTTACTGGAATATCCACATTGGTGAGTGTCAACATTCTGCTATTACTGGCAATATTTTAGCCTACAGGTATACAGTTTTTGTAAAGCTTCCTGAATTGGTGTAATGTTTCTTCTAAGTTCTTTGCTTTTTGTAGCTGAAGTAAGTCAAAGGTGATCAACTTACTAATAGGAATGAAACATTACACACTTGGGCTGTAAGATTGATATGAGTTTCACATAATCATAGTACTAAGATTTCTAATCTAGTACTAGTAAATTTTTAGAAGTTACAACCTATTTTTAATGGTTTTAAAAATCAGTAATCAGAGATCACAGTAGACTATTTCTGGGTGTGGTGTTATTCAACTTCTTGCTCTCTTCCTTGGCAGCCAATGGGTGTTTTTAGTGTGTAAGATTTGGAGGCTATTTAGGATGAGATTATTGAAAGCTCAAGCTATGACATAATGCCAAACTATTGTTTGTAATACTCGAACTGAAAACCTAGTAGTACACAACTCCATTTTTTCTACATATGCAGAGTTTGCTTTCAAAATCTGATATAGAGAACTAGATTAGCTACCCCCCCCCCCCCGCAACTCGGGCTATACCAACCAACCCACAGCATTCCACATTCAAGGCCCCTATTGTATGTATTATAGCTCAACTCTAACCATAACTCATCACCCATTCCCCCCTCCGACACCCACCCGCCTGCCCGGACACTGAAGTCCCATCCATACTCACAATCATCGACCTTGAAAGGAAAAAAAAATAAAAAATAAAAACCCATAGACTTCCTTACACACATTTCCCCTGAACCAACCCCCACATTACCAGCAGCCAGTGCGTGTCGCCGCTTCATAAACCGTCACTCGCAGTCACCCCTCCTGCCACCTCCTCCCACCTCAGAAGCAATCAACCTGCAATCTGAATTCCATCGCTGACTGAGAAATTGAGCTGCAAGTGGAATTCTAAGAAATTCGTTCTTCACCTTAAGCTAGTATTACCCCAGATCCAAGGATGGAGGGGAAAGGATATGTTGGTGGAGTTTATGTATCGTGCTCCAGTGCCTCGCCGGTATTGCTAACACTGTAGTCTGGGGATTGCGAATTTATAGCGCTTAAGCTAGTCTGCTAGGATTTCGTGCGCAGCTTTTTTTTTTTTTGCCGGATATTTGGAGCTTGGCGGGCCTGCGTTCGGTCTGTCTGAGTAGGCATTTTTTTTCTTCTTTTCCTTTCAGGAGATTACCGAGATCCACAATTGTCAGGACCAGTTTCTTTCTCTCTCCCCTCTCCTTGTACGTGCCGACAGTGGTACTTGAAGCGGTGATAGTAGAGGGAGCGAAATTTCGGCGCGCTCCCAAATCAGGACTCCACGGGTCTTTGCGGTAGTCTCCCCATAATAATCAACATTAGAGTAAGATAGTTCCTGCAGGTAAGGACCTCCTCGCATGACTTCCACCCACCCTAACTTAACTTGGGTTATGAACAAGCGAAATCTCATCTCCCTTCGCAACACAATTAAATTCGCCCCCCCTCCTATTTCTCCCTTCCCCACAATATATCCCGATGATACCCCAGACCCGGACTTTGTGTCTCCAGTTTAACCTACTGATCTTTACTCCACAACAACCCCTCAACTTCATCAGGAACCGGGAATTCAATCCCTCGCCAATGCACGGTTAAATTTAGAATGGGTAGCGGGTGCATTCCCCTGACAACAATCTACAGATTACCCTTTAGGCAGTGGGTAGTGCTATACAAATTGCCGCTATCCCACTCCCATAGCATGTGATTTAACGAGCTATTCCTCCCGTAAGGGCCTCTCAGAGTAAATCGTTTCGGGCAGGATGCGGAGTGGGCCAACGGGAGAACAGACTAATTCATCGATATAGATGTCAGGTATAGTACGGCGGAGTAGAGCTCTGTATTCTAGACCCTAACATAGAATTATGAGTATAAAAAGGACTTCCCCGGAAAGCAATTGCTAGAAAGACTAGGTCTTTCAGGATCGTCTCTAGACTTCCCTCCGCTCTCCTCGGCCAATCTTTTCTGCACTGACATTTGCTCGTTCGCCTGTCCCAAGGCAGGGTCCCCAAGCTACGGTTTGGTCGTGATGGCCACGGCAGAACTGTAGCGATAGACAGTGCCCTCCCCCCAACCCTCACGTTGGGAGGCCGAATAGTCCCTTTAAACGCAGTCTACTAGAGCCCGAAAGCATCCATAGGCGGCTGTGTCAAGGACCTTCTCTCCTATAGGATGCCGATAGAGAAAGTGCTCTAGGTGATGTAGGGTGTTTATCTTCAGTTGGTTAAGCACCACAGACAGAGCTTTAATTTCTCCGTTCTGGTGGGCAGTATGAACTACAAGACCAGGCAGTTTTTGCGTCGAGCATCCGATCTCTTGAGAGGGGTTGCGCAGAAGAGAGGGAGGGCCCGGAGGTGCCTCGTCAAGGAAACGAGGGGGGGATTCCAACGTTAGCTCAAAGTGAAGGTGGGCCATATCACCTCACCCTTTATAAATAGATAACCGGCTGATATTTGATAAGCGTTCGGGGCTTCCTAATGGGCGATGCCACAATGCCCAATTTGCCAATCGGGTATTCACGCGCTTCTCACCCCGAGTAACTTCCCCTCCCCCACTTATGTAATCTCCAAGCTAACGCACGACTGCTCGCTCATTGAAACGATGGCCAAAATGATTGCTTAGGATAAACCGCCTCTTTCCACTGGTACTAGGCCTCTCCCACGAGCCCGCTTTGGCAGAGTCGAAGAGATGTTCGGCGACCCGTACCTTTCCAGAGAATGGGGCGCTTGTTAATCAGAGGGGCGAAGACTGGTGCTGTGGCTACCGTCAAGAATTTCCCGGGATTCGGGACTCCGGGGAAGGTGTTGAATACTGCAACGGGGGATATAGGGAGGTGAGGAGGAGGGCGCATTTACCAGCCTTTAAGAGGTCGATGATACGGATGCTAGGAGTGTTATGAGTGCTTATAATTCGTGTTACACCCCGCGATTGAAGAGTAAGACCAACCTGTGGGAGTATACAAGCATGATGGTGTCCTCACAGGGACAGATCTTCATTTACTTGCTGAACTTCTCGGGGGCCAGTGGGGATTTGGGCGTCAAGTTATAACCGATGTAAGTCTTTCCTTCCCCCCCAATTGATACCTGCCACAATCTAACCCCCCCTCTAGGCCCACGGCCCCGACAGACAGTACCTCTGCGAGTGCGGTGACAAGCGCAGTAATAATACCCGCACTAGTAGCCAGCACGACATAGGAATGGGTGGTGAAGCCTCGAAGACGGAACTCGAGAAAAGAAAGTCGCCGATGCCGCCGTTTCCCGTATCCTCAGACCCAAATTTTCTATAGGGCTCCTCGAGAACCCGCCCCCTACCGCGCGGCGGGAGCGGTGGAATAGGTTGATTCATTCTAAGAAGGCGGTCAAGCTCGCGAGGCGGATCGGCCAGGAAAGTATCTTATTTTTGGAGAATAGTGAGGTATTGCCACATAACAGGAGGAAGGCCAAGAGGATTTCTGCTCTAGGCCCTATGGCCCACGAGTTTACGGATGTTTGCTTCTGTTTCCTCCTGCCCCACCTTGGATCGAAACCTGCGGGGTCTTTGTTCCAATCCGGGATGTAACACCCTACGATGGTATCAAGGACTTATACAAGGACACACCTACAACAGCGACATGCGCCCGGGGCTTGCGAGCGCTAGAGTAACGACAATAGCAGCTTCCCAGAGGCCATCGCGGTAGCAAAAGCCGCACGGAACTTTGAGCCGCGACCAACAAGGACGCTGGTGTGACTTCAACGCAACATACTCCTCCCCGCTTCCATCCCCACCGAACCTACCTGGCAAGAAGGTATGGAACAGAAAACACAGATCCCCACAATCTGGGCCTAGACGGGGGGCGGGCGGACCTAATCCAAGAAATCCTAGCGGTGACAATAGTAGTCCTCTCTAGCTACAAAGCCAATAACCTAACCTTGGATAGGCACTTCCGCGGCCGCGTTTGTGTAGCAACACTACTCGAACGAGAGGGGCGGAAGTGCCCCCGCGGGTGTGCCCTTCGGAGCACAACCCCTTCGGCTACGGCAAGAGTCACAGCACTCTCCGGGCCTCGAATGTCACCGTTGATGGAGCCAACGTTACCAGTTCGGGCACCGCGACGGCAGAGATTAAGATTAGGAATAGCTCTACTTATGACGGGACGGAAGTCGTGAAGTTGTGCGTCGATTATAAAATCGCCTCGGCCGCCACGCCAAAAAGAAGCTCACAGGCTTCTGTGGGGTCTTCCTGAGTGCCGACGGGGAGAAGGGGGCGCGCATTCCCGGCAACGCCGCCGAATTAGGGGTTTGAAATACGAACAGGTACGTTGTCCAGAAGGGCGAGTTTGTCATTGCTGTTGGGGACTCAGCAGAGGGGATCAAGTCGAGGGCTTGGTTTGAGTGATTTGATCGGTGGTAGAGAGGGAGGGGAGGGTGAGTGTATAACACGGCACTGCAATAGTGGTCTATAGAAAAAAGATGTCACAGTTTTGGAGAAAGTTATAAGTATCGAGTGAGACTTTGTGAATGGATCAACCCCATCTTACCTCACCCCCTCCACAACAATGAACAAAAATAAAACCCAAGACAGTTCCAACCACTCACACTCAGGCTCGCCCACCCCCAAGGATCTGTATCAACTGTCCTCCGGTCCATGCCCGAGCACAACAAACACCACAGCAAGCAAGCCCGGAAGCTACACCCGGACCGAGCGGTAGATACTTAGCACAGTACAGCACCCCACCTACCCTCCCACCCACTCGCCACGGGACAGCAGCCAGAATAATATCTAGAGCGGTATGATCCAACCGACCTGACATGGTACTGTGTGATGGTCTATAGTGGTAGCGTCGCATAACCCGAGCAGAGCAGTGTGCCGTAGGTCATCGTCACCTCGGGGCACTGTAGGATGGAGGGAGGAAAAGATAATTCACAACTGACCTAGTACTGTGAATCAATAAGTTTTAAGGGAAAGGATTCCTAAAACACCCTGAACCTAATACCCCCCCCCCGATGAAAAACACTCCGAACCTATAATAGTAAAAGGAAAGCCACAATTTAAACGATCCGACTGACACGACTGAACGTTGGGCCAGAAACCGGAAAGCACTTGGTGGGTTCTGAGTGCAGCACAAGTCGGACCATAAAAGCGTGTGAGAAATGATTAGAATGAAAAATGAAAGATGAAAAATGAGTCCACCCTCCCTCAGCTTCGCTCAGTGATGTATCCCCCGATCACCTAAATTGGCGTGGTATCGTGTTCTGTAAACCTCTCACACGCCCTAAAGCAAACTCAGGTAAAGGTAAACAAGATCTAAGCAGCCCTTCTGAAAAACGCTTCAAATTCTTCCTTGGTACGGAATGGTATCTTTCTTCTCCGCGAGCTCTCCAAACTGTCTGAACCCGAGCTAGGGCTCGCCACCCATGCTGAACCCGGGCGCGATGTTTGAAAAGTGCCCCCCTCTGGTGTCAAAAATGGCGCTCTAAACCCCTCGATTTTGCGTGGAGGTTCTGGGCACAGAAATCGCCAGTTTTCAGGGAAGACCTTCGAGGACGTATTCTCCCCATCCAGAACACGCATTTCCCCCCCAAACGGATTCCGTAAAAGATTAATGATGAACTGAGTCACCGAGTCAGTATCGGTGGAACGTGGGTACTGGAACCGCCCAAACTCTTGATCAGGGTACGTGCGTAAACGTTTTGAGGGAGGTTTTTTTCCAGCAGATGAAGGCGGCGAAGATGAGGGGGGAGTAGCGGGTCCGATCGAACGGCGGATCGAATTTAGAATATCTAGGTATCGCTGAGCCACATTATCGTAGGAGGCACAATATTTGAGAGCCTCGGCACATTGGGTGAGCAGCCCATCATCCTGACCGCTAACAGTGAAATTGGTAGTCTCCCGAGATTGGCGAGTAGCCAGGCAAAGGGAAACAATCAAACCCGCGGTGTAGGCAGATTGGCTAAAGAAAAAATTCAGAATGGTTAGTCAGCAAGGAACAAAACCCAATGGAACAGTGGAGGTATGCAACACGCACATCGCAAACCAGCATCGATGTACCAATCTCCCCTCTGAATGTATTAGTCCTATCACCTTGAGGGCAAGTCAGCACATGATATGCGCCAACAAAATCAATCGCATGAATTGGGGATCAAAACCGTTGCAAGCTGCCTGCCTGCAGAAACGCACATTTGAGCGTATTCATCTGCTAATCCCCTTCTCGCATCGTCCATATAAGGATCATGTGTTGCACACATCTCAACCAAAACCTTTCGACTCATCAAAACGATGCAGTTCAGATAAGAGCAATGTGTCAATAGCACCGAAGACCGCTGCTTAGAATCGTTTCCACTAATACTCCGAGTGAGTCTGAAGGGTTCGGGGAGGGAAGACTGCCAAGCCCTAAGTTTCTTCGAGTGCTCAGAAATGAGTGCAAAGTCTGTAGCCGCGGGTGCATAGACATTCTTTGTAATTGTGCCCATTAAGATGCCGAGCTTGATCAACTCTGAGTGAAGATATGCGTCGAAATCATTGGTGCAGGTTCTATAGCCCTGCAGTACACACATCAACACTGCGTTAGACAAAAGGTAAACAAAATAAAGAGAACGTCTGCCGCGGGGGCTGGAGAACCTTTTGCGGCAATAATGAATATAGCAATAATGAGGATTGCTTACTTCAGCATATACTGGATCCCCTCCAGGAGCAATTTTAGGCATTATCCCGATACTTGAAGCCATCCAGCTGTTTGTTGAGGCCAGTAGTGACGCCGTCAGCATTCAGAAACATCTCAACTCCCCGGCCCCGCATGCAGATAATGATGGGGTAAAAAAAGCAAGAAGAAGATTGTAAATGCAAAAATTTAATAAAAAAGGTCACACACACCCATCTAAAAATATTAGAGACCCCCATACCCTCCTCCAAGAGGCCCACTCTCGTTCGCTGTAGGGTTTACACCTTGTCGTCCTATTAATCCCAGTGGATTCCGCCAGCCGGATTGCTTGATCTGTACGTGTATTAATGGAGGAGATCAGCAACCGAGCCCAACTAGTGAATATGCAGTAACCAGGGATGAGCAGATCGCCCCGTACCCAAATAATCGATGGCAAAGAAGGATTTTTCAAAAATCAGGAAAAATCCGACGAGCATTGATACTCTCATTTTCCTCAGCACGTCCACATCCTTCCCATACTCAATGTCCAGGTACCATTTCGCGCTCCTAAACAGAGCCATAGTGGTATCGCTCCCAACGTCTGCATACTGGGCGCCCACGGCAACAACGGCTAGTAATTCACAAAGCCCAGCAGTGGTGGGCTCTGAATTGGGGGTGTAGATGTCACTAATGAGCTCCATAGCTTCATATTCAGCCAGAACATAGATCAGGGAGCTCGTCCCACGGACGAAAGCCGAGACAAGGCGTGAAGTGGTTTCGAGTGGTGGGAGCTCACGGAGAGAATAAAATGTGTATTTAGAGCTAGTAAGAGGCGATGGTGATGGGGAGACGAGACCCATCTTTTCTCCCACCGAAGATGACATAGTAGAGTTGGTGAAGGAATTCCTGTTCCTTTTAGCATAATTTTGATTCTGGTTGCGATTGCAAAGGCAGTTTGATGATGGTGATCCAGCCCCCAAGCTAGCATCGGAGGGAGCTGGGGAGCTGGCCACAGAACTGGATACCGACATTGCGGGCTGTCGAGTTCGCATACAGAGCGTATTTCCTGAGGGTAGTTACTTATGTCCTCCCGAAAAACGAAAAAAAATACACAATCCTTGTTTCGGTCCCTTTGTTTCTCTCTATCTCTCTCTCTCTTCTTTTTTTCTTCAATAAAAATAGATAAAGGAGAGTATAAAAAGGTGGTATGAAGTGGTGAATTCAGGATAGGACCCAGGTTTGTTGTCAGGTTACCGTGCGCCACTCGCGTGATAATTCGAGTAGTCAGGAAAGTGAGCTATATTTTTTTGGCTCGAAGGAGCAAGATAATAATATTATCACCCTTTCTTTCTTGCCTCTTCTGTTCACCAGAGGTGGAAGACCATCGTCATATATATACGCATTACTAGTTATCGCCATTGAGTGTGGGGAAGGGCGCCAAAAGAACTTGGCCTAGGCCGGGAGGGTTTTGGGGCGATTCAAATGGAAATCTATGTAAAAAAAATAATTAAGAAAATGAGGAAAACGCACGATAGTTTGATATGAGGTACCTGCCAGCGAACGGCATTCGTTGGATATTTTGTTTTTTCCACCTTCCACCCCAGCCTCTCACGCCTCACGCTTTTCCTTTAATCCTTTGACGGCATGCGCTTGACCACCCACCCACCTGGGACTGTTGCTCAACCCAGCCGGTTAGGTTTAACTAGGGTAAATTTATGGAGTTAACTGAACCCAGCCGCATGTCCCAACGTCTCGTGTGTAGTGCAGGGATGTTGTTCACTTGCATTCGATACCCGATTCAGATCTTCAAACTTGTTAAGATGCAGCCTTTCTTCCCTTACAGTTAACCTACAGTACTCAATATGATACGTGCTGGCTGTCCATGGTGGCTGCTTGGCCGCCGGTTGTTAAGCCTTCCTGGGGAATTCCGACCCTTTTCTCCCTTTTTTCCTTAACCCGCCCATCTAGCATTGTGTCACGCCACTACCGATGGCCAAGGTCCTTGGGTCAAACTCATTACGAGTCGTGACGTGGAATTGTTGGGTTGGGCTGCCGGAATTGCTGAAGGTCCGAGGGCCCGAAGGGAAGGAAAGTGTCTTAACTCGCCAGCCCCCCTCTGTGACTTAAAGTTACTGTGCTTTCCCTCTCCTAGATTTGTCCATTGTTTGGTGAATAACGATATGCATGCGGCTTAATCCCCTAGCCATTATATGGTATCGGTAGGCACCAAATATCGTATGTCACATGAAGTGTATCTATAATACCGGTACTTTTAGCACCGATGCCGCAGTGTTTCGGCAGACATAAACAGTCACTTGATAAAACGGTGAGACAGCGAGCAAGGGCGTGGGCGCGTTGGTTCAGAATCTCACCAGATTCATCACCCCGCAATTCCACTCCTGATCTCCCCCTCCAAACCTACCCCGCTCGACTAATATCCTTGTGGCCTTCAAGACAACCTTTCTACAACCCCTGGTTGGCCGTCGTTTAGAAAATAATCCGTCCCCTCGCCGGTCTAAGATTGCCACAGCCTTCAGGTCAACACCTTTGCAATGACTTGCGTGTACGGTATCAGATATGCCCAAAAGGGCTCGGCATGTGGGGCTATACAGTACGGTACGCACAGCTCCGCGCCCGTGAACAAGAAAGGAGAGCACCGCAGCTTCTTCCCCTCCAACAGTGTTTACCAGCATCCGCACATACGGTATGGAGAAACAACAGAACATCCCATCTACCATCCCATCTATTATTCGAGTCTAGATTTCCTGTTGCACGTCTGGCAGGTAAGCAGGGAGCTATCACACCACACGAAATTACTAAAGGACAATGATAGGCCCGTCGGAATGTGGAGCCGGTTGGTCAGTCAGCTGGCGGTCGCCTCTCTTGACCAGGACAAGGACAATAAAACTATCCATCCTTCCTCCCTTCGTACACTCATCAATCCCACGTACTCGAGTACAGGCCCATGCACACACCTCAGAGCGGTAACAACAACCCCAGGCAAACGAACTCAACCATAATAAAGGCATTCATCCCAGGGTCGAAAGTGCGTTTCCCGAGTGCCAAGTTTTGAATCCATCTGCTAGATCCATACCGTAGCCAAAAAGGCGTTGCACGCGCCAAATTCCTCAACTCGGAAAGCCTGCATTGACGCTATCAACCCAGGGCTAGATGCCCCAATTGGTGAGTCCTGCCGTGGCGCTGTGTACTGTACAGTACATACTTGAAACCCGTTGCCCGCTCGCTGTTCGCGACAGATAATAAAACAATTACGAACTTGGGAATCGCCATCCGAATAACCAAAGTCAAGGGAACTTCGCCACGTGACGGTGGTCCCGGCTAGTTAAGACCACCGTTAAGACAAACCCTAATTCAATTGCACTCGTACCGTACCCGTACTGTACAGTACTGTGCGGCAGATACACTTTCCTACAATACACCAAAGCTCAAATGAAAAGAGGAGAGAGAAATAGGAAGAGCCTACGATATTCCGCTACCAGGGCCAGTGAGCCAAACCTTACGTCTTAATACAGTGTAATACTACCGCTCGAGTATTGGCTCTTCCGCCTGCTTAATACGCAAGAATGCAAATACAAAAATGTGTAGTAAAACTAGAGGTAAAAACAGACTGTTGAGAAAGAGAGCCACCGGACGCAGACCTAAGGTCTATCACTCCATGTGACGCCAGTCTAACCGTACCGGCCGAGTGAGACCCGAGGAGGTGTCTTACCGCACGGAACAACCATGATAAATTGTTGTTTTAGGTTATACAAGCCAACTTTTGAATACCGGCAAGTTAACCAATGACAACCTAATATCTAGCCCTTCACTCTGGAACTGCCCTTCATATACAGCGGTGGGCACATGGGGGCCCCCTCTCTCGCCGTCGCACGGGGGTGACAGCGGAGTTGGTTTGTCGCCGGCGATCGTGCAGCTAAACCAAACAATCAGAAGAGCAAGTAAGTTAGGAAGTCAGGTGTGTGTGTATATTGTCACATATCAAAAAAAAAACGAACGCGCCAAGGTAGCAACGGGAAAAACTTTTACTATCCTAACAGTCAATCCTAATAAGCGAGTAGCTTATCTAATTCTAGTAGTTACCTGGGCGCGTTCGTCTTTTTTTTTTTGATATGGAACAATCCTATACGGTAATTGAGTACTTGAGGACGGACTATTCCCACCCTAAGCTGAATAGAAAGTCTGATACTGGGTCCACCTTGTGACCCATCTCTCCACCCCCATAGAACTATTCGGCTACCCATTCCACATGTCATCCGTCTTCCACGTATGTGGCTCACTCAAGCTATTTTGGTGGGGGCAGGGCTAATTGAGCGGAAAGGTCTAGATTGGTCCTTTTGCTCTTTCCCTGGCAGGGCTTTCAACTTCGGCGAGGACATTTCTTCCGCGACCAATTGATCGTGGCAGCAAAGTCATCATAGGGCAGGTGGGGTAGGAATGGATGCTGAGACACCATAAGCGGTGATATGTGGGATAGTCTACGACGCCGTGTCGGTGCCTTCAATTATCCTACGCATAGCAATACCGGTATGGCATTGAACAGATGCTCGCCAAAGATCGCTTTTCCGCCTTCCAGCAGCATCAACCGGTTCGCCCGTATGCCCACAGGCCAGGGCATTACGTCGGGCCTCATGTGATATGTCCTCTACGATCGCTGAGATAGCCGGAGGCAATAGTATTGCACAAAATCACACCACCACGAGTACGAGGAGGGAATAAGAATACTCGACTAGTAGTCTAGGGATTTCGTAATGGAAACTCCGCTCAATTGGATGGCTAGTTATCTGGTGGGATCCCTGTAAGCTGGTAAGAGAGAGAGAGGGGAGGAAGATGGTGCTTTTAGGTTGCATTTCAAGCCCTCTGCTTCCACGATTGGTCGAGGCCAGGGGCGGAAGTCATTCCCATGTATACCTTGATCATGCCAGCCGGCCAGGCCCCATCGGTAAGACATCGTGTCATACCGGAGAACAAATGTGCTCGAGTATTGGCCGTTCGGGAAATAACAAGATATCCAGCCAATCGGGGTACCGCCTTCGGATCTTATCCGGGGGCTGAAAAACACAATCCCGTGCGGGTAAGGTATTTGGATCCCAGTGCCGTACTCGAGTACGGTAGTAGGGCATCCACCCCAAGAAGCGCGCCGTGAAAAAGAAAGTAAAAAGTACTCATACAAATATCATACTCGAGTAAAGATTTCCTCAGAAGATGGTGATGAGGGAGAGAAGAAAAAAAAGAAAATAAACGATGGGGCTCGCACGGCGCACGCGGACAACCCACGTGGAACTACCTCAAGTCACGTCAATTCGTTACTGATAGTTATGATGAAACACTCCATCCCGAATCTGGTTGCCGGGAAAGATCCTAACGGGAAAAGCCCCTTCGCCTCTCTGGCTGCAATATTATACCCTTCACTTCACTTCGCTCTTCCACGTTGGACACCTCTTTCTCCCCCACTCTTCGATCACACCGAAAGACACGATACCAGTGGATCTAGAGAAGGAAAGGGGAAAAAAGCCCCCACCCGTGGGCACCAATTATTTCGCTATTAATCTCACTATCCAAATAACTTACTTTCTTTCCCTTTCATCACTGACACCCCCTCCCCTCCTCCTCTGCGGCCCCGCTTCACAAACCTCTGTCGTGGAGTACCTACCCTCGCCAGTTCGGTGGGCAGAGGCAGGCAGAAGAGCAGGTAGGGTATCGTGCGCAAAGCCAAAGGCAGAGTAAGTTAGCTCAGAACTACAACAGCGGTACGGTACGGAGCTTCTCTCAGATCGGGCCCACAGCACAATTCACACGATACGGTATCATATTCTACGAACATCTCGTTCCCTCCCATAGCGGTGGATGAACATTACCGGCAGCCGCTAACGGCCACCCCGAGTGCCACCACAACACCGCACCCCACTCACGAGCCCGATCGAAAGCAGGAAAAGCGGAGCAGCGGCAGAACAAGGTATTTCCGGACGAGTAATATCTGCAGAATCTAATGCGATTCTCGTACGATACTTTCCCATGATGGAATTCGCAACAGTGAAAAAAAAACAAAATATGGCAGTCCCTGTAATTGCAAGGTCCTACGATACCAGTTACTCCAACTCTGCTGCATTTATTCCGTTCGTTTGATCACGCGGGTGCCTGGTAGATCGGCGGATGGTGATTGCCGAGTGTGGTGAGAGGCGAGGAAGCGATCTGGTGCCAATTTCCCGAAGAATATCCTCGAGTACTCGAGCACAGTACGAGTACAGTCCAGTACCCATATTCACAGTGTTCTTGTGATTCGCTATCTCTGGCACGCCTCTAGTCTCCGGATTCGGAGGCAAAAGGTCTTGAGTTAATATCGTATATTATCCTGATATACCGATACCTATCTGGCGTGCATCAGCAAACATTGCGACAGCCTAAACCGCCTCGCAACTCAACAAATCCCCCACAAACCAAAGAATAAAAGATAAAAATAAAAGACAAAACAAAACGCTTGAGAAAGGCTAGCATTCTCCCATCATAGTACAAGTACAGAGTCCGGCAAGAAGTTATGGAGCAGCTATTCAAGGTGAACTGGCCAAATATATCCCCGTCTTTTCTGGTTAATATGTTTCCTACCCTTATAAGATCAGCCTTCAGGATGCGTTGGATCTCATTAACCGGCATGCGCAGTTTTGCTAACCTGTCAAACTAAACCCACCCTGGGCTGACCGAGATAGCGAACCGCAAAAGTAAATACGGCGGTGTAACCTATAACACTTGTGGGTTGAGCACAATAAAAATTGGCCCGTGGGGGGAGGGCGGCTGGGAATTTTTATCTTGACCTCCATACGGTACCGGTATTGCAAAAGCGGTAAAGGGGATATCACATTTCCCACAACTTGGGTTGGCGACGGAATTGGACTAGTGGTCCATGTGATTTTTAGGTATCATACTAGTACAGGTACACTTGTTCAAAAGAAAATTCATTACAGAGTTATGGGTTGGGTCTTCTTTTGGCATATCCCCTTCCGCTTGAGTACCATAGATTAGCCTCAACCTCTTGGATATCGTTCATGACCACTGATGAGGAAGAAAAAAAAGAGTAGAAGGGAGAAGAGGGGGGGAAAATATGCCACCGAGCAAAAGAAAACATACGCCGGTTCAATCACGCGAGAAAAAGAAAAAGAAATAAATAAACTGAGAAATTAACCCCGTATCATCTTTATCGGCCACTCCAACCACTTCCTCCATGGTTCGGGCAGAGTCCTCTCAATCCTTCCCAGCTCATAATTCGCCCGTCCCTCAACCCACCAGAAGCCCTCCAACTTCTTCAGCAGAACGCAGTAATGCGCAAATATAATCAATGCTCGCGGCCTGCGTTCTTGGAGCAAAGCGAAGAAGGCATCGGAAACAGATATCGGCCATACGAATATCAGGGATACCATCTTCCTGCGCAGGGCAATCTCATTGGCAAAGTTCTTCTGCAGCTCGTGAATCGCGCCAAAGTAAGCCTGGGAGACTGCGGAATCCTTGATCTCGTCAGCGTCCTGCTCCCGCTTGTCTGTGCATATCTGGAACAGCGCGTTCATAGCCTCGTCCTCGCCGGCCGAGTCACCGATGTACGTGTGCCCGCCGAGTAATGGGGATAGACACCCCGTCTCTATCCACGTCCACACCGCCTTCAGTATCGAATGCACCCCACGGATGAGCGGTAGCCAGGCTGGCATTGTCCACAGCGGGATTTCTGTCAGCGGGCTAACCTTCTCCGTCAGCATTGGGTTTGCAATTGCGTAGACCACGATTAATGTTGAGGAGACAAAGAGGCCTTCGCAATTGTCCTTCTTGATGGTCGTCGGAACGCCAACGCTCTCCTTCACCCCCCGCACTGCTTCGCCGTAGTGATCTGCGGCAATGCACATCCTCTGAGACCGCCCGTTGGGCTCGATGAATGCGAGGTGCAATGCTGAAATGGCGAGTATAGCATGGACCAAGCAGCCTCGCGATTCTCGGAAGGCCAAGCGGGGGATAACGTCCCTCCAGATGAACTCGACGTCGTCCTTTCCAGTAAGTGAAGATGGAAGGGATAGCGTCCAGTGGTGTAGAAGTTCCATGTCGGTCATGTTTATAACGGGTGAAACCGTATTAATGGTGCTCTGCGGGAAGAACCCATGCTGATGTGGTGTGATGATTTGGTGTTGTCCATTTCCAGACAAAGGACCAGCATCCAGCGACAAAGGACTTGAAGCTGGAAACTCGGATGAGGAAGAAGGGGAAGCCGAAACGATGCCAGCAGGTAGCGCACGAGCAGCGCTTGAGAAATCGCACTCAATAGCATGCTTAACACAATTCCCGCAAGAAGGGTGCACCTCATCGCACTAAATAAAGACCAACAAGGAATCGCCAAACTAGATGTTAACGCAGGTCCACATTCCCCCCACAACCCCAAAACCCGGGTGACACTTTAAGCTTAAGTCCAGAAACCCTGCGCCCCCCCCACCATCTGGCAGCGGCAAGCAAGGCGATCAATAGTAGGGAATGGAAAGGGCATCGGGATTTGAACCCACCTTAATTCTCCGTTTCTTGCACTTGGCACATCCCGCGCGTGACTTCGTATGTGTTCTTCTTGGAGGCATTCCCAACCGCCCGTATTCTCTCAGGGAGAGAGACCGAAATCGAGCGAGCGAGCGAAGCAAGAAAAGACTTCCGTAATCGTTCCTCTAGCAGAGGCTGAATAAAAAACGAGAACGCAAAATGAGTGGATAAAAACAAGCGGGGGGAATGAGAATATATGAAAGTACGAACGCGAAAGCGAATACGCGGGAGCGAATACGAGGTGTGAGGACAGGGATTGAGGGGTTACATTTTAGGAATACCGCGGGGCCCGTTGCGGTAGGGCATCACGCTGAAAGCCTGTGTCACGGCGTGATGTGCCTCGTAATACGGGTTCGGGGAGATTACTAAGTTAGCGTCGTCGAATCAGAGTCTCGCATATGACGCGATGCACAAGGGTCAGGGATATAATTATGGCATGACGCGTCAAAATTTCAATCTTTCGGGAATACGGTCGGGGTACGAGTACCGGTACACCCGGGAAACATGGCCCTGGGATCTCTATTTCTTCAACTTTGAACAAAGAGTTGATGGGTCGGGCGCCTGTCCTACAGTTCGATACGCTTATCAAGAAAACACTCTTCACCATTGAGTCTCCAAGCTTTGCCGAGTGCTCGGGGGTGGAGGTTAGTGATGAGGTCCCCATGCTAATGACAGTACGGTAGCCTCCATCCCCGAGTGAGGAAGGCTTGTGATTTTAGACGAACTGGTTGCGGCTTACCACCAATTTTGACCAAAATCACCCAAACTCACTTGTTTCGTGCCACTTTTTTATGTCTAACCCTTTGCACTGCGCAATACCTGGGCATTGCAAAAGACCGCCCATGCAATGCCCACCCCCGGATACCTCTTGCCTGGAACGGGCGGTCCAATACCAGTATTTCCTCCTCGTCTAGGAAAGGGGGACTAAAATCACACTAAAAAGAACATGGTTCCCAAGACAAATAAAAAGGAAGAAAAAACCACCAGACCTTCCCAGGAGAGGCAACTCCAACGCCCTGGCACTGGGACTCGATTGCTCAGGTTCTCACGGTCATTATCGGGGGCCTCCGGGCAACTCCCTCTTTCTTCTCCATCGAGTAACGTTCCATCATCCCCATCCCGCTCCATGTCACCGGCACCAGCACCCGCCGTCCGGTAGCGATATTTACGGTATAGCACTTCTCCCGCCCTTGACGGGATGCCGAATGACCACTCGTGCGGTGGAGCAAGTCAACGCTCAGGATCTGCGTCACGGCGTCCCCGACTCACTACGCGTGGTAGGGCTGGAAAAAAAATCAAGAACTCAAACTGAGGGTCGGAGGAATAGCCGTCGGAGGATTGTGATCCTCCTAAGATCGGTGAATGAAGCACCGACCAATTGGTAGGGGGTGAGCACAGGTTCGGTAAGCATCACTCGTCGAGTGAGAATGTGTGGCTGTTCGTTGTGGTATGCTTTGGGCGGGAGATATAGAAAAAGAGGAAAGCTTTTGCTACAATTAGTGTGAATACCGTTGTTTGGTCGCTTGGTTATGCTGGGGTAGGGGGGACTCTGGTTGGGTGGTAATTTCCTCTGCGAGCGCCCCACGCTGCTTGTGTAGGATGATAGGAGCTAGCAGTAGTTGGTACTCTACGCTGAAAAGCTCAATTGGGCGCCCTCGCCCGCATGCCCGCTCAAGTTGGGCACAGGTAAATTAATACAGCTGACCAATCGCTCCTCAATCCACCGAAGCCTACTGTATTAATGTTTGCATATGTGCTCGAGTACCGTGCGATACTCCTTGCCGCGAATATGCTTGGTAGGCGCAGGTGCCAGCCGAGCTACCGCTCCCGAGCACTCGCAGCAGGCAAGAAAGTATCCGAAACAAGGATTCGCAAAATATGCCCGTATTGCAAAAGATCAGCTCCTATCATAGCACCTATACAAATCCACAACCCCTGTTTTCGGATACTTCCTGCCTGCTACGGGTATCTGTACGCGCAGCAGCGCGGCACGGTGTATAACGGAGCAGCCCTGGGAAGGAGGGAAGTTGACCTTTGGGCAGTAACTTCAAGACTATGACTAAGTGTAATACGTACTGTATGATACTCTATGTCAGCGGTAGAAGGTACCCGTCCTAAGATTACTCCTGAGCCCGCAGACGAGCTTCCTCCTTTCTTCTCTCATTGGTTGACGCTGCACCGGCAGACCCCCCTGCTATCGACACGCGGATCCCCGCACCGGTATCGCATGGGTGAGTGATCGGCGTAAATGCGGTCCGGGCCTGGTCGGCTGAGTGTTGCGAAACCCTATCCCGGTGAGCGCAAGGGGGCGCATGGGATTTACTGCTGCGCGCGCAATAGTGGGTCGCGAGTAAGCGATTGTGGGGCGGGATTTGTCTGCTTTTTGTTTAGTTTGTGCATTGTTAGTCATTATTGGGGTGCCTGTTGAAGGTATAACCAGGTCTGGATGGGGGGGGGGGTTGGATCCCCGGGCACTCAATCCTTTGTAACTTACCGGGTTCATTTACCTCTGTGCTGTAGGGGGATGGGTATGCAGTGACTTATGTCGTGTTCTTAGTGAGGAAGCAAAATTGGAGGGTAGAGGTTTGGGGAAGAAGGGGTTTTTCTTTGAGTTCCTGGGGATGGTGCTCCACAATAGGCGGAGCTAGGGAGGCCGTAATAAAGTAGCGTGGTAGCACTGCACCACGCCATGTTCAGCATGGAAAAGTAGCTGATAGCTAATAGATTGTGAGCCACCGGTATTTATATTCTTAAGTATCACAGATTCCTCTCGCTCTGGTTTGTTAATGGCCACTGTTTCTTTGATTGGGCGAGTAGGATCTGTTATTGGACTGTAGTGAGAAAGGAGGGGATAGGCGCGTTTTAGGCCTTACCCTGCTTTTAGGGGCAAACAAATATGTGAATACCATTGATGGCTTCTGGGATCCGCCTTGAACAAACCTCTTCTCGGGTAGGGTTGTTGGAACCATGATAGATAATGCTGGTCGCGAGGTAAAGAATGAATGGAGAATAGAGGAAATAATTAATAGAGATCTGCTATTTGGTAACCCAGCTTCCCAAAATTTGCCATAACGAACCAACTAAATTTCCAGGGTGTTTTATCCATCTGTGTGTCCCCTCACTTCGAGAGATGTGAGAGAAGTTAGCAATAAGTATGTAGCTCCACGGATGCCCAGAACTCAAAACCATCCCTCCTGAGGCTCTCTTGCTGAATAACCTCTCTTCAGAAATGTTTGATATGGTTCCCTTTCAGGAAAGCAGGTAGCCTGGCATCGCCGAACACACAGAGAGAATTCTAGATTAGGTTGCGCTCAGTCTCCCCGCTCTAGGAGTCCCTAGTGTTGAGCCCGGAAGGTCGTGTGCGTCTTCAATACCCCACCGACCAAGGGCCGTCGCAATCCGTGTGCTCCGTGATGATCCATGGCGGCTGAATATCTTCCCTGCAACATTCTCTGTTTACCCTTCCAGACTTGGCTTGGTGATACGGCGAATCTTGGCATTGGTGGGTTTCTGTTCAGCACTCGGACCATCCCATTAGCACCACTGTTCAAGCTTGATTGTGGCTTTTTGGAAAATTCCCCACAGTGCTCCCAACCGTTCTGGGAGACTGCCAGGCGCCCTAGACTGGCCCGGACGGCTGTCCTTGAGCGGGACGGCGGGCCCTACAGGGTAAGGCATATGTGTTCAGGTGGGGGGATGGCAGGGGACGGCAGGGGACTTGTTGGAAATAGCAGTTGATGGCCGCACTTGGTGCGGGATGTGCCCGCTCTCTGTGGCCGCAGGGGCATACATACGCACCAGCCAAAGGATGCGCAAGCTCTGAAAATGTTCTCACCCCACTTGTTTTTCTTTCCTTCTCACCTTTCCTCGCAACACACATTCCTTCCTGTACACAACCTTCCTCAAGTCTTTCCTTCCACCAAGTTGTCATCAGTCAATCATAATTCTCATCTTCACCTAAGCGGTTTTAGTCCACTGCGTAAAATCCTCACAGTAAATCATTACCTCTGCAACCAAGATTTTCAACGGGACTCATGGGACGGAACGAGTGATGTCTCATGATTCAATAATGCTTCGTTCGGAGGTGCACGATTTCAATTAGGGCCAGTACCCGAGGTCCAATTTCTGGGACTATAGTCCCTACAGTCTGTCCAGTCCTCACTTTACCGGGCGTAGTCCGTCCTAGAACCCCCAAAAAGACGGACTATGAGCTGTAAGTTAGTCCGTCCCGTCCTATCCCAAAGACAGACAGAACCCAGAAAAAAAAAGTCCGGATCCGCGCCTGATCACAACGCTCCCAACCCCATCATGCAAGCCAGCCCGCACTGTCAATAAGAAATTATTAATTGTATTCTCGCCAGCTAAGATTTCCACCACCACCACTTTTGAAAAATAATCTTAATGCTAACCTTTTAGGCCCTGTTTGGCACAAGAAAAATGTCATTTTTCTGGCTTTTATGGTGTGACGCTCTCCGGAGAGAGCCTTCGTAGTAGCGTAGGCGCTGCCGGGGGCAATTGATTGTGTATGTTGAGATTGAGTAATGAGCTCGGCCTTGATTGCGTCAATCCTCCCCCCAAATCATTTTTTATCTGTGTTGATCTTCTGCCCCCCAAATCTATTTTGGCTGCGTCGATCCTTATCCTGAAATCATCTTTGGTGCTTTGACACCCGCTCGTTCCATAGGAGGCCCAGGCCAACGATGGCAGTTGCCAAGACTTCTGGATGTTTGCTGATGTACCGTACTCTAAAAAGAAGATATTTAGTTGATGTTCTCATAGCTTCCTAATTTCCAGGGCGCCTGGAGGAAGGCCTACCGCTAATGTGAGACGAAGACACTTTTGAACTTTTCTTATGCTAGTCTACGAGTAAAGTTAGTACTTTACTTGAGCTTTGTGCAAACACCAAGGCAATAAGACCTGCCTTTAGAATGGTTTTACTTTGCAGGTGGATGCTTGCGGCTGGTGTTGGCATGTCTGGATAGAGCTTGCGTGGCTAAACCGAATGGTGTTGTAGCAGAGATGGGTCGAAAACCAACAGGCATTCCGGTTGGGGTGCATTTGTATGATACGACACGACATGGAGCGCCAAGCCTTTTTACCCCACAGGTACGGTACAATCTAGCATAGGTTTCGAAGCTGGAATACTTGAAAAGCTGACAAGTAGCGTCTTGATTCACTCCCCTTTCTCCCGCTGTAAAAACCTTCCATCCACTGTCTTTGATACTGATACCGCATAATCTGGTAAGAGTCGTTTGCGTGCTAGGATGTTAGAATAAGGCAGGAGTCAGCTTTGCTCACAAAGTAACCAACCCTTCTCGATTAGTTGTTTCCTTTCAGTACAGGGCTAATGGCTCGGAAACCATGGCCACAGCAAAAACCCTACCTCTAAAGGCTTGGTCACAAGGCAAGGGGTATAGGAAGTAGGGTTTAGTTGGCCAAGGTGATGCGGAGCGAAGGCCATTACAAGTATCTCACTCTGGGACCAATATGGTAATGCATTTTCCTGGTCTAGTTGGCATCACACCCAGCTGTAATATTCAGTTTACCGGTTGGTCCCCAGTCTGACTTTGGGCGAAGGGACTTCTCTTTTGGTATTTTTTCTCCCCCCTCCTAATACCCTACCAAATCCGGCGTTAGTAGATCTTCGGTCGGGCTTTCTACTGGAGTTCATCGAGCACCTCTCCAATCCTATTGTCATGGCTTGTGTGCGATGGTGGGCTGCAAAGTCAAAGTGAAAGCATGCAACGACGACATTTTATCGGCGCCCTCGAATATCCTAATGCTGTAACTTGGGATGAAGTGGGATAGCTGGGCTAGGATATCAGATCAGTTGTAGCCCGCTGTAAGGTCATTCTACACGTTAATATTTTTCAAGGTTTTGGTGTTGTTGGTAAAATACTGTGATATTGTCCGCTTTTATTGGGTAACTTTAGGATATCAGTAATATCAATATTATTTATCCTGATTATACTTAATTCGTGCTTCAACAAGCCAAATCACTCCCGTGGATGGGCCCACCTGGCATACCCTACTACCCCAACATACCAAACAAAGACAAAACAAAGCTATAAAACAAAACTAGAGTCAAATCAAATACAAAATCGTTACTTGTTTGGGTTGAGGTAAGTTTGAACAAATTATCCACTTATGTACGAGTACTGTACTGTGCAACTAGATCTGGTGGTGGTGGCGGAAGATGTTGCGGTAGGCTACGGGTACATGCTGGTATTGTGGTACAGCACTCTGGTGCCGTGGGGCATGGATGAACGCATCCTCATTGATTCCTCAACAAGGCCTGTGTCCGTTGGCCAATCATCCACAATCACTGTAACGTGGTACAAACCTGAGCTGAGAATATTTTCCGAGTCCAGTTAAGAGCAATGTTGCAATGAAGGGGGGGTTCGATCAAAAAATGATCGAAGGCTAGCAACGAGCTTTTTCGAACCGGGGGGTTATAAGATAGAACCCCTTCTAACAAATCGGCAAACCATGATATTGAAGGCAGCTGGAAGCAAAGAAATAAATGAAATGATAGGAAAAGAGGGCAAAATGTAGCAGAAAAAGCAAATGAACTGGCACTGGCACTCTACTTTCCTGGCTTCTGAGCAATAAACACTCGCACACCTGGGTTTAAGGTAGAAATTCGCATCAGAGTTCCCGCTATTTTTGCTTACTAAGACATTAAAGAACCCCCCCTTCAATCCCTATTTTCAGAAGCCCGATTCAACCCCCCCCCTTCTAACCCCCCGGGTTCGATCATCAAAGGCCTTCTTTGCAACACTGGTTAAGAGTACTCGAGTATGTCGCGGTAAAATAGCGGTGGCCGTGTCCTAAGATGGGCTGAGTTACCCTACAGCCGGCACAGGATACTATTCTACAGGCTGCAGTGAGAATGTGTGAAAAGTGGAACGGTTGAGCCGTGGTGCGACAAAATACAAGCGCAGAGGGAGTCTATAGTGTGCGGATCCAGGCCTGGCAGCCAATTGGGTATATTAATTGTGGAAGAAATATTTTGCGGGATCCAGTCGTGGGAGTTGTTGTGGAGTCATAAACTGTCACTCTGTTTGGGTTGTGACCATACTCTGTGGGGTGGACCTTGGTGGATTGGGCTCTTGTCTCTTCATCAAATGAAAGAAGGTAAGAGGTAGTACGGTACTTTCTTCCTAACCGCTTATTCGTGGGAAAGGTGTGACTCGTGTGCGTGGGTACAGCTCGTGCAGATGAAATGACATGCTATAGAAAGAGACTGGCTCAATCCCCCTATCCCTTCTCCTTCACTCCTTTTACCATCGGTCATGATGAGTGAGGGTACTGAACAGGCTCCTTTTATACCCTCCCTTGGCGCCCCATACTAATCACCCGTGGGCCCTCTCATCCAATCGAAGAGCTCCTAACGTTAGATTTAAGTAAGCTCTGTTCCCTGAGACAAGTAGAGGGCATGTGTGGAACTGTCATGTATTGAGATGGTTTTGGTGGTTCTAAAAGCTTTTCATGACATCATGCCAGGTTCGTAAGAGCGGAGTGAAATTGCTTTTGACACGAACGTGGGAGAACAAAATACCCTTCTCCCCGCCCGGCTCTACAGCCCTTCCTTCCATGAAAAGGTGGATAGCTGAGGGTAGGAGGTTTGTGCAGCCCGAATTAGCCACGTGAGCAGAGACGCAATGGGACTGATGGGGGAAATATTTACATCCAAGGGGAGTTCGCTTGAGCAACCATTAGCAAAATTGATTTAAAGGTTGATATTGAACTCAAAATTCGAAGGGGAGAGGTTATTATCGACCAGTTCCGAAGGTCTAATGGCTAAGGAACTAGTCAGTACTAATCCGAAACAGGGACCATCGAATCCCCGCCAAGTGGATATAGCCGGGCATTTAAAAAAAAGCCCGGTGAACCACTTTTGTTTTGTTGGTGAGAGTCGATGGTGGCTAACTTAATGTTTATTATCTCAAAATACGATCTATTCTGATCTGTTCAAAAAAAATACCACAATGCCTACCGGCTTAGTGGGAGCGAACCCCCCCGCCCGGCAGAAATGAGGCATCCCTAGAAAGCCGGGCGGAATGCAAGAAAGAAAGAAAGAAACAAAAGAAAAGGAAAAGGAAAAGAACAGAAAAGAAAAAAGCCTTCACAAAACACGAGAACGAGCAGAAGACTATCTCCTGGACCGGCAAGACATGAAAATTTCGTGCCACCCCTGTCGACAAATGAAACATGCTGAGTAATAGGAAAAACAGAATCGAGTGATATCAAAAGCAACACTGCGAGTATGAGCATAATATCATGTAAATAGAAAGCACAAAACAAGATAGAGACAGGTACAAATAGAATAAAGGTAGAAAACAGTCAAAGAAGTATGAGTACGGCGGACTATAGCGACCACAACCGCCACAACACCTAAATCTTAAACTTAAAAATCAAAAAATGTAAAAGTCGCTTAGCACCCAGAATTGTGCAAGAAATAAGCTTAATTATCATCACAGGTATTGCTCGATACAAACAAATAGTGTGCTATGATAGAAAAGGCACCATAAAATCAAGTTGAACAAAAGAGAGAAAAAAAATGACGAAGAAAAAAAAAATCCTTCCTCCGTGAGCACTCTTGGCACAGGAAAGGAAAACAAACACCCGACTTACAGGATCCGCATATGTTTCCTTCAGGTGTGAAACTATTTTACAACCTTTCCACCTTACTTTACAGTCTTTCCGCTTCCTTCTGAAGACTGCATTCCTACATAGGAAATGCTTTCCTCAACGTCTAAACAAAATGTCCAAAGCCGAAGCTATATACCCTAATCCTCCGCTCATATCTGAAACCAGACAAACAAGGACTCTCCCGGAAGCTATCTGAACAAAGAAGTATCATGAGTGTATGGCGAGCAGCACCATTTTCAACACTGTATGCCAAGTAACATAGAGTATGAAAGAAACAATGAAATCAAATACCAAATAACTCATACTCTAAGACAAGGAATATGAACAAAACCATGAAGGCAATATGCTATGCCGCTAGGTATAGGATGTGAAAACAACAACGCAGGGCAAAGTGCCTAACAACTGGAAACCACAATGCCAAATGCCCTATACCCGTCGCTCTCGTGGCCGCACATCTGCCAACATGCCTATCCGCCTAATCGCCTAACGGCATGCCATAGGAAATCAGTGTTCGCAACATGGCAGTCCGTCCGCGCTGGGTCAGGACCGGGGCCGACGAGACTGTGTCCTCCCGTCCAGTCTTTTCCTGAACTTGCCTGACAAGTATGAGCAAAGAACCACGGCAGACGACATTGTATCGTCCCCTGCCATCCCAGCCGTTCTGCGAAGACACCTACTGTTCTCTACCCAAAATTGTCTCACATCATGGGGATCATCGTCCTTCATAATAACCGCTGTGCTGCAAGTTCACGGACGAGGACGGACTGCATTGTGCACTCCTATCTCATCCGGGACTCTTGGCAGTCCCGCTGCTAGGCCCTACAGGGGCCCTGGACGGTTGCGAACACTGTAGACAATCCAATCTATCTGCCGTGGTATCATATCATATAATACTTTCTTGCTATTTTGCAGATCTTGTATGGGTTGCAAGAACCTGTTTTCTTGACTCTTGCTTCATTGGGGGAAGGAGTTTTTTTTTTCTTTGCCTTTTTTTTTTTCTTTCTTTTTTCAACTTGATTCATGGTGCCTTTTCTATCATAGCACACTATTTGTTTGTACCGAGTGATACCTGTGATGATAATTAAGCTTATTTCTTGCACAATTCTGGGTGCTAAGCGACTTTTTACATTTTTTGATTTTTAAGTTTTAAGATTTGGGTGTGGTGGCGGTTGTGGTCGCTATAGTCCGCCGTAGTCAAAGAAGTATGAGCTATACTATTGTGCATGATAACTTTCAAAACAGTCAAATTGACAAAGTGCCACATCACAAGCAAAGCAGGAATATCTTATCTGACCAGATTTTTCTTCTTTGAACAGACAAAAAATACATGGCAGTCGCTTACCGGGTGGAAGGTGCTTTAGTCGATGATCTCCTTCTTGGGCAGGTGGAGGCAAGCCTTTATAGTGTTTAGTTGCATAAACTGTAGTTGTCTTTTTTGCATAATGTGTAGGCATCTTCAAGTTAGTAGGGTCAGAGGCACGAGTGTATAGGCTTTGTACAAGCTCAGTTCTAAATGCCCGGTGCCAGGCCTGAGGATGGAGAAGCCGAAATAGAATGAACGAATTCACAATTGAAGTGTCTAAAGGCCAATAAAAGAGGGGCCCAGGGAGCCAATTGTGTTGGGCATTGAGTTGAGTTGGATAGGAGGCACAGAGTTGATCTGCCTGGTCAACTCCATTCATATAGTGATTATAATCGTCAATTACTTGTGGGATAGCAAAAACTTGATGCTTGCAGTGGGGTCCAAATGCTCGGCGTGTGGTAGTTGCTATACTCTCATGATACTTCCTTTGTCGTTCGGATAGCCTCCAGGAGCGCGCTTGTTTGTGGCTTCGGATATGCGCTGAAAATTCGGGCATATGGCTCCGGCTTCGGGCATGGGTTTGTCCTCAGGGACTCGCTTCGGCTTCGGGCGTTTTATTTGGACGTTCGGGAAAGCATTTCCTATGCAGGAATGCAGCGAGCGGAACAGAAGCGGAGAGGCTGTAGGAACAACCAGAAGGGAAGCGAAAGGGTTGTAAAAGGGTTTTACACCCGGACGCAAAGGATGCGAAGGTTGTGAGCAGTGGTGTTTGTTTTCCTTTAATTAGCCCGGAAGTGCTCATGAAGAAAGGGAGACTCACCTGGAGTAGTCGGATGGCTCATGGGGGATAGGTTGCTATTGTTGATATATACTCCTGTCTTCGCCACTTAGTTAGTTAGAGTTGAGAGAGAGCATTGAGCATCGTGGAGCGTGAGCCTGTGGTTGTTAGTGAAAAGATTTTCCCCGCGTCTGAGTGTGCGATCGTTTTCGTTGTGAGTTTGCTTGGCGTTTCGTTTCATCGTTCGTCACTCGCCGTGTTTGGTGGTATATCGCGTCGCAGTCCCCGTTGAAGTTTAACAGACAGCAATAAGTTGATTGTTTGAGGAATTTCGGGGTGGATATCTGGCTCCTGGCATCGGCAACGGGTGAAAGGTTGGGATTCACACAAGAGGCACAGTAGCTTGAGTTACTGGTGCTCTTAAACTTAGGTAAGTGGGGGCAGTGTTGCAAAGAAGGCCTTTGATGATCGAACCCGGGGGGTTAGAATGGGGGGGGATTGAATCGGGGCTTCTGAAAATGGGGATTGAAGGGGGGGGGTTCTTTAATGTCTTGGTGAGCAAAAATAGCAGGGACTCTGATGGGAATTTCTACCTTTAACCTAGATATGCGAGTGTTTATTGCTCAGAAGCCGGGGAAGTGGAGCGCCAGTTCTAGTTTATTTGCTTTTTTTGCTACATTCTGCCCTCTTTTCCTATCATTTCATTTATTTCTTTGCTTCCAACTGCCTTCAGATATCATGGTTTGCCGATTTGTTAGAAGGGGTTCTATCTTATAACCCCCCGGTTCGAAAAAGCGCGTTCCTAGCCTTCGATCATTTTTTGATCGAACCCCCCCCTTCATTGCAACATTGAGTGGGGGAACAACAGAAATCTGGGAAATCCCTGGTTTTCAAGCTTGCATGTTGCAATGGTAAGTATGCCGGTACCAGTATTCGAGTACCGGTACCGTAAAATCTCAGGAATAACGGACCCGCCTGGGCTGGTCGTGCAGCAGTTTTCAGTGCGTTGAATGTCCCAAGAGGCCATCTAACGATGCTTGCTTAAGTTATCCGGCCTCGTTCGCAAGCTCTCTGTCGGAGGGTCTGGTTTCGCTGCACGACCAGCCTGGGCGAGTTCGTTATTCTTGAAATTTTACGGTAGTTGTCATAGATAGCTGATGGTGGTCCCTCACTGCTTCGATAGAATTAGCTAGCGCCGGGGTTTTTGGTTTCACGAGCACTTGTTTAGCTAGGCTGCGATTGGGTAGTCGTAGGGTGAGTAATACACTGCTGGACAAAAGTGCATGAGTTTTTCCGCATTGCAACTAGCGAAAAAAAAAGATCTTCACATCCGGAATAGAGTACCGTAAATTCTGGCCAAACTCGACCCGCCACTATTACCTGTCTGGCAGCTACTATCCCTAGAAGGGTGAATTCGCCACGAGGTTAGTCCTTAAGAGGAATAGTGGCTACCTTAAGAAGTATGGCGGCGGGTCGAGTTTACCCAAAATCTACGGTACACAGGGCACCGATCACCGCCACCATGCCTCCATGAGCCCCTTACATAGTGTCCCTGCATGTTCAAGTCAAGTCCCTCTTAGAACTAGCAATTTTTTCAGGCAAAAATGGGAGTCGGCCTAGGATTGTGGAGCCCAAGGTCCAGCACTTCCATATGTTGATGGTATTTGCCGGGTAACTTAACTTGCTCTCAGGAGAAGACTCACTTTGAGGTGATTGACTTGCACCTATTTCCACCATTTTTTTGGCCTAGAAGACTAAGTTTTACAAGGTAATGCAAGGCCTCTGCAGCCTTATCAGTATTCTTTCTTTGGCGTGTGTCGGTAGGTTGTGTTTCTGGCATTATGTTGGATTTTGACCTTGCGGGTGTTGGGAAGATTATTATTTTTTAGCGATGGTTGCGTTGTACGAAAACTCATGCACTTTTGTCCTCCGGTGTAAGCCCCGCTTTTCCAAGAACTCTATCAAGCGATCAAAAGCTCCTCAACAACATATTCTCCACAGCATTCCCGGCTGCGAAAAAGCCAAGGATGTCTCGCACTTCTACAGGCAACACCGGTTCTTTCAATGTGTCGCATAGTTATAACAATAGTTACAACAACAGTTTTAACACTATCACTACAGTAGCTGCTCCCGATGATGAGTCCCAAATCAGAGCCTGGCTGTCTCTCCTGGAGCCCCAGGTGCGACATCACGACATTTGCAATCTTCGAGTAGATAGTATAGGCGACTGGCTACTGGAAACCAAAGAGTTTATAAGCTGGTATGAGGGATCTAGTCATGCGGTCTTGTTCTGCTATGGCAATCCGGGGGTCGGCAAGAGCTACATCTGGTACCAGCCACCATCAATGAGGAACAAGAAAAGGGCGTTATTGCTGACAGGTGGCGATGGTAGTTCTGTTGTGGTAGACTATTTTTGCAACCAGGCCATCGACCAAGATATGGCTGTTGCCTGCTTTTACTATGATTTTGCTTCCCGGGAGGCCCAGTCACCGACAAATATGCTCGGCTCTCTCCTCAGTCAGCTTCTAAACGGGATGGAGGTGATTCCGGGGGAAATCTGGAAGGAGTTTAAGAGGCAGAAGAGGTTACTTGGTGGTCGGAGAGTGCAGCTTCAGGATATTGTGAAAATGTTCCCGACTGTCTCATCTTTGTGGCGGCGAACATTCATCTGTGTTGACGCGCTTGACGAATGTATTCCGGAACATCAGGTTGAGGTTCTTGGAGCATTGGGGCAAATTCTCCGGAGATCGCAAAACACTCGAATTTTCATGACCGGGAGGTCACATATCCGGGGAGCGGTCGAGAGGGAGCTGGGTGGAGGAGCGATAAGTGTATCCATAAAGCCAAAGGATGATGATATCGTCACATATCTGCGGGCAAGACTGAGGAAGGACACAACTCCTGAGGTGATGGATAGTGGGCTGGAGAAGGATATAATGAAGAGCATTCCCGAGGAGGGCTCGGAAACGTACGTAGCAGTGAGGGGTCTAGGAAACCTTTGTAGGCCATGTACTGACAGGCGAAAATGTAGATTCTTACTGGTTTCACTCAAGGTTGATGCAATCCTGAGAGGAACAACAATCCACCGGAGGCGAGAGAGGCTCAAAGCGATGGGGGATGGGTTAGGGTTGGGAGGTGCATACGAGGCAACACTTGAACGGATAAGAACCCAAGAAGGGGAGAAAGAAACACTTGCCATGACTGCGCTGATGTGGATATGTTATTCCGAAAGGCCATTACTGGTAGATGAACTGTGTCATGCACTTGCTATGGAAATTGGATCCACGAATTTCAGCAGCGACAATGTCCCGGCGGCAGAGACATTGCTCGCCTGCTGTCAAGGGCTAGTGACAGTCGATAAAGAAGCCTCGACCTTCCGGTTGATCCACCACACACTCCGCGAGTACCTCTGCACTCATCGGAACCTTTTCCCTCGAGCTGACTTGCTGATGGCGGAAACTTGCCTGACTTATCTAAACTCGGACAAGGCTGAGGCCCTTTCAGCTAAGCCGCAGCCGGACCTCTCAAGTATGCCCTTCCTCAAATATTGTTCGAGATATTGGGGAACCTATGCAAAGAGACAACTTTCAGATCGCACAATATTGCTTGCGACCGAGCTCTTGGAAAATTACGAAAGCCACGTAGCCGCTAGCACACTCTTTGAGCAAGTGTTTGATTGGGGGGATTCCCCGGAAGTCAATGTCCCTTCACTATTCAGTGGGCTGCATTGTGCATCGTTCTTCGGGATTGTTGAACTTATGACTGGCTTGTTAGAAATGCCTAACTGTGATACCGGCCAAGGGGATTTTGCGGGAATGACACCGCTCTTGTGGGCAGCGATGGGCGGGAATGACGGGGCGGTGGAGCTATTACTAGGGCGCGGGGCCGTCGACCCCAACCAGCAAAACAACGAGGGCGATACAGCACTTACTTTGGCTGCGGTTGAAGGGCATAGGGTGGTGGTTGAGCAACTTTTGGACCGGGAAGATGTTGACCCCAACAAGCCAAACAAGGAGGGTACGACACCACTTTCCTGGGCTGCGTTTTCCGGGCACGAATCGGTGGTAAAGCAACTGTTGGGCCGGGAAGACGTCAGCCCTGACAAGCCAGACAATGAGGGTATGACACCACTTTCCTGGGCTGCGCTGCTCGGGCACGAATCAGTGGTAAAGCGACTGTTGGGCCGGGAAGACGTCAGCCCTGACAAGCCAGACAATGGGGGTGTAACACCGCTCTGGTGGGCTGCAGTTGGTGGGCGCGAGTCGGTGGTGAAGCAACTTTTAGATCGGGGAGACGTCAACCCCGACAGGCCAGATAACGAGGGCAGTACACCACTTACATGGGCTGCAGGTAATGGGCACGAGTCAGTGGTGAGGCAACTTTTGGACCGGGGGGACGTCAACCTCGACAAGCCAGATAACGAGGGCAGGACACCACTTTTATGCGCAGCGTGTAATGGGCACGAGTCAGTGGTGAAGCAACTTTTGGACCGGGGAGACGTCAACCTTGACAAGCCAGATAACGAGGGTAGGACACCACTTTTATGTGCAGCATGTAATGGGCACGAGTCAGTGGTGAAGCAACTTTTGGATCGGGGAGACGTCAACCTCGACAAGCCAGATAACGAGGGTAGGACACCACTTTCATGTGCAGCAGGTAATGGGCACGAGTCAGTGGTGAAGCAACTTTTAGATCGAGGAGACATCAACCCCAACAAGCCAGATAACGAGGGCAGGACACCACTTTTATGTGCAGCAGGTAATGGGCACGAGTCAGTGGTGAAGCAACTTTTGGACCGGGGAGACGTCAACCCCGACAAGGCAGGCAACGATGGTATGACACCACTTTTATGTGCAGCAGGTAATGGGCACGAGCCAGTGGTGAAGCAACTTTTAGATCGGAGAGACGTCAACCCCGACAAACCAGATAACGGGGGTAAGACACCACTTTTATATTCAGCAGGTAATGGGCACGAGTCAGTGGTGAAGCAACTTTTGGACCGGGGAGACGTCAACCCCGACAAGCCAGATAACGAGGGCGGTACTCCACTTATATGCGCAGCATGTAATGGGCACGAGTCAGTGGTGAGGCAACTTTTGGATCGGGGGGACGTCAACCTCGACAAGCCAGATAACGAGGGCAAGACACCACTTTTATGGGCTGCAAGTAAGGGGCACGAGTCAGTGGTGAAGCAACTTTTAGATCGAGGAGACGTCAACCCCGACAAGCCAGATAACGAGGGCAGGACACCACTTTTATGGGCTGCAAGTAATGGGCACGAGTCAGTGGTGAAGCAACTTTTGGACCGGGGAGACGTCAACCCCGACCAGCAAGATAACGAAGGAAGGACACCACTTTCATGTGCTGCAAATTTTGGGCACGAGCCAGTGGTGAAGCAACTTTTGGACCGGGGAGACGTCAACCCCGACAAGGCAGGCAACGATGGTATGACACCACTTTTATGTGCAGCAGGTAATGGGCACGAGTCAGTGGTGAAGCAACTTTTAGATCGGGGAGACGTCAACCCCGACAAGCCAGATAACGAGGGCGGTACTCCACTTTTATGGGCTGCAAATAGTGGGCACGAGTTAGTGGTGAAGCAAATTTTGGACCGGGGAGACGTCAACCCCGACAAGGCAGGCGACGATGGTATGACACCACTTTTATGTGCAGCAGGTAATGGGCACGAGTCAGTGGTCAAGCAACTTTTAGATCGAGGAGACGTCAACCCCAACAAGCCAGATAACGAGGGCGGTACTCCACTTTTATGGGCTGCAAATAGTGGGCACGAGTCAGTAGTGAAGCAACTTTTGGATCGGGAAGACGTCAACCCTGACCAGCAAGATAACGAGGGTAGGACACCACTTTCATGTGCAGCATGTAATGGGCACGGTTCAGTGGTGAAGCAACTCTTAGACCGGGGAGACGTCAACCCCAACAAGCCAGATAACGAGGGCGGTACACCACTTTCATGGAAAGACATCAATCCCGGCAAGCTAGACAATCATGGTATCACACCCCTCACACAGGCTGGAGCCGGTGGCCATGAGCGCATGGTGAGGCAACTTTTGGACCGGCAAGGCTCCAGCTCCCGCAGGCCAGGCAACGAGCTCACGGTACCACCCTCTTCAACTCCAGTTTCAGGATACGAGCCCATGACCAAGCAACTTTCAGACTTGGAAGGCGTCAACTCTAATAGCCAAGGCTGTGAGGGAAATACACCCCTCTCAGGGCCTGTAATTAGTGGGCATAAGCCAGTGCTGAACCCTTCCGCCAGGGAGACGCCCCCCCCATCTCAGACAATCAGGACTAGGACCCACTTTCGTTGCTTACGATTTGAGGGCACCAGGCAGTGGTTGAGAAAAGCTCGGACCGGAAAGACGCCAAACCTGACGGACAATGCTCCAAGGGAAGGACTCCTCTCTTGCGGACTATGTAGGAGGGGCGCAGAGGAATAGCTATCCCCCTGCTGGGCTGTCGGGCATCAACTCCTGCGGGTTCGACAGAAATGGCCACGTATTGGCAATGACACCTCTCTCCTCTGCGCCTGCTATGGGACATAAAGCACTTGTCAATTTACCGCAATCTTGAAACCTGCAACCCTAGTCTTGTTTGAGGTCAGTGAAGTGCAGGCTTCCTAATCTACTTGGAGTTTCCAACCGCGGCTATGTACTATACTACCCCAGCATTGTGCCTACCGCCGTACTCCATTCTGTGGTTTTCACCCCTCCTCTACCTCCTGTCCTGACCTCTCGATCCCACGGTACAGCCTCGCCCTCTCTCTCTTTCCTTTATTCTTTCTTTCACCTTTGGATTAGTCCACATTCATGGCTTCGAAATTTGTAAGGTATGCGATTTGCGTTTCCGTAGAGTGTACCGTGCACCATAATATGTGCACTTAGCTCAAGCCTTCCAGATATTTAATAATGTGATTGCGCGAAGACTTGTTAGTTTCTTTTCTGGACGTTTGGCAATAGAAGTTGGGGGTGTTGTCCTATTTTGTTTCTGAGCTTATACATTTTATTCTGGTTATTTTTTCAGTTCACTACTTTCCGTTCAGACACCTTTTTTCCTGTCTGACACTTTTTCTCATTTCATATTGTTTGAACTATCTCCTTGACCTTGTTTTCCTCATGCAAATGATACGGTAGATGTCGCGATCCCAGCTGTATAGTAGGCCAATCTCGTGCTCGAATCACCACCCACCTCCGGCCCTGATATTTCTGGACACTTGCCAACCACACTTTCAATCTCCTTTTCTATGCTGTGCCGTCCTTGTCTCTTCGGTATGTTTCGGCATGTCTGCTCTAACCCACTAGTATTAATGGCAGGCTACCGTACGGATCCACCCCAGGCACGTAGCTCCTTGACTGAACCAAGTCGCAAATTATGGAATGATAGGTACAAAGCTTTAGTCGTATCCGGATATCCCTAGCCTCATTCGACAACTAACTAGGGAGAATTAAAATCCCCTGTCATCCCTCATACTCGCATTTCAATTACCAGCGTTCGTTTCGTTCGGAGCCTTTGAGTGCTTTCCCTTCTATTTACCCTTGAAGTTCGTACAATAGAGCAGGGTAAATCTATTCCTAGCTTTCGCCGGCGGACGTTGTGGTGGCTTCCACTAGCATGATATCAATATGCCTCTGGGAGTCGTGAGTCCATCAACTGGATTTGAAGCCGATGTTTGCGGTTCGGTGGAGAGGGGCGGAAGGTGGGTGTCATGACAGTATATGCTTTTGTAATCTGTGCAGCATGGTGGTGTGGTAACATATTGGGGGATGGTTATGCTGACTGGTTATCGTAATCACTCGCATGCCTCTAAGTTCGAAGAAAACCAACGAAACAAGACCTAACCCTACTCACATCACGCTAGATGGGAAGTATTGGGTATGGTGGTTCGATCTCGCGGTTCTTAGGGGGTTTCAGTGTGCTAACAGGTAAACCATTTCACCCAGCCAAGTGTATTGGTGAAGTTCTCTCGCTTGTTATGGTTCCGGCAATCTAATCGTGCCAAGGTTGCGGCGTGCGGCCGCAACCCAGGATATTCGCGGGCTCACAACCTGGGCACTCCTCCAGAGTGCCCGACAGCTCAACGTGAGATTGTGGTTCAACATGCATGCCAGACGGCCTTTAGTCGTAGATCTGTAACTCGCAGCCCTCTCAATACCCTGTCCTTCCTTGTTGCTTTGCACACCGGGGGACATGCCGTGGGCTACCAATGATTAATACGTTTGATTTCGTTTCGTTTAAGGATGTGTCTACTCTTGTGGTGCTTAAATAGCGATATTTACCTAATAGAGATCAAAACATCCTTGTCATTAACCTCAGACGATTTTTTTCCCCCTTTCAAAGATAGCAGGATGGGATCTGCTACCGTCGGGGTAGTAGAACAAAAATCAAACAAGTATTTTTTGTTTATTTAATTCTTTAAAAAAAGTTGGTTTGCCTCCCTTGATCAGGGGAGCTGATTAAGAGCGCCCCTGAATCATCATTTTGCCCAAACAACTCAAGGAGTTTTCTGTATGTTTTAAGCTCGAGATTGGCTTAGGTAGTTAGGATACTCTGGGGACACCTGGGAGTCGTGAGCAGTGGTGATTCAAGCATGTTACTTTTCACACCCTGTAAATATCGAACTTGAGTCGGATCTGCTTCTCCGGGGTTGGGTCTTGAGAGCGCAAATTCAGGTTTCACAAGCTAGCTAGCAGTCCCCACCCGGGGGGGGGGGGTAGAGGGAAGCGATTTATGAACTTTTTAATCCCGAGTGATCCTTAGTGATTACCCACCCTCCTGAAGGCGAAATTCCCAACATTGTTAACTGACTCTGTGTTTAACTTAGGTTCCCCATGTGCTGCCAGAATAGCCCTTCAGAAGCATTCTCTCAATATATTTGACATTTTTGCTCGCTCTTTACTTGCCTCCAAGTGTGCTCCACTTCTTACATTCCTTCGCTCCATGCACACTCTCTCGCCGACCGTTTTCTTACTTCTACCATGATCGGTTTTCATGTAGCTATGACGGGGGAGAAGGGACCTAGCGATATCTAGGCTCGAGCAAAGAAAGTAAGCAAACGACCTAGAAGCTAGACTATGTCCGGGGCAGCCGGTCTGCGTGGGGTGCGGAGGAGACCTCTTCACGATCGGCCGAGTTGTTAATAAGGACTACCTGTTTTCTGTTTATTTCCCAGCATTCGGGAATTCACCTGAAAGCGGCCCCTACTTGAAACAAGTCTAAGGAGGGCCCCCATAGTGTCACAATTTCTCCTCAACATGTGCAAAAACATTCAGTAGGCTTGAAATACTTTTCGTTTCAAAAGACGTGTTGGTCGGACATTGTTGATACTATTTCATTGTAGCAACGGGATGAAGGCAGGTATCTGGAAGAATTCTAGATATATAAGGGCTCTCGTTCCTCCCTGGAAACCCATGTTGCCATCCACCCCCAAGGTTCTTGTTACTTTTCCACTATCTCATAAATTGCTTGGAAAAGGTGAGCAGCTAACTAACTCCCCGAGATACTTTATTTTTCCCACCTCATTTCTTTCTCAATTCACTTTCCCCAAACTTGAACGAAACCACGCCGACATTAACTCCAGCAGATAACACTCACTACCGCGCCGGGCACATACCATACAAGCCAACCCCAACCACAACACCAGTGCTGGTCTGCCCCAGAGCCAAAGCTAAACATCCAATCCAGCCCGCCTTACTTTACCTCCCACTATCAAAACACCCCCACATCTCCAATGATACAGACCCACCATTGTCGAATGTGCTGCAAGGTGCCCACCTCCCGGTGCTTCAAAAAGTGTGGCCTCCAAATCTGCCATCTTCACCCCAACCATGCTTTCAGCGCGAATTCTTCTTGCCGGGCATGTCCAGATCCAAGATCTTTGGTTAAAGAGCCAGAACCTGAGAACACAGAAGAGAGCAAAGAGATAGATGTGCTCACTGAGGAGTGGATTGGTCCCGAGGAGCAGGCGCGAGTGTGGAGGCTCATCGAGCAGGAAAAGGCACAGAGGGGAAGGAGCGAGCAATCGAGGCAGGTTTCTCCTAAAAAACTGATCGAGAATAACCGTGCCGGATACGCTGTTAAGGGAAAGCGTCGGGGAGGAAGCGGGATATAAGCTGGCTTTATTATTATTATTATTATTTGGTACGGTGTTTGGTATGATACTTGGTCTATCTCTGATATTTTACCCTTCTATTTAACTATTAGCTCTCCTCTCTATCTAACTTTGGATGTCTCTTTTTGGTTTCTTATACTTTCTGGATATTTTTACTATTTTTGTCTCTTCAACTTTTTCTTTCCTTATACCTTAGTTTAATTGCAACTTACACGTGGTTCTGAGGTTTCCCACGAAGAGCGGTTCGATTCCCTCAAACCCGTCTTGACGAATGCTTCTTCGTATCTTTTTTCTTAATTAAATAGGGTAGTGCTCTAGCCCTATGGAACTCTCGATTCCTCAATCTCCGCCTCACTGGGTGCTATGTAAGGGTAGAAACTCATTAACCGGAACTGACAGGGATATATTTGGCTGGTTAGCCTTAAATAACTGTTCCATAACTTCTTCCTGGACTTTGTACCTCCTGGACATTGTACCAGACCTCCTTCGGTGATCTATTGGTAGTTGCAGGGTGATGCTTAGCTGATCTATTGAGAAGAGCATGGGCAGGTAAAGAAACCCCGAATATTACTTTGGGTTACAGCCAGGGAAGTCTGGGGGCTGGAAGGGGGAAGCCACAATAGTACAAGTCAATAGGGGTTGTTTGGTGAGGAGACAAGTACCAAAACACACCAGAATAAGGTCTCTTGATCAGGAAAAATTCAACGAGTTTTCTTGAAAAGAGTTACCAAAGACAAAGGAAGAAATATATGGCCTGCGCTGGACTTCTACCTGAAACGGGATGTAGGATTAATTGATTCCCGAATACCGGTAATACAATTTCCAGCGGTGTCATGGGGAGAGGCTACATTGGAGATAACAGTATTGTATTATAGCGAAACCGGGGAAATCATTCTCCCCCATCCTTAACATCCTTCTCCCGTTCCCATGCCAGCTAGGGAAGTGCTAGGATAGGGTTTGAATTAGGAGGTATACGGGAGGGCTGGTCGGCGAAAAATGAAATGTACCCCGTGTTGTGGTAGCCCTACTTCCTCATTTTTGTGGGTAGGGTTGGTTGGCCGATTTGTCTATGATATGATACATAAGGAGGCCATCCCTCCGCCTTTTCCCTCCTCTCCTGTTTCCTTCCTTCTCAGCACAGAACATTGAACACAACGACAACCACCCGTCCATAGGACCATAGGACCAAAAGGACGACAATCGAAGCACAAGTCAGCAAAATCCAACACGGCTGGTTGGTGGGGAAGGGCTTGGGGGAACTTAGAGGAATGGTCAAAGAGAAGGAATGGCTAGAGTGGGGAAACCCTAGGCATCTGATATCTATTGCGCTTAATTTACGGTCTTGTATAGACTTTGTAATAATTGTAAATAAAGTATGCGCTATTATTAAGTGAATCGAATTCTAACATTCTACTTAACTTTGATACTATTTTTCCGCAATTAAGTAACTGGAGAAAAGGTACAGTCCCCAGTGCAAATCGGCCCATAAAAAAATTCCTACAATAATACGCTACAAGCTTTATTGCTCCAACAAATCCCGAAAAATCTTCGAAAAGAAACACTAACCTTATTCAAGGACTGGGACTATATCTTGAGCAAGGCAACAGCGCGATTTAAACCCCAGGTGGCTGGAAGCACAACAGCTGCCCACATATATCGGCATCACGCACACCCGATTATAACCGTTTCTCCTTCTAGACTAGCCGGTCAGAGAGATGACTAAATAGTTGTAAGCTGGAAAGACATCTTTCACGAAATATCACTCCCACCACAGCCGGTTCAAACAGTACGTATGATGCAGCGCAGTACAGTGCGGTAACGTACGGTGAACTTACCTGACTCCGTTAGCCAGGGCAAGATATAAAAGCCCCTTGGATCTTAATGCAGATTTCCATATTTCTACTACCCATCCCTCCTCATCACTATTGTACAATAGGTCCTAGGTATTCTGTTACGCTTTATGCTTACGGGAATTATCCCCTGCAGTGATGGGAGCTCCGAACCTTAGGTGGCTCCTCCGGTTTATAATACATAACATCCACAAAAAAAGTAGCACTTGGTTAAAATTACCTCAAAATTGCCATGATCGGGTAATTCAAAATTTTGCTATCTCAACAGATATTGCTCTCATGGGAAATCAAAAACATAGAACTGGGGATGAGTACCCTATAAGAACTTCCATCCGATGGAGTCCTCCTAACGATCTGGCTGTGGCTGGGAATTTTCGAAAATTATCATTATGCTGTTTTTTGACTTACTTCAAGTGCCTGGCACCGTGGCACTATTCCGAGTCGGGCTTTCCTCAAATAGTGTCGCATTAGGCGCGCCCGGGCTCCTAGAAAGTGTGAAGACTACTGGGGCTACCCAATCAACCGTGGATAACCTAATGAACAAGAGGAAGTCCGCGAGTCTCTCGCAACGCATAATGCTTTGAATATCCATGTAAGCAGACAGCACCATTTCGCCACTTCTACATACGTGACATATCACCAATTGCCCTTTTATAGGGTTCAAGCCTTGGTAGTCTCCTAAAGCCTGAGCTACTAGGTGATCAAAAAGGGAGCTCGCGGGCATTTTTTCTAATGCACAGCTACTCCACTAGAGCGAGGAGCTCAATTCACAGCCCTCCCTACTCACATCGGTAGTGACCGGCTGTTCAGCAGTTAAGCCGCCACAATTGGTCAAAAACCACCTCCCTTCTCTAAACCTTGAGGCGATGTTGTCCATGCAAGGAATTTTTAAAGGCAATAATGTATCAAGAACTGTAAACGCTATATCCTCCCCACCATATTCATATCTGGCTCGGTCAGTACCATTTCCCTCAGCTAACGAAAACTACACCCTTTCTTGTGACTTCTTCGCCAGTTCTCCTGCCCGATATATTAGGGTACAGATCTCTCCTCCCCTCCCTGCCCACCTAGCATCTAAACAAGCAAAAAAGCGGTTCATTGGCTATCTTTAATGCCCAGCTGCCTGGACTATGCAGGGAGTTGAACTCCCAATCTCCCCTCTTCATGTTAGTAATGACCAGTTCCTTAGCCGTTAAACCAACAGATCGTGTCAATAATTACTCCTCTCATCTGGCTTTTGAGGTGATATTCTTTACACGGGGTATTTCTCAGATAGTAAAGTATCAAGATCTGCAAATGTTTTATTCTCATCATATGAATAGCGGACCTGGCGAGCGTGCTGTTCCTCGATCAGTGAAGAAACTACTCCCTTTGAGAGGAGCTATGGCTCACCATCCTACCCAGTGTTTATATATAGCGAGCTAATCATTAGATCTGGCGAGAAAATACCCCTCTTAGACTTTTACTCCCTGGTGTTAATACTGCCAAATGGTGTCAATCACAATGCCCGGAGGCTTGCCACCTTCTCCAAAGTAGCCAGGCAGGGCTGTTTTCACTTTGTCGCATTATGAAGGGAGCTGTGGGGAAGGTGCAAAAACGTCGATATCGTACTTGTGGTTCTTCCACTATCTCAGCCTGGGGTGTACAACTCGCTAATTCCACTACAGGAGTCATGTTTGGGTTCCTACTCATAGTTGATAGGGCGGCCTCCCCGGGGACACATCATCGGGGAAACGTATCACTAGAGCGTAAAGGATCTGAGAGTGAGAATATCCGGTTTTAATAGGTGACTCTTTTGTGAGAGAGTAGTTAAGGAAACTAGGCGAGTGATCACCGGTGGAGGAGAGGACTCTTTTGACCCCGGTAATTTAAGCTAATAATCGTGCATCAGAACTAGCTCTAATCCTAATGCACACTTTTAATCCCTTCAATTTTTTAATTCTTCCATTCTCGATTCTAGACTTCCATGTTCGGAGGCGACAACTTTTGTTGAGAACTATCGGATGCAGAAGAGGGCAAGCGAGTAGTTCCACAGGTTCAAAGGCAAAGTGGTCACCGGAGAAAGCAAAGGACTTGCTTATACTTATTGAGCAAGAACACTATTGAGAGAGAAAAAGAAGAAGAAAAGAAGGAAGAGAAAGAGAAAAGAGAAGCGAGGATTTAAGAGGGAACAGGGGGGGGTGACGTAAGTGGTCACGAGGTGTCACTCGTAACTACAGCAACAGATAAGAGGAGAGCGCACCCATAACTACAGTTTCCAACAACTTTTATTCCCCCCTATCATATCATAGCTTGCGCGGTCGGGGCTCTGAGCTGAAAGGCTAGGACCAAGTCTTGGCGTGCGGTCAGCATCTGTGAAACGTGTTTCGCAAAAAAAAAAGTGTCAAGACGCCAAGCCAAACTCAAATAAAAAGGCAACAAATTTCATAACCCAGTCAGAGGATCGTGCACCACATGCAACAGACCATAGGGCTTACGCGCCTTGGCAAACGCCCCGAAATGTCCGGCAACCTGCTACCGGCAGTGCCTCCATCTCCTCCGCAAAACCGCCGGAAAGGAAACCACCTCGAAAACCGTGCAAACAAACAACGAATATGCCTCCCCGGCGAGCTTCGAGACCTGCTTCGCCGATATTGCACTCCTCGTCTTCATCCGTTGTGAGCGAGAGCTATGAGCTTTCCAAACGGACACCAGCTCCCCCGGAGGAATTTGCCCTGGACGATGAAGAGGACGAAGATATAGAGGCTTCGTCGCCTTCGCGTGGGCTGCTGGACAGTCAGGATAAGAATTACACTACGGCTGTATCCTCGCGCCGGCTGAAGTGGAGGGCATGTTTGTCTTCCATGAGGTTATGTTGTCGGAGGTCCGGGAGTCTCCGGAGAAGGTGCTGTCAGGTTTCGACGGTACTGCTTTCGGCGCTAGGGCTGTTGCTGGTCTTCACATTCGTTTTTAATCCCTCCTACACGAAGACCCAGTATCCGGATAATTACGCTGTTGTCGCAAACGCTGTGCGGAAGGGTGGTGGGGTGAACCCTCGAGAGTTTTGGCGGGGGAAGAGTGGGGAGAAGGTTACAGAGTCTGGTCGGGGAAATCCTGCTATGGAGAAAGTTTTCATTGCGGCGAATATAATTGATGCCGATTTGATTAATGGGGCTTGGGGAAATGCTGTTATGGAACTCATGGATTTGATTGGGGGGGAGAATGTATTTTTGAGTTTGTACCTCCATATCCCCTTGATCTTGGGGGGCGCTTGAGTGTGCAGCCTATTGACTTCGTTTCGGAAAGGTATTTTCGAGAATGATTCCGGACCGGAGACTAAAGCTGCCCTTAAGGATCTGGATAAGCTCATTGCCGAAAACATTCCTAAAGCCGGTCGATCGATTGTCTCCACCACACTGCCATTGACTGCTATTCCGAGAGTTAAGCTTCCCAACGGCAAAACCTACATCAAGCGAATAACCTATCTCGCCGAAGTCCGCAATCGTGCATTACTGCCGCTGCTTGGCTACATCCCCTCTCTTGGGCGTTGGGGTATCACTGGGCCGCCCAAGATACCCAAGGCTCACAAACCGGTGTCTGGTGAAAACGAGAGTACAGAGTGGGAGCAGGTGCCGGAGAATATCGATCCCAAGGATGCCCCTGAGCTCCCGGGACAATGGGTGAAGGATCCGGAGAAGTACAACAAAGTTCTATTTCTGAATGACGTTGTATTTGATCCTGTTCAAGCACTCCATCTACTATTTTCCACCAATCAAGGGAAGTACGAAACTGCCTGCGGAATGGACTTCATAAACCCCTTCAAGTATTAAACCCCGTTTGTCCATTGGCTATCCTCTAATTTGCATTTCGTAGGTACTATGATACTTTTGCTACTCGTGATATCGACGGGTACAATCTGGGCGTACCATTTTACCCCTACTTTGCCCCGGGCAAGAGCAGAAACGCTTTGCAAGCCGCCACCGACGCCGTACCCGTACTGAGCTGCTGGGGCGGTATTGTAGCCTTCAAAGCGGAAGTGTTCACAAAGAAAGACCCAGTCCTATTCCGTTCCTCCAAGGAACCCTACTGGGACGCCTCCGAGTGCTGCCTCATCCATGCTGATATCCACGCACCCAATGCAACATACATGAACCCGTACATCCGGGTGACATACGATTCAAGCACCTTTGGTTGGTTGCCTATGGTTAAGCGAATAGAAAAGCTATTTGCAGGACCACACTGGCTAATTGGAAAGCTTGTCGGAATGCCCTGGTCGGGAGAACGACGAAAAAGCGTCGACAACGGTGGGTACTGTGGGAGCTGGAAGTTGCTTGTCATGAAAGAAGGGAAGGAAGGCAGGGGTTGGAAAAATCTGCCGGTACCGGAGAATAGAGGAAACTAGGATTCGGGTTGAGGATGTTTAGCGTTTGGATTTCGGTTTGGGTTTGGATCCATAGGGAGCTGTCAACACAAAGCGACAGATACCATTGTGGGATTAGAATATGATGGTTGGATTTGACGTTATTGGCGATATTTTCTTTCGCTGTAATGCGGTTGTATAGGAGACTTCCAGCAAAAGTGCTCCGCGCATAGACTTTCTTGTCAACGACAACACCTACCGTAAGTGCTCGAAATGAAGGTAAACGTGCTAAGACGTTGGAATCTTCTTTCCTCGGTCGCGTGTGGGGAAAACACCGCAAACTCAGCCCTCAGTTGACAAAGCAAACGGAATATACAGTACACAGCGTCTTACTAGGAGAGGCAAGTACAATGTTTTAGCACATTAGTCTTCTATTTGAGCCTTTACAGTATTGCACCTATTTCCCACCCATTAGTATATCCTTACCTAACCTCCCTTTTGTTCCCACCAAGCTCACAATGTCTCGGCATGTGAAGTAATGACTCAACGAACTTACTAGAATGTAGGCAAGGGCCTCTGCCAGCGGCCTTGACTTGTTCTCACCTTATCCTATACTTGCTATACATATGCTGAGGCTTGTATTAGCTTTCCGAGGGACATATCCAGGGTGCGCTGTTTAGCTCATTCTCGTTTTTCGACCTTAAGGGGTGTCTCAATTTGGCATTGCTTGCATGTTCTAATACAACGCCCGGGTCTTTCCATCGTCCAGGCCCAAGAACGGAGGGGGTGCTGTCCACGTCGGAGGGAGTCTGAGGGTATTAGAGAGCGAATGGAGGTGATCTCTGCGGACTAGAAATGAAGAATACTTGTGCGGTACAATACGGTAGGACAGACCTTGCCTGATCCAGAGGCAAGAGGCGCTTTCGGCAAACGGTGAATTATTAGGCCTACCATCGGCACCCCTTGTGATTGGTGTTTGTGCTCAGGTGCAACTTAGCTTACCCGCATAATGTGTAACATAGCGGGGGGGGGGGCGACAACGAATAGAAGGGTACAGCGAGCATAGGCCGAAAAATCTGATGACAAACTCCAAATCTAGTAGGGGTTGTTCGCTGCCCTCTGTTCATTGCCCCCCGTTATGCTACCCGAATCCGGACTCATACTGACCTCTGCTAGACCAATCGCACTTTTTTCTCCCACTAGGGATCGAATGTTGGATTTGTGGGATTGTGCAGCACACCTGGCTGTGTGTCATAAAGTCGAACAATTCTCGGGAGCAGCGGAGCACTTCCGTTTTCCTTTCCCCCCTGCTTCCAACTTCCATAGGTTGCTGGAGCAGATGGTGGCACTACAAATCTTGCAGCTACGTTATAGCTTTGAAAATATCATCGAATGCATCGATAAATTTAGATCAGACCCGGCAGCTGGATGCTTCAAGAAAATTTCCCACGTTGGTGCATGAACCCTTCTCATATGACGTAAAGTGGACTTGCAAGAAAAAGAGGGAAAAAACGGCCAGTTCCGGGTGCTGATCAGTATATAATCCACCTATCCCCCCCATCCTACCGGTCGCTCTCCAAGGGCATCGAGATGACCCAATTACCCGTATCCACAGCAGCAATTGGCACATTCTTCAAAGGCTATAATTCCTCATACTACACTTACGACCCTACACTTGCAATCGATGATGAGTTCTCACGACTAGAACAAGAACAACAGTGGGAGCCCGAGGAGGTGCAAGAGCATCGCAAACTTCTCGATCGTGCTGTCCACTTGGCACATTTCTTCTGGAAGCATGAATGGGGAGGCTATGTCTTCCGAGAGGACGCTGAGTATGATCACGAATTCTGGCGACTATGTCAGAAGAAGAGATGGGATGAGGACCGGATTGGCAAAGCCGAAACCGAATTCCTAAAGATCAGCGGTGGTTCGATGGGATCTCTAATGGCTGCCAGGGACCGGGTGCCCGAGGAGGCCGCGCTCGATGGGAAAGTTGAAACGGCACCTGCGGAAGAAGCTGAGGTAGAATCGGAGCAGGAACCAGGGACAGCATCCTTGGGACAAGAAGATGCGGAAACGGCACCTGCGGAAGAAGTTGAGGCAGAATCGGATCAGGAACTAGGGACAGCATCCTCAGGGCAAGAAGATGCCGAAACGGTATACCCGGAAGATTCCGAAGTCCCCGAAGCGCAGGGTGCCATCGCCATATTTTTCGCCTCCCACAACTCCTCTAATTACACCTACTCCGGCCAAGCCCCCAGAATCGAATTCCGGGAGTTAACCGAGGTTAAAAAGCGAGCCTGGAAAGCCCGTGATCCGCGCGGGACGTGGCACCAAGATTTTTGGGAAACGGAGGAGTTCAGAACATTCAAGAGAGATTATCACGAAGCGGTAGAAGAGCATTTCGACGGGCTGCTAGATATGAGGAGTGGATCTGTAGAGGGGTACAAGATGAAGCCGTGGGAGTCCATAGTGGAGTTATTCCGGTTGGGAGACGTTCCTATTTCAAAGAGCAAGGCTTCAAAGGTACTAAATACTACTCACTCCCTTCTCACTTTGGGGCCCTCCGTTATGCGTGTACATCAGCTAACATCTGCTTAAAGCTCATAAAGCGAATATACGTAAACATCTACGATTTCCTAGAATTTCTAGAAGAGCCCTATGACAGCTCAGCGACAGAAGGGTGCGCCTCTGGGGATGAGGAATATGAGAGAGCGTCCATGCTCTGCCACCCCAGCCGTGCGGATCTCGCACAGTACTCGTGGGAGAACGATAAGGTGTACTCGCTGGGAGCAGCGAAAAAGGACGGGACGCTGAGGTTGCTACTACAGCACCTATAAGGAGATAATCTTAGCGTGGGTTCGGGGAAGTGCGGGGGGAGGTGTTGCGGGTTTCTTCTAGATCGGCAGAGCATGCGGTGCCCGGTTAGAAGTTGTGGTTTGGTGGTGGTGGGATTGCTAGGGGGTGCGGGGCGCAGTTGCGCGAATAAGTCTGAATATTATAACTGTTTTGCATTATAGGCGAAGGAACGCTAAGGATCCAGAGGTGGGAGAGTCCTCTGTCGGGGGGCCGAGTGACCTACTATGATCCTTTGATACCCATTACTTCTCAAATCCCCAGGCACAAAGCCTCCCTCGTATCACGCAGAGGTAGGGTCTCCCTATATTATGACTGAACCTTAACTATCCCAATGTTAACCCCCGCCAGAAAAATATCAGCAGCTTGACCGTAAAGTAGCTTTCTGTCCCCAGCATCTCACCCCTGAAGTGGAGTGGGAAAAAAAGAAATTCCAAAACAGCACTTTACCACAGATCTAAGGTGCACTTGTATCCAGCGACAGTATCCGAAAGCACGGCCATGCTCACACAACCCCCCCTAGGTCCCAAAAAAAATAACCTATACGTCAACATTCTAGACTATCATATCATACCTCGAAGTGGTAGACCGACACGTCAGAGCTCAGAGCTGCATGATCACTAACGGCGCTCCCCAGCCCGAGCCCTCCGCTAAATCCCGTCACCTGTGGTTCCTGGCTATAGGCACCCTCGCGATATATTACCACGTGCAGGGTGCAAAAAAACGGACGGGATGGGCTGTTGTCGCTTTTTTTTATTTCTCGGCAGCGTATTTGGAGGGGGGTATACCTAGTCCGACTTCGCCGCATGCATGTTGGTTATAATGGGACGCCCAAGCATTCTTAGCGCATGTTATTACCATCATTACTAAATTGGTCACTATAGTTGCCATGAGCAGAGGTGGTTGGTTGGTCGAGTGGCGTGGGCCCTTCTCGTCCCGGTGCTGAAAGTGATTGATAGGGTGGTTTCTGCTCGAGAGCATAAAGAATAGATAACATTAACGACCTTACCTATTGGTAGAAACAATTTTTCATTACTCTCCCTTGCCCCTCCCAAATACCTAGCTAAAACCCAAGCTCTTAAAAAAACACCCCCATCGCGCGGATTCCCGGGTCCCTGCTCATTCGATTCTCATGTATGATACTGTATACAGCACCTGAATTGGCTGACCTATCTACTCCCATGAAAACCCCTCCTCTCCCCCCTAACCACTCCACTCGTATCTTTAACCCCGCGAAATAAGCTCTAGCCATACTCAACCCCCGCCGCCACAACCAATCCCAACACCCTTCCATGACACTACGCGAATCCAAACATTCCCATCGACCAAGATGTCAATATCAGCCCATAATTCCTAAGTCCCAACTCTTCCCCTCCCACCTCCCCCGGAAAAGGGAAAAGAGAAAAAACCCCGCACCAACCACCAAAGATTTCCACAATCCCTATGATAAGTTGCCTCTCACGAGAGTGAAAACACCATCACCGCCAACAACCGGAGCGCAGCAGCATAGCACCACCATCTCACACCAAAAACAAACCACAGAACCGCTCCAGGGTTTCGTTCAACCTTTAGTTAGTTACCCTATCTGTTCACCATTGACCCCGTGAACGGCTCATCATACCAAAAGCGACGATCACGCCACCAGAAAAATTTACTGACTTAGGCAGGAGTCGTGCGCGGTAGGACATAGACCGTCACTCGCGCAGAATCTCCATTTGCGAGGGTGTTAGGAGTTAGGGGAAGTAGATCCTCTGTAGGGTAGGGTGGGAGGCTACGAATGAATGAAGGCTAGGTTCAAGATGTCGTTTCGATGGGGTGTAAGCCTTTGGTGCGTGTTCGCGCGGGGCTGTGCGCTTGTCGAGAGCTTGGGAGGGTGACCGCTGGGATTACGGGTTTTGGGGAGGACTGGGTGGTGGAATGCTGTGTGGGTCTGCTATTGTGGGGCTTTGGAGGGGAGTCGAGAGATTGTAGGAACAGATAAATCTTGGATACTTTTATAGTACGTCCATTTCGTGGGTTCGTTGCTGAACGGGATTTACTTGCTTCTGTGGAAAACCCTGATGGATTTGGTGGGGTGGCAGTAGGTCGGAGGAAAGCAGCATGCTAGGAAACTACACGGAGTTATTACATCTACTTGCTACTCGCGGCAGTTTCTATACCTTTTATAGTAGGGAGTGAAGAGGCTTGTGGTAAGGCACCAATTGTTGCATTGCGCCGGGTACAGTATAATACCATAACACCGGAAGATCTTTGTCACACAAAACGCCCCGTGCCCTAACCTTGCATAGCGAATCATTCCAATACATATCCGCAAAATAAACCCCCGAAGGATTTACAGTGGGCAATAGATACTAGAGAAACCCCAGCAAATAAAGCGCAGCTCCGCACACTCTAAATAATATAATACTCCCCGGGGGTTGATTTTCTGTAGAAGGAACGTACAGGTTATCAGAACATGGAACCTACTTCCCGGGCCACAATGTTGACGAGACAGACTCGCCCTTAATTCCCACTCCCCCAATCACCAACGCAGTCTCAAAATGTCGCCTCATCAACTTTTCCCCCGCCGTCTTTGCAAGCATCATTGCAACCCGGGTTATGGAGGAGATCCTTCGACCATCAAGATCATGCATGGCTAGATCATGAAAATCCGCATACGACATCTCTACTTCCTCGGATGGAAACTCCCTTACCGAGTTCCGCCAGACTTTTCGCCGTTCATCCAGCCCGAGGTAAGGGTAGTGGATTACTATATGGGCTCTTGAGAATATGGCGGGGTTAATCGTTTGTCGGTTCAGACGGTTGGTGGTGATGAAAAGAACACCCTGAAAGTATTCCAAATTGCGGTGAAATGCTTTGATCCGAGTTGTTAGCAAGCCCAGGAAAAGAGCAATCAAAGGAAGATTTGTGATTACACGAGGCCAGATTATTTCTAGAAATATCCTCTAGAGAGTGTGGTTGGAGGAAAAGATCTGCCTCCTCTATCAACGTTATGGCCTTCCACCTGAAAGACAAGCCAAGAGCATCTCCGAGCTTCGTGTTCACCTCCTCTGGGGTAGATCCTAGCTCTCCACCAGTGAGGACGTATAGTGGCCGCTTTAGGTGCTCCGCAATTGATTCCACTGTCAAGGTCTTCCCAGTGCCAGGACCCCCATGAAGAAGAACGACAAACCCCTTTCCCTTACTCCCCAACATCTCCGTAGATACACCGCTGCCAAAGAACAGCGGAGACCGCAAAAGATCCAGGATAGTCTTTCTCACAGGTTCGCTCATAGCGATAGCCTCCATCGGATCTTCTTTCCAGTGGGTAAGGTTTAGCTTATCCACGCGAATCTTCTCCCACACTTTTCTGGAAAGCACAAAGCCGTGGATTGTTGAGATGCATAGTAATTTGTCCTCATCGTTAAGCTTACGAAGCTTGTGGGCGGAATCTGTAACCTCTCCCTGCAGGGAATCTGCACAAGTATTGCATGCACAGGCACACTTTCTCGTCCCATATGAAATGTGTGTTGCCGAAGGCAGTTTGTGGTTGGGCCGCCTGTTGTAGGTCTTGGTGTCAACTACAACACGACCAAGTTTCTATTGTCGAGTCAAAATCTACCAGGACTGGCCGGAAGAAAGGGGAGATAATACCGAATGAGTAACGGTTTTCACACCCTGTAAATTGAAATAACAATCCCCTCTTGGCAGCAGCCTCCCTCTAAGCCCTTCAGAATCCTTATGAAATGACAACGGAATAACTGAAAGCGCTGATATTGGTCGAGTGGTATCGAAACTATGAATCATGTGACTAAACTGGACTCTATTGAACGATTTCCCATCATATATCACAGACTCGAACACGAGGCAGAATCCATTCTGCTGGTACTTTGTCCGGCAGAGGTAGAACAATTCATCTGTCGAAGGGTGATAGACCAGATCTCCTGGTCTGAAAATCATCCATAGCCATTGGTATTTGATAAGGCCCCGACCAAAGAATGTCTCTGTTTCCAGTAGCTCGTTCCCCATACCGTGTTGCATGTAGGCCAGCAGCAAACCGATCTGAGACAACGTATCCTCCAGTTCATTGGCGTTACCAGGTCTGTATTCCGATAACTCCTTCCGATAATGATAGACGACCTCTGGTGTCCCCTCAATAATCATTAGATCCCCCATGTCAACCCTGTTCTCGATATAGTGAATCCGATTATGACCGAGTATATTCTGAAATGCTTTGATAAGATAAGGCGAGTAAATTTCTAATATTGAGCTCATCTGCTTCCCCTCCTCATTGAATCTCCGCTTAATAACCATACAATATTCGGAAAAGTTCTCTGCTTTTGGCTTAACCGTCGCATGTGTGAAGGAAACTGTGCTCTCTGTAACGCGTCGCTCTCCTCGCTTATTGAACCGAGTGTCGAGAGTTTTAACCTCATTTAGCATTCCTTTGCGTGCGGGACGGGCAGTAGCAGCGGCGGCGGCCTTCGCAGCCTCCATGTCTAATTCGGCCTGAGTTGGGCGGTTCGGTTCGAGAGGGGACTCGGGGTCGCTCCTGATAGTCCTATGCGAGTCCATGCTGGCTCGGCCCTCGCTCGCCTCGTGGATTGGGAACTTATCCGACAGTCGGTGTCGGAGGGTAGAAACCCTTTTGCGAAACCCGGGTTTGCCATCTGATTCCGAATCGCTAGAACTAGAACTGGAATCATGATGAGACTTAAACTTGTCCATCAAAGTCATTTTGGAAAATTATGAGCAGAAGTCGAGATCTGGGAGGTTGTGGGGTACTATAGCGTAAGACATCTCCCCTCATCAGCGCGAGATAGGTCCCACTATTTATCGATTTCAAACCATAGCGCAAGAGAATCCAAGCGCATGCTTATCTCATTCGGCCTACAAGTCGACCACATTTGGTCCCTCATCGGGGGGCCACCTACGAACAAAAGTGCCCTTGACGTGGACCCATCCTGAAACACCTAACTGCGCACAACTCTCCAGAAATTGCGGAGGATACATGTAGTTGCTGAATTGTGACTGGTCAGCCTTGTGAGCGATCTGTTGTAATATGCACCATCTGGAGATTCTGCGGGTAAGAATTAGCTTTGGGGTTGAATGTTGTTGATAGAAAAAGAAAAGAAACTCGCGGGGGCAGAAATTTTCGTGAGGTCTTGCTGCTCGGATACCGCACAGGCACTGTACTCGTACCTGTACTGTGCTCGAGTACATGATAAAGAAGAAAATTATGTGTTAATGTGGCAAGGTGAACTCGAGCATCGAGGGAAGGATGGGGTATCAATGTATCATACTCGCACAAAAACCGGAAAGTAAATCCGACCCCTCCAAACTCCAACCCTGGACAGCCTCGAGAAAGGGTGAGCGCAGGAGTATTTAATATGGAACACGATGAAATCATCCTAACCCTTGCATAGATCACTACTTATGCACACGCAGCGTCTACAGTATCTTCCCCCATGCAATTCCCTTGCCCACAGTACTCCTATGACGATAAAGGAAAAACATGTCTGGGAAAACTCCTCAACACTCCCGTAACCTCTACCATCCACCACAGATTATAGTACTAGTACTTTCCTTCATCAACTCTAACAGATCTAGGCCGCCGCCGGTATTGAAAACCTAGGTGCTGATGTTTTCTTAATATAGACACAAATGATATTTTTGATTCGGCTTTTTCACTACCGTAACTTCCCTTTCAACAGGTTTCCCTAATGCATGCATCCAGCCGCAAAGTTCACTATCTCTCAAGTGCCACCACTACCAGCCCATGGAAACGCCTCCTATCGATCAGTAGGGGTGACTGCAGCTGCAAGGTAAGTTACTCAAGAACTGTTCTGTCCGGTACCGTACGACTCGCATTTTGCAATTTCAGCACCCCCGACAGAAGCCAGGCACAGCATTAACATAGAGGCTCCTGTCTGCGCCTCACCAAAGGAGTCTCCCACAATACCCTTCTGCACGGTAATCGAGCAAAATCTCTTATCATCTGATTCGCTACCAGGTTACCAACGGAAATCGCCGCAACAGCCTACAACAACTTTAGTTTGACAAGTTAACGGCGTGGTGGATAGTTGATAAGGCTCAGCATGCCTAAAAGGCTCAGGCCATCATGTCAGGAAGGCACCGATCCTTCCTAGGAGTTTCGGTCTCCGAATCCGGAGATTAGACGCCTGCCTAGGATAGCGAGTTCCCATCTTGATATTAGCTTTCCCTCAAGAACTACGCTATCTCTGGCTGGGGGGTAGGGCTCCAGTGTTGCAAAGAAGGCCTTTGATGATCAAACCCGGGGGGTTAGAAGGGGGGGGGTTGAATCGGGGCTTCTGAAGATGGGGATTGAAGGGGGGGTTCTTTAATGTCTTAGTAAGCAAAAATAGCAGGGACTCTGATGGGAATTTCTACCTTCAACCCAGATATGCGAGTATTTATTGCTCAGAAGCCGGGGAAGTGGAGTGCCAGTTCTAGTTTATTTGCTTCTTCTGCTACATTTTGCCCTCTTTTCCTATCATTTCATTTGTTTCTTTGATTCCAACTGCCTTCAGATATCATGGTTTACCGATTTGTTAGAAGGGGTTCTATCTTATAACCCCCCGGTTCGAAAAAGCGCGTTCCTAGCCTTCGATCATTTTTTGATCGAACCCCCCCCTTCATTGCAACATGGGTAGGGCTTACTGCCGTAGGGAATTGTTGTGCGAGGCTCGAGATGGGAAATACAGCGCTAAGGGGAGAGGGGAGGAGAGAGAGAGAGGCGTCGGAACGGAAGCCTTGAGTCTTGCTTCAAGCGGATGCTTATGCCCGCGTCATAAAGGCAGGATTCCGGACCCCCAAAAGTCGGTCCACACAGTGCTTACATACAGTACATCAAGAGCCCAATCTCAGGCGGCTCCACCCCCCCCCCCCCCCACCGCCATCTCAGACTGGAATACTAGCCCACTAGTACGATAACATTATCACGACAAGATAGCACTCTGGCCATGTTAAAGCCTCAACACGGTAAATCAGCTGTTCGCTCTCCGGGACTACGGTAGTCTGGAAAAACGCCTTTAAGAAAAATCTATACCAATTCTAATCAATTGAATTACGCTAAAAATCTATGATATATACTGTAAAAATGTGAAAAGAAGCGATTACAGATCTCATACCGTATGATGCGATGATACATAATGAATGAAGGAAATCCCAGGAAAAACAATGCTCTCGCCATGCAGATAGTTACAGAAAGGTAAAGGGTAAAGGGGAGAAAGAAATAAACGGACCGCTCGTCATTATCGTCAAACTATTTTCAGACCCCTGATTTTTATCAGAATTCCGCTAGATTTACAGTAAAAACGGTAATAATGGAACAATGTGTTATGTAGTTCCCGAATTCCCTGCCTTAGACAAGGGGCGAAAAACACTACAAAGAGGGTCCCCCCAGCTCCCCTAAGACATAAAAAAGCAAAAAACACCAGACCTTACCAGGGAGGCAAGTCCAACGACATGGCACATTGTTCTATTGCCACAGCTTTTGGGGTATTTTGGTAGGCATACAGGCTCACCCCAGGCCTCACTCCGCCTCGTCATCCGCCTCATCTCCACCAATTATACTCCAAATCCCCCGTTTGATCCTAAATCCCCCCTCTTCATCTTCGTCATCATTGTCATCGAGGTCGAATTCCTCATCTCCAAACCTCCGGCCACCCCTGACCCATGGTTTGAACACATTTGGGTCGTCATCAGTATCATCGTCGGAGGCGTTGAACCGGCGAGGTAGATCATCTTCGGAGTCGTAGATGGGCTCTTCAGGATAGTCATTGGTATGAAAATCCTCAGCTACAGAAATTGATCAGCACATTTAATCCATTATGTAGTAAAAGGAACGGAAGTAGGGGCGAACCATTGCTATCCTCATCGTCACTAGCCCAGACATCATCCTCGCTGCCTTCATCCGGATCCCCTTCATACCACCACTCTTCATCATCACTACCCTCAATCACTAACACGCCATAATCTCCTTCTTTCTTATCAATAGAGGCAGGAAGTTCCTCGCGAATATACACATCGTAAACGAAACCATCCTCTTCCTCCGGCCCCCCCCACGTTCCGCCACCCACTCCTCCGCCAACCTTCGAGGTTGTAGTCTTTAGTTTTGCCAAAGAGGAGGGCAACGGTAGGTTTCGGATACCATCGTTGGAAGACGAATTAAGGTGTTCGAGTACCATCGCGTGAAACGGAGCAATGAGAGGGTCATTATCGCCCTCTTGCTCTTGAAATTTGACCTCCTTTCCCTTGGCTATTTTCTCCCCTCCCGCTTTCCCCCTTTGTTCTTCTAGCCTCTTTTTCTCCTGTGGGTGGGTCCTAGGGCGCTTACGCTCCACCACTGGCCCAGGGGTTATCTCCACGGCCACAGTTTCTCCCGCCGAGCCCGTCTCAGTGTCGTTAGTCTCAGCCACCCGTGTAAAGATAGCACTCCGACGAGTTGCACTAGAATATGGATGGTGGCTATGCTTAACACGAAGCCGCTTTGCAAGTTGGTATCTCCGGACCGGTGTTATTTTCCTCTTAGTCCCGGACCTCTCCTCATCTTCATCGCCCAGCCCCCTCTCCATTTCCCCATTCTTCCTCTTGACGGCCGGCGTCAACCCTCCAGCCCGTGGTGACTCGTTACCAAAGGTGTCATGTCGGAGCGGGTCATGTCTCTCAGGAATTTGCACAGGGGACGAAGCGGGCGGACTATCCGGGGAAAGCGCGGCCTCAGACTCAAGAACACTCCCGCCATTCGACGAAATAGCACTTAGCGGAACCGGTGCCTTAAGTAACGCGCTTTGAGAAGCCGTAACCGTATCCAGGACCAACTTCTCCCCCGACTGTGGCGTAGTAGTAGTAGAGGTACCCCTCGGTTTCAACGGCGTCAAAGGCAAAACGGTGCTAGGAGAACTAGGCGAAGGCAAGGATCCGGGCTCGGTCGACGACGGCAACGTATTACGAACCCGCGGAATTCCATAACGCCGAGGTGGGCTCGAGGTCCTGGGTTGGAACGGACGGGGCGTGGGATCAGTAGGAGACGTAACCGTGTGAGCAAGTCGAAAGACATAATCTGGTGAGTGTCCAATTCTCTGACGCTTCTGGGGAGTGCGAGCGCTGCCGTCAATGTCTGTGTATTGAAAGAAAAAACATTAGCTGAACCATTAAAGCAGCACCCAGGGCATGAGTAATTGTGAGGGATACATACACAAAGCTTGAACAGGAGCTTCGTCACGAGGACGCTTGATCCGAATTGTTTGCGGTGGTAGAGACATTGTATCGTGTTGGAAAGCTTCCCTGCCTTCCTTAAGAAGAGAAGAATCCACTAACCCCTTATTTACTTATTTACTAAAAGAGTATTCACTAAAAGAGCTTTTTAATGGTTGGTTGGAAGACAGGAGGAGGAGACCGTTGAGGTGGAGGGCGTAGGGAAGGGAGTCTTGAAGCAAGATCAAGCGTAGGTGGCGTCTGACTCAGCCGCAACTCTGGTCTCGGGAACAGGTGGTCTGAAACATTGGGTTACCCGGATGTAAATCAAAGCTTAATCTGACGGCACTGTGGTTGGATCTCGGAGCATGGTAAAAACGAATTCAATCGAAATCATAGCCTCGGGCCAGTGAACTATAGTACCATGGCAGTCATAGCTATGGATATGGATCAGCGGGCCGGATGCGGGGAATTGCCGAGTCTTATAGCGGTTCGGTCGGAACGAGACATGGGGTTTTGAGGGGTAAACCACCATACCTGTCAGACATGACCCAAATGTCGGCTTTCCGGAAGCTCCATTTCGCCCTCGAAAACGCCATTGAAGAAAAAGAGGTTAGACCTGAGCCTTTAAGTTCTGAGGTTGCGAGGGCGGTGTCCCCCCAGCCAATGGACATATCATCAACAACTACCACCTCTGATGTAATACATCACAGAGATCGTACACAACCCCGAGAACATCAAATGCCCTTCTCCCAGGACCGCCACTACTGTACATATTGGCAGAGTTTTTGGAAAGGGGGCCCCGGGGTTACCGGGAAATAGCCGGGTATGAGACCGGTCCCAATTAGGAAGACCATATGCGAGCGCTGAGTAGCGGAATGGGGTTTTCGGGGTGGAATATATAAGTGAGGATGAGGACATTTGGCAAAGCGCTCTAGCCTTCAACCTTCAAGGCTCTCGTTTACCTTGTTTCCTCCCGGAGTGGGCTTTTCCATTGCTTTCCAGAAATACTATTTCAAATGCCCGTTACAGAGGAGTAGCCCTAGGCAGTTTTAAGGTTGGGATGTGCTGACGGCACCGCCTCAGTGGGATTATGGGAGACTCAGATGTTGGGTATTCTGATCTTGGGTATTGTACAATACCCAGAGGTCTCGAGGGGGGTTATCGTATCACTTAGCTTGGCTGGTTAGTAGTGTACAATGGCCCTTAGGTGGCTTGAAATACAAGATGGAGGAATTCCCACCAGGATCAATGCTCGAGTAGGAATGGCTGGGAGAAAGTGGGAGGGGGGGGATGGACTCTGTAGTTATGGGTAGATTGATGTAATGTAGAGTTGCTGGAGATTTAATTTTTGGTATTATAGTTGTGGGGTAAAGTTGTCCTGCGAGGAGTGGTAGCTTGTGAAATCATAGGTACGCTAGATAGCTATCGTAGGGAGAACACAAGCTGTCATGTAACCGATCTAATGGGATAGGGTTAAATCAACTTGGATTCAGCTGTGTAGCCTGGTCTTGAATTAATGAGTTAAACTCTATAATATTATTCGTAAATCTTTGAGGAGAGATACTGATTGACAGTTGTTGATATTAACCTTCCCGCACTGCCCCGGCACGGAAGTACCTATAAAATTGGGCCCACACAAACATTATTTTAGGCCAGGAGGTTATAGAAGCCTTACGATTTTGTGGTCTACCCTGCTATCGCTGTGGCTTGCAAGGTGGAAAGGGATATTCAAATTTTTGTCTGGGAAACTAACGCTGAACTAAAGTTCCTACAGTGGTAGGCGAATATCATCACTACTGCGCTGCGGGTATACACCTTGATACTACAAATCCCACCACACTCACACAACAAGCCAAAATCAATGCAAGTTTTTTATCGAATTCACCAACTCCCACTAACTAAATCACCCACTACTGCCCCTCACATATGATATCATAAACAACCACAGCCCCCTGCCTATCATGACTACTGGGAACCCGCACCACAGTATGATTATTATGCAAGTCGTGATGGTAATAATCCTGCGTCCCGGCATATCCCTCGAATCTCACCCCCCGGCTCCGCTCATGTGAGTCCTCTGGTTCGTGCCAAAATACTAGAGTCAGCATTTCCCCGATGTAATCTGTTGGGTCGAAGTTGTCATTGGGCACTGTGATTGTGATCTTGCGGGCCTTTGGTTGGAAGTCGAATGACTGTGAGTTTATTAACGTTAGCATTAGCATTACGCAGATGATATGAGGTCAAGCGGGGTGTGGATAGCATGCCTGCACAAATAAAATCTCGCGGAATTTACTCTTCGCTTCTGGGTCAGTGTCTACGTCCGCGAAACGGTCTTTGCCCTCGCCTGTGCTTGCGTATGCAGCTGCCATTTCCTCACTGCCTATGTATGCGTTTGGTGCACTATCGCGGCTGACACCGTCGTCGAGGAACATGCGGTAGGACTAAGGTTGCGAAGTTAGTATCGCTACTCCTCATGAAGGGCGGGTGCGTTGGGGCGTACGTTGGTCTTTCGGCCTGGGTAGAGGTGAATGAATATTGGATTTGGATTCCCGCGCTTGTGGTCTGTGTGCTGGCGGACTTCGATTTGTGGGATAATGCTACCTGCAGTATCATAGAAATTCAAGTGAGCATAGAGCCATTGACATTTGAGGAAAAAAGGGCCCATACCTTCTCTCACAAACATCGGGGTGATGTTCGCGAGGAATGCTGGTTCGCTAGCGATATGTGCATCGACATCGAATTTTGATCCTCCTGGAATACGCTTTTCTAGCGGTACACCGTGATGGCGAGGACTGCCATTATCAATCCTTAAATTGAATTTATACCAACCATCTGGCTGCGGGAGGTATACCGAACGATGACCTCCTGCAATAGACTGTCGATGCATAACTGGGCATACGAGAAGGTCGTTTCGAACCATATATTCGTTGCCAAGCACCCAATCTTGCTGGAACATTGATCAGCTTTAGGGACTGTATATCTGGAATTCTGAAGTGCACCTCACCCAGCAAAGATGAGTCTTCGCTGTCTGTAATAACCAACGACCTCGCAATAGGTAACCCATTGAACTGATGCTCAAACATGGCGTCATACAGAAGCTGGAGCAAACTGTACCGAAGTTTAACATAGTAACGGCAGATAGGCTCTACCGAGAGCCAAATATACCGCTCTTTCTCGGGGACACCGGATGGGTTTGAGTTAAAGTGGTCAGTGAAGGCATAGGGCTCTTGGAATAGTTTCATTCCTCTCTTGCCGTGATAGTGATTCCTATGAAGAAGTCAGGGCAATTGGACAACTTGGCAGTTTGGGCTACCAACTTACCGGAACCATGGCAGCATTGAGTATGCACAATACCAGCGAATGAGTAATTCAGGCTCTGCCCATCTTCCACACGCGTCCCCGTTAAATCCCCCAGAAGGCATAAAGCCTCCGACATCGGTTCCCACTATTTCGTTTCCAGAAATTCCTAGAGAAAGCACCTGTGATTGGGTTAGTCAACGAAAGGAAAGCAATCTTGGCGGTGAAGGGGCCGATTTCACAAACCTGATTGACTGAGATATGCAAGTGATCCCAGGTTGAGGCATTGTCGCCTGTCCATAAGCCAGCCCACTTATTAGCACCGGCGTAACTCCCACGACCAATGATGAAGTTGCGCTTATTCTTGCGACTCTTAAGCTTGTTGAGGCCTTCGTATGTGGCCTTGTGCAGATTGTAGCTATATAATGACCAAATTTCGATGGCAGGCTTCATTTGCTCTGGTGAATCGTCCTTGCCCGACCAGCAGTCGGACTCTACCATGAGGCGGAATGGGAGGCTGGAAATGACCCATTCAGTCAATTGTTATTAGTGAGGTGAGAAGGAATCATGGATCTATATACCCTTTCATGTCACCATATTCTTTGGCTATCGCGGGCGTCGTCATGTCTTGCCAAACGAACTCAAGGCCCTGGTCAAAAATATACTTGAATTGCTTTCCCCACCATTTCCGAGTTTTGGCATTGTTGAGGTTTGGGTAATGACCGGGCTTGATAGCGTCAGTTGATGAAACCAAAAAATCTAGAATGAGTTTGAAAACTCACTGCGCCGAGTGTGCCACCGTACCCAACGCCGCCTCTATAAGGCTCTTTCGGATTATTATAATACTTGGTAAAATCGCTTTACGCCTAGTGTCAGCACACGAGTGACATGTTGGAAGATGAAATTAATGAGCTTACTATTCGGCTCCTGGAAACTGCCCCTTTTCATTGACAGGATCGATGAATAGCTTTACCCCACCCTCGTAGCAGATATATTCGACTTCATGAACTGGCACCACACCATCCCCATCATCGTAGCGTTTGTCCATTATAAAGTGGCTTTGATGGAGCAGTTAGATCCAATCTGAGTAATGCGGATTAAGTGGTATACCCGTATTCATGGCCCTCTCGAAGGGTATTGTATGTATCACTTGGGTTCAGATTGACCACTGGCGTGATATTCGTGCAACTCTTGATCCCAAGCTCCCGGAGCACGGCAAACATCCCTCTTGGGTCGGAGAATCTCCGCTCAGAATCAATTGTGAACGTTCGATAATTGTCCTATATCAAATGGTTTGGTATCAGTAGCTTGGACTACCGAGCGCAGTAAAACAGGACCACTAACTTGTAAGTCAACATCTATGTGTATTCCATCTATTGGTATACCGCTATCCACATAACCATAGGCTGCTTTGAGGACCTTATTGCGAGTATCGTATCCGTAACCTAGTTCACCGCTAATATCAGATACTCTCCCCTTATCCAGATGTGAGTTTGAGTTATGGAGGAAGGTTTGGACATACACCCCTGATGATGTCCAAGCACGTATCGTGGCTTCAATCGAGCCCGTCCAATTATTGAGCTGTAAAGCCTGTCCGGCACGAAAATCTTAATCGATAAAGTGATGTCTGTAGTGAGATTTTTAAGCTTACCTGATGATTTCAGCCACCGAATCGCCCGCAAAGACGAAGTATTGCAACGGCCCAAACCTGGTGCCGACATTAATCTCACCGGCGTGATTCACACAGAAATCTACACAGATCTGGGAGTAGTTATCAACAAAGGTCGCAACCTGGCTCTTGTAATTTGGTAATCCATTGAGCTCAAGCCAGAACGGCTCGGAGTGATATAAGGGTTCACGCTCGTCAAGTGGTCCTTGGCCGTAGACACTGCTGTATGTCATGTTATCGAAGTCTAATCATAGTATCAGCCCCGGTAGTACAAGCATAGGACTGGTTGGAACTTACTGAAATAGTTCATAAGAGTGCTCTTTTTCAAGAGTTCTTTCCCTCCCTGCTCTCCCCATCCTTCAACCATATACCCATTAGCAACTCAATCCTATTGTTCCTAGGGAGCTCTCCCTACATGGGGATCTAGGAATTTACGAGGACATACCCATGTAGCGTGCAAGGCCTGGCTTTTTGGAGGTTAAGACAGTGGCGGCGACTTTTCGGGTCTTTTTCCACGACAACCCAACTCCCGCGGTTTCCCAAACAATTTTCCTCTGCGTGTGAACTGCCTTCTGCGCACCCTGTGAATGTGGTGGATCGGCTACTCCAGACTCTTTGACGCAGCGAACACCCTAAAATATAAGCTAAACCCGATAGTATTGTTAGAGATGAGAAGTACCTGAATCTTGAAGAACTCCTTGTAGATCAACAGTTCAGAGATAGTTGTCCTTTTCCGGGGCTCTCCATCGTTTTCACGGAGCACGGACTAGAGATTGAGGTAAGCGTCTGTTGTGTCAGGCCACCACCCGAAGAGTGTCGAGATATACCCTAAGAGTATAGAATTGGTCCATTTCGGACCCCGCAATGAATTCCGTCTCCCACTTGATACCCTCCACTTTGTCCAGAATATCGCGGAGGTTTGTCAGGGTATCGGATATGATGGTCCGCCTAGGATTATGTGAGCTTCTTGAAACAACAAAACATCAAACAAAAAGAACTCCTAAGCAGGGAAATTGGAGGGTGGTGGGTTACGAATTATAGTCATCGTAGTCATCTGGGTCGGTGCTGTTGGGGTCGAACCGGATTCTCCAAACTTTTGGTTGAATGAATTGTATCAACATCAATGGTTCCTTCTCGTCAGGGTTGTTCGTGCTCAGGCGAAGGAAAACTCCAGTCGTAATTACTGGGTTGAGCGGGTCATTATTATCCTCAGGACAGTAAGTAACTCGCGTTGGAGACGTAAATTCTCCCTGATGGAAAGATTCAAAAAATTCTTCCGGCAGGAGAAAGCTATGGCTATCTGCGAGGTTTTCCATTATTGGTTCTGTTTTTCAGGATTTAGGCGGGCTATCGGAAGAATGGTATCTCACGAAGGATTGGGCTCGCTATTTGTCTGTCCTTCATGAGTTCTCTAGTGGAAGAAATTGTGATTTTCATCAATCAGATGGATGAAACTTCATTATGCATACCAGACCCCGTTGTCGACATAGGAGATACTGTTGTCAAAACTACTCCCCGATGAGTGCATAAAGGGTGCTGATTCTATGATCCGATAAGGTAATCGTGTTAAGGAAGCAAGATACCCACATGAAATTAGCTCCCTGGTCTGTTCCATATCACCCTGCGGGGTGCATTGGATCCATTGATTCACGATCCTCGTGAACTGGATCATGAGATATCACACGGCAACCAGCGGGCCGGGGGGGGCACGATGCAAACTTGATCGTCGAACTGCACCTGTCAACCGGCACCACGCATAAAATAAGAGTAAGGTATATACGTAGTGCATCCGAAATCGACCGCTTGGAATATTATACCGAAACAAGTATTATGTTATTGGACACTGCAGCTTCCACGTGAGATGGCAATGAGGGGAGGATATATATAAGTGTTGGACTTGTGGGTTTGCAGTCGGTTGTCAGGCCATGTCTTGTGCGGGATTTCCGTTTTCTGTAGACTCTCGGCTGTGATACCATCCTTGACCGGGACATACAACCCAAAACGCCCAACATCGCAGGAGACAGCGAATGAATTACAGATTGTCACGAGACCATTTTCTCCTCAAATAACCCATGTAATTAAAAAAAAGATCACAGAAAAACCCGAAGATAACTCGAAGCCTCTAGATACTTTTTCCGCAATTGTGTTGAACTAAGTCCAAAGGTGAAAGTTTTAGCCCTTTCCTTGGGCTTGGCGCAATGCACCACCAGGATCACGAGACTTTTAAGCAGGGCAGACACAGAAATATTTTCTAGCTATGGAAAAGCGTGAAAATCTAACAGCTCGTTATATTTGCTTTTTCTCTCAGCCTATTTCCCTAACTTTCCTTCACCCTTATACAGGACAAATGGGGAGGTGATTCTGTGCAAGGGTTTCACTCTTCCAATAGTGTATTTCCCTGGATATTGCTAGGCGCATAGTATTTAAAAGGCTAGCACCATAAATTCCACCAGTTCTTGTTCCCGGAAAAGGAGAAATCATAGCTCATCAACCGGAGGTGAGGCCTGAGATGAGTATTCGGAACAGCTCTGGCTTTATCACTCTCATGCTGTGTCTTCTCACTTATTCCCAGAGAAGAGGACGTACCCCTTCGGTTTACAATTTGCAGATATCTTCAACTGCTAAAGTTAATCTTGGTATAGCAAGAACCCTAATAATCAGACCCGGTGCTAGGACGCCGGAGTTATCTTTCCTAGTAAGATCTAGTGGTTTTTATTTATTTTTCCCTGGAGAGTAGGCCTTTTAGCGTTCTTAGCCCTTTCCCAAAGGAGGGAACCCGAACCCCGAGTTTGGTGGCTTCTAAACACACTGCGAATTCCGGAGGATTCCCCCCTGCGCATAGCCAGTTCTTATGTCTAGCACCCTTCACGGATTGGCACAATACGTGACCGTATTGCAAAACACCTAGGAGAGGGATAGTCCCTAAATACCCGGCCATATATACAGTACATGCCATTCTAGTGAAAATCACCTATGTCTGCCGTCCTTCTATTTTGCAAGTTTCGTATATACTGTAGGTCAACGACGTTGCAAGAAGAAAGACAGGTGCCTAATTTACTATCCTTCCCACCCCTTGCTCAGGGACCTGTGTTTGGGACTCTACCAAAACCCACCTACGCAAATGGTACGGGTTATGAATTCATAATTACTACACAAGCTTCCCCCCAAAACACAAATTGAATGTTTGGGCGTTCAGTTCCTAGCCATCTTCCCCTATGTGTGCCCCACCCTCTCCAAACACATACGGGGATCTTTCCAGTAGAAACACTTTTCCCCCTCCCCCCTTTAATTCACATCATACACAATATCACAGTGCCAACTCCTTAGAATGGAAGAAGCTAAGAAACACCCATTCCCAGCTTCTCTTTTGTGCACTCCAAAATCTCCCCCAACACCTCGATTTTCCAAGTCAATCATTCAAAATGCTAGAACTGACAGATCTTGGATCGAGGCATTTTGGGTTGACCTAAACGATAAGACCTCGGCCTTATTAGGTAAGTCCTGTACTCTTTCTATTATCTCTATTAATAAAGACTAACATATATAAGGTACGGTATAGGGCGGGCAATATCTCGCTATTTGATGATCTCATTTGCACAGGCGACACCTCCAGATCAGGTATTTTCTTCCTTATATCACTGAATTTTCATGTATAACTAACTTGAACCGAATAGCGTAAAACGGACTGAGATAGTTACTACCCACGTGGACTCTAGGGTGGCTATCGTGGCAGCGAAAATTTCTGGGAGTGGCAGGAAGGATGGTCTGGTTTGTTATGACTACGGAAAAACGCTCCTAGAAACTGACCCTCACGGGGGAAACACCTCTTGCCCCGGGAATCCCAGGAGAAGTAATGATGGGAAAGCATATGGTGCATGGGCCTCGGGGTTTGTCGGGAGATAGGACAGAATGCATAGGCTGAAGTCGGGTTATTTTACCCAGAGAAGTTTTCATAAAGCTCTTAGGATTCCGAGTAAGTTTTTCTCACTTCCTAACCCACCAATAAACATGAGTTGCTAAAGTTTATAGTTATTCATGGAATAGGTAACGTTATATATTTGTTGATGCTATGGCAGGATATTGTGCTGCACGCTAGTATTAGCAAGGAGCACCGGCTCCGGTTATCTTGTTTCAAAAATCGCAGAAGCCCCTTAACGCGTGAGTTTCCTATTGGCCAAGGGTATAAGATGCACATACACTGATTCACTTAGTGTTGAGTGGAGACGGGGCATAATCGACGATGAGCATTTCGCAATTGTTCATGATGCAGCGTAGGAGCATGAGTTTTCTCTTTTTTCTAGGTGACGGTGCGAGGGCTAGTCAGACATAGGTTTGACTCAATGGCCGTGACTCCTTGTTTGTTGCGTCCCTCGAGGGAATAACTTGGCTTTGTAAGTCTTCATTGATTATCACTCGCTCAAACAGTCACACTTACTGTTGGAACAATGGCTTCAATTTGACGAAAGTATTTCTGCCAGTGGCGGGCAATAGTGCCAGTGGAACTTAGAGACTAGTTGGCTCTGTATATAGATACCTCTTGTGGGTATAAATACTGTGCGCCGGTACTCAAGCATCAAATATAAGAGACATTGGTCAATTCTTGTTCTTCCCATACAAAACTAGATCATTCTTTCAGTCGACCTTTCTTTACTTTCGCTTCACTCTTTCTCAAGCATCCAAATTCCGACACTTGCTGATGGCTGTGTTCCCAGATTAAAAGCCAGAACCTCTTTAGTATGACCCGAGAGCGAGGAAAGGTTATTACAGATCTAGGTACACTAATATCACAAAGCGCTAATCTAACCCTGCCGGATACGCTTTGGCTATTGGACCCTTCCATGGCAAGCCCTGGTCAATTAAGCTCCGCGATCGCAGCCTAGCTAACCCCTCCTAGGCAGTCGTTGCACTGGTGAAAAAGCAGACTAGGCCAAATACCAATACGTGGGTTGAACATGCGCTCGACACTTACGGAACACCGGAACAACTCAAACCAAATGGCGAAGGCAAGTACCACGTCAATCTCCCCTTGACCACCTCGATATTTGGGCGGCCGTGGAGTTTAATCACCATAGGAGGTATTTGATAACTTAGCTAGACTTATTTATATCACTAAATGCCTACATGATGTGGCTTTTTTTCTAGTTGGTCATCAATGCCTTCATCATTAGTTGGCGGCATGTTTATTTTTTCTCATTGAGGTTCTGTGTTCCCGGTATTTCAATTTTAATTTTAAAGTGTTTTTTCCTACTCTATTAAAACGTAAAAAGGCGTTGGTTGCCAACTATAAACATCGACGGGTCAAATTAGGACTAAAGAATCGATTTTTTAGAGCATAATAATATTATTATGTGACTAAACTTAATCCTCCTAGCCAGACGGTACTACACAAGTTACGGGCATATAGCACCCGAACACTAGCCAGCACTCCCACCGCAACATTTGGCGGGAACTGACCCAAGGGCATTACCAAACCCTAGACCTACACCCAGCAAAAAAGTGGTTCGCCGAGCTTTTTTTTTAATGCTCGACTACTGGTCCCTGTTTCAAATTAGCCGACCAGTCTCCTAAGCCATTAGACCATAGGAACTGGCCGATGATACTTTTCAATTGATATTTATGATCCTTTAACTGCTTTTTTCAGAAAATAGACAATTCAGGCGCCTTATACTTTATCCTTGGTAAAAAAGGACATCGGTATCCAATCATAGTACTCTCTCATGATATCGATAGAACCAGGAACGGGGGAGGGTTCCGGTGAATATCTATGCTCTGCCTCCGAAATGCACACTTTCTTTATCAGAGGACAAATGTTCCCCGAATTCCATGCCTAGTATCCCGGATGCAACTATTCTTTGGTATGATACAGGAAAGCGCAGGGATAAAACTCTCGCTATGCGTATCTGACCGTCCATGCGAAATTCGGGTCCAAGTGTTCGGGTTCTATATGCCTCTAACTTGTAACGATTGAGTGTAATACAAACACTTATGCGGAAGACTATATACTATTTGGCGGAATGGAAGCGCTCCTCCTACAACGACTGCCGACCCCCTACTAGTAATGCTAGAGCTTCACGATCCCCCTGATGTTCAGATCAGTAGAACATATCAAATGAGGTCCAACAAGGGTTACCTAAACATGCAAACAGACTGGTCTGGGCAGGACTGACCACGAGTGTGACCACCATGGAACTGCACCCCAGGCTGTCCAAAACATCAACCCAGATTGACCCGCTCCCACCCTAGTGAGACAAGGGAGGACCCAGAGATTTATAACATAGGAGCAAAATTGATGCTATGGAAGAATAACAAGGGAATTAGTTAGAAATTATCCCCTCCTCTCCACAAAAATATGATAGATTTTCCTGCCAAGCTGGATATTTTTCCTTTTACAAGAGGATCCAATTTGGGGTCATGAATTATAAGGCTATCAATGGTGGCTATGATTGGTGACTTTGCCATTAATTTTTATCCTTTATTTGTTATATTTTGAGGATGTTTGAGATCACTTCTGTTTTTCGGCCCCCTCGGCCATACCTTTAAGGGGGTTGCCGTGGATTCTCCTATATCTAGAGTAGGCGATTATCTCCAAAAACGCAATAGACGGACAAAGTGGACAACTGCGCAGGAAACTACAAAAGTTAGGAAACCACAAAAGTTAGCTGCCGCCCTCGGCGTAACACAAGTCATCGGTTGTGAAGGTGGTGACGTTCCTGGGACGGCTATGGATCTCCCTCCTGGCACAGAATTACACCGGGGACAGGTAGATGTTCTACAAGTGCCAGGCACCGGGATTGCTAACGAGATATCCTAACTCCGTTGCTGAGAGAAAAATCGAGATCCCTGGAATCGGCATTTCGGGGAGGCGTAGTGCAATAACTTTGCACTATCAGCCTATGAAAGACAGGATTCATCAATTCCGCACCTCGCAACCATAGACCAGAGGCTCCAACGACCAGCGCCATGTCCACCACCACCTTTATGGAAACGGCAAAGCAGCCAGATATAACCTATCACCCTGACCCCATCTCCTATGCCGAGCGCACGAAGCGCATACTGGCCAAAAACCCCGCACAAGTTCTCCCAGCCGGCTTCCCGGATAAGCTCGAATCAGAACTAGTCTGGGATGGGAAAGACTTCAAGGACGGCGAATGGATCTACCATCTGACAGAATCCGACATCGAAGAAGTGAGATCGGCCGCTGAGCGGTTCAAGAGCCAAAACCTTCCCCTAGGCCTACTCTCCCCAACGACCTTCCCTCTACCGTCATTCTCCAAGGAACTACAAAGGCAGGCACGAATCTTACATTCCGGGCGCGGATTCTTCGTCCTCCGCGGCCTGCCGGAATACCCGGGACCTCTTGAGAACGCAATTTCATACGTCGGCGTAGAATCGCACATAGGCCCCACGCGCGGGATACAAGACCCCAATGGTGCAGTTCTAGCACACATCACCGACCTCCGTTCACAGACCAACACAAACCCCATCGGCACCCCAGCATACACCTCTGAAAAGCAAGTCTTCCACACAGACCCGGGCGAAATCGTCTCCCTGTATGTTCTCGGCCAAGCCGCCAGCGGGGGCACAAGTCGAATCGCGAGTGCCTGGAAAGTGTACAACCACCTTGCTTCGACGCGCCCCGACATAATAGATACCTATCAAAGCCCTGGCCGTTTGACGGCTTTGGCGGTGATCCGAAGGTGTATTATCGACCGTTGATACATCTCCATAACGGACGGCTGATAAGTCAGTACGCGCGGCGGAAGTTTACCGGGTTCAGAGAGCTACCGAGGTCCACGGACATCCCGCCGATCACGGAGGAGATGGCGGAGGCGCTGGACGCGTTGCACTTCACGGCCGAGAGGTTTGCTCTAGGATTGCATTTCCAGCGGGGGGATACAAGTATCTAGCAAGAAGTACCTGAACACAGGGATTAAAATTTGTATGGGTCATTGTCTGTGCGGGTTCAGGTCACCATACAAAATTCTGGCGCACAGACAATCCTCCATACAAATTTTTAATCCCTGTGTTCAGGTACTTCATGAGGGGGACATGTATACAGTTTGTCAATAATTTATCGGTGTTCCATTCGAGGGATGAGTATACGGATGATGAAACGCATAAGTAGGGTTTTCAATCCCTCTTTCCTCCCGCCTTTTTTTCTCCCAAAAAATTTGGCATGATGCGCAGAGAGTGGTGTGTGCTAATGGATTGCGGGGGGGGGGCAGGCGGTTGCTGAGAATCTGGTCGCGCAATGAAGAACTTGGGTGGGATATGCCGGATGCGCTCAAAGGGCTTCGGGAACAGTTGTATTATAGTGGGCTTAAGCCTGAGGATCAACTATTCCCGCTGGACCCGGTTGTTAGGAGGATGGGTGAGAAGGGTTACTAGAATGCTTGAGTGTTATGAGGATGGCCCACCTCCTCTACAAGTATGGTACGCCGGGGGGCGGGGGGGGCTGAAGTTGCTGATCAGCGATTGTTCAGAGCCAGTTGAGCAAAAGACAGAATCCAAGTGATAATACATGATCTCGTAGTCAATCGCATCCTAGAGGCTGAGAAGCCAGCATAACCCGCAACATCCGACATGGCACCGGGCGCAACGCCCTGAACGTCAGAGAAACCGGCGACTCCAGCGTGAAAGCTGCAAGCAACAACCAAGGTCAAACAAAGACTTTTATCTAAATAATATGTATTTCAACCAAGACTGTCGCATACGAAATGACCAACGGGCGAAAACGAAATAACACCAAGCATAGAGAGCGTTTAAATGGACATTCCCGACTTTGATAAAGTAAATAGAGTCAAAAGTTATACGGGCACCCCCGAAGAGTCGGCGAAGGCACTCAGACCCGTGATCCAGTAGGCATAACGGTTCTGACAATAGCCTAACAATATAAAGAGTGATTTTCTATGATTATCTTCCCAGCAATTGGCTCGCCTACTTGCACCTAGGAGTTTTTTTGCGTGACGCAGTGCATCTCCAAACCGTGACGGCCTCTTAGCTACTTGAAACCATCTACCGAGTACAACTATTCTCAATATCCGTGTGCGAGTCCTACAAACTCCATCTCTTCCTATTTCCAGACGCTGTTCTTTCATCTCCTAAATATTATCCCTACCATGCTTGGAGGCCTACAGTCACCATCTTCCAGGTGCTCTATAACCTCGACATGTAGGGTAGTTCTGGCTTGTATAGGTCACTGTTGATTGGAAGCATTCTTGCGGGGTTCCGGAAGAATAGATGACAGCTCGGCTACTAGTAGTGCTGAATTGTCAATTGGTGCTTTCTTCCTCCTCTGCACCCTCCCCAACAATTACCGCACCTCTTCTTTCTCTTCCTCCCTCCCGCCTTCCCGCTACGATTGCAATTGGGATTCCCAACTGATACCCTGAGTTTGAACGATTATCTCCCCCTTTATTAGCTTTGAACTCGCTCTCTTTCTCTTTGGCCATCAGTGGCCTCCTTATCCCTCCCTTTTGCCTCATCTAGACCTGCAGCATGCCTGGCTTCTGTTACTGCCGTCTTGCGGCGGAGATCAGAGTTGGGTGGCACGGCTCTCGCTCTAGGTGATGCCCTAGACGTGTATGTGGTAAAACGATTTAAGTTGCTTCGTGAGTACAGTACCGTGCATTACGTGAGAAACTGGAGCAGTATCGACAGTTGAGCACAAAATATAAGGCTGTGTGAGCCTCAACCCCAGTGCCTGCCGCACGCTGTGTTATACTCGAGTACTCGAGTACCAACCATTGCGTCCTATCGCATTCCAAGTTTCACCAATTTATGGCATCGATAATGAGGGACATAGCCCACCTTCGCTGGACTAGGCCATTACTCGAGTACTTGTACTCGTACGATGCTAGTTTTTTGCGAGTTACAGCATTCGACAACCACACAGACGATCAACTGCCGCATTTGCAAGCAACATTGGTTAGGAAAAAAGAAGAGAGCGGGAATTCTCTGGCCACGTGGAATGTCTAGACAAAGCAACCTTGAAATAAATTAATTCACTTAAACTACCCCGCTTCCGCTTTTTACTTACAATATCACGTGAGATCTTCCTCCTCCGATAGGCTAATTGCGGCATCTTCTGCGAAGGAGGAGTGCTGCCGGTTTATATCTCCTCACTTCACTTAAGGAATAGGGGTGACGAGGTTACTGGTAGCCGTATATACTATCACAATGTCTATTCTTTGCGTAATTCCAGTTAGACATCTTCCAGATCGCGGAGACTTCTGCCGAAACGCTGTGACTTAGGGTATCAGTAGCGATAGAGGATGGGGTGGTGGAGTTGGTTTTTCTGTTCCCTGTCAATGGACAATGCTCGACAATCAAGGATGAATGCTGGACAAGTCCGCGCACAAGGGGGAGGGAAAGGAGCGAATGTGCGGCGCACTAAACACCATGGGAGCAGGAGAATAGAAGGCGACTGTTAATTTCCCCCACTTCCTAGATTGAGCCACCCTATTGGGCATTGATTTTAACAGTACCCGTACTGTAGTGCATGCCCGGTGCATAAGAGAGGAGACACAAACGACGTCCCAAAGATATTGAGGGGTGATCACTCCCTCCTTGTTACTCTCATTAGGTGATCTTTGGGTTGTTTCTCCCCAGCTGACGGTATCCGAAAGAGTTTACTTCCAGGGGCACGGTGGCCTGCGATACCCATGAAGTTCGCTCGCTGCCCGGATCAAATCTATCCCTTTTGGTGAGGCATGGGGGTGTGAAACATGTCTTACGAAGACCTCTATCGTGTGGGTGTGGGTATGGCACTCGAGCACAAATATAGGGCAGGAAGTATCCAGCCAGACAGGGATTAGAAAAATATAGCTAATTACTCGGGTATGGACGTTGGTTATCGGACAGACCAGGGATTAAAACTCTATGTATCCCCATATGTTTCATAATCCCTGCCTGTCCGATCGCCCACGTCCATCCACATCCGAGTACCTGTGCATATTTGAGCGCCCATATCAAATTACTCGAATATTGGGATACTTCTTGCCTGTTGCCGTTCAGCGCAAGCCCCAGCTTGCGGTTTTGTAGTACTGTACAGTACAATACGGTGTGCGAGCTCTTGAAGCATAGCGAATCGTGCTAAAGCTTGATCCGGACAACCGATCTACCGGTTGAATATCATCGCACGCCGGCACTCGGTAGGTGTGGGGAGAGCTGCAACTCAATCAATGTCCCACGGATACTCCTACAGCATACTTGTACTCCTGCTGGGCGGGTTCCGGGTCAAGTCTTCAACGGGGCACATTTACTCGAGTAGAGGCGGCAGGATAGCTTAGTGTCACAGCTGCGGACATGAGCGATGGCAGAGAGTTGGTCCTATCACGGATGTTTGGGCGGTCCTCACGCTTTGGGCAAATTATTAGGAGGGAAGTCGAGTACCAGTGGAATGGTCACAGCAGACTATGTGTGCCAAGTAACTGCACGACCCTCACTGATCCATGTTCCTCCTATCGCACCCATCACCCTTCCACCCTTCTTCAACCTCTCCATTCGCTCTCCCTCTCATAATACCGGTGTCACAAATGTTGCGAGGATAATGCGCAGGCAACGGTCAACCGGTCGAACTAGACTAGGGCAAAACTAAAAGGGTACTGGGGAGAATCAAAAACTTCATTCGCTCGTCCTCTCCACAAAACTAACTAACCAAACATAAGTCTATATAAGAAAACTCTCTCAATCAATCTATCGTCTGCCACACCTATCAATCTCTCCTTCATGCGTAATCCCCTTCTGCCTATCGATCTCCGTACTCTAAACAAAGGAAAGACATAAGCAAAAAACCATTCCATCTATCCTTCCGTCTATCCTTCCGTCTAGAACAAATGAAACAACTAAAACTACTATCCCGTCTATCCTTCCGTCTAGAACAAAGGAAACAACTATCCACTTCTGTGAACTCTAACACTCCCCCTGAAACTGACCGCTCTCGATCATCCTCGAGTTAGGCCCAGTTTCAAAACAAACTCTTCTTGCTTGAGTCTACCATACGGCTTCGTAAAACCATCTGCCAACATCGCCGTAGTAGGTATATGCGTGATAGTGATCGTACCG
>Ga0307517_10000160_pt1 | contig 108370 bp, 98 predicted proteins | sample 23_EM_MG_FD_194515 | JGI IMG/M metagenome (GOLD analysis project Ga0307517, IMG submission 194515) | Populus trichocarpa ectomycorrhiza microbial communities from riparian zone in the Pacific Northwest, United States - 23_EM | ecosystem: Host-associated > Plants > Roots > Unclassified | place... | reverse complement strand
TCGGCGTGATGCCGAAGCCGGCGATCACCGCGACCTTGTCGTTGACGATCAGCTCCTGCGCGATGCGCTTGGTCGCGTCGGGCACGGCGCCGTCGTCCTTCAGGATCACCTCGACGGTGCGGCCGGCGATCTTGTTGCCGTTCTGCGCCACCCACAGCTTCACGGCCGCATCGATCTGCCGGCCCGTCGACGCCGACTGGCCGGTCATCGGCAGGATCAGGCCAATCTTGATCGGGCCGGTGTCTGCGGCGAGAACCATTGTGCCGCTCATCGTCGCGAGGGCTGCCAGGATGGCTTGCCCAGCGAGTCGTTTTGTCCTGCTCAAACTACTTCTCCATGTCAAAAGAATTTCATCCGGCGCGCTGGTACAGCCAGCGCGCTGGTACAGCCAGCGCGCTGGTGCCGCATCGAGCCGTGCAATCAGGGGGCTTCGCAACTGAAGTTGGCGGCGGCGTCCGAACTGCCGCTGCCTTTGTACTTCGCTACCTTCGGGTAGACGCACAAGGGCCGGGTACGGAGCACAGGCTGAGTCGGATCGTCGGCCGTGTACTTGGTGGCGATGACTTGATCCGGCGCGGTCCCCTCCTTGACCCATTTGACAAGCGACTTGAAGACGTCGTGGTCGGCATCAGCCTTGGGTATTCCATCCTGGCCAAACGCGTTGGGCCCGTCGCCGCCTCCACAGTGGCCCATCCCGGGGACCATGAAGAGCCGCGCGAATGTGTTCACAGCGGCAGCACCGCCCAGCTTGGAGTTCATCGCCTCGTAGTACTGCGTGGTGCCCTCGGGCATGATCAGCGGATCGGCCCATCCGTGATAGTTGATCAGCTTCCCACCATGCGCCTTGAAGGCAGAGAGATCAGGGTTGTCGGTGCCGAGAACGGGGCCGACCATGGCGACGGTCTTGTCAAAGAAGGCCCCGTAGTTCGCGTACGTCAGCGTGGTCCAGTCCCAGGTGGGATCGAGATAGACAAAGTACTTCGCCTGCTCGGTCGCGGCCGGGAACGGAACCGCACCTGCCATCGGAATCGTCGTCGCTCCACGTTCAGTGCCGGGCCAGAGTTGGACGCCCGATGCGTTGCGCGCACCTCCCCAGATCTTCTGCATGACGCCCGCCTCGGTCCTCGTCAGACAGGTGTCGTCGCCTTGGGTGCAGGTGTCCTTCGTGATCGTCGTGTCAGCGACCGGGTTGTACGTGCACTGGCGCGGATCGTTCAGCAACCCATCGGTGACGCCGTCTGCAGCGTCGCATGAAGCGATCGCGGCATTGGTCGCGAGCGTCTGCTTTGCCGGCGACAGCACATAGCCGAGATCCTGCCGCATCACGACCTGGGGCCAGATCTGCTGAGCCTGAAAGCGATCCCAGTGAATGGCCGGGGCGCCGGCCAGGATGCCGTCATAGTCGTCGGGGTAGCGTTGCGCCATCATCATGCCTTGGCGGCCACCGGTCGAGCAGCCATACCAGAACGACGTGTTCGGCTCCTGCCCGTAAAAGACGCGCGCCAACTGCTTGCCGACGACCGCCATCAGATGCTCGGAGCGGAACGCGAAGTCCTCTTGAAGCGGCACGTTGGCGACGCCTGGCGACAGCATTCCAAATGCGCCGCTGAGGAAGAAGCCCGAGTGTCCCGTGTCGGTCTGAATGCCGATGTAGCCTGCCGCCGCAGCGGCCGTCTCGGCGCCGACCGAGCCAGCAAACACCCCCCCGCCCTGAGACCGAAGATCCCCGTTCCACGCACCGCCCATCGGCAGCGTGACCCAGATGTTGACCGCCGGTGCGACAACCACCTTGACCAGGCAGTACGACACCGATCCGATGGTTCCGGGCGCTGCATCGAGAATGGTCGTCGGTGCATCGGTACTGAGCACCGCTGCGCCCACACCCGTCATGGAGCAGGGCTTGATCTCGCTGATGCTCACCGGTGCAGGGGCGGGAGCCGGCGCGGGTGCGGGCGCGGGGGCCGGCGTCGGAGCAGGCGCATCGCTTCCGCCGCCGCATGCGGCGAGGCCCAATGAGAACGTCAAAGCGGCTGCACAGCCGAATTTGTCGCGCAAGGATTTCGATATCACGGTGTTGTCTCCTTTTATGTTGTATTGGTCGATCGGTTGTCTGGGCGTCAGAGTGGCAGGCCGACGTAGTTCTCTGCCAGCGCACTGGACGCCGAACGGGATCCGGCCAGGTACGTCAGCTCGGCCTGTTGAAGCCGAGATCCGAACTCGCCTGCCTCGGGGAAACGATGCATCAGTGAGGTGAACCACCAAGAGAAGCGTTCGGCTTTCCAGACCCGCGCAAGGCACCGTGCCGAGTACTGGTCCAGACCCGATCCGCTGCCCTCGAGGTAGTACTCCGCAAGGCCTTGCGCCAGGTAGCCGACATCGGTCGCGGCAAGGTTCAAGCCCTTGGCACCGGTGGGAGGCACGATGTGCGCAGCATCGCCCGCCAAGAAGAGCCGGCCGAATCGCATCGGCTCGGCAACGAAACTGCGCAGCGGTGCGATGCTCTTTTCGATCGATGGCCCGGTCGTGACGGCCTCCGCGATCTCGGCGGGGAGGCGGCGGCGAAGCTCGTCCCAGAAGGCGTCGTCGCTCCACTGATCGACCTGATCATCGAGCGAGCATTGGACGTAGTAGCGGCTTCGCGTCTTGCTGCGTTGACTGCACAGCGCAAATCCGCGCTCGTGGTTGGCGTAGATCAGTTCGTGCCTGACCGGCGGCACGTCTGCCAGCACGCCCAGCCAGCCGAACGGGTAGACCTTCTCAAACGTCGAGATTGCCTCGCGCGGCACGCTGGCGCGGCATGTGCCGTGGTAACCGTCACAGCCGGCAATGAAGTCGCAGGCCAGTTCGTGAGCAACGCCGTTCTTGACGTAGTGCACCACGGGGTGCTCGCCATCGAATCCTTCTATCCGGACGTCCTCGGCCTCGTACTCGGTGAGCAGGTTTCCACCGGCACGCGCCCGCATCAGGTCGTGGGTCACCTCGGTCTGACCATAGACGGTCACATGCTTTCCGGTGAGCTCACGGAAATCGATGCGGTGGAGTCCGCCGTCGAATGACAGTTCGATCCCGTCGTGCGGCAGACCTTCCTGTAGGCAACGGTCTGCAACGCCGGCCTCGCGAAGCAGGTCTACGGTGGTCTGCTCGAGAACGCCGGCCCGGATTCGGCCCAGAACGTACTCCGCACTCCGTTGCTCGACGATGACGGCGTCGATGTCGTGGCGCGCGAGGAGTGCACCCAGAAGCAACCCAGCCGGCCCCGCACCAACGATCGCTACCTTTGTTCGCCTATGGACCAAGAGAATGCTCCGCTCCGCTTCATTGGGTGCGCAGTCTCGCGGGCGGGCTCACGCCCAACAAGTCGATCCGGCCGATGGCAACTATCAGGAAATCAAATACACGTCGCGCTCCACTCGCACGGCGCTGCTCGGCAAGTGGTCGCCACCAAGGGAAAACCTGAGCACCCATCACCACTCGTCAGTGGCCGCGTTGAACAGGCCGCTGACCACTTTTCGCAGCCAGACGCTGCGAGCGTCCTTGTGGACTCTCGTGTGCCAGTGCTGGCGCAGCTCGATGCGGGGTGAGGGGAACGGCGGCTCCATCGACTTGAGGCCGAAGGCGGCTGTTCCATATTCGATGCCGAGCGCATGCGGCACCGTCGCCACCATGTCGGACTGTGCGATCAATCGGCGGATGCTGAGGAAGTGCGGCGTGTACACGGCGACGCGTCGCTCGAGGCCCTGGCTCTCGAGATAGCTCTCGAAGATCTCCTGACTGCGCCCTTCGGACTGAACGACGACGTGTTGAAGTCCCAGGAATTCGCCCATGCTGAGTTGGGTCCCCCGAATGGGGTGATCGCTTCGCAGCAGGCAGACGAAGTGATGCATGAACAGCCTTTGCTGATAGAAGTCGCCCTTCTTGAGGTCCGGGAAGTAACCGACGGCCAGATCGACGTCACCGTCTTCCAGCGCCGCCGCGAGCTGGGCGGGCCGCATGCTGACCGAGCGGACCGGCGTGTCGGGCGACGCGGCAGCAATCGCTTTGACGATCCGAGGCAGGAACACGATCTCACCGACGTCCGACATGGCGATCGCGAACGGCCGATGGCGACGCGACGGGTCGAACCTCACTTCGGGCTGCAGTTTCTCGTCGACTTGACGCAGGATCTCCCTGGCGGCGCTGGCGACTTCCGCCCCTCGAGGGGTGGGCGCCATGCCGGTCGCCGATCGGACGAAGAGCGGGTCGTCGAAGTGCGCCCGCAGCTTGCCCAGCGCGGCGCTCACGGACGGCTGACTGACTCCGAGCTTCAGGGCAGCGTGTGTCACGCCGCCCATGTCCAGCAGGGTCACGACCACGGACAACAGATTCAGATCGAGCTTGTTCTCTGACGACAACGACTACCCCAGGGCCACCGCGGATTCCAATCGCAAAGCTACGCGATGCCCAACACCGGGTATTTCATCGCCTTGCTGGATTTGCACGGGATTGCCGAGGGAAATCCCTCGCGAACCAGGGGGGCGGCACGACGGTCGCGCTAATATCGACGCACCCATGGCCACTTCGGAAGTTCGTCCTCTACCGCTCGAGCCGCGACAGGTGTCGTGGCTGCGCGATGCCGCCGTTCGGCCCGAGCCCTCGTTGCTGCACGAGTCACAGACTGCCGCCTGGGCCGGGTTTCGGGTCGGCATCTTCGAAGCAATCTCTAAGGAGGTGACGGGCCAGCGCGGAGAGCACGCGGCCTTGGCGATGATCCTGCGGGGACGCACCCGCGCGCAGATCTTCAGCCATGGCGACCGGTGCGACTTCAGCCCTGGTCCCGATTCGGTCGGCCTGTTCGCGCCCTGTCTGGATATCTCTTGGACCCGCTGGGATTGCGAACCCGGTGCGGAACGCATGATGCTCGAACTCGACTTCGCGGATCTCAATCGCGCCGGTGACCTCGAGGCGATGGTGGCGCGGCAGCCGCGTGCGCTTCGGCAGGACCTCACGATGCGCGACGGTCACATCGCGACACTGATGCGGCTCATCGCCGCCGAAGTGCGGCTCGGCAGCCCGCACGGTTCGCTCTACGCAACGTCGTTGAGCCTGGGACTGGCTGCCTATCTGTTCAGCGAGAAAGGGGAGTCGGGGCGCTCGTGCATGCGCGAGCGCGGTCGACTGACAGCGTCCCAGAAGTCCCGGGTCCTCGATGTCGTGCAGCAGCGACTGGCTGAAGACATCGCTCTGGACGACCTCGCGGCAGCGGCCGGCGTCAGTCGATTCCACTTCCTTCGGCTGTTCAAGAACAGTCTCGGCATCACGCCGCACCGCTTCGTCATGGATCAGCGACTCGCCGCCGCTCGGAAGTTGCTGGCGGAAACCGATCAACGACTTGCAGACGTTGCCGCCAGTACCGGGTTTTCGAGCCAGAGTCATCTTTGCACGACGATGCGCCGGCGACTCGGTGTGACACCCAAGCAGTGGCGGCGGTCGACGCAGAAGTAGCTCGGCAGCGCCCGACCTTCGACGTTAGCAAACGGTGGCGTCTGCGACAACTGATTCGCGCGAATGAGTGAGCAGCATGGGTTGTCTCCGGATCCCTTGAGGGTGCCAATTGCATGAGGGCCGTCGAACTTTGCTCGCACATGCCCGTCGAGCAGCAGGTACGCGCGGCGACGCTGAGTCGCGTCAACGTCCTCACGGAGCAGGGCTTGGCCGGGCAGCGCGGCCAGCGCGTCGTACTTGCGCGCAACCTGCTGGGTACATTGTGCGATCGTGAGCTGTCGGACACGGGTAAGGCCCTCCAGGACATGTAATGCGGGCGCGAACCAGGGCCCCCGCCGGGTCGATCCTCGTCGGCGTGGGTTCGGCGCCGTACGAGTTCGGCCGGGCCGCCGGCGCGCAGGGCGTGCGGCACAACCTGGGCGGCGCGGAACTGGTGCTGTGGGGCGACGTGCGCGCGTCCTTGCCGGACTGGTTCACCTCGCGGTTTCCGGCCCGCTATGTCGCTGCACGACTGTTCGATTGGACGAGCCCCACCTTGGACTCGAAGACGCTGACGACCCCGCCCGGTGTGGAGGCAGGCGTTCGGGTGTCGGTGCCGGAGCGAGCGGTGCTCGAAATGCTCTATGACGTGGGCACCCACCAGGGCCTGGAAGAGGCGCGCAACCTGTTCGATGGACTGCGCATTGTCCGCAAGGATGTCTTGGCCAAGCTGCTGAGCCGTTGCACCAGCGTGAAGACGGTACGCCTGTTCCTGACCTGGGCCCGTGAGACAAAGCTGTTGAATGTGGATGTCCTGTTGAAGGACCACGACGTGCCGACCGGCAGCGACAAGCGCCGGATGTCACGGCTGAAGGATGGATCGCTGCTGGTGTTGAAGCCGCACGGATAGCACCTACGCCGACACGGTTCGCCTGCTGTTGCAGGTCGCGCCGGATGTCTTTGCGAACGACATCTTCGCGATGAAGGGCGGCACCGCGATCAATCTCTTCGTGCGCGACATGCCGCGACTGTCCGTCGACATCGACGTGGTGTACACGCCATGGACCACGCCCAGGGACGGCGCGCTCGCGGACATCGCTGCAGAACTCGACGAGATTGCCGGACGTGTCTCGAAGCTGGGAGTGAGTTCGCGCAAGGTGGCGTCGGGCAATTCTGGCGAGACGAAGCTGGTCGTCGAGAACGACCGGAGTCAGGTCAAGGTCGAGGTCAACGTAGTGTTTCGGGGTACGGTGCTGCCGGTGCAGCGGTGGCCATTGACGCCGCTCACGTCCGAGATGTTCAGCGCTGCCCTGGATCTGCCGGTGTTGGCGACGGCCGAGCTGTATGGCAGCAAGCTCGTCGCCGCCATGGACAGACAGCATCCACGCGATCTGTTCGATGTCTGGCAGATGTTCGAGGTGGACGGTCTCTCCGATGGCGTGGTCGAGTGCTTCGTCACCTACCTGGCTGGGCACAACCGGCCGATGCACGAGGTGCTGTTCGGCAACGTGAAGGACATTGCTGCGGAGTACCGGAACAACTTCGTGGGCATGACCACGCGAACCCGTCGCGCCGGACACACTGCTGTCCGCCGGCGCCCGGTTGCGGAGTGAGTTGGCGCAACGGCTGACCTCGAAGCAGAGGAAGTTTCTGATCGGCCTCGCTCGGGCGGAACCCGACTGGAGCCTGCTGGCCTGCACGCATGCCTCGGAACTCCCGGCACTGCGCTGGAAGTTGGAGAACCTGCGCACGTTCCGGAAGCGACGGCCGAAAGACTTTGAAGCCCAGGCACGCGCGCTCGAACGCGGCATGGCGGGCCTCGCGCCGGAGTGACGGATCAGGTCTGTCGTACGTCAAGCCCTTGAGTTTTCCACATGATGTGTGGACAAGCCGGTGGACAAGGCTTGAGTATCCGCAGGCATATGGCGCCCGCCTTGATGGTTGGGGTGGCGCTCCAATTTCCAGCACTGTGAACATCGCTGCTCTTGGCCAGCGGCCACGTCAGCCGACGTCGACGACAAGCTTCGTGGCTGCGTTCGCTGCGGCTGTTGGGTGTGCGTTCTCGCGTCTGCCGCGCTAAGGGCTCGACGAAATGAGCCTTCGCAGGGCGGGCGAAGACGTGTCAGCTGAGGGGCCACGACCCAGGTCATCACGATGACCACGGCCAGCGTCAGCGCGTGCCAGATCGCAGCGGTCCGGCACCCTGCGGCAATTGGGTGATCAGCGGCTCAGAACGAATGCCGCATGCCGGCGGCAAGGGCGCTAGGTTGCTGCCCCAACGCTGGACTCGTCCCGTTGATTGCGAAGTCGTACGCCGCGCCTGACCGGTTGGCGATGCGGCTGTAGAACACGAACAGCGACGTTCGGCGACTCAAGGCGTATTCGCCTCCCACGGTCCACTGCGTCGCACCGGTCTGGTCGCCCTTGGAGATGAAGCCCACCGTCTCGGTCGCGGACCCGTGGCCGTTGAGCGCCTTGGCATACCCGGCCTGCAAGGTGCCGGCTCCCACCCTCCAGGTCGCCGAGACGTAGGCGGCATCGCGCGTGAGGACGCCACCGATGGTTTCGTACCGGAGATGCTCCACCACACCCGCCAGCCGCACAGTCCTCGCCGAGTAGGCCAGGCCCAGCTTGCTGGCAGTGTCCGAACCGTTGGCCGCGTGATATTGGTTGTGAATCTCGTGGGCCGCGGTGACGAGCCAGCCACCGGACTCCGCCGTGAGCGACAACGAAAGGAGCGAGGGGCGGGCTCCGGTCGCGGCCACCGCCTCTTCATTGAATGCGTACGCGACACGCGTCGACAGGCCCCCGAGTTGTGGGCTCCAGTACTGGATGACGTTGCGCTGCCGGCGATCGAACGCGCTGTTGTCGATCACGTTGTCGCTCGTAGGGGCGGAGCCGTTTCCCATCAGGCCCATGTACCCAGCCGTGGTCGGATAGAAGGGATCGAAAGACGACGTGGCGGACGTATAGGGTAGCGTCCATACACCGATGAACGCCGTGCCCCAGGGACCAGACAGTCCCACGCGGGTATCGCGATTGGTGAAGCTCCCGAAGCCCGTGTCGAGCGACAGCGCGCCTTCGAGTTGCCAGAGTGCTTTCATGCCGTCGCCGAGATCTTCCGTCCCCCGGAATCCGACGACCGATCGATAGTTGCTCAGGCGGCTCATGCGGGCCTCGGCACCTGAGCGCAAGTCGGTGCTTTCCACGGCCACGTTGATTCGGCCGTAGATGGTTGATCCGTCCACAGCTTGTGCCGCGGCTGATCCGCTCGCCGCACACACGATGCACGCCATCCAGCCGCGAGGGGAGCCGACACGGGATCTGTTGGCAACGCCACCTCGTTCGAGGGTCGTCGGCCGGGTCAAATTCGGTTTGCGATTCTGATCATCCTGCGCGGTCTCGTTGAATGCTGTCATCAGAGGTCTTCATCGTCGTGCACCAACCCGGTGGGTCGCATGCGAGTTGTTGATTGGCTTTCGTCGTCACGATGTCCTGAACCTGCGTGCTCCGAATGGCATCGACGCGAAGAGCGGGTGGAGTGCTCGCCGACGGTTGTGCCGAATTGGCCGGTTCACGCTCGGCCGTCGGCGTTACGACAAACGTCTCGCTCCCGAGTCGCCCCTGGGTCAGCGCCGACCTGTCGGCAACGGCATCACGGACGGAAACGGCTGCGCCGCATCAGACCGGCTCGCGCGTGGCGTTCATCAGAATCGGAATGGACGCCAGGATGGGCGGAATCACGAAGCACCACATCTTCAGGTGGCTGTACAAAATTGCACCGGCGGCGCAGCCGACGGCGAATGCCACCACGTTCGCGAACATCTTCGACACGCGAGCCGTTGCCGCCAGCCTCGCATCACCTTCGAGTCCCCGAATGAGGTCCGCGATATCGATCATGATCTGCGTGGTGCTGCCGGTCATGAGGGTGGTCGGTGGAGCGCTCGCGAGATGGATGCGCGAGGCCGCATTCTGAATCGCCATCGCGGCAACGAGAACCATGCCAGCGACGATGGAGACGACGTCGTCACCCTTCTGGGCCGGTCCGGCGTGGATCGCCAGGGCGGCGCCGGCGGTCAGCAGCAGAACCTGCAGCGATAGCGTCGTGCGAAGGATCGGAAGTCCGAACTTGGGCAGAGAGAACGCGGCAAGTCGGGTCACGAGAATGACTGCACAGAAGACTGGGAGCGCGAGCAACTTCGCGACCGCGCCGGAAGTGCCGAGGACCAGTGCAGCACCCAGCGTCACGAAGTTGCCCGTCACGTGGGCCGTGAACAGTCCTTGAAGCGCAAGAAAGCCCGCGGTGTCGATGTATCCCGCGGTCAGACTCATGAACACAGGAACGGTCAGTTTCATCGGATCCCCATTGGTATGCGTGCTGTCCTCAACGAGTGCGGACCACCGTGAGATCCATGCTCCGGCGATGAACGACCTCCTGCCAGTCGATCCATGCAACGAACAGGAAGCCACCGACCAGACCGAGGTGCTCGAAGAACGCGTTCTCGAGCATGAATCGTTCCGGCATGGGCACTGTCCAGAACCGATTGGCCACGAAGGTGGCCCCCAAGGTGAAGAGCGCCAACGTCAGGGCGCCCAACCACCGCATCCAGCCTGTCAGCACGAGCACCGAGGCGCCCAGTTCGAGGGCGATCGTCGCCACGGCAAGAAGCGCTGCCGGCTCCAGTCCGAAATGGCGCATCTCGGCGACCGCGGCGGGAAAGTCGAACGCCTTGTCGAGGCCGCCTTGAACGTAGGCGGCCACCAACAGGGCGAGGGCGACCCAGCGCCAGCCTCGTCCCTCGCCTGAGCGTGGCGGCATCTCCCGGCTCATTTTTCGTCCCCGTTCGCATCCGGACTGGTGTGGTCGCGCCCGCTTGGGAACCTGGGCGCAGGCTGGGTCGGTTCCACCGGTGCGCGTGGCCTGACTTCAGCTTGCATCGAGAATCGGTGCGAGCCCTCCTTGACCCAGGCCTGTTGGATCAACGAGGGAACCTGCTCGCCGAGGACCATGCCGAGCAAACCGACCAGGGCGACGATGGGCGGCGCAGGTGAACGCACCTGGAGGAGGGCGTAGATCACACCGACCAGCACGCCGACCGCGAGCGAGACGCAGTAGGTCTTCATCGCGGTTCTCGCGGCCGGGTCACGATCAAACCGCCCAGCATCCGCATCCGAACGCGCCCCAGAACCCCTGCGCGTCGCTGGTGGGTGCCACGCGCCGGGCTGCGGCCGCATGGTCGTGTCCATGGACAGTGCATGCGGCACTGCATCCGCACAGTGACGCCATGCGGGCGGCGCCAGGCTGTCCGAGCCTCCGCTGCTGATAGCCACCGAACCGCTTCACGGGCGACCAGTCCGGCAGGACCGGCAACGAGGGCGGTGCGAGGTCTGCGAAGTCACCCTTGCCATAGACGACGCGGCCGCCGAGCAGCGTCATGACCGACGACAGATGCGTGATGTCGCTTTCGGCGATCTGGAAGTAGTCGTCGGACAGCACGGCCAGGTCGGCAAGCTCCCCAACGGCGATCCGTCCCTTCTTGCCCTGCTCGTTCGAGAACCACGTGTTCGCCTCCGTCCAGAGACGCAGCGCCTGCTCGCGATCGAGCCGATTGCTCGCGGGGTAGAGCTGTGCACCGCCGACGGTCTTCCCGGTCACCAGCCACGCGAGTGAGACCCAGGGGTTGTAGCTCGCCACGCGCGTGGCGTCGGTCCCCGCGCCCACCGGAACGCCGGAACTCAACATCTTGGCGATGGGCGGGGTCGCCTCCGCACTCTTCTGGCCGTATCGGTCGATGAAGTACTCGCCCTGGAAGGCCATGCGGTGCTGGACCGCGATGCCTCCACCCAAGGCCGCGATTCGATCGATGTTCTTCTGCGTGATCGTCTCCGCGTGGTCGAAGAACCAGTGCAGTCCGTCGAAGGGTACTTCGCGATTCACCTTCTCGAACACGTTCAACGCACGTTCGATGGTCTCGTTGTAGGTCGCATGCAGACGCCAGGGCCAGCGCTTCTGTGCAAGCAGGCGAACGACTCGTTCCAGGTCGCCCTCCATGTTGGGCGGCATCTCGGGCCGCGGTTCGCGAAAGTCTTCGAAGTCGGCGGCGGAGTAGACCAACATTTCGCCGGCGCCGTTGACCCGGTAGGTGTCGTCACCTTGTCCAGGCTTGACGCTTTGGGTCCATCGCGAGAAGTCGTCGACCTCGCCGCCCGGCTTCTGCGTGAAGAGGTTGTAGGCGATGCGCAGCGTCAGGTCTCCATCGGCATGGAGCTTCTCGATGATCTCGTAGTCGTCGGGGTAGTTCTGGAATCCGCCACCAGCGTCGACCACGCTGGTGACGCCCAGGCTGTTCAGCTCACGCATGAAATGACGCGTCGAGTTCAGCTGATACTCGGGCGGAAGCTTCGGCCCCTTGGCGAGCGTCGCGTACAGGATGGTCGCGTTCGGACGCGCCAGCAGCAGGCCGGTGGGCTCGCCGGCACCGTCGTGCACGATTTCGCCTCCGGGTGGATTCGGTGTGTCGCGCGTGTAGCCGACCGCGCGCAATGCGGCCCGGTTAAGCAATGCGCGGTCGTACAGGTGGAGGATGAACACGGGCGTGTCCGGCGCCGCGGCGTTGAGTTCGTCGATGGTCGGCAGCCGCTTCTCCGCGAACTGGTGCTCGGTGAAGCCGCCGACCACGCGCACCCATTGCGGTGCCGGCGTGTTCTGGGCCTGCTTGCGGAGCATCTCCATGGCGTCGGCGAGGGATGGCACGCCGTCCCACCGAAGCTCCATGTTGTAGTTCAGCCCGCCGCGAATGACGTGGATGTGGCTGTCGATCAAGCCAGGGATCGCGCGCCTGTCCCGCAGATTGATCGACTTGGTCGCGGGACCACGAGTGGCGAGGATGTCCTTGGCGTCGCCGACGGCGCTGAAGCGGCCGTTCGTGATGGCGACGGCCTGCGGATTGGGGTTGGCTCGATCCAGCGTCGTGAATCGACCGTTTGTCAGGATGAGATCAGGGTGCACGACGGAGGTGTCCTTGGAAGAGGAGGCTGCGGACGCGAGCGGCCAGATCGCAGTGCCTCCGATCGCTTGCAAAACATCGCGGCGGCGCGTCATCGAGCGCCAACGTCAGGCGAGGCGCCGTGGCCGGCGATGGCGATGCGTTTCGTGCGGTATCTCGTGGGGCTCATGGCGTGGTGAATCTTCTGGTGCGGAAGCGCCGAAAGATAGAACACAACGCCCGGGGCAAACAGCCCTCGGATCGGCAACATAAACTTCCGGTTTTTGGAATTTGAACTTCGATGTCCGATCAGATCGACGATCTTCGCCTGCTGACGGTGATGGTCGTTGCGATGACCCGGCGTCTCGCAGCCATGGAGCAGCGGCCGGCGTACAACTGATCGAACGCAGCGCGCGCCGCTTGTTGCTGACGAGCAAGGCGCGCTGTTGCATCAGCGGGCCTTGAAGATCGTGCGAGACGTGGACGAAGCTGAGGCCGAGGCAACGGCTCGCGGCAACGCACCCGGCGGCCTGCTTTCTGCGCCGCGCGTTGTGCGGCCTCCACGACCCAGGTGTGAATCGTGCCGACGCTCAGCGACAAGCCGAACAACTCGCGCAGCAATCCGCCACCTCGCGATACGAGCCGTGCACGATCAGGTGACGGCCAGCGCGAAGCGCCGCACCCAGGTCTTGCTCACGCGCGGGAACGTCTCGACCAGCGGCACCGCAGGTGCCTCAGCAAACGCCCATCGACCGCCTCGCGCGCCCGCTCCCGTTGCGCCTGCGCGAACTTGCGAACTCGTGCTGTACCGGCGGGCCAGGCGTGCCACCGGCTCAGTTCCCGACAGGGCCGCGATGCCCAGTCGTTTGCGGGACGCCGCGCACAGAGCCGATCACGAAAGTGGAACCCTGGCTTGAACCGCGCCCGGATGTCTCACAACCGGCGCCTTCTCACAATGGCCGTCCAGTGCCCCTCGCGGCTCGACTCTGATCTTGGATCTTCCGCTCAGCCTCTGGCGGCGGAGTCGCTTATTTCACTTCCGTCAGGAACTGCTCCAGCGGCCGGCGCACCTTCTTCAGCTTGACAAGCCAGTCTCCCTCTTCTTGCCGGTATCCCAGGGGCAAGATTGTGACGCTGCGCAGGCCGCGCTCGCGCAGCCCCAGGATCTCGTCGAGCTTGGCCGGATCGAAGCCTTCCATCGGCGTGCTGTCGACGCCTTCGCTGGCGGCAGCCACCAATGCCACGCCGAGAGCGATATAGGCCTGGCGGGCCGCATGTTGGTAGTTGACCTCGGCATCACGCTGCGGGTACGTGTTCAGCAGCATCCCGCGATAGTTTTCCCCACCCCTCGTTCTTGAACCCACGAAGTTCGTTGGTCAGATCGAACATGTGGTTGATCCGCTCGGTCGTGTAGTTGTCCCACGCGGCAAACACCAGCAGGTGGGAGCCCTCGGTGACTTGAGCCTGGTTCCAGGCGATGCTGGCGATCCGGGCTCGCACCTCCGGATTGGTGACGACGATGATCTCGAAGGGCTGCAGCCCGCTGGATGTAGGCGCCAGCCTGGCCGCTTCAATGATCCGGTCCACCTTGTCCTGCGCAACAGCGCGCTTGGAGTCCATCTTCTTGGTGGCGTAACGCCATTCCAGTGTTTCGAGCAGGTTCATGGCAGGCTTCATGGGTTCATGGAGTTTCAGAAGGCCCAATTGTCTTCAAGGCGGCTATGCCCTTGTCTATGCGTCCCGGCCCATGCTGTGCTAGCGACCCAGGCCTCGCCATGGCAACCGTCAGTTGATGAGGTGCGCCATGAGCTGGCCGGAACGCTACTCTTACTGAGCAATTGAATGCGTGCCGCCGCCCACGGGCAATACTGCGCCGATTGGCCGTGATGTGAGTGGGCAGCGCCGGTGGTCTGCGCCAAGTGCTTGGGAAGTTCGTCGACGCTCATGCCGTCGGTTCCCGGCGCGCCCTTGTTCCGGCGCACTTGTTTCAGGGCTCGCCGCAGGTTGTCGCGTTCGAGAATCTTCTGCTGCGGAAGCATCGAAAGATTGAATACGACGCCCAGGGCAAACAGTCCTCGGGTCGGCAACATAAACTTTCGGTTTTTGGAATTTGAACTTCGATGTCCGATCAGATCGACGATCTTCGGCTGCTGACGGTGATGGTCGCTGCGGGCAGCCTGGCCGGCGCGGCCAAACGCCTGCGCAGTTCCGCTCCTGTGATGACCCGGCGTCTCGCGGCCATGGAGCAACGGCTCGGCGTGCAGCTGATCGAACGCAGCGCGCGCCGCTTCTTGCTGACCGACCAAGGCGCCCAGTTGCATGAACGCGCTTTGAGGATTGTTCGCGACGTCGACGAGGCCGAGGCGGAAGCGTCGGCCCTCGGCAACGCGCCTGGGGGGCTGCTGCGAATAGGCGCACCGATGGAATTGGGACGACGCGTGATTGCCCCGCTTCTTGCTCGGTTCCGTCTGCAGTGTCCGGACCTCGAAGTCCTGCTGGTCCTGTCGGATGCGGGCCTTGACCCGGTCGACGACGAACTCGAGATCGTGTTGCGCAACGGCATGCCTGAAGATCCCGCCGTTGTCGTGCGAAAGCTGTTGACGAGCCGGCGTGTCGTGTGCGCGACGCCGTCCTATCTCGCCACCCGCGGCACGCCGCGCATCCCCGACGATCTGCTGAAGCACGACTGCATTCGGCTGGTTCGCGGACGCCACGTGTTCGATCAGTGGCCGTTCAACGAGAACGGCAAACGCCGCGTCGTCAGCGTCCGTGGGACGCTGTCATCCACCAGCGGCGAGGTGATGCACGACTGGGTCCTTGCCGGCATGGGAATCGGGCTGAAGGCATTGTGGGATGTGCACGAAGAGCTCCGCTCCGGGGCCTTGGTTGAATGCCTGCCGGAATACTGGTGCGACGAGATCGAGCTCTACGCGTGCTATGCCAGCCGCGGGCACATGCCCCGAAGGGTTCGAGCCTTCACGGCCTTCCTCGTCGAGCAAATTGCTGTTGCATCGCATCCGGGCACCTTCGCGTGACCTTGCTGCCGGGAGCCGTGAAACTGCTCCAGTGCCGCGTGGAGGGCAGCGTGGCTTTCCGAACGCGGTTACGACACCGTCTCGATCTGGCTGCGGCCTTTGCGGGCCCAGGTCGTTGTGGTCACTGGGCGGCGTTCGTTAGCAGCGGCTTTGGAGAAGCCTCTCAGGTACAGCGGACGGCGGCCATCGGGATCACCGCGCGCGCCGACCCCGCGTGCAGCGCGTCGCGAGCGTCGAGGTAGCGCGGTACCAGCCAGCTGTTCAACTGGCGTTGCGCCTCTTCCTGCCACGAATAGCGGCCACGCTTGGCGTAGCGTGAGCGCAGGCCGATCTGCACCATCTCGTCGACGTGCAGGTCTTGCGCGACGATGTGCGAGACGCTGCTCATGCTCAGGTCGAGCTTGCCTTGGAACAGCGGGTCGTCCATCGCACCGGGCGCAAACAACAGGCCCTGGTCCATCTGGTGCGTCTGGGCCGAGTCCGGCCGCAGGATCATGTAGATCACCATCTCGCAGGTCACCACCAGCGACAGCGTTGGCGGCACGTTGACGAAGCTCATGCGAGAGCGCTGCTCGTCGGTGAGGTCGGGGAAGCGCTTGAACACCGCCTTCTGCGTCGCGTTGAAGGCGGCGTCGGGATGGGTGGTGCCGTTGTGGCGAAAGTACCCGGCGGTGTCGGCCGGCAGCTCCGGAAAGGTGGCCAGGCGGCTCGGCACGAAGTCGTGCAACGGCCCGCGATGCAGCTTGTTCGCGTGGTAGCCGTCGTTGTTGTTCTCGAACATGACCTTCCAGTTCCAGGCCAGCGACATCGGTTCGCCCGGCCGTGGCCCGTCGGCCTGCGCCACGTGATAGTTGGCCAGCACCTCGTCGACTGCGCGAAGCCGCGGGCCAAGCGGTGGGGCCGTCAGATCGAAGTTGACGAAGATGAAGCCCTGCCAGATCTCGACCGCGAACCGCGGCAGGCAGAAGTCCTTCTTGTCGAAACCGATCGAGCGGTCCATGGCCGGGGCGCCGAGCAGAGCTCCGTCGAGCGAATATGCCCAATGGTGGTACGGGCAGACGAAAGAAGAGCGTTGGCCGTGGCCTTCGGCCACCAGCATCGCGCGGTGCTGACAGACCGCCGACATCGCCCGGATCAGCCCTTCGGCATTGCGTGCAATCAGCAAGGGCTCGCCGACGATGGAGGTCGTGAAGTAGTCGCCCGGTTGGCTGACCCAGGACTCGCGCCCGACGCACAGCCACTCGCGATCGAAGAGCGCGGCCTTCTCGAACTCGTAGAAGGCTGCATCGGTGTAGCAAAGCGGCGGCAGCATGTTGGCCTCGCCAACGGGCTGGATGGAACTGGCCAGCGAATCGAAGAACGCATCGGACGGAAACGTCGCGGCCTGCGTCGAGGGGATGGCGTCGGTCATCAAGTTCAAGTCTCCTGGTGCCATGCGGAGAGCACGGCGGCCGTGTCGACCACCAGCGCACAGTTCAGCGCCAGCGATTCAAGCGTGTTGTCGTGCAGATGCGGCGCATAGGCAGCGCAGGCATCGGCGACGACGAAGCAGTGATAGCCCCGGTGAAACGCATCGCGCACCGTGCAGTCGACACAACACTCGGTGGTGAAGCCGCAGAAGACGAGGGTGTCGATGCCCGACCTGCGCAGTTGGGCGTCGAGCGCGGTGCCGAAGAAACCTGAGTACAGGGTCTTCTGGATCTCGATGTCACCGGCCTGGGGCCGCACACGGTAGTAGTCGGCGCCCGGCGTGTCGGCGCGGCAGATGGCGAGGGCCTCGGGCGCTTCGCTCTTGCGTTCGTTCAGCAGCCTGAGCACCCGCGAGTCGGACTCGGGTCGCGTGACGAGGCGCAGCAGCACCGGCGTGACGTCCGCTGTTCTCGCTTGCGCCAGCAGCGCCTCGACGCGCTGGAGCGGCGCCTCCAGTGGCGCCATGTCGATCCCGGCGGCCGCCAGTGCGCCTTGCGGCGAGACGAAGTCGACCTGCACGTCGACCACGATCAGGGCGGTGCGCTCGGGCACGATCATCGGCGCCAGTGACGCGGGGGGGACCAGCTTGTAGGGCAACACGTCAGCGGCCGCCATCGGTCGTGCCCGGAGTTTGCGCGAACCGCGCCCGCAAGCGCGGCAGAACAGCCTCGGCGAAGACCGGAATGCCGCGCAGATAGTCAGGGAAGATCAGCATCACGCCATCGAGATCGCAGCCTTCGATCATCTCGATCAGCCGCCCGGCCACCGTCTCGGCCGAGCCGATCAGGCGTGCCGTCATGAAGCCCGAGCGCGCGCTCGCGGTGAACGAGTTCTCCTTGCCGATCTCGGCGTCGAGCATGCCGTAGGCGCGCAGCATGCCGTGGAAGGCCCCTTCGTCGAATCCGGCGCGGTAGCGATCGGCCTCGGCCTGCGCGGCAGCGTCGCTGTCGCCGATGACGAGCGTCGTCATCATGTAGGTGCGCAGCGCACGGCCTGCATCGCGCGCCATGGCCTTGACGCGCCGACTGATCTCGGCGACCTCGGCATCGTCCTTGCCGCCGACGAACATGGCGTCCATCTCGTTCGTGGTGAAGCGCATGCCGCGCGAGGAGGTGCCGGCGCAGACGAGGAACGGCTGCGCAGGCGGCTTCGGATCGGACTGGCAGTCCCGCATCTGGAAGTACTTCCCCTCGAAGTCGACCGAGGGCTCGCGCCACAGGCGCTTGATGATCTGAATCCACTCGGTGGCCAAGTCGTAGCGTGCGTCGTGCCCGACATCGTTGCGCCAGGCATGCATTTGTTCGAACTCGCCCTGGTAGGCGCCGGTCACCACGTTCAGGCCGGCGCGTCCGCCGCTGATCTGGTCGAGTGTTGCCATCATCTTCGCGGTCACGGCCGGGTTTTGCAGCAGCGTGTGCACCGTGGTCCAGACCTTGACGCGCTGCGTCACGGCGGCGAGCGCGGCCATCAGGATCTGCGCGTCCAGCGCGTGGCGCCAGTGCTCGGTCACGCCGCCGTAGCCGCGCCACTTGGCCATGGCCATCACGAAATCCAGGCCGTGCTGCTCGGCGAGCAGCGTCGCATCCCGGTTGTAGGCGTACGAGCCGTCGAGACGCGGCGCGGTCGACGAAAGAATCCAGCCGCCGTTGGCCATCGGCAGGAAAAGACCGAAGTCCTTGCCGCTGTGGTCGGACGGCAGGCCGAAGGCGCGCGGTCGAACTTCGCTGTGCGTCGGCTGGGTGGCTGCAGCCGGTATGGTTGTGGCGGGCATGTGTGATCTCCTTGTCTTCGTGAGCGTTCATGGCGCCAAGCCTGTCGCCGCTCGGGAGCGACCTTAGCGCGGTGCTGAGCCCGGCTACTTGTGCAAAGGCGCCCGATGGCTTGATCGGCACGAGACCTGCAAGCGCTCACCGGAATGCCTTCGTGCTGCGCACTCCGGTATTCGCTCTCGGGGCGGCCCGGCGAGCTCATGCGCCGCGCTCAATTGCTCGGGCGCCGCCGTACAAGATTGCCGGCGTACTAGCGTGCAATCTACGTGACAGCCATCCACCTCTTCAACGCGACACCAGGAGCACGTTCCCATGAGCAAGCGCCATACCACTCTCCGTGCACGAAGAATCGCGCGGGCTGCCATGCCGGTCGCCGTGATGCTGCACGCCAGCGCGGCGTTGGCGCAGAGCGCGCCGGCGCCCGCCGCGGCGGCGAGCGCACCGGACGTCAAGTCCCTCGAAACCGTGACCGTCACGGCCGAGAAGCGCAGCGTCGATCTTCAAAAGGCGCCGCTCGCCGTGACGGCGATCTCGGGCGACACGCTCGACAAGTCGAACATCTACGACCTGGCCGGCCTGAACGGCACCGTGCCCGGGCTGTCGATCGCCAAGAGCTCGGGCTACGAGCGCATCGTGACGATCCGTGGTGTCGGTTCGGAGACGCCGGAGAACGCCTACACGACGCAGCCCGGCGTGGCGCTGCACATCGATGGCGTGTACATCGCCAATTCGATCTCGCTCGATCAGAGCCTGTTCGACCTCGACCGCATCGAAGTCCTGCGCGGCCCGCAAGGTACGCTCTTCGGACAGAGCTCGACCGGCGGCACCATCAACCTGATCACCAAGCAGCCGGTGCTCGGCGAATTCAGCGGTGCGGGCGATGTGAGCGTGGGCAACTACAACCTGCATCGCGAGCGCGCCGAGTTGAACCTGCCGATCGGCACCGACTGGGCGGTGCGCGGCTCGGTGCAGCAGTACAGCCACGATGGCTTCGCGAAGTCCAACGTGATTCCGGACTATGGCCTCGACGACGCCAACGACAAAGGCGCCAAGCTGGCTGCGCTGTGGAAGCCGAACGCGATGTTCTCGGCGACGCTGACCGGCCAGTGGTACCGGGCCGACCAGCATGGCGCGGCGCAGAAGAGCATTGCCGACCCCGATCCGGACCCGCGCTCGATCAGCCAGGACTACCCGGCCAAGTTCAAGCTCGATTCCGACCTGGTCTACGCCAACCTGGAGTGGAAGATGCCCTGGGCGACCGTTAAGTCGATCACCTCGTACCAGAGTCTGCGTCACCGGCAGCAACAGGACAGCGACCGGCTCAGCTATGCGCTGCTGCACAAGCCCGACAACAGCGAGGCCTACACCTACGACGCCATCGCCGCCTGGACGACGCGGCTGAAGAACTACACCCAGGAGTTCAACATGAGCTCGGTGCCCGGCGGCAAGCTCGACTGGATCGTCGGCGTCTTCGCGATGAAGCAGAAGAGCAATCAGTACGTCGTCGAATACAGCGGCACGGAGCAGAACCCGGTGCTGTCGATTCCGGCGGACATCGCGTCGAACCCGCCGGCCAATCTGGAGTTTGGCGAAGACACGGTCGCGCACCGCACCTCGTGGTCGGCCTATTTCCAGACCACCTATCGCGTCACCGATCGCCTGCGCCTGACCGCGGGCGGGCGCTACAACCACGACAAGTTCGACGCCGACATCGGCAACTTCTCGGGTGCGAACTTCACCGGCGGCTTCGGCGCCGCGCCGCTGAGCGTCAAGTCGGCGAGCTTTTCCGGCAGCAAGCCCACCGGCAAGCTGGAGGCCGACTTCGACCTGACACCCGACAGCATGATCTACGCCAGCGTGACGCGCGGCTACAAGCCCGGCGGCGTCAACAGCAATGCGTCGCCGGTGGTCGTCGGCAAGACCTTCGCGCCCGAGACGGTCACGGCCTTCGAACTCGGCTCGAAGAACCGCCTGCTCGAGAACACGCTGCGGCTGAACTTCGCGGCCTTCTATTACCGGTATGCGAACATGCAGTACCTGGAGGTCGACCCGGTGCCGTTCAACTACGGCACGGCCAACATCCCGAAGACCGAGATCTGGGGCGGCGAAGCCGAAGCGTCCTACCTCACGCTCGGCAGTCGCCTGCGCTTGAACGCCAACCTGACGGCGATGAGCGGTAAGTTCAGCGGCGACTACACGACGATCGACGCGGCGACCGCGCAACAGGTCTACAACACGAACCCGGCATGCGCCTTCGGTGGGCAGTTCTTCAACCCGGCATGCTGGGCGGCCGTGCAGGCCGCGGCCAAGCCCCTGAACGGCAACAAGCCGGCCAAGCTGCCATCGTTGCAGGGCTCCGTCAACGCCGCGTACACGTCCGAGCTGGCCTCGGGTGCGCTGATCTCCCGCCTCGAGTACGTCTACCGCGGCGACTTCTACTACCGCATCTTCAACGACAGCAACCTGGACCGCGTGCCCTCGTACGGCCTGTGGAACCTTCGCTTCGAATACCAGCCGAACGCCAGCAACTGGACCCTCGCGCTGACCGGGTCGAACCTCGCGAACAAGGCCGGCGTCAACTCGCGCTTCACCGATCCGTATGGCAGGGGGGCGACGAGCCAGGAATACATCGCGCCGCGTCAGGTGATCGCGACAGCGGCTTACTCGTTCTGAACTGGGGCGGGCCGAGGTCTCCCCGTCATGGGAGACCTCGCCGGTTCAGTTCGCTGACGGACGCTTGTCGCCGTCGGCCCCGATGACCACGCTGAGCATGCTCAACGAGCCATGCGTCACCTGGGGTGTCGCGAACTGCACCGGATCGTCCGCGTGCCGTGCGCCGAGCACATAGAGCAGCGGAAGGTAGTGATCCGCCGAAGGAATGGCGCGGCGCGCATCGGGCCCGAGCGACTCGAAGTCGATCAGGGTCTCGGGTCGGTCTTCGGTGATCGCCGCGCAGACGACGTCCTGGAAGCGCTGCGCCCAGTCGTAGACCGTGCCCGGCCCGCTCCAGTCCATCGCCGGAAGGTTGTGCACCACGTTGCCGCTGCCGACGATCAGCACGCCTTCGTCGCGCAGCGGGCGCAGCAGGCGGCCGATTTCGTGGTGGTAGGCATGCGGCTGGGTCCCGTCCATGCTCAGCTGCACGACCGGGATGTCGGCTTGCGCAAAGGCGTGAACGAGCACCGACCAGGCGCCATGGTCCAGGCCCCAGCCCTCGTCCAGCACCACCGGCTTGGGCCGCAGCAGTTCGCGCACGCGGGCTGCCAGTGCCGGCGAGCCCGGCGCCGGATAGCGCAGGTCGAACAGTGCTTGCGGGAAGCTGCCGAAGTCGTGGATGGTGCCCGGTGCGTGCATGGCCGTCACCGCCAAGCCGCGCGTGTACCAGTGCGCCGAGACCATCAGGATGGCCCGCGGCCGCGGCATGGCCCGGCCGATGTGCGCCCACGATTGTGTGAAGCGGTTGTTCTCGAGGGCATTCATCGGGCTGCCGTGACCGAGGAAGACCGCGGGCATTCTGGTATGTCTGGTATCGGTGGTCATCGGTCAACTGAATGGAGGGCTTTGACGAGGCCGGCCGCACGCTCGACGGCCAGCGCGATGCGCGCCCGAAGTGGCTCGCTGGACACGCGGTAGTTGTCGAAGTCGGCCTCGCTCGCGTAGACGCCGATCGGCAGCGTCAGCGCCTGGAAGAAGCTGAACAGCGGGCGCAGCGCGGTATCGAGAACGAGGGCGTGGCGATCGCTGCCGCCCGTGGCTGCGAGCAGCACGGGCACGTCGACCAGGGCGTCCTGATGAACGAAATCGAACAGGTGCTTGAAGAGGCCTGTGTACGTGGCGCGGAAGACCGGGCTGGCGACGATCAGGACATCGGCCGATTCGATCGCTGCGACATCGGCCTCCACCTCGGGCGGCAGTTGCTTGCGATGCACCGCGCCGGCCAGACGCGGGGCGATCTCGCCGAGTTCCACCAGGCGAGTCTCGACCGGCAGGGCCGCACCCATGGCAGCGACCAGGTGTTCGACCAGGGCCGAGGTGCGTGAGGGACGTTGCATGCCGCCGGACACGGCGACGAGCTTGAGCAGCTTGGAAGACATGGGGCGGGCGGGCAGTTGGTTTCAGGAGCGGGCGGCGACGGATGCAGAGGTCAGCAAGGGTTGAAGCAAGGTTCAGACAACAGGCCAGGGCTGACGCAGCGGCAGGCCCGAGCGCTTGACGATGGCGTCACCCGCCACCTGGGCGCGGGCGAGCAGTTCTTCTTCGTCGACCAGGGTCGCGCGGTAGTTGTCGACGACGCGCACCCCGTCGACCCACACGCTGTGCACGCTGCGGCCATCGACCGACCAGACGAGCTGGTTGACGACGTTGAAGAGCGGCCGCCACTCGGGGCGGTCGGTGTCGTGCAGCACGAAGTCGGCCTTCTTGCCCACTTCGAGCGAGCCGATCTCGTGCTCGAGCTGCAAGGCACGCGCGCCGTTGAGCGTTGCCATCGTCAGCGCCGCATGGGCCGGGAACTGCTTCGGATCGCGCCGCGCGTCCTTGAACAGGCCCGCGACGAGGTACACGGCCTTCATCAGATCGGACGAGTTCCCGCTGTTGCCGTCGGTGCCCAGCGTCAGGTTGACGCCGGCGCTCGCCATCTCGGGGAAGCGGCCGACCGCCGTCACGCCGTACCCGCCGCGCAGGGCGGCCATCGGGCAGTGCGCGACATTCGTTCCGCTGCGCGCCAGCAGCTCGGCCTCGTGCGCATCGAGGTGGACGGCATGCGTCAGCGAAAGATTGCCGCCCAGGACACCGAGATGATCGAGGTGCTCGATCGGCCGGCGGCCCGTGTGCGCGACGTACCAGTCCGGGTCGAGCGTCGCCGGGCTCATGTGCGCCGAGATGCCCGTGCCGCTGCGGTCCGCGAGCCGCTTGGCGGCCTGCCAGACGATGTCGGTGTTGGTCGTGTGACCGACCAGGATCGGCCAGGCCGCGATGCGCTGGCCGTGGGCGGCGGGGTAGCGCTCGAGTTCGTCTTCCAGGCCGCGGATCGCGGCATCGATCAGCGCCGTCTGGTCTTGCGAGGCGTCGAAGGCGCGGTCCATCGTCCAGCGACCCACGCGACCACGGATGCCAGTAACCCGCAGGCCGTCGACCACCGCATCGAGATCGAGGATCGTGCCGGCCTCGAGAAAGCAGGTCGTGCCGGTGCGCAGCATCTCGGTCGCGGCCAGCTGCGCCGACAGCCGCTCGTCCTCGGGCGTGTGCGCCTGATAGAGCGGCACCTGCCATTGAAAGACGTTCTCTGCAAAGTCCAGATCGTCGGGCACGTAGCTGCGCGTGAGCGGCTCGCCGGTGATGTGGATATGGCCGTTGATGAAGCCGGGCGTGATGACGAAGCGGCGCCCATCGATCGTTTGACGCGCTTCGCTTGCCAACCGCGGGTCGAGTTCGCTGCGCTTGCCGAGCCCGACGATGCGGTCGCCGCGCACGGCCAGGAAGGCATCCTGGACGATGCGGCGTTGCGGGTCCATCGTCACCAGGGTGGTGCCGGTGATGAGCCAGTCGATAGGCGTTGCGGGTGCTGGGTCCATGGACCGGCGTTCGTTCAAGCCGTCGTGTTCGAGGCGTCGTGCTGCCACACCCCGATCGGCCGTTCTCCCTTGACCCACATCCGGTACATCTCGCGCTGGTACTTGGTGTCGTCGTAGAGCGTGCCGGTGTGAAGCGTGCAACGGTTGTCCCACATCAGCACGTCGCCGACGCGCCAGCGGTGGCGGTAGACGAAGCGCTCCTGCGTGCAGAACGCCACCAGCTCGTCGATCAGCGCCAGCGCGGCGTCGTTCGGCATGCCGGTGATGCCCTTCACGGTGCCGGTGCTCACCCACAGCGCGCGGCGCCCGTCGGCCGGGTGAATGCGCACCAGCGGGTGCCAGACATCCGGATTTTGGGCCTTGATGTCGTCGCTCAATTCCATGCGTCCGTACTCGCGCGTCGACATGAAGAACTCGTAGCTGTGGTGCAGCACCAGCGGGTCGAGCTCGCGCCGGCGCTCGACCGGCAGCGCGGCATAGGCGGCGCACAGGTCGGCGAGCAGTGTGTCCGAGCCCTCGGGCGGCACTTCGACCGCATACAGCATCGTGCACATCACCGGCTCGGCCTTGTACGAGTAGTCGGTGTGCCAGCCGACGCCGTCGTTGTGTGCGCCGATCGGCCGGCCGTCGACGACCTTGTTCGACAGGATGTAGATCTCGGGGTGGCCGGGCAGCGTGTACTGCTGCAGCGTGTGGCCCTCGGCTTCGCCGAATTGGCGCACGAAGGCGAGCAAGTCCTCGGGCTCGAGCTGCTGGTCGCGCAGCAGGATCGCGCCGTGGCGCTGGAAGGCGTCGACCACGCCGCGGACGGTCGCGGCACTCGCGCTGCGCAGATCGACGTTCTGGATCTCGGCGCCGAAGCCCGATTTCAGCGCGCGGATGGCGAGACCGGTGTCGGCGCTGGTGTCGATATTCATCGTTGTTCCTTTCTGGCTCGCGGAACCGAGGCCGTGGCGATCTGCAAACGATAAGCGCGGGCGCGCCGGCGCGATTGCCCTGCGGCGCCCGGCCACTTGTCCGCATGCAGCGCAGCAATGCGCGTGCCGCAGGCAACCCGTCGCGCGCCGCCAGGCAAGACGGGGTCGGGGCGACCTGCACAATGTGAAGCTGGTACCGCCACGACGAGCCCCACACCGATGAGCAGCACCCCGATTCAAGTCGCCCCTCTGACCGCACGCATAGGTGCCGAGATCCACGGCATCGACTTGCGCGAGCCGCTCAGCGCGCCCTCGCTGGCGCAGGTGCAGGCCGCGCTGGCCGAGTATCAGGTGGTCTTCTTCCGCGATCAGCGGCTCGACCTCGACAGCCTGCAGGCCTTTGGCCGCCAGTTCGGCGAGCTGATCACGCACAGCGGCGTCGCCGGCGTCGAAGGGCATCCGCACGTCGTCGCGATCCACAGCGACGCCAACTCGAAATACGTGGCCGGCGAGAACTGGCACTCCGACCTCACCTGCAATGCCAAGCCGCCGATGGGCAGCATCCTGCACCTTCACACGGTGCCGGCGGTCGGTGGCGACACGCTCTTCGCCAGCATGTATGCCGCCTACGAGGCGCTTTCGCCGCGCATGAAAGCCTATCTCGACGGACTGACCGCCGTCCACGACGGCGAGCATGTGTACCGCCCGCTGACCAACGACCCGAACAAGCGCTTCCCGTGCTCCTCGCACCCGATCGTGCGCACGCATCCGGTGACTGGCCGCAAGGCGTTGTTCGTCAATGCCTCGTACACGACGCGCATCAACGAGGTCTCGAAAGAAGAGAGCGATGCCGTGCTCGGCTATCTCTACCAGCACTGCACGAATCCGAACTTTCAGGTGCGCTTTCGCTGGCAGCCGCACTCGGTCGCGTTCTGGGACAACCGCTGCACCCAGCACCTCGCGGTGTGGGACTACTTTCCGCAGCTGCGCTCGGGCTACCGGGTCACGCTCAAGGGCGACAAGCCGGTTTGAGCCTTGCGCCGCACCGGCGCGCGCATCAGGAAAGTCGGCACCGCGACGGCGATCAGCAACGCGGCATAGACGTAGAAGATCAGGCTGAAACTGCCGCGGGCATCGGCGATCGCACCGGCCGCCAGCGGCCCAACCGCCGCGACCGTGGTCAGCAGCCACACCACCGACAGCACGTACGACCCCGTGTCGCGGCCGAAGTAGCGCAGCAGCAGCACGTTGGCCGCCACGAAGCTGGCGCCCCAGCCCAGACCATAGACCAGCGCGGCGGCGTATTGCAGCACCGTGGTGTCGGCCGAGGCCAGAATCACGTTGCCCAGGGCCTGGGCCAGCAAGCCGCCGGCCAGCAGGTGCGGCAGCGGCATCGACTCGCACAGGCGCCCGGCGATGCCCTTGGTGAGCGTCGCGGTCAGTGCCAGCGCGCTGAGGATGACGGCACCGAATGCCGGTGTCGCGCCCATCTTCACCAGGTGTGAAATCGTGACGCTGGAGTTGGTGGTCACGCAGGCCATCGTGATCGCCATCGCGGCGGCCACGAGCATGAACTGCGAGGTGAAGATCGCGTCGCGGTTGCTCCATGGTTCGGCCTCGGCCTCACCCTCGGTTGGCGGCGCCGACGACGCATCGGCCGCGGCGGCCGTGCTGCTGCGGTCGATGTCGCGCACGAAGGCAAAACAGAACAACCCGACGACGACGGCCACCCAGCCCATCACCTGCCAGTGCACGCGCCAGCTGCCGCTGCCCGACACGATGGCCTCGACCACCGGCGGCCCCACGCTGGCACCGAACGCGCCGATCATCAGGTACAGGCCGATGATGCGTGCCGAGTTGGTCGGGAACCAGGCCGCCAGCAGGTAGATCGCCGGAACGTTCCCGGCCAACGCATAGCCGAGCCCGAGCAGCAGCATCGCGGCGTAGAAGACCCACAGGCTGGTTGACACCGCGGCCAGAAAGAACCCGATCGCCAGCGCGACCGCGCCGGCCACGATCGTCCAGCGGCCGCCGACGCGCTTCATCATCAAGGCGGGCAAGGGGCTGCACAGCCCGCAGGCGATGCCGAGCAGCGAGAAGCTGAAGCCCGCTGCGGCCTGTGACCAGTGCAGTTCGCCCACCATCGTGTAGAGCACGACGCCCAGCGACGTGAAGGTCGCGCCGTTGAGGAAGAAGAAGATCAGCGTCACGGCCGCGAACACCGACCAGGGGTTGCGTGTCGAAATATGGTTCATCGTGGCTGCCTGTTGACTTGAATCGGCGCCTGTGGATCATGCCCACGGCACGGCGTGTCGAGCGTTGATTAGCGTCTGCCTCGCCGCGCTTGTCTTGCGTCGAGGTGCATGGGTTCTTGCCCTGGCGATGCGCGAGACGGCGCGTCGGCGAGCGCGTGCAAGCAAGAGACACGCCTCGTTTGTTGGCATGCTGACACCTTTCGCCGGAGGCAAGCCGAGGAGCAGCATGAAGAACTGGTTCATCACCGGCGTGAGTTCGGGTCTCGGTCGCGCCCTGGCCGATGCCGCGCTGCAGCGTGGCGACCGCGTTGCGGGCACCGCGCGCGACGCGGTCGCCTGCGAACGCTTCGGGCGAATCGCGCCCGGCCGTTCGCTCGGGCTGCAACTCGACATCACGAACGAAGAAGCCGCACATGCGGCCGTCGCCCAGGCCGAAGCCGCGATGGGCGGCATCGACATCCTCGTCAACAACGCCGGATACGGCCTGGTCGGTGGGATCGAGGCGGCCAGCCTGGCCGAGTACCGCGCGCAGTTTGAAGTCAACGTGTTCGGCGCAGTGGCCATGATGCAGGCCGTGCTGCCGCAGATGCGCGCGCGGCGCGCGGGGCGCATTCTCAACATCACCTCGGTGTCGGGGCTGGTCGGCTGGCCCAGCCTCGGCGTTTACTCGGGCAGCAAGTTCGCGCTCGAAGGCATCTCAGAGACGCTGGCGCTGGAACTCGCCGGCCTCGGCGTCCACCTGACGATGATCGAGCCCGGTGGTTTGCGCACCGACTTCGCGACCCGCTCGCGCGCCCGCACGCAACGCGTGCTGAGCGACTACGACGCGACCGTCGGCGCCTGCGTGCGCCTGCTCGACGAACACGCAGGGCACGAAGCCGGCGACCCGCGCCAGGCGGCTGCGGCCATCCTCGCTGTGGCCGATGCGCCGGTGCCGCCGCTGCGCCTGCTGCTCGGGGCGGACGCGCTCGAATATGCACGGCGCAAGCTCGCGCAGCAGCAGGCCGAGATCGAGGCCTGGTCCTGGCTCTCGGAGGACATCGGGTTCTAGACAGGGCACCCGGCGCCGGAGTACCGACGCCACCCGCCGAGCGGGTGCGCGGCCGCTTGGGAGCGGCCCGGCGCTGGCCACGCTAGGTTGCTGGCCCGCAAACGCCCAGCGCCGCCAGCGCGTACAGGTTGGCGCATGCCACCAGGTCGTCGATCGACGGCCGCCAGCGCGTCGGCCCCATCGTCACCGCCGGGATGCGGTTCATGTTGAAGACATTGTGGTCGCGCCACATGCTCGAATACACCGGCGCACTCGGCGCGATCGGTGTGCCGCGCACGAGCCGGTGCGCGGCGTCGAGCGCTGCGTGCAGCGGCTGCACGGTGGCGTGCTCCGCGTCGAAGCCATGGCGCACCACATAGGGCTCGATCTCGACGCCGCCGAAGCCGGCGCCGCGGAACAGCGCCTTCAGCTCGCGGTCGACGTCGGCGATCTGCTGCGCCGGCGTGAGATTGATCTCGACGTACAGCGAACAAACCTCGCTGCCCGCCCCCATCGCATGCGCGTTGCCGCCGCGCACGGCGCCGATCTGCACCTTCGGGATCGCCGTGCCGCCCGCCGATTCGTAGCGATGGCGGCCTTCGTAGTCGCGTGCCCAGGACTGCAGCAGTTCGATGACTGGCGCCATCCGCACGATCGGATTCGGGTGCGCGCTGAGTGCAGCCGGGTGCTCGATCAGCGGCGTGAAGACCGATTCGCCGTAGACGGTGATGCGGTAGTAGGCATAGCCGCAGGCGGCGCTGTTGACGCCGTAGTCAGTGCCTTCGGCGGCGATGGCGAAGTCGGGCGCGACGCCGCCGTGCGTCAGCATGTACTGCGCGCCGAGTTCCTTGCCGAGGTAGGCCGGGCCCTGGCATTCCTCCGCGGGTTCGGGCCCGATCTCGCCGGGGCAGGCGGTCAGGTACAGCGTGCCTGCGAGGCCGATGCCGGCCTTCTTCAGCGCCTTCGCGGCCATCAGAAAGCAGGCCATCGGCCCACGGTCGTTGCCCACCGCATGGCCGAAGAAGACCTCGCCTTCGAGCCACGCGCCGAGCCATTGCTTGTCGGCCACCGTCTCGGGCTTCATGCCGTAGCGGTCGCGCTCGTTGTACAGCGGGCTCTCGGTGTCGAGGTGGCTGGTGAACAGAAGGTTGGGCCCGTCGCCGTGACCGCCGTAGCGCCCGATGACATTGAAGCGGTCCTCGACCAGGCCGGCCCGTCGTGGCGCAAAGCCTTCGCGCGCCATCCAGTCGAAGACGAACTCGCCGGCCTCGCGGCCGCGGCCCATCGGCGCCGGGATGTTGCACAGTGCGAGCACGAGGTCGACCAGCTCGGTGCGGTCGATCGCCGCGGCGATCGCGGCGCGTGCCTGGCTCAATTCGGTCATCGGTGTTGGTCTCTCAGGCTGCCGGCGCGGGTGACGCCGCCGCGGCGGCGCGTAGCCGCGGCGCACCCATCATCAACGCGGCCAACGCGATCGGCACGAGCAGCCATCCGCAGGCGTCGAAGACCGGTGCGAAGGTGCCGAAGCGGTCGGCGAGCAGGCCGGCAAGCGCCGGGCCGGCGGCGGCGAACCCGGTCAGCAGCCAGACGGTCGACATCAAGGCCGTCCCGCAGTCGCGCCCGAAGTAGCGCAGCATCAACACCGTGACGGCCAGGTAGACGCAGCCCCAGCCGAGGCCGAAGGCGATCGCGAACACATAGCCGAGCGCGTGGGTGTTGGCGCTGCCCAGCGCGAACAGGCCGACGGCATGCACGACCAGCCCAGCGACGAGCGCGATGCGCGGCTCGAAACGCTCGGCGAGCGAACCTGCCAGGCCCTTCGCCAGGGTCGCGAGCAGCGCCTGCAGGCTCAGCATCAGCGCGGCGAACTCCGCCGTCGAACCCAGCCGCGTGAGATGGGGAACCGCGGCGCTGTGCAGGGTCGTGACCGTCGTCTGCGTGACGATCATCGCCAGCGCGAGGATCAGGAACTGCGGTGTCGCCAATGCCTGGCGGTAGACCCAGCCGCGCGCCGGGCCGCCGGCGTCGGGCGCGTCGTCGTTGCGGTTCGGTTCGGTCGGAGCGGGATCGAACACGGCGACCAGACAGAAGATCGCGAGGCCCACAGCGCAAGCCAGCATCACGAGCCAATGCACACGCCAGCCGTTGGCCGCCACCAAGCGCTGGACCAGCGGCGGCGCCACGACACCGCCGAAGGCACCGAGCATCAGGTAGATGCCGATCATGCGCGCCGCGCGCTGCGGGAACCAGCCGGCCAGCAGGAACACGCCCGGGATGTTGGCGCCCAGCGTGAAGCCGATGCCCAGCAGCGCCATCGCGACATAAAAGACCACCAGGCTGTTCGCGCTGTAGGCGAGCCCGAAGCCACTCGCCAGCGTCAAGCCCGCGGTAAACAGCGTGAACCGGCTCCCGAAGCGCCGCATCAAGGGCGCCGGCAGCGGGCTGGCCAGGCAGCAGGCGATGCCGAGCACCGAGAAGCTCGCGCCGGCCTCGGCCATCGACCAGTGCAGCTCGCCGGCCATCGTGAACAGCACGATGCCGAGTGACGAAAAGGTCGAGCCGCTGACGAAGAAGAACATCAGCGACACCGCCGCCAGCACCCACCACCTGCGCATCGTGCCCTGTACCTGCATCGCTTCGATCCTCCAGCCCAGCCGCCGCCTGGCAAGGGCACATCAGCATCTTGTGTGCCAAGGGCCCTCGCCTGGGAACACTGTGCAATGTCCCGGGCCATCCGTCTTGCGCGCAGGCACATCGGGATTTGTGCACGCGCGCCCGCTCGGGCCGCGCAAGGCAGCATGCGCGTCCGTTCAAGACACGGACGGGCTGCCGCAAGAATGATCTCGCACGACCTGGAGAGACCATGAGCCTGCTGCAACGCGAACACCTGAACGCTGCCGACGTCCACCCTTCCGCCATCCACCATCTGCGGGCCACGCCGAAGAGCGTCCACTGGGGCTATTTCGATGCGTCCCTGGCGCCGGCGCTCAAGGTGCGCAGCGGCGACCTGATCCAGGCCGAAGCCATCACGCACCACGCCGGCGACGCACCCGAGCTGATGATGGACGAGGCGGTCTCGACGCTGTTCCGCGAGATCCCCGAGGCCGATCGCAACCCCGGCGTGCACATCATGACGGGGCCGATCTGGGTCGAAGGCGCGCGGCCTGGCGACATGCTCGAAGTCCGCTACCTGCAGATGCAGCCGCGCTGCCGCTACGGCTCGAACCTCGCGGCCAACTGGGGCTACTTGTACAAGGAGTTCGAGGAAAAGGAGCGCGTTACCATCTACCGCCTGGACGACGCGACCCAGAATGCGCAGGCGCTCTACGCCTACGACTTTCCGGGCAAGTACATGACCCCGGGCACGATCACGCACTGCCCGGTCTGCGACCGCCAGCCGGCGCTTGCCGGTGTGCGCATTCCCGTGCGCCCGCACCTCGGCACGGCCGGCGTCGCGCCCGATGCGCGCGGCCGCGTCAGCACCATCCCGCCCGGCGCGCACGGCGGCAACATCGACAACTGGCGCATCGGCGCGGGTGCGACGATGTACTACCCGGTCGCGGTGGACGGCGCGCTGTTCTCGATCGGCGACCCGCACATCTCGCAGGGCGACGGTGAACTCAGCGGGACGGCGATCGAGGCCTCGCTGAACGTGCTGTTCCAGGTCATCCTGCGCCGCGACTTCCACTTTCCGTCGCCGCTGCTGCAAACGCCGGACAGCTGGATCGTGCATGGCTTCGACGAGGACCTCAACGTCGCGATGCGGCGCGCCTCGCTCGACATGCTGACGCTGCTGCACGAGCACCAAGGTCTCAGTCGCAACGACGGCTATTCGCTGATGAGCGTGGCCGCCGATTTCGCGGTGACGCAGGTCGTGGACGGCCGGCAGGGCGTGCACGTGCGTGTCGGCCGCGGCCTGTTCCCCGACAGCGGCGGCGACGATCGCCCCTGAAGGTTCGGTGGCACATGTCTTGCGTATTGAGCCCCAACATGCAAGTCGAAGCCATCAGGGCCTGGCGTTATTCGACCGAACCTCATCCCGGTGCGGAGGGTGAGCGCGGCTGGTGCGCGGCACTGAATCAGATCACGCTGCCCACCGCGACGCCGCAAGACGACACCGGCTTTCATGGTGATGTCTCCACCGTCGTGTCGCCGCAGGGCATCGAATTCTCGCGGCTCTCGGCGTCGCCGCAGACGATCTCCGGCCGCTGCGTCGACCAGCCGGAATCGCTGTGGCTGGCCTTGCTGATCGAGGGCACCTTCGTGCTCGACGCGCATGGCAATGGCGTCGAGCTGGCCGCAGGCGATCTGCTGTACGGGCCGACCGGCCTCGATTGCACGCTGATACTGCCGCACGACTTCCGCCTGCTTTACGTGAAGATGCCGCGGCATCTGCTGCACCCGCGCTTGTTCGACCTTCGGTCGCTGCAGGTTGGCGCGCTGTCGGGCAGCCGCGGCGTGAATCGCATCTTCGCGGGCATGCTGGGCAGCATTGCGGACAACCTCGAAGACCTCGATGCCGAACAGTTGCGGCCGATCGAGATCGCGCTGTCCGAGTTCGTCATCGCGAGCCTCTGGGAAGGGGCGGCGATCCGCAGCCTCGGCAGCGCGCGCGCCGTGCTGTTTCATCGCATCTGCCAGGCCATCGAGGCCAAGCTCGGCGACTGCGAACTCTCGCTGCAAAGCTTCGCCAATGAGCAGCACGCGTCGCCGCGCTACATCCAGAAGCTGTTCGGCGAGGCCGGCTTCAGTTTCAGCCAGTACCTGCGGCAGCGCCGGCTCGAACGCTGCCGCGCCGACTTGTCGAGCCGGGCGCACGAGGCGCTGTCGATCTCGGAGATCTGCTTTCGCTGGGGCTTCAACGACGCTGCACACTTCAGCCGCTCGTTCCGCTCTCAGTACGGTACGACGCCACGCGGTTTTCGCCAGGTGGCCCTGGATTCACGCCGTGACCACAGTCGTTCAGGCGTCGCGGCACGCGCTCAGCCGCTGAAGGGACTCACGGTTGCGTGATCGCCTCCTCGTGGAGCGCTGACAAGTCAGATCGGTGTTCGCATCGCCTGACCGGGCGCCCAGCCGGGCAAGGTTGGTTTCTGTCGAGCTTGCAAGTTCACCCACGTTGCTAGGGCCTGAGTCACGCGAGTCTCACGAGGCACAGGCCAAGATCCGTGGGCATTCCAGCCGCCGCGTCGGCGTCTTCTGCCCAAGCCGCTACTTGTCCGCGGGCGGCGAGCTTCGTGAACCAGCCGCGTTCGGAACCGGGCGAGCGGAAAACAGCCAGGGTCTGAGCAGTCTCGTCAGCTGAGGGGCCACGACCCAGGTCATCACGATGACCACGGCCAGCGTCAGCAAGACCGTACGCGGCAGGAGGTACCACGACTTCAGCAGGTCGCTCGTCAGCAGGAACAGGACATAGACCGTGGGGCAGATCCCCAGCCAGGTCACGACGGCCACTTTCCAACGGGGTGGGCTCAGTTGCGCGCTGCGAAACCACAGACCCAGGCCGGACACCTGCTTGATCCTGGGGTCGCCTCCCTCGATGAACGGAGCTGTCGCGGCCAATCCCCGAAGGCGGTCGGGCGAGTCGTGCCAGCCGTCCAGATGGGCTTGACTGTCGAATGCCAGGACGATGTGGTACATCGCGTCCTCGACCTCCGGATCGTCGCCCGGGTGAACCAGTTGGGCGCCGAGGTAGCCCTCGAAGCCCGAGGCCGCCTGCATCAATGCAGACGTGACACGCTCGAAGTCCGCTTCGCAGCCCCGCCTCACGTTGCGGCTGATCAGGACCGTGACTGCATGCTCGCTCAAGCTGGACCCTTGCGAATGCGATGCTTGTTCATCGCGTGAGCACGACGATCTTGCCACCCGCCGCGTTGGCTTCCATCGTCCGGTGGGCCTCCACGATGTCGTCGATGTGGAAGACGCGGCCCGCAGGGATCGGCAGGATGCCCGCCGCCACCTGATCGACGAGCCGTTGCAACGGCATGGCCATGAAATCGGATACACCGCCGGAATAGGTCGTGAGCGACACCGCCGTTGGGATGACGTCCATCGGAGCGAAGTCGCTGAATGACCACCGGTTTCCGACCATGCCGGCCATGCAGACCACGCCGGGCTCTCGCGTGCATCGAAGCGAATCCTCCAGCGTCGTCGTTCCGACGAGTTCAAGCACCTTGTCGGCTCCGCCATCCCAATCACGGCGAACGGTCTCGGCGATGGACCCGCCGTCCAGATAGAAGCGATCCGCGCCCGCGCTGCGAATCAGCGATTCGCTCGCGGCGTTGCGGGAGGTCGCACCGACCTCGATGCCGTGCGCCTTGGCGATCGCTGCGGCAGCGAGCCCCACGGACGCGGTACCACCGCGAACGAGCAGACGTTCGCCCGTCGTCAGACGCAGCGCCCGGAAGAGCGCGCCCCAGGCCGTCTGGAGCATCTCGGGCAGCGCGCCCAGCCTGTCCCAGGGAAGCTCCGTGCTGATCGCCTGCACCTGGCTCGCCGGCACCAGCGTGTATTCGGCATAGCCACCGTCGAACTGACGCCCCATGCCGCCCATGACGGTGGCGACGACCTGACCCGAGTGGAATTCGCCACCCGGCGCATCGACGACGCTGCCCACGGCTTCGATGCCCAGAATCCGCGGGAAGGCGACGCCGGGGGAGTGACCTTGTCGTGTGAATAACTCGGACCGGTTCAAACCGAACGCTTCGACGCGTATCAGCACCTGGCCCCGTTGCGGTTCGGGTACGAGGCGTTGTTCGATCTTGAGCACCTCCGGCCCGCCCGGTTCGGAGATGACCACCGCCTTCATCGTCTGGGACATGTTCATCCTTTCGTTCTCTGGGTGACCCATTGAAGGCCTGCAGGTAATCTAACGCTCCAGGAAAGTGCGGAGGTCGCCGACGAATTTAACGGGGTTCTTGAACATCAGGAAGTGGTCACCTTGCTCGCTCGAGGTGTAGGCGTAGAGCGTGGCGTTCGGGATCACGGACTGCGCCCACCGCTGGCTCGGCAGGTTGTTGCTCTCGTCGCCGGAAAAGATGGCGGCCGGGATGTTGATCTTGCGCCTGACCACGTCGCGCCAGTCGTTCACGGTGTGGTTGAACAGCACCCGCCCCATCGCCTCGGGATCGTTCTTGATGAACGCGCTCGCGAAGGCCTCCGAGTTCGCAAAGTATGGAGAGTCGAACAGTTGGGAACGTTCGAACACCTTCATGTCGGTGACCAGCTTGTTGAGCGGTCCGCCCGTGGTGAATGCCGCGACCATGCGTTCGGGCGACGTGGTGGTGCCGCCGGCCTCCGCTCGTTCCTTCTCCGACCAGTCGCTGTGCGAGTAGATCGAAATGGGCTCATCCACGAACGCCACCTTGCGCATGCCCTTGGTGCCGAACAGGTCGATGTAGCTCCACAGAATGGCCGCACCCATCGAGTGGCCCACATAGTCGGCCGAGGTCACGCCGATGTGCTCGCCGAGTTGTTTGAGATCCATCGAGTAGCGCGCGATCCGCGTGCCGTAGTCGACGTGTTGCGACAGGCCTTGGTTGCGCGGGTCGAGGACGTAGACGTGGTAGTCCTTGGCGAGCAGGTACATCACGTTGATGTACTGGGCGCCGTTGGCAGACCATCCGGGCACGAAGATCAGCGGCTTGCCGCGACCCGCTTCCCAATAGGACAGCTTGACGCCGTCGTTGGTCACGAAGCTATTGATCCGGAGCCCGCCGAAGTCCGACAGCTTGGACGGCATGCCTTCGATCCGGTGGGGAAAGCTGAAGTCGCGACCCAGGACGTCGAGTGCCGGCTCTGCCATGGCCAGCATGGCGTGAGTTCCGAGTGCGAAGGCGCACAGGCCGGCGACGAGGTGCTTTCTCATGATTCTTTCCGGTGGTGGTTCGGGCGGGCGCGTTCGTGCCCGCCTCGTCGACCGACGTCAGCCCACCGAGCCTTCGGGGCTCTTTCCGAAGAGCTTCCCGGCGCCGGCCCAGTCGGACGCCTTCACGTCTTCAAAGATCACGTAGATGTAGTTGGGATCGGTCGCCGTGTGACGGACGATGCTCTCCGTGATCTCGGCCGCGACCTTTTCCTTTTGCGAATGGTCCTTCCCTTCAAACCAGCTCACTCGAACGACAGGCATGCAGTGCTCCTCAGCAGTCAGTTGAGGCCGAAGTGCAGATGCTGAATCGCGTCTGCGCGGCCGTGGAGCTTCAATGCTACGGAGGAAGCTTGGGAAATAATCATCCACTTCATCTACTCTGAGTAGACCCAATGGATACACCAATGGAGCGCGACCCGCTGTCGGGTGTGGCGGTCTTCGTGGCCGCCGCACGGGCCGGCACGTTCACCGAGGCGGCAGATCGTCTGGGCCTGACGAAGTCGGCCGTCGGCAAGACCATTGCCCGGCTCGAAGAGCGCTTGGGCTTCAAACTCTTCCATCGCACCACGCGACTCACAAAGCTCACCGCCGATGGTGAGGCCTACCTCGCCGCGTGCACGGCGGCCATCGAAGAAGTCACCGCGGCACAGGCCGCGCTGTCGTCCGACCACAAGATCTTGAGTGGGCGATTGCACATCGACATGCCCGTCGCCTTCGGTCGGCGCGTGTTGCTGCCTGCCCTCATCGAGATCACACGACCGCATCCCGACCTGAGCCTGACGCTGACCTTCACTGACGCGACCAGCGACCTGCTTCAAGACGATGTCGACCTGGCGATACGCTTCGGCGCATTGACGGACAGCAGTGATCTCGTGGCGCGTCGCCTCGTGACACAGGATCGTGTGATCTGCGCCTCGCCCGACTACCTCAGAACGCATGGCGAACCGCAGACACTGGCCGACGTCAGGGCTCATCGTTGCATCGTCGGCTCCTTGAAGGGGCCGCCCCGGGTCTGGTTCGTGAAGGTCGGTGGCACGGAGAAGCGCTTCAGTCCACCGGCCACGCACCGGTTGAGCGACGGCGAGGCCATGGTCGATGCGGCGGTCGGAGGGCTTGGCCTCGCTCAGCTTCCCATCTCACTCGTGCGTGGACCTCTCGCCAACGGTTTATTGCGGCCGGTCCTGCAGGCGTTCTCGGCCGTCGGCGTGGACGTTCATGCGGTGTGGCCTCGCCAGAGACACTTGAGCCCGCGGGTGCGCTACGTCATTGACCAGCTCGTGGCGTATGCAGCGCGAGGACAGTTGGATTGACTTTGGCGGAAATCACGCATCGCTTTGATAGTCCAGCACTGCTATGTGTCTCAGCTTCACGCAATAGCACTGAGATATCTGATTCCATGCTGCGTCCACCGTCGGAAAGGTCCCTCGATTCTCGACCTTGTGGGCCGGAAGGAGACGACGTTCGGTCGTCTGTAAGGCTGGCCGTTGATGGATGACGGCGCCGATGCCGAGATACTGGTCTGTCCGAAAGATGTAGTCATTCTTCGGGCATCGGCTCCATCGTGACGCTCGCCATTGTTCCCGTGCCGCCGTGTCCCTGCTGCGTGCGCCTGCGTACTTGCCATCCCGTGTATTTGGTGCGGACCCTCGCGGTGTCACCGCAGGCTCAGCTTGACAGCGTCGCGTGGAATGTCGACACACGGAAATCTCCTTGCGTCGCGCGGGGAGCTGGCTGATGCGGCTACGTGATGAACCGAGGCGCATATGTCAGCGCCTCTCGAAGAATGGATGCCGGGCGCGGCGACCGTGTACGGTCGCGCAGGTCGAGACGCTTCGCGATGCGACAGGCGAATGGTCGTTCCACGACGAGGTGTGCGTTTGGCAGGTTACCCAAGCTTGCCAGGCGAACTGCATCGGCGGCAAACAGGCTGGCCACGGCCAAAACGATGCCCGCAGCGACGACCAGACGAACCGCCATCCGATCCACCGATTGCAGCACGAGGAAAACGAACATCTGCAGGAGCGCCAACATGATCGTCGTGACCGCGGCCCAGCGCGAGCAGTTCCAGGTTGGTTGACGCATCAAAGTGTCCGAACAGCATGGTGAGGACCGCCGGCAGTTCGAACAAGTAGACCAGGCGCGTGTAGCCCGGTTCTCCAGCCGGCTGAACGTGGGCGCCGAGGCCAGCGCCGCATCGCGCCCGACCGCGGTCTGCATCAGCACGTTCGTCGCGCAGCGCCTTGTGGTCGTTCAAGTCCTCGTAGCCGCAGCACAGTGCGTACAAGCGCTGCGCCAGCAGATCGCCCAGGCCGTGTCGGATGCGTTCGGGATCGCGCGGGTCGGGGATCGCCGCGGCCGCCATGCGGCTCAAACCAAGGTGTCGATCCACCTGGCGCAACAGCAGCAGCCCACCGCCGCTGCTCAAATCCCCACCGCTGAAGTCGGCCTCGATCACGCGCCGCCCAAAGCGGCCGAAATCGATTCTGTCCTTTGTACACTTTGGCATCGGCAGTCCTCGGTTGTCACAGGCGTCAGATACCTATGACAACGGGCTCAGCCACGAGGCTGCCGACCCTCTGCTGATGAAATTTGCGGGCTAGCCGGGTCGAAGGTCGAGAGATCGTGCACGAACGTTGGCACGGTGTGGATGTAGAGCTCGACTCCACCGCTGACGACAAGCGCGTACGCGAGCACGAGCCCGCTTGCGAGCAGGCACAGCGCACGCCTGCCACGCGCGGGTCACCGCACGGTCACCACAGAAATACGAATGGCACACATGGGCCTTCGCCTCGTATACAGGCATCTGCCTGAACAGCCGGTGGGCCTCCGGCAACCGGTAGTAGAAAACGGCCGGCAGCAGGTGATGCGTCAGGTGGTAGCCGTTGTTGCGGGGGTGGATGAACTGGCGCCAGAAGCCGTGACAGGCCATGTCGCGGGTGAAGGTGAAGATGCCCCCGGGGCGCAGCCCGAAGTGATCGAACGCCGCTCGGGCGCCTGACGCCTGATTCAGCTCTTCGATGTCACAAACGCGAAGTCGACCTCGGGCTTCAACCCGCTGACGATGCGAGCAATGCTCTTGCCCGACCCGCAGGAATGCGTCCAACCCAGGGTGCCGTGGCCCGTGTTCAGGTACAGGTTGGGCAGCTTCGAGCGGCCGATCATGGGCACGTTCGACGGTGTCGCCGGGCGCAGGCCGGTCCAGAACAGGGCTTGCTCGGTGTCGCCGGCGCCGGGGAAGAGCTCCTCGGTGCGCCGCACGATGGCCTCGCAGCGTACCCGGTTCAGGTCGCGGTCGTAGCCGTTCAATTCCGCGGTGCCGGCAATGCGCAGACGATTGCCCAGACGCGAGAACACGAGCTTGTACTCGTCGTCGGTCAGCGAGACCTGGTGCGCCATCGATTCGTCTTTCACCGGCAGCGTGACCGAATAGCCCTTCGCCGGGTAGATCGGCAGACGAATGCCCAGCGGCGCGGCGTACAGCGGGCTCAGGCTGCCCATCGCCAGCACGTAGGCATCGCCGCGCACGCGCTGGAAGCGGCCTTCGGCATCGGTGGCCTCGACGTGGTCGATGCGGCCGCCCGCCTCGCGCAGCGCCGTCACGGTGTGGCTCATCAGAAACTGCACGCCATCGGCTTCGCAGCGCGCGACCAGTTCGCGTGCGAAGCGGTTGGCGTCGCCCGATTCGTCCTCGGCGGTGTAGGTTGCACCGGTCAGCTGTGGCCGGATGTGGCGCAGCGCCGGCTCGAGCCGCACGGCCTCGTCGGCCGAGATCACGCGGCGGTCGCAACCGAGCTCGCGCATTTGCGCCGCCGGGGCTTCGGCGCCGTCGAACTCCTTTTGGCTCGTGTAGAAGTGCAGGATGCCTTGCGTGCGCTCGTCGTATTCGATGCCGATGTCGCGGCGCAGGGCTTGCAAGGTGTCGCGGCTGTAGGTCCCCAGGCGCACGATCTGCTCGATGTTGTGGCGCGTGCGCGCCGGCGTGCATTCACGCAAGAACTGCAACCCCCACAGCCACTGCCGCATGTCGGCACGGATGCGGAACAGCAGCGGGGCATCTTCACGACCCAGCCACTTCAGCACCTTCAGCGGTGCACTCGGGTTGGCCCAAGGTTCGGCGTGGCTGACCGAAATCTGCCCGCCGTTGGCGAAACTGGTTTCGGCGGCAGGGGTGGCCTGCCGGTCGATCACGATCACGTCGTGACCTTGTTGCCGCAGGAAATAGGCGGACGTGACGCCCAGCAGGCCGGCGCCGAGAACAACAACTCTCATGGGGATGCTCCAAAGAAAGGGGTGCCGCATGGCGCGTACCATGCGGTGTGCCGCTCCCCCTGTCCTCGGTACCTGAGAGATTCAGCCGCGACCGTCGGGTCGGGCCTTGCTCCTTCGGTGCGCCACGGTGATGGCGGCTCTCCAGACGGCGATGGTGGTGTTGCAGTACGGGACCTGAGCGTTCATGGGAGATTGCGCCTTCGGTGGCCGGGGACTCGCCCCGGCGCTCTCCTGCAGGTTCGGATTGTCGTTGATTGCTTGGTGTTGCGGCGCGCTCAGTCCTCCAGTACGCGATCGCGGCTCTCCGGGAGCGCCAGCATGGCCAGTACCGGGATCACGCTGGTGCCGGCGACATACCAGGCCGGTGCGGCAGGGTTGCCGGTGGCGGCGATGAGCCAGGTGACGATGAACTGCGTGGTGCCGCCGAAGATCGCAACGCCGACGGCGTAGGCGATCGAGAGGCCCGTGGCGCGGATGCCGCGCGGCAGCAATTCCGGGATCGCGACCAGCGTAGCAGCACCGCTGGTCGCCGCGAGCGCTGCCAGGAACGAGGTCACCGCGAGCAGCGTACCTTGAGTCGGATGATCGATCAGCAGGCCGAATGCCGGAACGATCAGGACCGTGGTTGCAATGCGCGGCCACAGCATCACTGGCTTGCGGCCGCAGCGGTCGCTGAGCCATCCACCCAGCAGCGAGAACGCGAGTGTCGTGAGGCCCACCATCACGGTGGCACCCATCGCGATCAGCGGCGGGAACTTGAGCGCCGCGATCGCATAGGTCGTCATGTAGTTGCCGACGTAGTTCGACACCGTGCCGCCCAGCACCAACAGGATCGCCAGCAGGATGACGCCCTTTTGTTTGCGCAGGCCCTTCATGCCCGTGTTGCTTGCCCGCGCCGGCGCAGCGTGCAAGGTTTCCGGCATTTCGCGGCGCAGGTAGAACGCCACCGGCAGCAACAGCAGCCCCACCGCGAAGGGCACGCGCCAGCCCCAGGACTGCACCTGCTGCGGTGACAGCGTGCCGATGATGACCAAGCCCAGCGCTCCCGCGATCAGCGTGGCCACGCCCTGGCTGGCGAGCTGCCAGCTTGCGTACAGGCCGCGCTGCCGCGGCGGCGCCGACTCGATCAGGAATGCGCTCGATGGGCCGACCTCACCGCCCAACGCCAGCCCTTGCACCAGTCGGCAGAGCACGACGATGATCGGCGCTGCGAGTCCGATGCTGTCGTATGACGGCGTCAGCGCGAGGCCGAGCGTGCCGACGGTGATCAGGCCGATCGTCAGCAGCATCGCCGGCTTGCGGCCGGCTCTGTCGGCAAATGCGCCGATCAAGACACCGCCGATCGGACGCGAGACAAAGCCCACGCCGAAGACGGCGACCGAGAGCAGCAGGCTGCCCAGCGGCGTTGCAGCCGGGAAGAAGGTCTTGCCGATGTAGACCGCGAAGAACGCGTAGGTCACGAAGTCGTAGAACTCGAGCGCGTTGCCCGCGACGGTGGCGGCGACGATCTTCTTCGAGACGCCATGGGCGTGCGTCGGCCCCGTTCGGGCATGCGCAGACGTGGCCGAGCGTTCGGTGATGGGCAGAGTTGCGTCGAGGTTCATGAAGGTCCTGGCTCTTCGGGATGCGCCCGATTCGATGCTGCGCGACAAGGGATGCGCATCGACCGCAGCAGCCGATGCGACAAGATCTCAAGAGGGCACTACTCGACCAGGAAGCGCTCGACCAGCAGCATCCAGTACGCTGCGCCGATGGCGATGTTGTCGTCGTTGAAGTCGTAGCCGGGGTTGTGAACCGTGCACGCGCCGGCACTGTCGCCGTCGCCGTTGCCTATCACCAAGTAGCTCCCGGGCACGCGTTCGAGCATGAAGGCGAAGTCCTCGCTGGCAGACTGTGCCGGCCCTTGCAACGTGACGTTCTCGGGGCCGCGAAGTTCAAGGCCAACATCGCGGGCGAAGGCGGTTTCGGCCGGTGAGTTGACCAGCACCGAGTAGCCGGCGCGCCAATCGATCGCGGCGCTCACGCCGAAGCTCTCGGCTTGCGCCTGGACCAGTGCCTTGATGCGGCGCTCGAGCGTCACACGCACCTCGCGGTCCAGCGCGCGCACGCTCAGTTCGAGCGTCGCGGTGGCCGGGATCACGTTGTTCGCCTTGCCGGCATGGATCGCCCCGACCGTGATCACCGACATCTGCTGCGGGTCGACGTTGCGCGACACGACCGTCTGCAGCGCCATCACGATGCTCGCCGCGGCGACCACCGTATCGATCGCCTGGTGCGGCATTGCGCCGTGGCCTCCGATGCCCGTCAGCGTGATGCTCGCGTAGTCGCTGGACGCCATCGTCGCACCGTCGCGGAACATCAGTTGGCCTTGCGCCAGACCGGGCAGGTTGTGCATCGCAAAGACCGCGTCGCATGGGTAGCGTTCGAACAGACCGTCGTCGATCATCCGCAGCGCGCCGCCACCGCCTTCCTCGGCCGGCTGGAAGATCAATTGCAGCGTTCCGCTGAAGCGGCCGTGCTCGGCCAGTCGACGCGCGGCGGCGAGCAGCATGGCCGTGTGGCCATCGTGGCCGCAGGCATGCATCACGTCGGGCCTGTTGCTGGCCCAGTCCGCGCCGGACGCCTCTTGAATCGGAAGCGCGTCCATGTCGGCGCGCAGGCCGATGCGCTTCGGACCAGTGCCGCGCACGAGCTTGCCAACGACACCGGTGCCGCCGATACCGCGCTCGACTGCGAACCCCCAGCCTTCGAGCTTGTCGGCCACCAGTGCCGCCGTGCGATGCTCTTCGAATGCGAGCTCGGGTTCGCGGTGGATGTCGCGGCGCAGGCGGATGAACTCGCCTACCTGTGAATTCAGCGCGTTTCGCAGATAGTTCGCGTCGGCCGCGTGCTCGGTCTCGATCTGCACTTTGAAGGTTCCTGAGGGCGCCGCGGCGCTGTGAATCTGGGGCTTTGGGTGCAATGTAGGAGTCGCATCGCAAGACGTCCAATGCATTGTTGACGCTCATACAATGAGTTCAATGAATAGTGAGGCGTCTCGCCGATGACACTCGTTCAACTCCGGCATCTGATCTCTCTGGCACAGCTCGGCTCGTTCAGTCGGTCCGCCGAGGCGCTGTTCCTGACGCAGCCTGCGCTCAGTCGCAGCATCAAGGCGCTCGAGGAGGAACTCGGCGAGCCGCTGTTCGACCGCGTCGGGCGCCGCAGCACGCTGACGCCGTTCGGTCGCGACGTTCTGCAGCGCGCTCGTCATCTGGTGTTCGAGGCCGACGAACTGGCCGCAAGCGGGAAGCAAATGCGGGCAGGGCGGTCCGGTATCGTCCGCATCGGCATGGGCTCCGGCCCCGGGGCGATGCTGATGACGCCGTTGCTGAAACTGATGGCGACACGGCATCCGACGATCCACGTCGAGATCGCCCGTGGTGACACCGATCTGCTGACCCAGGCCCTGCGCAACCGTGAGCTGGATGCGCTCGTCGTCGACGCGCGCTCGTTGAAGCCGGCACCGGATCTGCGGGTCACGAGCTCGATCGAGATGCGAGGCGCATTCATGTGTCGGCCAAAGCACCCCTTGACCCGCTGGCGCGGCGTGCTGCGCTTCGACGCGTTGCTGCAGTTCCCGATTGCCTCCACGCCGCTGAGCGACGAAGTCGCGCGAGCGTTGGTCGAACGCTATGGGCCGCAGGCGCATCCGTCAGCGTGTGTCACGCTGCGCTGCGAGGAGATCCCGAGCCTGGTCGATGTCGTGCGTCACAGCGACGCGATCCTGATCGCGATCCGCGCCGCGGCGCCCGATCTCGTCGAACTGGCGCTCAAGCCCTTGGTCGGAAAAACGGCGCGATTCGGCGTCGTGACGCTGGCCGGCCGGGCTGAGGCGCCAACGCTACCGATCGTGCGCAAGCTGGTCGAGCAGTTGATGTGCGACTGAGCACTTTCGAGCGCGGGGGGCTGCGAGTAAGCGTCCGCCCGAGCCAACGATTGACGGATAAGGGTCCGCTTTCAGCGATCCATTCCGCCGGTTGGAATGCCAGCCGAGGATCGTCCTTGGCGGAGCGGTAGTGCGCCTCGGGAGACAGCTGTCACACCGACACCGGGCCGCGCTCGTGCGCGCGCGGTCCCGTCGGACGCCATCGCACGCATCTCTTTCAGCCCGCTTGGCGGAGAACTGTCAATGCTGCAACCAGCGGCAAGCGTGCTTGCTCGCAGTTGGATTTTGCGGATCATCACCTCCGGTTCACCACGGGCGCGCGCCCGTGGCTGACGAAAGTCGTTGGGGATGGACCGCGCCATGCCGTCCCCGGAACAAGAAGTCGAAGCACTTTGAGGGAGCCCATGAGAAAGCAAACGTCTGCCGTTGAGCGAGATCGCCTTCGGTCACATTACTTCGTCGCCCTGGGGGTGATGTTCAGTGCGGTCACGTCGCTGTCTGCCTGTGGCGGTGGCAGCGGCGGAGCCGGATCCGACGCAGGCGGCAACTCGGCGCCAACCGGCAACGCACCAGCACCAGCACCAGCACCAGCACCAGCACCAGCACCAGCACCTGCACCTGCACCTGCACCTGTCCCCCCGCAGGGGACAACACCGACACCCACTGGCAATCTCGCGCAACTCGCGAATCCTGTCACGCTGGGCGTCCCGGTCGCCGCGCCGGCGGGCCTGGGTGCTTCCGACTATGTGCCGCTCTTTGTCGCGGGGACCAAGGTCGTCGAGCAGGTTCAATACAGCGAGCCTGACGGCACCCTGGTGACCATCGCCGGCTTCCGCCCCACCAGCCGCCACGCGCGCGAAGGTGGCGAGGAGTGGACGAACCCCGTGGACGCCGGGCCGGGCAACTACTTCAGCTTCCCTTCCTTCTACTTCCAGAACCGCACCTATGGCCTGGTCATTCGCGACGAAGTTCCGGCGGGCCGCCAGAAGATCACCGCTTACCTGAAGCCGAACAACGGCACCTTGGTCAGGAACAGCTTCAGCGCCTTCCGTCGCCTGGACCCGGGCGTCATCGAGTACGGCTGGAAGATGGGCGTCGGCTACGACAAAGAGCGCTGTGACCCGTCCGACACGATCGAAGCGCTGTGCAAAGCCCAATCCATCACCGACTATTGGCGCTTTGCCGATGAAAAGCAGTATCAAGGCAGCACACGGGCCGACAACAAGCTGCGGGTCGGCGACAAGATCGAGATGACGCCAGGCGTGTTTCTTGACGACAAAGACGGCAAGGCGCTGATCGACGGTGGCCGCAACCGCGACTACACCTACGAGCAGCTGTACGTGGTCGGCAAGGGCTTCGTGCCGTGGTACGGCATCGCGCCCAAGCTCGACACCACCCCGCTGCCCGATGACGCCTTGCTGGGTGGCCAGGCCAGCGTGTCGTACAACTACTCCGAAGAACCGCACCGGGTGTTTCAACAACCGGCCAACAACATCGGCGCCTCCAACATGCAGCGCTTCGTTGAAGGGCGGCGCTTGTTCCACATCTCGTACGTCGACGGCAATCACTCCGAAAACCCGGGCGAGAACCCGACGTTCACGGCGCACGTCAACCAGTTGGGCGCGCGCTTCAACGAAGTGCGCTGCCTGGGGTGCCACACGCTCAACGGCCGCAGCCCGGCTGCAGGGGTCGGCACGGTGCTGAACCAGTTCGCGGTGGTGACCGCCGCGGCCAGCACGAGCACCTCGGTCACGCCCGACCCGACCTACGGCGTGAACGTTCAGCAGAAGTCCAGCACCGCCGGCGCGGCGGACTACTCGGTCACGATCCAGTCGTTCGTGAACACCGTGCGCACGCTGTTTGGCGGCGAGACCGTCGAGTTGCAAAAGCCCGTCTATGCCTTCAAGGGGCCGGTGCCCGCGCAGCTCTCGGTGCGCCAGGCGCCGCAAGTCGTCGGCATGGGCCTGATCGAAGCGATCGACGAGAAGACGATTCTTGCGCTGGCCGATCCGAACGACAAGAACGGCGATGGCGTGCGCGGCGTGCCCAACTGGGCGATCGACCCGGAGACCGGCCAGCGCCACCTCGGCCGTTACGGCTGGAAGGCGGGCAAGGGCACCGTGCGCCAGCAGGCCTCGGGTGCGTTCATGCAAGACATGGGCGTGACCACGCCGGCCTTCAAGACGGCCGCCTGCCAGAAGCAGGGTGGCGCTTCGGCCGACTGCAGGAACAGCACGGCGACCCCTTCCATCTCCGACCTGGAGATCGATCGGATCTCGTCCTACCTGCAACTGCTCGGCGTCCCATCGTCGCGCAAGTACCGCAGCCCGGGCTACACCGACGGCATCGTCCGGCCTCCGGAGCACGACGTCGACGAAGCCAAGGTGGCGCGCGGCAGCCAGATGTTTGCGCAAGCTGCCTGCACGGCGTGCCATGTGGCTCAACTCACGACCGGCGCCAACCACCCCTTCTACGAACTGCGCAACCAGGTGATCCACCCGTACACCGACTTGCTGCTGCACGACATGGGGCCGGAGCTGGCCGACACGATGATCGAGGGTCAAGCCAGCCCGAGCATGTGGCGCACGCAGCCGCTGTGGGGTCTGGGCTCGCTGAAGTACGTGCAGAAGGAAACCGGCTTTGCCGACGCCAACAGCGTGCGCTACCTGCACGACGGCCGCGCCCGCACGCTGGTGGAGGCCATTGGTTGGCACGGTGGCGAAGGCAGTGGCAGCCGCTCGAAGTTCGAGGCGCTGAGCAAGGTCGACCGCGATGCCGTGATTGCCTTCCTGGAGTCGCTGTGATGCGGGACAAAGAACTCGCTCATTCGGTGGATGAACTCGGCACGGAGCGGGTCTCGGAGATGGATACGGATTGCCTGCGCCGCAGGCAAATCCTGGCGATGGCGAGGCCTACCTCGCCGCTTTCACGGCGGCCATAGAAGAAGTCACCGCGGCACAGGCCGCGCTGTCTGATGTCGAGCTGGCGATACGCTTCGGCGCATTGACGGGCAGCAGTGATCTCGTGGCGCGTCGTCTCGTGACACAGGATCGGGTGATCTGCGCCTCGCCCGACTATCTCAGAACGCATGGCGAACCGCAGACACTGGCCGACGTCAGGGCTCATCGTTGCATCGTCGGCTCCTTGAAGGGGGGCGGCTACTCGGAACACCGACCTCGACATGCTCGACGCTGGTCGAACCTGATCGGCCTTGCGGTCATGCCACGCGCTCTCGATGGCTGTCCGGCCGTCGACGGCTGGTGGCGTCAACGCGATTGCGACTGGCTCGGCGGTGGCGTACGATCGTCGCGCGCCTCGTAGGCAGCGCTCCGACGGACGTACCGGTTTTTAGTCGAGTTGTCTGACCGATTCCTCGCGCCGCGATGGCGTGCATCTTGCTCGAGGCCTTGGCAGTGTCCGCTGAACAAACTGAATCCATCGACATCGGCCCCTATCGGTGCGGTGAGGCGATCTGCGCGACGAGCGGCGGCGTGCTCTTCAAAGCCCGCAGCGTGCCGGATGGCACGAGCGTTCTCATGAAGGTGCTGGAACGCCGGAGCGCGAGCGCGAGCGACGAACTGGCGTTCAGGGGCGAGTACAAGGCACTTCGGGAACTGCGTCTCTTCGGCGTTGCAAGGCCGATTGCGCTGTATGAAGACGAGTCGCACCTTGCCATGTCGCTCGAGCCGTTTTTCGGCGAGTGCCTGGACGTCACTCTGTCTCGGAAGCAGGCCGCCCTCGCACTTCCGTTTGCTTTGAAGATGGCGATCCATCTCGCCCGCGTCTTGCAGGAACTCCACTCCGCAGATGTCGCCCATCATGATTTTCGACCCAGCAACATACTGGTGGCCAGCGACCTGGATCAGGTGCTGATGGTGGACATCAGCCGGGCCATGTCGCGCGACGGGGCTGTCGTGGTGTCCGAGAGCCGAGGCGCCGAAGCCGACTGGGCCTACCTGTCTCCGGAACAGACCGGGCGGATGAATCGCCCGGTCGACTACCGGACGGATTTCTACTCGCTGGGCGTTTCCCTGCATCGGTTGTTGACGGGGCAGTTGCCCTTCCATGCGTCAGATCCGCCGGGTTGGGTGCATTGCCACCTCGCGCAGATCCCGCCTGCCGTGTCGGACCTCGTTCCGGAGATTCCGCGAGCCGTGTCGGACATTGTCTCGAAATTGATGTCCAAGCTGCCGGAGGATCGCTACCAGAGCGCTGACGGCCTGCTGACCGATCTGCGGCGTTGCTTGTCGGAGTGGGAGCAATTCGGGCGTGTCGATCTGTTCCCGCTGGGTCAACATGATGTCTCGGATCGATTGCTGATCCCGCAACGGCTGTACGGACGCCAGGGTGAGGTGGTGGCGTTGCTGGCCGCGTTCGACAGCGTGGCTGCGACGGGCACTCCGGCGCTGGTCACGGTATCGGGCCATTCGGGCATCGGGAAGTCCGCACTCATCAACCAGCTGCGAAAGCCGGTCGAGGACAAGCACGGCTTCTTCGTCGCCGGCAAGTTCGACCAGTACAAGCGCGACATTCCCTACGCCACGTTGGCCCAGGCCTTCGACTGTCTGGTGCGTCAGATTCTGGGCGAGAGCGATGCGGGTGTGGAACGATGGCGGAACGCCATCCGAGAGGCGGTGGGGTCCAACGGGAAGCTCGTCGTCAGCCTGGTCCCGACGCTTGAGCTGATCATCGGCCCGCAACCGCCGGTCGCGGACCTGCCGCCACAGGACGCGCAGCGACGATTTCAGCTGGTGCTTCGGCAATTGGTCAGCGTGTTCGCCGGCCCGGAGCATCCACTCGTCCTCCTTCTTGAAGACCTGCAATGGCTCGACGCCGGGACGCTGGCCTTGCTGGTCGACCTCGCGACGCATCCGGAGGTCCGCCACGTCCTGCTGGTCGGCACTTATCGCGACAACGAGGTCGTCCCGAGTCACCCGCTGATGGCAGGCCTGGCTGCGATCCGTCAGGCGGGTGGAGCCGTGCGCACGATCCTGCTCGCCCCGCTCGTCCTGGACGATGTCGCGCAACTCATCGTCGAGTCGCTGAATTGCTCGGTGGCAGATGCCCAACCATTGGCGCAACTGGTGCTGGAAAAGACGGGTGGCAACCCCTTCTTCACCCGCCAGTTCCTGACGACGTTGGCTGAAGAGGGTCTGCTGCACTTCGATGCCGAGCACGGGTCGTGGGCGTGGAGCCTGTCCCGTGTCCGTGCCAAGCGGTATACGGACAACGTGGTGGACTTGATCGCCGGCAAGCTGGCTCGCTTGTCTCAGGACACGCGCGACGCTCTGATGACATTTGCATGCCTGGGCAATGCCGCGGATGTGCGCACGCTGAGCCTCGTCCTCGAACAACCCGCAGACGCAGTGCTTGCCTCACTTCGAGAGGCCCTGCGGATCGACCTGCTGTTCCGCGACGATCAGACCTGCGCCTTCGTCCACGACCGAGTCCAGGAAGCGGTGTATTCGACGATTCCCGAGGCCTCGCGGCCCGCAGAGCACCTGCGGATCGGCCGCATCCTCGCATCGAGTCTTTCGCCGCAGGCCCTCTCGGAAAGAATCTTCGATGTGGTCACCCAGTTCAACCGCGCGGGCGGCCTGATCGGATCGCGGGAGGAGCGGGAGCGAGTTGCCGAACTGAATCTTCTCGCCGGTCAACGCGCAAAGGCCGCGGCTGCCCATGCATCGGCCCTGACCTATCTCACCGCCGGTGCATCCCTGTTGGCCGATGACCGCTGGGAGCGTCGGCGTGACCTCACTTTTCAATTGGAGCTGAACCGGGCCGAATGCGAGTTCCTGACCGGTGAGCTGGTTGCTGCGGAGCATCGCCTGACGATGCTCTCGGCGCAAGCCGCCACGACAGCGGAGCGGGCCACCGTGGCGTGCCTGCGTGTGGACCTGTACACGACGCTCGATCGAAACGATCGCGCGGTGGATGTCGGTCTCGAATGCTTGCGCGACTTGGGAATTGACTGGTCGCCGCACCCGGCGGAGGTTGAGCTGCGCGACGAATACGAGCGGATATGGGCGCAGCTCGGTGATCGCAGGATCGAGGATCTCGCCGATCTGCCGAGGATGACCGACCCGGCATCGTTGGCAACGCTCGACGTTCTGACCAAGATCATTCCGGCTGCGTACTTCGCCGATGCCAATCTGCCTCACCTGGTCATCTGCCGGGTCGTCAATCTCAGCCTGGAGTTCGGCAACACCGACAGCTCCTGCTTTGCCTACGCGACGCTTGGCATTGTCGCGGTCGCGCAGTTCGGCAACTACGAGGCCGCATTTCGATTTGGGCAGCTTGGCTGCGACCTGGTTGAACAGCACGGATTGAAGCGCTTCGAGGCGGAGGTGCTTCTAAGCTTTGCCACGTTTGTCATCCCCTGGACTCGACACTTGAGGACCAGTCACGACCTGCTGCACCGCGCATTCAAAGCTGCCAACCAGAACGGCAACCTCACGTTTGCCGCATACAGTTGCATCAACATCGTCACGAACCTCCTGGGTTCTGGGCACCCGCTCGGTGAAACTCAACGCGAAGCCGAGGACGGGTTGGCGTTCGCGCGGAGAGCGCGATTCAGCAGCGTCGTGGACGAGATTTCCGCGCAACTCGCGCTGATCCGATCACTTCGCGGGCTGACCGCTGAGTTCGGAACGCTTGAAGATGCGAAGGTCGACGACGAGCTCGCCCATGAGCCGGCGACTGTCCAGTTCTTCTACTGGAACTGCAGGTTGCAGGGCCATTTTTTGGCGGGTCGTTACGCCGAAGCCCTCATTGCCGCGTCACGGAGCCAGCCGTTGCTGTGGTCGGTCCCAGCCAATTTTGAAATGGTCGTTCACCACTTCTTCGCAGCGCTTTCCCGCGCGGCGTATTGCGACTCTGTCGACGCCGCTCAGCGCGATGCGCATCTGCAAGCACTGGCCGACCATCATCGACAGCTCAAGACCTGGGCGGCCAACTGCCCCGACAACCTCGAGGATCGCGTCGCGCTGGTCGGCGCCGAAATCGCGCGGCTCGAGGACCGGGTGATCGAGGCTGAACACTTGTTCGAGCAAGCCATACAGTCATCACGCCAGCACGGCTCTGCGCACAACGAGGGCCTTGCCCACGAACTCGCGGCGCGGTTTTATCTGGCGCGCAGGCTCTCCACCTCGGGCAACGCTCATCTTGAGCAGGCGCGTTCATGCTACGAGCAATGGGGCGCCGCGGGCAAGGTCCGGCAGCTCGAGGCGCTGCATCCGCTGTTGCGGGCCACCTCGCGGCGAGGTGGAGCCGCCGGGGCGACGGGCGCGGCGCAGCTGGACCTGATTTCTCTCGCCAAGGCCTCCCAGGCCATCTCCGGCGGCATCGTGCTCGACGAACTCATCGACGCACTCATGCGTGTCGTGCTCGAGAACGCCGGCGCGCAGACCGCACATCTGCTGCTCGTCCGCGGAGAAGGCCTGATCCTGGCGGCCGAAGCCGGCGTGCAGAAGGACACTCTGCAGATCAAGCTTCACCACGACGAATCGGCTGCTGCCGTCCTGCTGCCCGAAGCGATCCTCAACTATGTAAAGCGTGCCAAGGAGCCGATCCTGCTGCCGGATGCGGCCGAGCAAAACCCGTTCTCCGCCGACCCTTACTTCGTCCGCGACGCTCCGAAGTCGCTGCTGTGCCTGCCGATCCTGCGCCAGTCCTCCATGGTCGGTCTCTTGTACCTGGAGAACCGTCTCGTCTCTCATGCCTTCACCCCGCAGCGCCTCACGGTGCTGGAACTGCTGGCGTCACAGGCTGCGATATCGCTCGACAATGCGCGGCTCTATGCCGACCTGGAGCAGGAGAACCAGGAGCGCAGGCGAGCGGAGGAAACATTGCGAGAGCGAGAGTCGCGCATCCGGCGGCTTGTCGATTCCAACATCATCGGCATCGTCTTCTGGGACATGAAGGGCGGCATCTCGGAGGCCAACGAGGCATTCCTGCGGATGACCGGCTATACGCAGAGTGATCTGGAAAGTGGCAGGGTTCGATGGACCGACCTCACGCCGCCGGAATACGCAGCCCTGGATGCCGCGAAGAGCGAGGAGATTCGACGGACCAGCACCTGCGCTCCCTACGAGAAGGAGTTCATTCGGCCGGATGGCAGCCGCATGCCGATATTGTTGGGTGCTGCGCTGTTGGAGGGCTCTCGCGAAAGCGGCGTTGCCTTCGTGCTCGATCTGAGTGAGCGCAAGCAAGCCGAGGCCGATCGCGAGGCGCGTCGAGCGGCAGAGGCCGCCAATGTCGCCAAGAGTGAGTTCCTCGCCAACATGAGCCACGAACTGCGCACGCCGCTCAACGGCATTCTCGGCTTCGCGCAGATCCTGCTTTATCAGAATACGCTTGGCGAGCGCGATCAGCGCGCGGTGAACGTGATCAAGCGAAGCGGAGAGCACCTGCTGAGCCTGATCAACGACATCCTTGACTTCGCAAGCATCGAAGCAGGAAAGCGCGAACTCGTCCCGACGGATGTCAATCTCCCAGAGCTTCTGGGTTCGACCGCCGAGCTTGTGAGCGAACATGTCGGGCGCAAGCGATTGACGTTCAGTCTGGAGACGAGTCCTGATCTGCCCGTCACGGTTCGCGTCGACGCGAAACAGTTGCGTCAGGTCCTGCTCAATCTTCTGTCCAACGCCGTGAAGTTCACTGATCACGGGGCGGTGGCTCTGCGGGTGCGGTTCACGACGCCGTGCCGATTTCACTTCGAGGTGCAGGATTCCGGGATCGGCATTCCGCTCGAGCAACAGGAAGCCGTCTTCGAGCCATTCGTGCAGGTAGGCGAATCGCGACGCCGCAGCGGCGGTACCGGTCTGGGCCTTGCGATCAGCCGACAACTCGTGCGTCGCATGGGTGGTGAGATCGAACTGCGCAGTCGCACCGGTGAAGGCAGCACCTTCGCCTTCGACCTGAATCTGGACGTTGTCGATTCGCATGTCCAACAATCCGACGTCCCGCGCTTGGTGACGGGCTATGAGGGTTCAAGACGGAAAATCCTCGTCGTCGACGACGTCAGCGACAACAGAGCGATGCTGCTGGCTGCCCTGACACCGCTGGGATTCGAAGTCGGCGAGGCAGCCAGTGGGGACGAGTGCATCGACATGGCCAGGCGTTTCACTCCCGACTTGATCTTGATGGATTTGATGATGCCGGGGATGAGCGGGGTCCAGGCAATTCATCTGCTGCGGCAGCAATCCCCGCATGCCGCCATGCCCGTGATCATGGTCTCGGCAAGTACTTCGGCCGGCGATGAGCAGAAGTGCATTGGCGCAGGCGCGAATGCCTTCATGCCGAAGCCGATTGACCTCCACCAGTTGCTGGGGCATATCGGGGCGTTGCTGAAGATCTCTCGGAGTCGGGCATCGAGCAGCGCTTAGGGCCTGTTTCCTAACAGGCTCCAGTGTCCCGCAGGGCCAACTCGGACTGGATGCACAGCTGATCGACCCAGCCGTCCAGGCTTTGCACCTCACCCAAGCGCTGGCGGAAGTATCGCGCCCCCCACACAGCAAGTGCGATGGCAGCTACCTGGGCACGCTCGGGACGCGGCCCATCCCAGCTCTCGAACAGCGCCAACCAGCGCCGCTCCAGCTTCGCAAAGAAGCGTGTGTAGTCGCCGCGTCGCGCGAGCGAAGACTCCAGTTGGAGCATCTGATCGTCGCAGTAGCCGATGGCCTGGTAGTCACAGCATGCGCCTATGAAGCGGTGCAGTCGCTCCCTCCAGCCGCCTTCGGCGCGCGCGAGTTCTGCGTCCAGTCTTGCAAGCGCCGTGTCGGCGAGGTGGCGCGCATAAGCGATGAGCAGCGCGTCAACGTTGGGAAAGTACTCGTACAACGTTCCGATGGCGAAGCCCGACTCGAGCGCCACGTTGCGCATCGTCGCCGCGGCCGGGCCGTCTCGTGACCAAATCCGAACAAACGCGTCGAAGATGGCCAAGACCGTGAAGCGAGATCGTCGCTGCCGCGGTCGCTTGCGGGGCTGTGCTGGCGCGCTGTCGGGCGCTGCGACCCCGGCGACCAAATCCGAGCGCCTCCTCTGCCTGCCTTCGCTATGCTTGGTCACAACGGCGATCCTTCATATTTCTTGTCCGCAAGGCTTGTCACTGAATCAACGAGCACCGGGTGCGAGAGATTGTCAGCGACTGAACAGCTCCGGTGCGCGCAGGTCGCGTTCGTCGCGCGACAGCCTGCCCAAGACCCCGGTGGGCAAGCTGTCGAACAAGGATCTGGTCGAGCAGGAACGGGCGGCGAGTGCCGCCGCGCGGTCCTGAAGAGCAGCACACACGAGGAGACGAGCGATGGAACACCTGACCGGCATGGACGCGACCTTTCTGCATCTGGAAACACCGGAGATGCCGATGCACGTCGGCAGCCTGATGCTGCTGGACCTGCCACCAGACTATGAAGGCGACTTCTACGAGAACGTGAAAGCCCATTTCGGGCGCCGCCTGCATCTGGCCAAGGTGTTCCAGCGCAAGCTGGCGCTGATGCCTTTCGAGCTGACCAATCCCGTTTGGGTGGACGATGAGGACGTGGATCTGGATCACCACATCCGCCACGTGATGCTGCCCCGGCCGGGCACGCACGAGCAGCTCGAGAAGATGGTCGGCCGTCTGCACTCGCCGCTGCTGGACCGCAGCCGCCCGCTGTGGGAAGTGGTGGTCATCTCCGGTCTGGCTTCGGGCCAGGCCGCCGTGTACTCGAAGGTGCACCATGCAGCCATCGATGGCCAGGCCGGCGTTGCGCTGGCCAAGGCGGTGCTGGACTTGAGCCCTGAGCCGCGCAAGGTGAAGCCGCCACGGCCGCGGCGCCTGACGCACCGCTACCAGCTCGGCGTGGCGGAGCTGGCTGCTGCGGCGGCCGGCAACCTCGTCCAGCAGTACATCAAGCTCGCGCGCAGTCTGCCCGGCATGCTCGGAGCGGTGCGCAACGTGCTGATGCCGCTCGACGAGGCCACCGGCCGGCGCCGGCTCAAGCGCCCCGGCAAGCTGCCGCTGGCGCCGCGCACGCCGCTGAACGTGTCCATCACCAACGCCCGGGCCTTCGCGATGCGCTCGGTGCCGCTGGAGCAACTGAAGCAGATCGCCAGGACCGGCGGCTTCAGCCTGAACGACGTCGTGATGGCCGTCTGCGCGGGGGCACTCAAGCGCTACCTCGCCGACTACGAGGCGCTGCCCAAGAAGCCATTGGTGGCGGCGGTGCCGGTGTCGCTTCGCGAGCAAGGCAATGCCGACATGAACAACCAGGTGTCGTTCATGACCGTGAGCCTGGCGACCGACCGTGACGACCCGCTCGAGCGTTTGAAGGGCATCCGCGAGTCGGCGGACGCCGGCAAGCAAGTCAGCGGCCGCATCAAGGGCGCGCTTCCGATGGACTTCCCGTCGTTCGGCGTGCCGTGGCTCATGACGGGGCTGGTCTCGCTCCATGGCCGCTCGGGCTTGGCGAACCGCCTACCTCAGCCGGGGAACCTGGTGATTTCGAACGTGCCTGGTCCGCAGATGCCGCTGTACCTGGCGGGTGCGGCCATTCGCAGCTATGCGCCGGTCTCGATCCCCGCGCACGGCATGGCGCTCAATGTCACGGTCCAGAGTTACAACGGCAGCATGGAGTTCGGCCTGATCGCCTGTCGACGCGCCGTGCCCGACGTGGCCGACCTCGCCGACTACATGATGCGTGAAATCGAGGTGCTGGCGCACGCGACCGCCCATGCGGCGGCGCAGGCCGCCGAGGCCGCCTCAACGCCCGCCGCCGAGAGTTCGGCTCCGAACCGTCGCCGCGCCAAGGTCGCACTGAAGCTGTTGCCAAAGCAGGCACCTGACGCGGGCGAGCCGCCCAGGCGCGTGAGCGCACGCGGCCGGCGCCAGGCGGCTGCCGCATGACGTCGACGGACACGACCATCGGCCCACCCGGTGTCGCGCGACTGGCCGCCGAGTGGCGTGCACCCCTTGAAGCCTGGTTGGGCCTGATGGCCTGGCCCTGGCTGCGGCGGTCGCCGCGTGGCGACGGTCATGCAGTGCTGGTGCTCCCGGGCCTGGGCGGCAGCGACCTTTCCACGCTGCTGCTTCGGCGTTTTCTGAAGGCACAAGGCTGGCAGGCGCACGGTTGGGAGCTGGGCCGCAACCTGGGCCCGCGCCAGGGCCTGTTCCAGTCATTGGCGCAGCGTCTGACCGACCTGCACACCGTCAGTCAGCGTCGGGTCAGCCTGGTCGGCTGGAGCCTGGGCGGCGTCTTCGCACGCGAACTGGCCAAGCAGCATCCGGCTGCGGTTCGTCAGGTCGTCACGCTGGGCAGCCCCTTGCCGCAACACCATCGGGCGACGAACGTTCGTCGCCTCTACGAATGTCTGGCCGGCGATCGGGCTTATCCGCCGGAGCTGATGGCGCGGCTGAGCGAGCCCTTGCCGGCGCAGCTGCCCTTCACCTCCATCTACAGCCGCAGCGACGGCATCGTGCACTGGCGTGCCAGCCTGCTGCCCAAGTCCGAGCGGACCGAGAACATTCGTGTGTCCGCCAGCCACAGCGGGATGGGGTTCAGCCCGCTGGCCCTGCGCGTTCTGGCGGACCGCCTGGCCCAACCTGAGGATGACTGGCAGCCTTACCGCAGCTGATGCCGAACATGTCCGAAGTTCAAACCCATTTCAGAACCTGCAACATCTGCGAGGCCATGTGCGGCCTCGAGATCAGCCATCGGGGAGGCACCATCGCGTCGATCAAGCCCGACCGGCAGGACCCGTTCAGTCGCGGCCACATCTGTCCCAAGGCCGTCGCGCTGCAGGATTTCCACGCCGATCCGGATCGCATCCGCACGCCGCTGCGCAAGACGAGCAGCGGCTGGCGCGAGATCAGCTGGGACGAGGCCTATGCCGAGATCGGTCAGCGGGTGCGCGCCATCCAGCAGGCGCACGGGGCGGACAGCGTGGGCGTCTACCTGGGAAATCCGAACGCGCACAACCTGGGCAGCGCCGTCTTCCTGCCGCAGTTCCAGAAGGCACTGGGCAGCAGGAACCGCTACAGCTCGGCCTCGGCCGATCAACTGCCGCACCACGTCGCCGCGAACTACATGTTCGGCGCGAGCATGGCGATCTCGGTGCCCGACATCGACCGCACGGACTTCATGCTGATCATCGGTGGCAATCCCGTCGTCTCCAACGGCAGCATGATGAGCGGCGCGGGCATGCCCGGACGCATCAAGGCCATCCAGAAGCGCGGCGGCCAGGTCGTGGTGGTTGACCCGCGCCGCACCGAAACGGCCAAGATCGCCAGTGAGCACCTCGCCATCCGTCCGGAGGCCGATGCGTTGCTGCTCTTCGCGCTGATCCGCACCGTGATTGAGGAAGGTCTGGTGGACCTCGGTCATCTGGACGGGATGATCGACGGCTACGAGCAGATCGTGGCCGCCAGCGCGGACTTCAGGCCGGAGCAAGTCTGCGACGCCGTCGACATTCCCGCAGACCGCATCCGCCGCCTGGCGCGCGAATTCGCCGCGGCGCCGTCGGCCGTGTGCTACAGCCGCATGGGTGCCTCGACACAGTCCTTCGGCGGGCTGTGCCAATGGCTCACCGTCGTGCTGAACGTCGTCACCGGCAATTTCGACCGCGAAGGCGGCGCGATGTTTCCGCAACCCGCCTTCGATCTGCTCGCTCGAGTCCAGCGCAACGACCCGGCCGCGCGTCTACCGGCGCGGTCGCGCGTGCGTCAGTTGCCGTACTTCAGCGGCGAGTTTCCTGTCGCCACCCTGGCCGATGAGATCCTGACCGAAGGTGAGGGGCAGATCCGGGCCATGTTCACGATCGCCGGCAACCCGGTGCTGTCTGCGCCGAACGGGGACCGTCTCGACACGGCCTTCGCGCAACTGGACTTCATGGTGTCGGTGGACATCTACCTGAACGAGACCACCCGCCACGCCGACATCATCCTGCCCGCCACGACCGGTCTCGAGATCGCCCAGTTCGACGTGTTCTTCAACAGCTTCGCGGTGCGCAACACGGCAAAGTACTCGCCGCCGCTGTTCGAGGCACAGGGGGACCAGCGCCCTGACTGGCAGATCCTCAGAGGCCTGATCACCTGCCTGACCGGCAAGGCCGACGACGGCAGCACGCCCGAGACGCTGCTCGACGCCGCGCTGCGCTCCGGCCCGTACAAGGACCAGGGGCTGTGCCTGCAGACGCTGCGGGAGCACCCGCACGGCCTCGATCTCGGTCCGCTCAGACGGTGTGCGCACGAACGCGTCAGAACCCTCAACGGACACATCCAGCTTGCACCCGGCATCTTCCTGGGCGACCTGCCGCGCCTGAGCGCCACGCTCGCGGCCGATGCCGGCGAACGCGCGCACTACCCCTTCAGGCTGATCGGCCGGCGCCTGGTGTGGAACCACAACACCTGGACGCACAATTCGCGGCGCTTGCTCAAGGGCGCAGGCCCCATCACCGTGCAGATGCACTCGCGGGACGCGAGCGATCTCGGTGTCAGCACCGGGCAACTGGTGACCGTGCGCTCCCGAACCGGGCAGGTGGACATCGAGCTCGAGATCGATGACGACATGTCCCCCGGCGTGGTCAGCATCCCGCAGGGCTGGGGGCACCATCGTCCCGACATCGGCATGCGCACGGCCGCCGGTCACCCGGGTGTGAGCATCAACAGCCTGACCGACGGCGGGCGCATCGACCCGCTCACCGGCAACGCCGCCTTCAACGGCACGCCGGTGGCCATCAGCGTCGCGCGTCAGGCGGCCTGACCACCCGCGTTCTCGATCTCCCACTTCGCACGTCTGCCTGCCCATGCTCTTCATTGCTCCGCTGTTGCCGTTCGTCGGCGCGTCCATGTTGTTCTTCTTCTTGCCGGACCTGGCCCAGATCGGCTGGATCAATGGCGTGGGGCAGTTGTTGCTGTTCGCGCTGGTGGTCTGCATCCCCGCCTGGAGGACCGGTCGCCTGTCCTACGTGGACATCGGCTGGCCGCTGGGCCTGGCGCTCATCGGCCTGGTGACCCTGAGCTTCGCGCAGGGCATGGGCTGGCGCCGCGCGGTCGTCGGCCTGGCCTATCTGTTCATGGGCCTGCGCATGGGCATCGGCGCGCTGAAGATGTGGCGTGCAGGGCACCTCAAGAAGGAGTTCCCGCGCTACCAATACCAACGCCTGCGCTGGGAACGCAAGGGCATCACCAATACCCGGTTGATGATCCAGGTGGAGGCGCTGGTGCAGGGCTTCGCCAACATCTCCTTCCTGGCGTTCCCGGCCTTCGTCATCGCCACCAATCGAAGCGAGCAAGTCCATCCGCTCGAAGTCGCCGGGCTGCTGCTGTGGGTGGCCGCGTTCGCGATGGAAAGCGTGGCCGACGCACAGAAGCTGGCGTTCCTGCGCGAGATGAAGCGACAGAACCAGACGCGCAGGGTCTGCAATGTGGGCTTGTGGCGCTACAGCCGCCACCCCAACTACTTCGCCGAATGGATGGTCTGGAACGCGCTTGTTCTGGCGGCCATTCCGGCCTGGCTGGACCATCACGGCCGCAGCCCGCTGGCGGCCTGGGTGCTGCTGGGCATTGGCATCCTGTACGTGTCGCGCGTCATGTTCACGACGCTGGTGCACTACACCGGCGCCAAGCCCGCCGAGCACTATTCGGTGCAAAAGCGCCCGGACTACCTGGCCTATCAGCGGGCCACCAACATGTTCTTTCCTGGCCCCGCGCGGGCTACTCCGTCCACGCCGCCTGCGACCCTTGAGCCATGAGCGACTTCCACGAAGAAGAGGTCCTGACCGTCCACCACTGGACCGACCGGCTGTTCTCCTTGCCGAAGCCCATCACGCTCGCATGGCCCGTGCCGGCGTGTCCGGGGTGATGCCGGTCGACGCCGAGCCGCGAGTCTTGCGAGCGCTCGGGCTCTCGCTGCCGAACAATTCGAACACCACGCCGCGGAGCCAGCGATTGGCCGGTGAACGGTGGTACTTGGCGTGCCAGAAGACGTTGATGGCCACGTCGGGGAGCTTGGCCGGATGTGGAACCTCCACGAGGCCGAAGGGTTCGACGAGTCGATCGGCGAGTCGCTTCGGCACGGTGGCGATCAGGTCGGAGCCGCGCAGGATGTGCCCCACGCTGACGTAGTGGGGCACCGTCAAACGCACGATGCGCTCCACGCCGCTGCGCAGCAGCAGTTCGTCGACCTTGCCGTGGCCGGTGCCGGCCGAGATCACGACCAGATGCTCGGCAGTCGAGAACTCCGCCAACGACATTTTTTGCTTGTCGAGGCGATGGCCTTGCCGCATCAGACAGACGTAGCTCTGGCTGAACAAGCGACGCTGGAAGAACCCGGCCTTGAGTTGCGGCAGCAGGCCGATCGCCAGGTCGACCTTGCCGGACTCGAGTTCGTCGCGCAGGTTGATGGCGGCATTGCGCATCGTGCTCAGGGTCACGCCAGGCGCCTCACGTCGCAGTCGCTCGATCAGGGCCGGCAGGAAGTAGATCTCGCCGATGTCCGTCATGCCGATCGTGAAAGCGCGCTTCGCGGTGGACGGCTCGAACGTGGTCCGCTGGTTGACGCCGCTGTGGATCATCGCGAGTGCATAGCTCACCGATTCCGCGAGCTGATCGGCGAACGGTGTCGGCTCCATGCCCTTCGGGGTTCGCAGGAACAAGTCGTCGCCGAAGATCTTGCGCAGCTTCGCCAGGGAATTGCTCACCGCGGGCTGCGAGATGCCCAGGTTGTCGGCCACCTTCGAGACTCGCCGCTCGATGAGCAGCTGGTTGAAGACGACCAGCAGGTTCAGGTCGAGCTGGTGAAGTTCCATGGTGTCTCCGTGCGCCTTCTTCATCACTGTCAGTGATACGGTTTATATCCTGAATCCCATTGGCTGATCTGGATTCGGTCGCGATCATTGCGCCATGGAAGTGCTGATCCAACCGCTGCAGAGAGTCATCGACGTCGAGCCGGGCGCGAACCTGCTCGACGCGCTGCGCAACGCGCAGGTGCCGATGTCGTACAGCTGCATGGCGGGTCGATGCGGCACCTGCCGATGCCGCGTGGTCGAGGGTGACGTGCTCGACTCGGGCGGCGCGCAGCAGAACCCGCTGGACAGCCGCGACTCCTATGTGCTGGCCTGCCAGACCTTCCTGACCGAGCCGTGCACGATAGAAATCCCCGAGCCCGACGAGATCGTCGTGCATCCGGCGCGCATCATCAAGGCGACGGTGCAGGCGGTCGAGACGCTGACTCACGACATCAAGCGGGTGGTGTTGAAGCCGGCCAAGCCCCTCGAGTTCTCGCCCGGCCAGTACGCGCAACTGCAGTTCACGCCGGAGCACATCCGGCCCTACTCGATGGCCGGCCTGACGGACGACGCGAGCCTGGAGTTCCACGTTCGCGTGGTGCCCGGCGGGCGTGTCTCGGGCTACATCGCCAACGAACTGAAGGTCGGCGACGCGGTGCGCGTCAGCGGGCCGCTGGGCAGTGCGTACTTGCGCACCAAGCACGACGGCCCGGTCCTGTGCGTTGCGGGCGGCACCGGCCTGGCACCGATTCTGTCGATCCTGCGCGGCGCCATCGCGCAAGGCATGGCCAACCCGGTCCACTTCTACTTCGGCGTGCGCTCGCCGCGCGATGTCTACGGGCTGGACTGGCTGGCGGAGATCGAACGCAGGCACCCGGCGTTCAAGCTCCACGTCGTCGTCACCTCCGGTGGCGACCCTCGCGAGCAGCGCTGCGGCCTGGTGACCGAGATGATCGAACAGGACCTGGGCAGTCTCGAGGGCTGGCGCGCCTACCTGTGCGGATCGCCGCCCATGGTCGAAGCGGCCACCGTTCTCGCTCGCCAGAAAGGCATCGATCCCGCGCGGATCTATGCCGACGCCTTCTACACCCAACCGAACTGATGGAGCGCGCCATGCACGCCGCAAAGCTTCCCCCCAGCGCACTGCGCGAGCGCGCTACTGCTCGTTCCGATTACTACGATCGCATCGGCGCCCAGAACATGACGCCGCTGTGGGAAGTGCTGCATGCGCTGGTGCCGACCCAGCCGCAGTCGCACGCACAGGCGGCCATCTGGCGCTACACCGAGCTGCGCGAGCAGGTGCTCGAAGCGGGCCGCCTGATCAGTGCCGAGGAAGCCGAACGCCGCGTGCTGATCCTCGAGAACCCGGGCCTGCGCGGCCAGTCGTGCATCACGCAGACGCTGTACGCGGGCCTTCAGTTGATCCTGCCCGGCGAGGTGGCGCCTGCCCACCGACACACCCAGTCGGCGCTGCGATTGGTGCTGGACGGTGAGGGTGCCTACACGGCAGTCGACGGGGAGCGCACGACCATGCACCGAGGCGACTTCATCATCACGCCGGCGTGGACCTGGCACGACCACGGCAACCCCGGGGACCAGCCGGTCGTGTGGCTGGACGGACTGGACATCCCGATCGTGCGCTTCCTCGACGCCGGCTTCTCGGAGAAGAGTGAGCAGTCGTCACAGCAGACGCTGCGCCCCGAGGGCGACGCGCTCGCGCGCTACGGGGCGAACATGGTGCCCGTCGACTACGCGCCGAAGCTGGCCGACCCCACACGCGTGTTCGTCTACCCCTTCGAGCGCACCCGCGCCTCGTTGCAGTCGATCGCGCACGGCGCGCCCGATCCTCACCACGGCTTCAAGCTGCGCTACGTGAACCCTGCGACCGGCGCTTCGCCGATGCCGACGATAGGCGCATTCGCCCAGTGGCTGCCGGCCGGCTTCGAGACCAAGCCGCTGCGCTCGACCGACGGCACGGTGGTCGTGTGCCTCGAAGGCGGCGGCGAGGTGAAGGTCGGCGAAACGACCTGGCGCTTCCAGGAGAACGACGTCTTCGTCGTGCCCTCGTGGCACGCGATCCAGCTGCGCGCGGACCGTGACGCCGTGATGTTCAGCTTTTCCGACCGCCCCGTGCAGCAGGCACTCGGCCTGTGGCGCGAACAGCGCCTCTGATCACTCTTCACAGTCCAAGGAGACCCACTATGAAGCTCGCCATCGAAGCCCCGCCGCTGCACACGCTCACCGTTGCCGGACGCGACGAGAAGTTCCCGGTCAATCGCGTCTTCTGCGTCGGCCGCAACTACGCTGCGCACGCTCGTGAAATGGGCAAGGACCCGGACCGCGAGCCGCCGTTCTTCTTCATGAAGCCGGCCAACGCCGTCGTGGATGCCACCCTCCCGACGAGCGTGCCGTACCCGCCGAAGACCAAGAACTACCACCACGAGATCGAACTGGTGGTGGCGATTGGCAAGGGCGGTCGCGACATCGGCATCGCGTCGGCGCTCGCGCATGTCTACGGCTACGCGGTCGGGCTCGACATGACGCGCCGCGACCTGCAGCTCGAAGCGCGCGACAAGGGCCGCCCGTGGGAGTTCGGCAAGTCCTTCGCGCTGTCGGCGCCGGTCGGGCCGCTGCACCGCGCCGAGGACATCGGCCACCCGTCGGCGGCCGCGATCACGCTGACCGTCAACGGCCAGCCGCGCCAGTCGTCCGACATCGCCAAGCTGATCTGGTCGGTGTCCGAGTGCATCGCCTACCTGTCCGAGTACGAGACGCTGGAACCCGGCGACATCATCATGACCGGCACCCCCGAGGGCGTGAACGCGGTCGTGGCGGGCGATGTGATGCACGGCGCGATCACCGGGCTGGGCGTGATCGAGGTCAAAGTCGACGCTTGATCGACGCACCATCCGACTCAAGAAGACAAAGGAGACAGCCATGAGTGAGACATCGACGGTCTTCCCGCGTGAAGCGCACTGGGAGAGCGAGGGGACTTCTCGCATCCCGTTCCTGACCTACACCAGCGACGAGCTGTACAAGCGCGAGCTCGAGCGCTTCTTCTACAAGAACCACTGGTGCTACGTCGGGCTCGAAGCCGAGGTGCCCAACCCCGGCGACTTCAAGCGCACTGCTGTAGGAGAGCGCTCGGTCATCATGACCCGCGACACCGAAGGCGGCATCAGCGTCGTCGAGAACGTCTGTGCGCACCGCGGCATGCGCTTCTGCCGCGAGCGCCATGGCAATCGCAAGGAGTTCGTCTGCCCTTACCACCAGTGGAGCTACACGCTCAAGGGTGACCTGCAAGGCGTGCCGTTCCGTCGCGGCGTGAAGCAGGACGGCCAGGTGCACGGCGGCATGCCGGCCGACTTCAAGACCAGCGATCACGGCCTGACCAAGCTGAAGGTCGCGACGCGTGGCGGCGTCGTCTTCGCTTCGTTCGACCCCGACGTCGAGTCCCTTGAAGACTTCCTCGGCCCGACCATCCTCGGCTACTTCGATCGCCTGTTCAACGGCCGCAAGCTGAAGATCCTCGGCTACAACCGCCAGCGCATTCCGGGCAACTGGAAGCTGATGCAGGAGAACATCAAAGACCCGTACCACCCGGGCCTGCTGCACACCTGGTTCGTGACCTTCGGCCTCTGGCGCGCCGACAACAAGTCGCAGCTGCGCATGGACGAGAAGCACCGCCACGCGGCCATGATCTCGACGCGCGGCACGGCCGGCAAGTCGGACCAGGTGACCCAAGTGTCGAGCTTCAAGGAGAGCATGCAGCTCAACGACCCGAGCTTCCTCGACATCGTGCCCGAGCCCTGGTGGGGTGGCCCGACCGCGGTGATGACGACGATCTTCCCGAGCGTGATCCTGCAGCAGCAGGTCAACAGCGTCTCGACACGCCACATCCAGCCCAACGGCCACGGCAGCTTTGACTTCGTCTGGACGCACTTCGGCTTCGAGGACGACACCGAAGAGATGACCCAGCGCCGGCTGCGCCAGGCCAACCTGTTCGGACCGGCCGGCTTCGTCTCGGCCGACGACGGCGAAGTCATCGAGTTCTCGCAGCAGGCCTTCGAGTCCAAGCCCTTCCACCGCACGCTGGCCGAACTCGGCGGGCGCGAGGTCGAAGACACCGAGCACATGGTCACCGAGACGCTGATCCGCGGCATGTACCGCTACTGGCGCGATGTGATGGAGGCCGAGTGATGAGCATCAACCTGAACTTCGAGGACTGGCTCGCCCTATCCCAGCTCTACGCCGACTACGCCAGCGCGGTGGACTCCGGCAACTGGGATCTCTGGCCCGAGTTCTTCACCGAGCAGTGCGTCTACCGGCTCCAGCCGCGCGAGAACTTTGAGCGCGGCTTCCCACTCGCGACGCTGTCGTTCACGAGCAAGGGCATGCTGAAAGACAGGATCTACGGCATCAAGGAGACGCTGTTCCACGACCCCTACTACCAGCGGCACATCGTCGGGTCGCCGGTCGTGCGCAGCACCGAGGGCGGCAGCTTCAAGTGCGAGGCGAACTACGCCGTGTTCCGCACCAAGCTGTCGGAGACGTCGACCGTGTTCAACGTCGGCCGCTACCTCGACACGGTCGTGCGCACACCCGAGGGGCTCAAGTTCGCGTCGCGCGAGTGCATCTACGACAGCGAAATGATCCCGAACTCGATCATCTACCCGATCTGAGGCCACTCATGAGCAACACCAACTGGGTCGATGCGCTGTCGGCCGACGAGCTGCCCACCGACGACGTCATGGGCGTCGTCATCGCCGGCCGCGACATCGCGCTCTACACCGTCGGCGACGCGGTCTACGCGACCGACAACGTCTGCACCCACGGCCAGGCGCGGCTGTGCGACGGCTTCCTCGACGGCCACGAGATCGAGTGTCCGCTGCACCAGGGCAAATTCGACGTGCGCAACGGCCGGCCGACCTGCGCGCCCGTCACCGAAGCGCTGCGCAGCTACCCGGTGAAGGTCGACGGGCAGCGCGTGTACCTGCAGATCGACTGAGCGCACGCCGCTCGCGTTCCGTCCTCGCCGCGTCGTTCGGCGCGCAGGGATGGCTTCGCCCACATCATTCTTAGGAGACAACGATGAACAGAAACACCCTTTGCGCCACGGCGCTGGCCGCCACGCTGGCGACATCGGCTCTTGCCGTTCAAGCGACGACGATCGGCTTCATGGCGCCGCTCTCGGGGCCCCAGGCGCTCGTCGGCCAGGACCAGGTCGACGGCTTCATGCTGGCCGTGGAGCAACTCGGCGGCAAGCTGGGCGGCCAGGCCACCACCATCCTCAAGGAGGACGACCAGCTCAAGCCCGAGGTGGGTCAGCAGATCGTGCGCAAGCTCCTCGACAAGGACAAGGTCGACGCCATCGTCGGCCTGTCGTTCTCGAACGTGTTGATGGGCAGCCTGCCGCGCCTGGCGGAGTCCGGCGTGGTCGCGATCGCGACGAACGCGGGGCCGTCGCCGATCGCCGGCGCGCAGTGCAAGGCGAACATTTTCTCGACCGCCTGGCAGAACGACGGCGCAGCCGAGGCGATGGGCAAGTTCGCGCAAGACCGCGGCATCAAACGGGTCTACCTGATGGCACCGAACTACCAGGCCGGCAAGGACATGCTGGCCGGCTTCAAGCGCTTCTACAAGGGCGAGGTCGCCGACGAGGTCTACACCCAGGTCAACCAGCCCGACTACTCGGCGGAGATCGCGCAGCTCCAGGCCGCGAAGCCTGACGCGGTGTTCGTCTTCTACCCGGGCGGCATGGGCATCAACTTCGTGAAGCAGATGAGCCAGGCGGGCCTGAACGGCAAGTTGCCGCTCTATTCGGTCTTCACCGTCGACGGCACGACGCTGCCTTCGCTGGGCGAGACGGCCGCCGGTGCAATCGGCGCGGCGATGTACGACGCCTCGCTCGACACGCCGGAGAACCGCAAGTTCGTCGCTGCGTTCGAAGCCAAGTACAAGCGCACGCCCAGCCTCTACGCGGCCGCCGCGTACGACGCGGCGAACGTGCTGGACCTTGGCTTGCGCAAGGCCGGGGGCGACCCGAAGAAGCTGGCGGCAGGCGTGAAGGCGGCCGGTGGCGAATTCAAGTCGGTGCGCGGCCCGTTCCAGTTCGGCAAGAACAACATGCCGGTGCAGAACTACTACGCCTTCGAGACCGTGCGCGCCGGCGGCAAGGTCGCGACCAAGCAGATCGGCACGCCGCTGGCTGCGCATGCCGACTCGTACGCGGCGCTGTGCAAGCTGCCTTGAGGACCGGGCCATGAGCGCCGCTCTGCTGTTCGTTCAGCTGCTCAACGGCTTGCAGTACGGCGTGCTGCTGTTCCTGCTCGCCGCCGGCCTGACGCTGGTGTTCGGGATCATGAGCTTCGTGAACCTGGCTCACGGCTCGCTGTACATGGTCGGTGCCTACGCCGCAGCCCTCACCTACGGAGCGGCCGGCTCGTTCCTGCTTGCGGTGCTCGCGGCGATGGGGGCGGCGCTGGTGGTGGGTTTGCTGCTGGAGGTCGCCATCGTCTCGCGCCTGTACCGGCGCGACCACCTCGACCATGTGCTCGCCACCTTCGGCCTCGTGATGTTCTTCAACGAGCTGGTCCGCCTGGTCTGGGGACCGCAGCCGCTCTTCGTGCAGGTGCCCGAGGTGCTCGCCGGCACCGTCCAGCTGTTCGGCTTCAACTACCCGTCCTACCGCTTCGCGGTCATCGCCGTGGGCCTGCTCGTCGCGGTCGGTTCGTACTGGCTGATCCACAAGACGCGCGTCGGCATGCTGATCCGCGCGGGTGCGCAGAACCCGCAGCTCGTCGGGGCGCTGGGCGTCAACATCGGGCTGCTGAACGCCATGCTGTTCGGGGTCGGGGCGATGCTCGCCGGACTAGCCGGCGCGATGGCGGGGCCGCTGCTGTCGGTGCAGTCCGGCATGGGCGAACCGGTGCTCATCACGACCCTGGTCGTGATCGTGATCGGCGGCATCGGCTCTGTGAACGGCGCGCTGTACGCGGCGCTCATCGTGGGTGTCGTCGACACGCTTGGCCGCGTGCTGCTGCCGCTGCTGATGCGACAGGTGGCGGAGCGCTCGGTCGCCGATGCCGCCGGACCGGCGCTGGCCTCGATGCTTGTGTACCTGCTCATGGCCGGGGTGCTCGCGCTGCGTCCGCAAGGCCTGTTCCCGGCCCGGCGCGGCTGAAGGAGTCGACGATGTCTTCACGCTTGGCTTCTTCGGCGATCCTCCCCGTCTTGCTGCTGGCCGGCTTCGCTGCGGTGCCGTTCGCCGCGACCGCGTTGGATCAGCCGTTCTGGATCTCGTTCTTCGCGCGCATCCTGATCTACGCGATTGCCGCCTCGGCGCTGAACCTGGCGCTGGGCTACGGCGGACTGGTCAGTTTCGGTCACGCGCTGTTCATGGGGCTGGGGAGCTACGCGGTCGCGCTGCCGGCGTTTCATGGCATCGCCAACGGCTGGGTCCATCTGGGCCTGTGCATCGTCGCGTGCGGGCTCGTGGCCTTGGCGGTCGGCGCGATCAGCCTGCGGACGTCGGGCATGGCGTTCATCATGATCACGCTCGCGTTCGCCCAGATGGGCTATTTCGCGCTCGTCAGCCTGAAGCAGTACGGGGGCGACGACGGCTTGCCGGTCGCGGCGACGAGCAGGTTCGGCGGCTTCGACCTCGGTTCGACGCTGCCGCTCTATGCCACCGCACTGGTCGTGCTGGCGCTCGTCACCTGGTGGATGGCCAAGCTGCGCGTCGCGCCCTTCGGCATGGCACTGCGCGGCGCCCGCCAGAACGCGCGCCGCATCAACGCGATCGGCCTGGAGGCGCGACGGCTTCAGCTCGTGGCCTTCGTCATCTCCGGGGCGATCTGCGGTGTGTCAGGGATGCTGCTCGCGAACCTGAATGCGTTCGCGTCGCCGAGTTCGCTGGCCTGGACGGTGTCGGGTGAACTGATCGTGATGGTGGTGCTCGGCGGCATCGGCACCGTGGCCGGGCCCATCGTCGGCGCACTCGTGTTCCTGGGCCTCGAAGAGGTCCTGAAGGGATGGACCGAGCACTGGATGGTCATCTTCGGACCGCTGATCGTCCTGATGGCCCTGGTCGGCCGGCGGGGCATCGTCGGTTTGATCGACCTGTGGCCCAAGGCGGCGCGGCCTGCAACCCCTGTCCCCGTCTCCGAAGGAGGTGTCTGATGGCCTCGCTGCGGACCGAAGGACTGGTCAAGCGCTACGGTGCGCTGCTGGTGACGGACCATGTGTCGCTCGACATCCGGGTGGGCGAGCTGCATGCCGTGATCGGGCCGAACGGTGCCGGCAAGACGACGCTGATCAACCAGCTCAGCGGCGAGCTGCCGGCCGACGAGGGCCGGATCGTGTTCGGCGGGCAGGACATCAGTGGGCTGCCGGTGCACCAGCGCGCGCGAGCGGGACTGTTGCGCTCTTACCAGATCACGTCCATCTTCGAGGAGTTCACCGTCGTCGAGAACGCGACGCTTGCGGCCATGGCTGCGAAGCGGCACGCCTGGCGCTTCTGGACGCCGATGCGGGATGATCCGGTGGCGCGCGATGCTGCCGAGGCCGCCGTGAGCGCGGCGGGGCTCACGTCGCACAGCGACACGCTGGCCGGGGAACTGGCCTACGGACAGCGCCGCCAGCTCGAATTGGCGATGGCGTTGGCCGCCCAGCCGAAGTTCCTGCTGCTCGACGAACCCATGGCCGGCATGAGCGTGCAGGAGTCCGCGGCGGTGACCGACTTGCTGCGTGGGCTCAAAGGGCGCTACACGATCCTGCTGGTCGAACACGACATGGACGCGGTGTTCGCGCTCGCCGACCGCATCAGCGTGCTCGTGTATGGCAGCGTGATGTTCACCGGGACCCCCGACGAGATCCGCGAGCACCCCGAGGTGCGCGCGGTCTACCTCGGAGACGAGACGGTCTGACAACGAGGCAACCAGATGGACCATTCCTACCTCTCGGTGCGCGGCCTGCAGGCCGGCTATGGCCGCGCCCAGGTGCTCTTCGACATCTCCTTCGACGTTCGGCCCGGGGAGGTCGTCACGCTCCTGGGCCGCAACGGCATGGGGCGGTCGACGACGATCAAGTGCCTGTTCGGCATGCTCTCCAGCAGTGCCGGCGAGATCGAGGTCGGCGGGCTGCGCACCGTCGGACTGCCGGCACATCGGATCGCGCGCCAGGGCCTGGCGCTGGTGCCCGAAGGCCGACAGATTTTCACCGAGTTGACGGTCGAGGAGAACCTGGTCGCAACGGCGCGCGGCGCCGGGAAGGGCGCGTCAGGCCGGTCGTGGACGTTGGCACGGGTGTACGAGTTCTTTCCGCGGCTGCGCGAGCGGCGCGGCAACCTGGGCTGGCAATTGTCGGGGGGCGAGCAGCAGATGCTGGCGATCGGCCGGGCCCTGATGACGAACCCCAAGCTCCTCGTGCTCGACGAAGCGACCGAAGGCCTCGCACCCGTGATTCGCGACGAGATCTGGCGCACGCTCGCCGAACTCAAGCGCGAGGGCCTGGCGCAGATCGTGATCGACAAGAACGTCGCTCGCTTGCTGCCGCTGGCCGACCGGCACTACGTGCTCGAGAAGGGGCGGGTCGTGTGGCAAGGCGACTCGCAGAGCTTGCGTGGCAGGCCGGAAATCGTTCAACAATATCTTGGAGTATGAGTCGATGAAACTCTATGGGTTCTTCCGCAGCGGTACATCCCATCGCCTGCGCATCGCGCTGAACTTCAAGGGCTTGACCTACGAGCAGACGGCGATCGATCTGCGCAAGGAGGAGCACCTCGGCGCAGTCTACCGGGCTGTCAACCCGCAGCAGCTGGTGCCCGCCCTGGAGGTGGAGGGCGAGGTAATGGTCCAGTCGCCGGCCATCATCGAGTGGCTGGAGGAGCGGTATCCGCATCCGTCGCTGCTTCCCGCGCAACCCCGTGAACGGGCCACCGTTCGAGCGATGGCGGCCGTGATCGGCTGCGACATCCATCCCGTCAACAACCGCCGCATCCTGGAAGCGCTCCGGCATCGGTTCGACGCCAACGAGATTGCGGTCAACGACTGGTGCGCGACTTGGATAGGGGCGGGATTCGACGCCTTCGAGGCCATGGTCAACGCGCATGGGCTCAAGGGGCCGTTCGCGTACGGCGCGAACGTGACCGTGGCCGACGTCTACCTGGTGCCGCAGATCGAGAGTGCGCGCAGGTTCAAGGTCGATCTGAGCCGGTGGCCACGGCTGCAGCAGATCGACGAGGCTTGCAGCCAACTGGACGCGTTCCAGCGCGCCGCGCCGGCAGCCCAACCCGACGCCGGCTGATGGAGAACAGGGTCGAGGAACGGACTCCCCGGCTTGCCATCGCCACTTCGCGGCAGCGCGGAGTCGACAACGAATCGATCCTACGATCCCGACAAGCCACACGGTGCCTGCGCCGCGTGTGCTTGCGGCGTCAATCCGAGCCGTTCGCCGCCGCCCCGGCAGGGACGCACAATCGCGTGAACGACTGAAGTCCGGCACGCCGTGCGCCGGGCACGGAGTGGAGCGCGAGATGAAGGACGACGGCAGTGAATCGGCCACGGTGGCCGAGACCGAAGCCCGCTTGTATGCGGCCCCGGCCCTCGAGAAGGGCCTCGACATCCTCGAGGCGCTGTGCCGCAGCGAGCGGCCCCTCACGCAGAAGGAGATTGCGCAGATTCTCGGACGCAGCGTGGGCGAGATCTATCGGATGATCGCCTGCCTGGTCGGGCGCAACTACGTGACGCTGGCCGACGAGAGCAGCTACGCGATCACCACGAAGCTGTTCGAGCTCGCGCATGTCAATCCGCCAACGCACCGCCTTCTCTTCGAGGCCACGCCGATCATGCAGAGGCTGGCCGGCGAACTCGACCAGTCCTGTCATCTCACGATCTACGGTCAGGGCAAGCAGGTCGTGCTGTGCAAGGTCGACACGCCCAGCGGCATGGGCTTCGCAGTTCGGGCTGGCGCGGAGCTCGATGTCCTGATCTCGGCGTCCGGCCGCGTGTTGTTGGCCTTCCAGGACGACGAGACGCGCAAGCTGCGCATCGAGGAATCGCTTCAGAGGCGGCCGGAGCAGGCCAATCCGCAGATCGGGACGCTTCTCGACTCGATCCGCGCTGCGGGCTACGAGTCCATTCCCAGCGTGCAGGTGAGGGGGCTGTTTGCCGTCAGCTTCCCGATCCTGGACACGCAGGGTCGTGCCATCGCCGCACTCACCGTCCCGTACGCCGAACGCATCGACCAGGTGCAACGCAAGTCGATCCCCGAGGTGACCGACGCGCTGCGTCGGGCCGCTCGCACCCTGTCAGCGCGGATCGGTGGTACGGTGTCATTGAACGGATTGGATGGCGGCCAGAAGGAGAGCATCCTGAAGACGCCGCCGGCCAGCGAGCGCCGATCCTGAGCGGCGCACGTCAGGGTTCGCAGCCACGGTGCTTCGCGGAGGGGGCGCGCAGCGAATCTGCTTGCCGGTTGAGATGGCGCCAGGCGAGGCCTCGGGGACTTCGAGCTACTGAGCGCCTGAAGGCGCCTGCGCGATCACTAGCCCTGCGAAGCCCAGGTGATGCATGCACTCGCGCAGGATCAGCAGCGCCGCTGCGACCTCTGGGTCCAGGGGCAAGTTGGCGAGCGCACCCGGGTGGCCGAGCGATGCCGATGCAAGGCGTTGGAAGCGCGCCTCGACTTCCACGAGCGTCGCCCCCGTGCCGTCAGGCAGCAGTCCGGGCAGCAGTCGCCGGATCTCGTCGGAGATGACCAGCACAGTCCCGGCATCGACTCGTTGTGCGCGTGCGGCCATCAGCGCGTCCTCGACGGCATCGATCGCCGACTCCAGTTCGCCCGGCGTGGGCGGATCGTGTCGGAAGAATGTCTCGGCCACGCTTCGGTAGCCGATCTCCACGACGAGCCCCGCCTTTGGTTCCGTCGTGAGCGTAGTTTTCCGCGCATCCATCTGCAGCCTGGTCGCGGGCGTGCTCATCACGGCGTCCCGTCGCGGTCCTCGCCAAGACGTTCGATGAGTCGCCGTGCGAGCCGCCCATCGATGCCATGGCCCAGGCCGGCGAAACGGTCAAGCGTGACGTTGGCCCCCAGCGCCTGGAGCCGTTCGGCCGCCTCGACAGCGAGCGCCACGGGCATGACGCGGTCCTGTTCACCGTGCATCAGATGCAGCCGGGCGTGCGCGGGCGCAACGCGCGGCGTCTGCGCAAAGCGACCGGCGATCGCCACGACGCGATCGGCCGGGGGCTGCGCCAATTGGGTCGATTCGAGCGCCATGATCGCGCCCTGCGAGAAGCCGATCAGCGTGGTGGCCGCCGCGTCGACGCCGGCCTCGCGCTGCCAGTGGGTGATGGTTTCCGTGAATCGAGACATGGTCGCGGCCACGCGTGCAGGCCGGTTGGCCTCGGTGACACCCTGCACCGAGAACCATTGCCAGCCGCCGAGCTCGGAGGCGTCGGGCGAGCCCACGCTGACGATCCATGCGTGGTTCAGCGTCCCGGCGAGCGCTTCGCCCAACGGGCGCAGGTTCTCGGCATCGGACCCCACCCCATGAAAGAGAAGCACCAGTTCGGCCGGACCGGGCCGGGGCGAACTGGGGCGCTGAATGATCACTGCGTCTTGCATCGGACACCTCAGGGTTGTGCGGCATTGTTCATGCCGAATGCGTAGGCGTCCATCGACAGGACACCGTGCGTGGTGCCACCTTCCATCACCTGCACAGGCAACGCAGAAGGCGCGGCACCCGCCGCGACGAGCAAGGGCCAGAAGTGCTCGGGCGTCGGGTGTGCTCGCTTGGCGTGCGGCGCGTCGTCCAGCGTGCGCAGGAGGCGCGCGGTGTCGCCCTGCTCGACGGCTTCTCGCACCCAGGCTTCGAACTCGGCGACGTAGGCCTCGGTGGGCCCGTGGTGGCCGCGGAACTCATAGAGGTTGTGCGTGAGGCTGCCAGAGCCGACGATGAGCACGCCCTCGTCGGCGATCGGCGCGAGTGCCTGGCCGAATGCAAGCGCCGCGGCCGCGTCAAGGCGTGCCGGCAGCGAGACCTGGAACGTCGGCACCGACGCGTCCGGCAGCAGGTGGCGCATCGGGACCCACGCGCCATGGTCGAGTCCGCGACCTTCGTCCACGTCGGCCCGCCAGCCGGCAAGGCGCATGAGCTCGACCGCTCGCTGGGCGAGGGCGGGGTGTCCCGATACCGGATAGCCGATCCGGTACAAGGCCGGATCGAAGCCGCCGAAATCATGGATGGTCGCGGGCCGCGCGGCCGCACTCGCGCGCGGGTTCGGTGTCATCCAGTGGGGCGACACGATGAGCACCGCGGTGGGCCGCGGCAGCGCCTTGCCCAGCGCCGTCAGGCGGGGCCCGGCGAGGCCGGGCTCCAGCGCGAAGGTCGGTGCGCCGTGCGAGACGAACAGGCTGGGAAGGCGTTGCATCAAATGGCTCCGATAAGAGGGCGTGAAGGCCGGCCGCGCTTGGTGGGTGCGGCCGACGCGATCACTTGGCGCCCAGGCCCAGCTGGTTCATGAAGTCCTGGTTGTCCCAGAACAGCCATTCGTGGTCCATCGTCTTGCCGGACCAATGACCGATGGTCAGCATGCTGATGGCGAAGCGCTTGCCCGTGGGGGCGATCGACTTCCCGTCGGCCAGCGGCATGGGCTTCGTGAACGTGCCCGTCATCACGCCGCTGACCGAGGTCCAGGTGCCGGAGCCGAAGCGGATCGGGTGGGTCTTGATCGTGATGTCCGGCGCGAAGACGAACATCGCCTTCAGGTCCTCGATGTGCTTGTCGATGCCTTTGGTCTCGTGGCCGTCGGGCCAGGTGACGACGATGTCCTTGGCGTGGCTTTCGTGCAGACGGTCCCACTTCTGGTTGCTGAAGACGTCGAAGTCCAGCGTGTCGAAGACCTTCAGGTTCTTCTCGACCTTGGGCGCCTGGCGTTCGGGCTTGGGCGGCGGCGTGGTGGGGTTCTCGGCCGGCGTCTGCGCGTGGGCGATGCCGAAGGCTGCGACGACGGTCGCGAGGAGGGCGGTGCGGAAGTTCATGGTGGTGATCCTTGGTGTGGTGATGAATCAGGCCTTGCGGATCCAGGCGGGCGCGATGACGGTGCCGAGACCGGCGCCGTAACCGAGGTAGATGTTCAAACCGGCCAGGGGCTCGAGGTAACGGGCGTTCTTCAGGCCGCCGGCGTCGACCACCTGGAAGCCCATGCTCTCGGCGAGGGCGACGGCGCTTTGCTTGGCGCGCTCGCTGTCGCTGGCGACGAAGACGCTGAGCTTTTGCCCGCCGCCGAAGTCGGCGCCGCCGTCGAGAACCTGGGCGAAGAGGGTGTTGAAGGCCTTGACGACTTCGGCGCCCGGGACAGCCTTGGCGATCTCCTCGGCGGCCGAGGTGCTGTGGCCGATGGTGAGGCCCATGTAGTCCGCGGTCAGCGGATTGGTGATGTCGACGACGACCTTGCCGGTGAGGTCGCCGGCGGCTTGCAGCGCTGCCGCCGCGTCGGCAAAGCCGGTGGCCAACACGACCACGTCGGCGCCAGCGGCCGAACCTGCGGCGGCCACGGGCTGGGCGCCCGGATTGGCGGCTGCGACCTGCGCTGCCTTGGCGCCGTCTTTCGACACCACGCTGACCTGATGGCCGGCACGGGTGAGTTGTTTGACGAATGCCGCGCCCATGTTGCCGGCGCCGAGAACGGTGATCTTCATGTCTTGCGACCTGTGTGGCACAGCGAAGTTGCTGCGATGAACAGAATGTATAGATGCGACATTCGGAGATAAACTGGCATTCGGTGGATTAACTATCCCGAAAATTGGGACAATGACCGCGCGATGGACAAGTTTCGTGAGATGCAGGCGTTCGCTGCTGTGGTCGACGCGGGCAGCTTCGTCAGGGCGGCCGACGCGTTGGGCCAATCGAAGGCGGCCGTGTCCCGATACGTCGGCGACCTGGAGGCCCGACTGGGCGTGCGGCTGCTCCATCGCACCACGCGCAGGCTGTCGCTGACGGAGGAGGGTCAGGTCTTCCACGCACGCTGCAAGGACCTGCTGGCCGTCGTCGACGAAGCCGAGGCAGAGGTCACGGCGCGCAGGGGCGAGGCGGTCGGGCAACTGAAGGTGAACGTGCCCGTGAGCTTCGGTCTGCTGCACCTGGCTCCCCTGTGGGCCGAGTTCATGGCACTGCACCCCAAGGTCACGCTGGACGTGACCTTGACGGACCGCGTGGTGGATCTGTTGGACGAGGGTTATGACCTCGCCGTGCGCATCGCGCGCCTGCCGAGCTCCTCGCTGGTCAGCCGCCAGCTGTCTTCGACACGGCTGATCCTGTGTGCCTCGCCGACCTACGTGAGCCGGCACGGCGCGCCGGCCGATGCATCGGAACTCGCCTCTCGTGCGGTGATTGCCTACACGCTGCTGTCAATGGGCGACCACTGGGAGTTCGAGGGCCCCGATGGGCAGGTGCGCGTGACCGTCGTTCCGCGTCTGCGTGCCAACAGCGGTGAGACCTGCGTCGCTGCGGCACTGCAGCATCAAGGCGTCGTGCTTCAGCCCTCGTTCCTCGTCGGCCCTCACCTGAAATCCGGCGCACTCGTCGAGTTGCTGCCGCAGTTCCGCTCGATCGAACTCGGCATCTATGCGGTCTACCCGACGCGCAAGCACGTGACGCCCAAGGTGCGCCTGCTGGTCGAGTTTCTGGTCGATGCCTTCCGCATGCAGCCGTGGGCGTGAGGGAGGGTGCACGCCACAAGGCTGCCATTCAAATCTGGTGTTCTGGTGCTCTGGTCGAAGTACGCGGCGCTACCCGCGAATATGCGCATCTGCGAAGGTCACCGCGAATTCAGCGCCGGGGTCTCGGTTGCCGGCGGCGATGGACCAACCGTGGCGGGTGGCAATCTCGAGGCAGATCGCCAACCCGAGGCCGGCGCCCTGGTCGCGGCGGTGCTTGCCACGCCAGAATCGCTTGAAGAGTTGGGGGAGGTCCGCCGGGTCGATGCCGGGGCCGGCATCGCGCACCACCAGCGCGCCTGGCTGGACCCCCACCCGAACCCGCGTCCCGCTGGGCGCGTGATGAATCGCGTTCTCCAGCAGGTTGCGGACGAGGACGAATGACGCGCCCTGATCCGCCGAGACCAGGGACGGCGCGGACACGTCGAGCTCGAGCGAAACGGCTCGTGCGTCCGCCAGACGGACGAGCTGTTCGATGGCGGATCGTGCGATCTGCGCCATGTCGACGTCCTCCATCGTGTAGTTCTGCCCTTCGCTGGCCTCCGCCAGCATCAGCAGTTGCTGGACCTGTCGGGCCATCTGGTCGAGGTCCTTCAGCAGCACGTGCCGGTTGGCGACGCCTTCCACCTCGAGCTGCGCCCGCATCACGGTGATCGGTGTCTTGAGCTCATGTGCCGCAGTGGCCAGGAACTCCTGTTGGAGCCGGAACCCCTTTTCCAGTCGGTCGAGGACGACATTGAACTCTTCGACCAGAGGTGCGACCTCGGTCGGCACCCCCTGTGCGCTCAGGCGATGCGACAGGTTGTGCGGCTCGATGACGGCGGCCGCCTCGCCAACGCGTCGAAGCTGGTGGAACGTGCGCCGCATGATCAGGAAGACGACACACGAAAAGACGGCCAGGGCGATCGCGAGCGTCGCCAGGGCGCTGCGTTGCGCGACGGGGCCCGCGATCTCGAAGACCGCCTGGTTGAAGCGTTCGCTGCGTGCGGTTTGCAGGAAGGTGGGCTCCTCCGTCGTCCCCACCGACAAGGTCAACACATGCAGGATGGTGTCGCCCCTGGGCAGGGTGAACAGGCTTCGTGCTGGGTCGAAACGCTCGCCCTGCGGGGTCAACGGTGCATCCCCGCCATCGGAGCTCAGGATCACTCGGCCTTGCACGTCCAGGACACGATAGAACACTTCGCTTCGGAGGCCATCGAAGATCCGCTTGAGGGGTATTGGCAGCTCCACCGACGCGGGTTTGCCGGCAGCGTCGAACCGCAGGCCGCGCCGCACATGTGCGGCCGTCTCTTCGAGACCGTTGCGACCGAGAAACGACGAGTTCACATAGGTCACTGCGGCCGCACCGCCCACGACCAGGAGCGCCAAGCCGGACAGCGCCAGCGTCGCCGCCAAGAGCAGCCCCGCCGAAAGACTCCTACCGGGACGGCGCATGCGCCAGCGCATAGCCGAGCCCCCGCATGTTGACCAGCTCGAGGTCCGATCCGATCTCGTGCAGCTTCTTGCGAAGCCGGTGCACAGCCACATCGAGGGCGCTGCGTGTGACGCCATCGCCCAGGCCCCAGCCGGCCATTTCGAGCGCCGTGCGGCGCACGGCCCGTCCTTGTGCCTTGACCAGACACAGCATGATCTGGAGTTCGGCCGATGCCAGCGCGATCCGTCTTGAATTGCAGCGCAGCAGGGACTCGCCGGGCAGCACCTGCACGCCGGAGAACTCGGGCGTCAGGTCCTGCAGCAAGGCAGGGCGGCGCAGCAGGGCGCGCACGCGCGCCACCAGCTCGTCCATCAGAAACGGCTTGACCAGATAGTCATCGGCTCCGGCTTCCAGACCTTCGACACGATCGCGCAGGGCGTCGCGCGCGGTCAGCATCAGGCAGGGAGTCTGGTTGCCCTTGGACCGGAATTCGCGCACGAGGTCGAGGCCGTCTCCGTCCCCCAGGCCGCGGTCCACGACCCAGGCCGAGTACGTGACTTCGGCGCTCGCCGAACGTGCGTGCGACAGTCGCTCGAAGGGCTCGATCTCGATCCCGGTCCCTCCGAACGCCGTGCGTATCAGCTCGGCCAGACGTTCGTGGTCCTCGACGAGGGCGACGCGGTTCATCGGACGTTCTCCCGTGGAGACCGGTCGACCGGGCTTGCCAAGGCACTCATGGTGGTCAGATGCCGTAGGCGCGCACGAACGCGTCGACCGCGCGATCGACGATGGTTTGAACTTCCTGTTGCGACAGGGTGGTGCGCACGTTGAGCAGTCCGACCTCGTTCACTTCGGCGGTGAGCAGGCCCTGAAAGTGACATGCGACGACGCGCGGGTCCGCGTCGCGGAGCCGACCGGACGCGATGGTCGCGGCGAAGTAGCGTTCCAGGTATTGCAGGCCCTTCAAGGGCCCCTGCTCGTAGAACAGCCTGCCGACCGCCGGATCGACGGCCGCGGCGATCACCATGCGCCGAACCGCCATCCGCTGCGGCGTGTGAAAGTTCGTCAGGATGCGATGGCCGAATTCCTTGAGTGATTCCGCGACGTCCCTCGACGGATCCAGCGCGGCCATCGCCTGCATGGCGGCGACGGGCAGCTCCTCGCCGACCTGGGCGCCGCCGCTGCGTTGCAGCAGCGGCATCAAGGGCTCGCCATGCATGCTGGCCGAGCGACGTACGAGTTCCAGGAACAAGGCCTCCTTGGATTCGAAGTAGCGATACAGCGTGGCCTTCGAACTGCCGACGCGTTCGGCGATCGCCGACATCGAGGCACTCTCGAAGCTGAGTTCCTGGAAGATCGCCTGCGCAGCATCCAGAAAGGCCTCGCGGCGTGCATCGGTCTTGACTCGTCCCATGGGGAGCGAGAATAGCAGAATCGAAACCCATGAGTTTCGTTATTTTCGGCAACTCCAACGCTGCGAGCAGCCTCGCGTTTGTAGGTACTCAGGGAAAAGCTACCGGGTCTGCTCATCGTCTCGCAACGCGTGGCCATCGCCGTGGGTGTCGACGATGCGCAGGACCGAGCCGATCTCGAGCAGTGCGGCACGCAGGCGATCCAGCGCGAGGTCCAGCGCGTCGGGCGAGGGGGCATCCGACATGCCCCACGCCGCGGCGTGAAGCGCACTGCGGTGCACGAAGCGGCCCGCCTGACGGAACAGGCACCACATGATCTGCAGCTCGGCCGACGACAGCTTCACCGATCCGTCCTGGCACACGAGGCGGGCCTGCGCCGGGTACAAACGGACGTCGCCGAACTCGATGTGCATCGCGTGGTGATCTTTCGGCCATCGCATCAGCGTACGCAGGCGGGCGATCAGCTCATCCATCTGAAACGGCTTGGTCATGTAGTCGTCGGCACCCGCACTCAAGCCGTCGACACGGTCGCGCAGCGCATCGCGCGAGGTGAGCACCAGACAGGGTGTCCGGTTGTCGATGCTGCGCAACTGCCTCACTAACTCGAGACCATCCCCGTCGGGAAGACCACGGTCGATGATGAAGGCGCTGTACTCGGCCACCCGGAGGGCCGACCAGGCGGCGTCCATGGTGGAGAACACGTCGGCGCCGATGCCGATGGCCGCGAACGAACGGCACATCAACTCGGCCAGGCGTGCATGGTCCTCCACCACGGCAACCCGGTACATGGCAAGCGATGTCGTGGGCGATGAAGACGGCGCGCCGCAACTGTCGGCGCGTCGCACCGCGGGACGGCAACTCACGGGCCGCCTCGATTTCCGGTGGCCCGCATGTGGCGTCAGAAGCGGTACAGGTAGCCGGCGCTGACCGCCGTCTGCCCGGTCCGCTCCACCAGCGGGCTGTCTTTGATGCCCTTCCCGAAGCGCGTCGTGCCCAGGTCAAGGAACAGGCTGTGGTGCTTCGACGGGCTGTAGTCGGCGCGCACGCCCACTTCGATGTTGGCGGTGGAGGCACCTTCGTAGAAGGGGCGATCTGCGCGGACTTCGTCGGCCGCGACGCCGTAGTAGTAGTTCACGTACTTTCGGTCGACCATCTCGACGGCGACGCGCGGCGTGAAGCCAAACGCCCCTGCCGGAAAGCGGCGGTCGACTTGCAGCTTCGCGCGCATACCCTTGCTGTTGCTCTGCGCGTCGCCGAGCAACTCGCCCGTGAACGTGGCGATGTCCGTGCGCCAGATCGCCGCGCCCCCCAACCACAGACTGGCCTTGCGGTCCTGCATCCCGGTGAGGTACGGGGAGTCGTCGGCGTCGTAGCCGTCGCCGGCGTAGCGGGCTCGCAGTCGCAGCGAGATCGAATCGGCCGACATCAACTTGAGGTCGATCCGGGAGCCGGTCACGTTGACCCAAGTCCCGTCGTACGAGACGAGGGGCAGGCCCGTCGTCTTGCGCTCGACGCCGCGATAGGGTTGCTGCACCACTGCTGCGGCAACGCCCAGCCCCCACGTGGAGGCTGGCTCGGGTGGCGTTGACACGCCTTGCGCGGAGGAGTGCTCTGCCCAGCAGGCCACGACCACGAAGGCCGCAGAGGCCAGCAGCGGTCCGAGCGTGAGCCGGAGACGGAATCGATTGAAGGTCATGGTGTGTTCGTCCTTGGGTTTGAGTTCATGGTGTTTGTCTCCGTGGGGTCGGGTGATGTCGTTGCGATGTGACGCGGCTGCTGATCCGGCGCTGCGGGCACCGAGGTGTCGGCTTCGTCCGAGATCCGCATGGAGGGGCGACGGAGACCCGACGCGTGCCGGGTCGGCAGTCCAGTGGCCACGTCGCCGCGATGTGCGTTCGTCGCGAAGCGAGGCCTTCGTTCTTGCCTTGACGTGGCAGAACCTGCTAGCCGCCCGATGGCTCGGACACGGGTGTGTCCTGGACCTCGGGACGGTCCTGCTTCTTCTCGGAAGGGGTGGGGTCCTGACCTTGGCGTCGGCGCTGCAGGTAGGCGTCGCGGACGAAGGTGTACTTGTCCAGCGACGCTTCATCGATCAGGCGGCTCGCGTCGAGGTAGGTTGCCCGCTTGTCCACCATCTTCATGACCGTCATGGTGTTGCGTACAGGCACGTTGCTGACGTAGCCCAGCGGATTCCCGAAGCTGTCCACGGGCAGCGCTGCGGCGTCGCGCATGTTCGAGGGGCCGAACAGCGGGAGCACCAGGTAGGCACCCGTGTCGATGCCCCAGGTGCCGAGCGTGCGTCCGAACTCCTCGCCGTGTCGCGGCATGCCCCATTCGCTGGCGAAATCGACGAATCCCAGCATGCCGACGGTGGAGTTGGTTCCGAACCGGCCGAGGTCTGACGCACCTTCCCTGAACCGGCCCTGCAGCATCAGATTGACGGCCGACCAGGGCTCGGAGAGGTTCGAGAAGAAGTTCGAGATGCCGGTTCGGGCCGGTGCCGGAACCACGGCCTTGTACGCCGTGGCCGTTGGCTTCAGCACCACCTTGTCCAACCCCTCATTGAAAGCAAAGACCTTGCGATTGACGGGCTCGAGCGGATCCGGCTTTTGTACCGTTGCACAGCCCGCGAGGATGCAAGATCCCACCAAGGCTGCCAGTAGAGTCTTCCGATGGGGCCTCCGCACTGCGCGGGCAGTGGGAACGAGCCCCTCGTCAAGGTGAGTCGTCGGTGCGATGCTGTTCATTGAACTGTCCTGATGTGAGAGCTAGCGCCTCGGTTCGTCAGCGCCGATGGGGATACTCAGGCCAGTCGTCTTACCAAATGCTTTCTGGGGAACACCCCCGTTCAGGTCGAAGGTAACTGGCTGTCCGCGACCGTGCGCGGCGGCAACGAACACCGCGCTCAGCGCCGGGTTGCAAAGGCCAGAGTCGACCAACGTGCCACGTGGAGATCTCTCGACGGATCGCCGACCTCAGGCCACGCGCGTTGCACCGATGCCTCGTTCAAGCACACATGCAGGTCGAGCGGCGTGGATTCGATGTCCGGACAACTCGGAACGCGGCCGTGGGGCGTGTTGAGTCGGGCTCGGCCTCAGGTGGGTCCCCGTGTCTGATCCGCCCATGCTCGCGCCTTCGCGACAACGAAGTCGATCAGCGTGCGTGTCGCAAGTGTTTGATAGCGGTCCGGCATTCGCAGCAGGAACATGCGCGTACCGAAGACGCTCAAGCGCCAGTCGCCGAGGGACGTGACGACGTGCCCTTCGGACACGTCCTGCTGGACCACGTAGTCGGGAACCAATCCGACACCGAGGCCCGCGAGAATCGCCTCGCGCAGGAACTGAAAGTTCTCCGACGCGAGTGTGGGATGCAGGGTCAATTCGCGGCGCTCGTCGGCTTGGTAGGCCGAGACGCGCAGTTCCCGCCCGGCGACCGCCGAAGTGATCAGCGGAACCCGGCCGAGATCGTCCAGGAAGCGGGGCATCGCATGGCTGCGTGCAAACTCGAGCGACGCACAGGTGACGTAGCGAACCGGCGCCAGTTCTGTGGCGACCATCTGCTGCGGCGGTTCGGACATCACCCGCACGGCGATGTCCACCTCCTCTCGCAGCAAGTTGTCGACGCGGTTCTCGAACAGCAGGTCGAGCGCGATGTCGGGGTACTGGCGCTTGAACTCGATCAGCCAGCCCGACATCACCAGATGGCCGAACCCAGTGGGCAGGCTCAGGCGAACCGAGCCGTGCAAGCCCTTGCCCAGCATGGCGACCGATTCGCGCGCCGCCAAGACCTCGTGCCGGATCACGCGTCCGTGCTGGTACAGCCGCTGGCCGACTTCCGTGAGCTCGACGCGCCGCGTCGTACGGCGCATCAGTTGCAGTCCGACTGACTTCTCCAATTGCGCGAGGTGGTAGCTGACGTTGGCCCGGCTCATCTTCATGTTGCGGGCTGCCAGACTGAGGTTGCCGGCTTCCACGATGTTGACGAAGAGGGCGAGTGACTGTGCGTCCATGGTGCTTATCGTCGATATTCCTTGACAGACTGTTCATGCCTATTGTGATTGTCAAGCCAGTTCGATATCTCAACAATCGCTACATCGTTTGCCTGGCGCAGGAGACACGGTGTCGCTCGATCAAGAAACCTTTCACCTCCTCAGGAACAGCGTGCAGCGCTTCGTGCGGGACCGTCTGCTCCCGGCCGAGGACCACGTGGAGGAGCACGATGAAGTGCCGGCGGACATCGTCGCCGACATGAAGGAACTGGGCCTGTTCGGCATTTCGATTCCCGAGGAATACGGCGGCATCGGGCTGTCGATGGCGCAGGAGTGCGAAGTTGCCTACGAGCTCGGCCGGACCGCGCTGGCCTTTCGCTCCGTCGTCGGTACCAACATCGGCATCGGCTCGCAGGGCATCCTGATGGACGGCACGCCCGAACAGAAGGCCGACTACCTGCCGCGCATCGCCAGCGGCGAATTGATCGTCTCGTTCGCCCTGACCGAGCCCGATGCGGGCTCGGACGCCGCTTCGCTCAGGACCCGGGCGGTCGTCGATGGCAGCGACTACCTGATCACCGGCGTCAAGCGCTTCATCAGCAATGCGCCGCGCGCCGGCGCCTTCACGCTGATGGCGCGCACGGGTGGGCCGGGGGCCGGCGGCATCTCGGCCTTCATCGTGCCGGCGGGCGTGCCCGGCCTGAACCTGGGCAAACCCGACAAGAAGATGGGCCAGCGCGGCACCAGGACCTGCGACGTCAACCTCGATGGCGTGCGTGTGCCTTCCGTCAACATCATCGGCGGCGAGCCGGGCAAGGGTTTCAAGACGGCGATGAAAGTGCTGGACCGCGGCCGCCTTCATGTCTCGGCGCTGGCCTGCGGCATGGCCCGGCGCATCCTCCAGGAAAGCCTGGCCTATGCGCAGCAGCGCAAGCAGTTCGGCAACCGCATCGGCGACTTCCAGCTGGTGCAGGCCATGCTCGCGGACAGCCAGGCCGAACTGCTCGCCGGCTGGTCAATGGTGCAGGCGGTGGCGCGCCGCTACGACGCCAAGCCGCGCGACACCCGTGATCCGGAGATCAGCATGCAGGCCTCGTGCGCCAAGATGTTCACCACCGAAATGGTTGGCCGCGTGGCGGATCGGGGCGTGCAGATCCACGGCGGCGCCGGCTACATCAACGAGTACAAGGTCGAGCGCTTCTACCGCGACGTACGCCTGCTGCGCCTTTACGAAGGCACCACGCAGATCCAGCAACTCGTCATTGGCAAGCACCTGATGCGCGCAGACTGAGCCGCCACCCCGAGACCTGCGCAGCGCACCCCTCGAGGCTGCCCTCGGGCCGCGCTTCTGTCGGCGATCGCCGTCCTCAGGTACCCGGGCAGGCCGCACGCGAGCAGTGGAAACGCGCATGGCTCGCGCTACGCGGTCTTGAACACCTCGATCGACCGCATCAATTCCTTGGATTGCTGCTTCAGCGACTCGGCCGCGGCGGCAGCCTGCTCGACGAGCGCAGCGTTCTGTTGGGTCGCCTGGTCCATGTGGCCGACGGCCGTGTTGACTTGCTCGAAGCCCGACGCTTGTTCGGCGTTGGCGCTCGACATCTCGGCGACCATCGTGGACACCCGTTCGATCGACGCGACGATTCTTTGCATGGTCTCGCCGGCGTGCTGGACCTTGCGGGACCCGCTCTCGATCTGCTGCACCGATGCGCCGATGAGCGTCCGGATCTCCTTGGCAGCCGTACCGCTGCGCCCGGCCAGTGCACGCACTTCCTGGGCTACCACGGCGAAGCCGCGCCCCTGTTCGCCGGCACGGGCCGCTTCCACCGCGGCGTTCAACGCCAGGATGTTCGTCTGAAAGGCGATGCCATCGATCACGCCGATGATTTCGCTGATCCGCTTCGCCTGCGCGTTGATGCCAGTCATGGTGTGGACGACATCGTCGACGGCCGTTCCGCCTTCGCGCGCGAACGTCGAAGCGTCCGTGGCGACCTGTGTCGCCTCTCGCGCGGTCGCGGCGTTCTGCCGTATGGCCGTGGCGAGTTGCCCCATCGTCGCCGCGGTCTGCTGAAGCGCGGACGCGGTCTGTTCGGTGCGCGTCGACAGATCCAGGTTGCCTTGCGCGATCTCGCTCGAGGCCGTGTCGATCTGGTCGGCGGCGCTGCGAATGTCGGTGATGGTCTGGCTGAGCTGCAACGACACCTGATCGAGTGCGCCCAAGACTTGACCCGTCTCGTCGTGTCCTGCCTCGACTTCCTGGCGTTCCAGGTTCCCGCTGGCCACTTCACGTGCGATCCTCAATGCACGCAGCAAAGGTCGCTTGATGATGTTGACGCAGGCCCAGGTCACGAGCGCGGACATCAGGAGTGCGGCCAGCGCCATGGCGACGGTGATGCGGTTGCCGAAAGCGACTGCGTCGGCGGCGGCCGCCGCCAGCGCTCTGCCAGAGGCGACCTCCTGTTCCGTCAACGCGGCCGTTTGCTTCTTCAGGTCGGCAAACGCGCTGTCGGCGCCGGTCATGAACATCGCCGCCGCCGCAAGACCGCCGCTCTTCATGTCGAGCGCATCGGCGGCCGATCGCTCCAGCTTCTTGAGTGACGCTTCCACCGCATCGCAGCGGGATTGAACCTCGGGTCGGCCGGAGGCTGCGTCCCTCATCCGCTTGAGGTCGCCATGCATCGCGCTGAAGAGCTTCGGTATCTGCGCGTCGATGCGTGCGATCGTATCGGCCTTCATGCCCGCGCCTTCGTAGGCCAGGCTTTGCATGACGAGCCCGTAGGCCTGCGTCGCCCGCTCGCTGAAGGCGCTCGAGTCGACGACGTTCGGAAGACCCTGGCTCGCGATCAAGTCCACCGCGCTTGCCGTTCGAACATTGGTCAGATAGGCCGACCCCGACGAGACGAGCAGGCACAACGCTACGAGCACGGGCGCCGTCGCCACCTTGATGGCGATCGGCAGGTTGTTCAGTGTCTTGACCACGACGTCTCCGGTCAGGTTGTGCGGCGGCTTGACCGGTCAGCGGTAGATTCCAACCCCGACGAATCCATCAGGTTTGGTGATGCGCACGACGTAGCTGCTCTTGTCCTCGATCTTCTTCGTGGTCGGGTGCGCCCACTGGTAGTCGACCCAGCCGGATCCCTTCTTGGCAGCCGCGATCATCTCCTTGTTGAATTCCTTGCCGGTGGAGTCCTTCACCTCGTTGAAGTTCTTGCCCACGAGCTTCTCGTTGGCGCCGTGATAGATCATCACCGCGTCCATGTTCTGCGCGAACACATACATGTCCTTCGGATGCCACTTGGCATCGGCGAAGTCCTTGAACGCCTGCTCGCTGCCGACCTTGTTCACGTGTGCGGCGGCGGCCTCGGCGAGCGCCTTGGCTTCTTCCTTGGTGCCGCGCGCAGGGTCTGCGGCCCAGGCGGTGGTGGCGGCGAAGCAGGCGCAGATCAGAAGCAGGCGGCGTTGGAGCAGGAGACTCATTTCGGGATCCTTTGGTCAGGTGTGGCCTATCCCCGGGAGGGGTCGCTAGACCATATCGACCGTGCTGGTACGGCCTTGAGGGGTCTCGACCCAGCCCGGGCGTGAATTCCCCACACGTCGGGTGCCCGCGTCGTGGCGCGACCACGATTGTGCGAGTCGCTTGTCATGACTCCATCGTCTCAAGGGGTGATGCCTCCAGACGTTTCGGGGCGCTTTGCAGCGTATGCAGGCAGCGCCGGGGCGCTCTTCTTGAAGGTCGAGCGCAGGCGAGTCTCGAATCGATGCAGGAGGGTGAAGACGACGGGCACGACAAGCAGACTCAGCGCCGTCGACGTGATCAGGCCACCAATGACGGTGACGGCCATCGGCTGACGAAAGCTCGCATCGGCGCCCAGGCCGAGTGCAATGGGCAGCATGCCTGCAATCATCGCCACGCTCGTCATGACGATGGGCCGTGCGCGCTTGTGGCATGCGTCGATCACCGCATCGGTGACCGAGAGCGACCGATCCCGCATCCCAACGATGGCGTACTCGACGAGAAGGATCGAGTTCTTGGTGACGATGCCCACCAGCATGACCAGTCCGGTCATGGAAGGAACGTCCAACTCGCTTCCGGCCACGAGCAGGGCGACAAGCGCACCGCCTGCCGCCAAGGGAATGGCGGAGAGGATCGTCACGGGTTGCAGGAAGTCCTTGAAGAGAACCACCAAGACGCAAAGGATCAAGAGCAGCGCGCTGACCAGTGCCATGCCGAAGCCGGACATGAGCTCGCTCATCCGCTCGATCTCGCCGCTCGACTGGAACTTCACGCTGGATGGCATCGTCTTGACCGACGGGAGCGCCTTTGCCGCGGTGGACGCCGTGCCGATCGGTACGCCGCCGAGGTCTGCGCTCACGGTCACATAGCGGCGGCGGTCGTAGCGGTCGATCTGCGAGGGACCGCTCTCGACGCCGAGCGATGCGATGCTGGACAAGGGCACGGCCCCGTCGCGCGCGTTGACCCGAAGGTTCTGGATCGCCTCGAAGTCGCGTCGTACCTCGTCCGCCATCTGCACGCGAATCGGCACCTGGCGGTTGTCCAGATTGAGCTTCGCCAGCTGCGAGTCGAAGTCCCGCCCGTCGCGATGCGGATCGTGGTTCCGATGTCGGTCGTGGTCACGCCGCGCTCGGACATGCGCTGCGAATCAGGGCGAATCGTGAGCAAAGCAGACGACGCGACCACGGCCTCATTGCACTTCATTCCGGAGAAGTCCGATGGCGACTGGAACCACGTGATCGCACCGCGCACGCCTGCAGCAAAGTTGTATGAACAAGTTCCTGACGGCGCTCTCAAGTGTCGGCGCGTCCTGGCATCGGCGCCCGCTGATGACAATGTGCGCGTCGCGATGCCACGGTGGGAAGCGACCGAGAGACGGTGCTCAAGGCGGCACCATTTCGAAGACCTGGCGATCTTCCGGGTCGTGCTGCCGCCAAACGGCAAGCTTCGCCTGATCACGTCGTCCACCCACGCACAGTAAATTGAAGCTCTCGCGGACTCTGCCAGTCAGGGCCGCTCGTCGTCCATGCCGAACCGTTGCCCTCCGGCTCCCGGTTCGGCTGGGCGACATCCTCGAAGATCACAGGGACGTACTTGGAGCCCGTTCCCGTGTTCCGGTGGATGTCTTCCGTGATCTCTGCCGCGACGTCGGAACGGCCGTCACTCGACAGCGAGCACGAAGATGCGTGCCGTGCTCTTTGGAGTGGGCCAGATCTTCGACGTAAGACCTGCGCTGAAGGCGACCTTCTGCCCCGCGCCGGTGTCGTAGGTGATCACACCGCCGGCGATGGCAGCGCCTATGTTCTGCTCCCACAGCTTCTGGCCGGTTTCGCTGTTCAGGACGTAGAAGTTGCCGCCCATGTCGCCGAAGAACACGACATTGCCCGCCGTCGGTGTGACCCCTGCCATGATCGGATTGGGCGCACGGAATTTCCAGCGCTGCTTGCCGGAGACCGCGTCCACGGAGGTCAGCCAACCGGCCCATTTCGCCTGGGGATCGGGCTGTCCGAAGCCATCTTTGGACGACCCGGTCCATGGCTGCCCGGCCGCAACGGACTTGATCTTGTCGTCGTCGTCGAAGCGAACTGTCGAGCACCAGTCCACCTGGCCGGTGATAACGGCATCGTGCGCCGGATCGAAGGCCGGACCGTTCCACTCGGCGCCGCCCTGAGTGCCAGGGCAGAACCGTACACCCTTGGCGGACATCGGGACCGAGGTGTTGGTTTGGGTGGTCATCGGCAAGCGATACAGGCGCTTGCCGGACTTGCGGTCGTAGGCGTAGATAAAGCCGTCCTTTGGCGTGAGCGCCATGACCTCCGTGCCGTTCTTGCTCGTGAAAAGCGCCGGCGGCGACGAGACGTCGTAGTCGTGGAAATCATGAGGAACGATCGAGAAGTGCCGCCTGTACGCACCGGTCTTGGCATCGAGTACCACGATCGCACCCGCGAAGAGGTTGGTGCCCTGGCGCAGGTGCTTTGCGAAGTCGGGAGCGGGATTGCCGCCGGGAACGTACAGCAGGCCGGTCTTCGGATCCAGAGAGTACGACGTCCAGGCGCCACCGCCTGCAATCTCGATGCCTGGGGCGTTGTGCCACGTGTCGGCCGGCGGCGCGCCGGCACCCTGCGGGCCGCGCTCCGGATCGCCGGCCTTCTTGGGCACCAAGTAGAACTCCCACACGATCTTCCCGGTTTCGGCATCGAGCGCATACATCCGTCCCTTCACGCCGCGGTTGTCGCCGCCGGCATTGCCGACGAAGACCATGCCCTTCCACACAATCGGAGAAGCCGGGACGGTTTCGCCCTTGGTCTGGTCGGCGATCTGAGTATCCCAAAGACGCACCCCGGTCTTCTGGTCGTAAGCATAGACATGTCCGTTCGCGGCTCCGCGGAACACTCGGCCATCCTCGACGGCAACGCCGCGCTGGGCACCGAGGTAGCTGTCCGGGAAGTCCTCGTGGACGCGCCAGTTTGCCTTGCACGTGTTCGGGTCGATCGAGAACGTGTCGTGCTCGGTCGTTGCGAACAGGGCACCGCCCACCTGGACCAGTCCGGACTGGAAGGCTGTCGTCTCGCCTGTGTCGAAGTGACAGACAACCTTGAGCTTGGCCGCGTTGATCGTGCTGATTCCAGAGAGAGGTGCAAAGCGCTCGGACGTGAGCGTCCGGTTGTAGCTCGGCCAGTCCGCCGTGGATTGGGCTTGGATCGCGGGGGTGGTAAGCGTCGCCGCGGCGACCGCTCCGATTGCCAGCATGCACTTGGGCATTCATTTCTCCTTGTTCCTGACCATTTGTTGGGAACCCGCTTGGCATCGAACGCCGGAGCAGGTCGCGGCACACCGAGACCACCGCAGGCACCACGTCGACGAACTTCGCATTCGCCGCCATCCACGGTTTCGATTCGCGCAGATCGGGTCAAGGCCCGAGCCAGAACCGTGCCTGTGGGGCTTTCGACAGGGAATCAACGTGTTGTGCGTCCGCCCACTGTCGCAACCAGGCTGAATGCGACAGTCGGTGTCGCATGACGCTGTCGCACGTCAGTCGCGATGCGACATCGGTGACTCGCTCCAGGAGTGGATGGATCACCACGGCGTTCATCATGCTTGTCTCGCGGCCTGTTCGTGTCGATCGCACCCGAGCCGGTAAGGGTTCCGTAACTGTGCTCGCGCGAAGATGTCGCCTCCCTTCCAGGCACCCGCGGTCTGCCCCGAGAAGGGCCCCACCTTCGACTCCTCAACAAGAATGAGACTTCCATGAGCGTCAATCGATTCTTGTCCCTCACGCTAACGGCCACTATGGTGACGTTGTTCCTCTCCACCGCCAGTTCGGGCGCGAGAGCCGACGAAACCGAGACTGTTGGAAAACAGGGCTATGGGTGGGGGCTGGGTCTGGCCGTCGCTACGCAGCGGAGCCCCTACAAGGGCATCAATCAGAAGTCATACGTCTTCCCGCTGATCACTTTCGAGAACCAGTATGTGCGCGTTCTCGGCAACGCTTTCGACGTCAAACTCCCCTCGCTTGGGGCTGTCGACTTTGCAGTCAGGACCAGGATCGGGCTCGGTGAGGGCTACAAGGCCTCCGATTCGAGCGAGCTGGACGGGACGAGCGATCGAAAGGGAAACATCGATCTGGGCTTGGCGGCGACATGGTCGCCTTCGTATGCCAAACTGAAAGGGGAATGACTTGCCGACGTCTCGGGTCACAGCAAGGGTCAGCTGCTGAAGCTGGGCGTGGAGCGGTCGTTTGTCTGGAACAGTCGATTCGAGCTGACCCCTGGGCTGGGCCTTACTTGGCAGGACAAGAAGTACGTGGGCTACTACTACGGCGTCACGGCGACCGAGGCGACGGCCGCCAGGCCCGAGTATCTCGGCAAGGCCACGGTGAACTCGGAGGCCTCTCTGCGTTTCGGCTACGTGATCGATCCGCACCAACGGGTCTTCATGGAACTGGGCGCAACGCGCCGAGGATCCGGCGTCACGGACAGCCCGATCGTGGACAAGGCGACCACTCCCGGCGTCCGCGTCGGGTATCTGTATCGCTTCTGAAGTGACTGCTGCGGAGCCCTCGTGAACCGAGTCGCACTTGTGGAAGACCATGAACGTCTGGCGGCGCTGATCCGCAAGGCGTTCGAGGGGACCGGGATCAAACTCGAGACCTTCGATCGCATAGCGCATGCGAGGGCTGCGCTCGAGCAACTCTCTTACTCTGCGCTCATTGTCGACCGCGGCCTGCCCGACGGCGATGGCCTTGAGCTGGTGCGCCAACTGCGCGCGCAGGGAAGTTCTATGCCATGCCTCATGCTCACGGCGCGGGACGCGCTCAACGATCGCATCGAGGGCCTCGAAGTCGGAGCGGACGACTACCTGGCGAAGCCATTTTCGATGGGCACGGGCGTGTCCTTCTGAGTTCGGACCTCGGAACCTCGGCACTCGCTCCCGAGGGTGCGGTGTTCGACCCTGCTCGCGCCGACTTTTCGCTGCCCAGGGGCGAGACGACGCTTCACGTGCTGACCATGCCTGTGGGTCCCGCTCAGCATGACAACCACCTGCAGATCGTCCGCAGCGATCGGTTCGACGGGGCGATCCTCACGATCGCCGGATCCGTGGCACGCAAGAGCGCCAGCGCCGCCGTGGTCATCGCCTTGGCCATCTTTGGTTCGGTCGTCTATATGGCCACGCGCCGAATGATCCATCAACTTCGTCGCGTGGGCGAAGCCGCGGCGAGGAGCCGCGGCGAGGATCGATCCCAACAACCTGACTCAACGCCTGGAGGTCGGCGGCGTGGCCGCGGAAGTCGCACCGCTGGTTCGAATGTTCAACGTCGTCCTCGATCGACTGGAGAGGGGCTTTCATGTTCAGCAGGAGTTTCTGGCGACGGCGGCACATGAGCTGAAGACGCCGATCACGCTGATGCGTGGACAGATCGAGCTCGACGGCGCCGCCGACAGGACCATGTTGCTGAAGGATCTGGACCACATGGCCCGCTATGTGCAGCAGCTCCTGCATCTGGTGGAGACCAGCGAGCCGCAGAACTACTCGATCGAGCGCGTCGACATCGAGCAGATTGCGCAGTCTGCCGTCGAACAGCTGTCTCGACCGGCGAGCTCGAGAGAGATTTCGGTGGAGGTGGCGTGTCCCGGCACTGCGATGGTCGCGGCCGATCCGGGGGCAATTCAGGTCCTGATCCGCAACCTGATCGAGAACGCCATTCATCATTCACCGACCGGATCACGAGTGGACGTTGACGTGAGTCAAGCGCGGATGTTGGTGCGCGACTATGGCCCTGGCATTCCTGAAGAAGGACATGCCCGAACTCTTCAAGCGCTTCTGGCGCGGCCGGCATCGGCGCGATGAGGGCGCCGGACTGGGACTGGCGATCTGCAAGCAGATTGCCGACAGGCACGGCTGAGCCATTTCGGCACGCAACGAGCGAGCGGGGGCAGAGTTCTGCGTCTCGTTCGGTGCCACGCCGTCCGGCATCTAGCTCTGGGACTCGTTGGTCATGAGGCCAAATTTTGGAGTGACCGAGTTCGACATATGCGACTGAGAAGTCGCACTCCTCGAGGCCGGTCTCCGGCCTCGGCCGAAATGGCCGCACTGGTCTGCTTAAAGGGGGCGCGAGACATCCGATCAATTGGTAGTCTTGTGGAGGCCAGAGTCGGTGTCGTCGGCGCCGCCCCGACGTCGGTGCCGCTCAATCGCGCAAGGCACGGCGAATTGGCGGGGATGGCGATTCGTTGATCAAAGCCTTTCACGCACGGCGGCCGGTCCCGCAGCCAGACGCGGCATGGCCGGCTGCCGGCGCATCAGGCATACCTGCGTAGCCACGGGCTGACACGGTACCGCTCACCGCGATAGGTGGCGTCCAGCGCCTCGACCACCGCGATGACTTCACGTGCGTCCCAGCCTGCCAGCCATTCAAACGGGCCGGACGGGTAGTTGACGCCGAGTTTCATCGCGATGTCAGCAGCTTTGGGCGTGCAGACACCTTGCTGCACGGCATCCGCGGCCTCGTTCACGAGCATCGCGACGGTGCGAGCCACCACGAGCCCGGGCGTGTCTTCAACAAGGCGTGGGGTGAAGCCAAGTGCTGCAAGCCAGGCCGCTGACTGGATCTTCCAAGACGGGCCGGAGTCGCGATTGATCGCGTATGCGAGTGTGCTCAGGCTTGCGACGGTGGCCCCGTTGAGGGGTCGATCGAACACTGCCACGTCGTTCGTGTTGAAGCCCCGTGCCAGTTCGAATGCGGGGCGCCCGTCGGTCAGGACCAGGCGCGCGGCATCGACCTCGATGCCGGTCCATGTGCTTTCAAGATTTCGCTCGGAAGTCAGTCCGAAACCAGTCAGCACAGGTGCGACAAGCTGGTCCAACGCTTCCGCGGCGGGACTGCTGCCGTGTATGACGACCCGCTTGGGCGCCTGCAATTTGTGCGTTTCTGCGTTCTGCTGCTCGACGCTGGCTGCCGCGGGATACGCGTAGAAGCCTTGGCCAGTTTTTCGACCGAGCAGGCCGCCGTCGACAAGTTCGCGTTGCACGAGGCTGGGGACGAACCGCTTGTCGTAGAAGTTCGCTTCGTAGACCGACTGGGTCACGCTGAAGTTCGTGTCATGGCCGATCAGGTCCATCAACTCGCACGGCCCCATCTTGAATCCTGCGCCGCGCAAGCACGCGTCGAGGATCGCCGGAGTCGATGCCCGTTCCTGAAGCAGAGCCAAGGTCTCCGCGTAGTAGGGACGCGCGATGCGGTTGACGATGAAGCCGGGCGTGCTCTTGGCGTGCACCGGGACCTTGCGCCAGGCTCGGCTGAGCTCGAAGATGGCATCGGCGACGCCGGGCGAAGTTTGCAGCCCGCTGACAACTTCGACCAATCGCATGAGCGGCACGGGATTGAAGAAGTGCATGCCGACGAGGCGCTCGGGATGCCGCAATCCGTTCGCGATCGCGGTGACGCTGATTGACGAGGTGTTGGTCGCCAGGATGGCATCGGCGGCCAGGGCGGCCTCCAGGTCTGCGAAGAGCGCGCGCTTGGCGTCCAGCTTCTCGACGATGGCTTCGATGGCGACGCGTGCTGCGCTCGCGGCCGCCAACGATGGGATGGGCACGATGCGGGCGATGGTTTCGCGGGCGCCGGCCTCGCTCATCTTTCCCTTGGCGACCAGCATCTCCAGTGTCTTGGCCAGCTGTCCCTTGGCGGCGATGGCTGCATCGGGTCGGGTGTCGAAGAGGAGGACAGGGTGACCGGCTTGCGCGGCGACCTGGGCGATGCCGGCGCCCATGATGCCGGCGCCGATGATGAGGATGGTGTCTTGCGAGGAGATGATCATGGTTTGAAGTGATGCTGCTCGTTCGGGTCGGCATCACAGCTGTCTGGACTCGACCGTCGAGTACGCACGGAGGACCTGGGTGGCTTCTTCCCGGCCGTGCCAGGGGTCAGTGGGGTCATCGGGGCGCTTCGGACGCCTGAATGCTGGTCCAGTGCCTGCGCGAGCCGCGCCGCTATACGTTGCGCGACGAGCCCGCGAGGCTGAAGTGTTCGACGGAGGGCGGCTGTGTGCTGTGCCGAACCTCGTGACCCAGAAATCCCTGGGCGTTCGGGAACACCGTGGTCAGCCCGCGCTGTGCGGCCTGTTCGAACTCCGCGCCCGTGCCAGGCAGGACGCGGATGTCTGCGATCTCGAGAATCATGGGGGTCTCTCCGACTCAGTGAATGTGGCTTCCGCCGTTGACGTCGATCGTCGCGCCGGTGACGAAGCCGGAAAGCTCCGATGCAAGAAAGAGGCAGACACCCGCGGCTTCCCGCGTCGTGCCGGGGCGCTGCAGCGGGATGCCGGCGAGGATGCCGGTGAGCCGCTCGGCGGACAAGCCGTCGAGCATGGCCGTTTCGATCATCGCGGGACAGATCACGTTCGCTCGTATGCCCTGCGGACCGTACTCGCGAGCGATGCTGCGCGTCAGGCTGACGACGCCGCCCTTCGCTGCAGCATAGTGCGCCCCACCGACGAGCCCGCCTCCACGCTGCGCAGCGGCCGAGGCGACGTTGACGATGACGCCCCGTCGCTGTTGGACGAAGTAGGCGAGCACGCTCTTGCAGAGGTTGAACGCGCCTCTCATGTTCACGTCGACGACGAGCTGGTAATCCTGCTCGCTGATGTCCAGCAGCGGCTGCGACCTGACGATGCCCGCGCTGTTCACCAGGCAGTCCAGGGACCCAAAGCGGTCCACGGCCGCTGCGACCAGCCGGTCGCAATCGGCCGCGCTCGTGATGTCGCATCGGATCCCGAAGACCTCGGCATCGGGCCTCGTGCTCTTTCGGATCGATGCCTCGATGGCCGCCGCGGAGTCCTTGTCGATGGAGATGTCCACGACGACGACCTTGGCGCCGTGTTCCGCGAACAGCTCCGCGGTGGCATAGCCGATGCCGCGCGGTGAGCCGGCGCCTGCGACGATGCAGACCTTGTCCTTGAGAAGCATGGAAGTTCCTTGTGTCATTGAGGTGGGGGCGGTGCGGCCTGGTCGGAGGGCGCTTCCGCTGCAGGCATCTCGTTCGCAATCCAGGCCAGCACGGACGAGTGCCGGGGGCTCCATCCGAGTTCACGTCGTGCGCGGAGGGCGCGCACGCGGCTGTTGCTGCCGAGGGAGAAGTAGGCCTTGGATTCGCCCCATCGGCGCGCAGCCTCCTCGGGAGGCAGCGATTCGACGGCCGGCTGGCCAAGTCGCTTAGCGATCGCAGCACCGATCTGTCCGAACGAAGCCTCGCCGTTCTCCGCGAAGTAGAACGAGCCGGCGGGTGCTTTCATCAGCGCGAGCAGGTAGAGGTCGGCCACATCGTCGATGTGCACGTTGGACCAGATGTTGAGTCCGGCTCCGACGATCTGCACAGATCCCTGCTCGCATGCATTGCTGACCAGAAACGGAATCTGCACGCTGTCAGGGTTCAGGCCCTTGCCGATCCCGTAGATGTTGCTGGGGCAGATGACGACCGACCGCACGCCCGAATTCGCGGCCTCGAGGACCAACAGGTCAATGTCTCGTCGGGCCTGCTTCGACGGATTGACGACAAGCGGGGTGTCTTCGTCGAATACGATGTCGCTGCTGCGATTGCCGCGCGCATCGTCGCCGATGACGCTGGAGCCGCTGGTGTGCAGGAATGGCTTCGAGGCGTCCTTCAACCCCGCGATGAGAGCGCAGACAGAGCTGGCGTGGTCTGCGCTCGCCGTGTTGATCACGCCATCGGAACGGCCGGCCTCGGCCGTCAGCAGTTCGCTGTCGTCCAGTGTCCCGAGGACCGGCTCGATGCCGAGCCCGGCGAGACGCTTGGCGCTGTCTTGGTTCCTGACCAGGCCGCGCACCCGGTACCCCGCTTCCATGAGCTTGGCGGCAACAGACCCGCCGATGTACCCGGTCGCACCGGTCAAGAAGATGGTGGCCATGGAAGTCCTACTTGATGAAGCCCGTCGACAACCAAGGAATCGCGGCGACGATGATGGTGCCGACGATCAAGGCGACGATGTATTTGAGGATCGGCCTCATGCCGGCGCTCGGACTGACCCGGCTGATGGCACATGCCGCGTAGTACCCGACCCCGAAGGGTGGTGCGAACAGTCCGATGCCCATCGCGAGCACGACCACCATCGAATAGTGCACGTCGTTGACGCCCATCTGCTTGGCAATGGGGAACAGCAGCGGGCCGAAGACGACGATGGCGGGGATGCCTTCCAGAACGCTTCCGAGCACGATGAAGGCCAGGATGGAGACGGCGATGAAACCGGCGGTTCCACCAGGCAGTTGCGTCATCGCTTGTGCCAGCTGCCGCGAGAAGCCCGATTGGGTCAGCGCCCACGCCATGCCGGTGGCTGTGCCGATGATCAGCAGAATCGCCCCTGACAGCGCGGCGGTGTCGACCAGTGCCGGCCAGAGCTTGCGGTAGTCCAGCTGGCGGTAGATGAACAGGCCGGCGAGCACGGTGTAGGCGATGCCGATCGTCGACACTTCGGTGGCCGTTGCGACGCCTTCGACGACCGCGGCGCGGATGATGAAGGGCAGGGCCAGTGCCGGTAGTGCCACCATGAAGGACCGGCGAATCTCGGCCCAGCCGGCGCGTTGCAGGCCGCTGACGTCGACCTTGCGATTGCGCCACCAGACGACGAGGCAGAGCAGGACAGCCAGGACGAGTGCCGGCACCAGTCCACCTGCGAACAGCGAGGCGATCGAGATGCCCGTGACCGAGCCGATGGTGATCAGCACGATGCTGGGGGGGATGGTCTCGGTCTGCGCGCCCGTGGCGGCGAGCAGGGCGACCATCTCGCCTTCGTCCTCGCCGCGCTTGCGCATTTCAGGAAAGAGCACGGGCGCGATCGCTGCCATATCGGCCGCTTTGGAACCGGAGATTCCCGAGACCAGGTACATACCGCCGACCAGCACATAGGACAGTCCGCCGCGGACGTGGCCGAGCATCGACGCCAGGAAGCGCACCATGGCCTTGGCCATGCCGGTCAGGTCGAGAATGATGCCCAGGAACACGAACAACGGAACGGCCAGCAGCACGAGGTGCGCCATTCCTTCGTCCAGGCGCCCGATGATGACCATCGTCGGCTTGGAGGTGGCCAGCGCGATGTACCCGAACGTGGCCAGTCCGAACGCAAAGGCGATGGGTACTCCGGCCAGGACGAGAACGCCGACGACGCCGACGAAGAAGATGAGCAGGTTGATGTTGCCCAGTCCTTCGAACAGCGGTCGCATCAGGTAGAGCACGCCCACGGCGGCCGCGACCAGCCCGACGGCAGCGACCACCCGCCGCCAGTCGGCGACTTCCGCAAGCTTCAAGGCTGCGGCCACGACCATCAGCGCGATGCCGCAAGGCAATGCCGCGGCCCGCCAGACGTTGGAGATGCCCATTGAAGGCGTGAGGACGATGATCTCCTCGGAAGCGAACTCGTACGACGAGTGCCCGACCAGCAGCAGGAACGCACCCGCAGCGGCCACGCCCACGAGGTCAAGAAGTGCACGGGTGCCTGGCGATGCGAGGTCGACCAGGGCCGTCATCCGCATGTGTGCGGACCTGCGGAATGCGATCACCGCCCCGAACATGGCGAGCCATAGGAACAGCATCGCGGCGAGCTCGTCGGACCAGGTGAGCGGCTTGTGAAAGGCGTAGCGACTCACCACGCCCGAAAGCAGGACGAGGATCTCCACCAGCACCAGCAGCGCAGCGGGCACCTCGGTGACGATGGCAAGCAGCCGGTCCGCGCGGCTGACGACGCGTTGCCATGCGTTCGACGGCGGGGGCGAGCCGGGCGCGATGCGCGGGCTGTCGGAAAGTGCGGACGGATCCACTGAGAGTTCTCCAGGTTCCCGATTGCTCGGAGCCCATCGCTCGGCGCGACGGAGGGGGACGACCGACGGAGTCTCCAACGGTGGGCGTTCAGCCGTGCGCAGTGGAGGGGTGTCGCCCGCCCGCGGGCCCTTGTGAGGGCCGCGGGCGCGTCGTTGCGAACTCGACATCGACGTGGGTCAGGCCAGCTTGCCGCTGTACTTCTCGAGCAGCGCCCAGGCCTCGGGGCCGAACTTCTTCTGCCATTCGGCGTAGTAGCCGGCCTTTTGCAGCGTGTCGCGGAAGGGCTTGCCGTCCACCTTGTTGAACTGCATGCCGAAGCCCTTGAGCTTGGCCTCGAGCGAGCTGTTCAGGCCCTCGTGCGCAGCGCGTTGCTTCATCGCATGGGCGTCGAAGACCCGCGTGGCCAGCGCCCGCAAGTCTTCGGGCACCTGGGCCCAGTTCTTCTTGTTGCCGACCAGCAGGAAGTAGTCCCATGCGTGCGACGTGTACGAGCAGTACTTCTGGACTTCGTAGATCTTCGTCGAGTCGATCGTCGGCAACGCGTTCTCCTGCCCGTCGACCACCTTGGTCTGAAGCGCGGTGTAGAGCTCGCCGATCGGAACCGTGGCTGGCGAGGCATCCAGGCCCTTGAAGAGCGAGGTGAGGATGGTGCTGGCAGGCACGCGAATCTTCATGCCAACCACGTCCTTCGGTGACACCACGGGTTTGGCCGAAGTCGTGATCTGCCGGAATCCGTGGTCGAAGGCGTTGCCGACCGGGACAAGGTTGACCTTGTCGAATGCCGAGCGCATGTGCGCGCCGAGCTCGCCGTCGATGGCCTTCCAGACGGTGGCGTAGTCGGGGAACGCGAACGCGATCGTGGTGATCGACGCCACCGGCACGAGATTGCCCCAGATGGTCCCGCCCGCCGTGCAGACGAAGTCGATCGCGCCCGAGCGTACCTGCGACACGGTGTCGGTGTCGCTGCCGAGCTGGCCGTTCGGATAGACCTCGATCGTCAGACGCCCGTTCGATTCCTTCAGGATGTCGGCGCAAGCGGCCTTGAGGGCGATCGGTGTCGGATGGCTCTCGGGAAGCGAGATCGCGATCTTCAGGTTGTACTTGCCGCCGCCCTGCGCCAGGGCGATTCCGGGCGCGAGCGTGGTTGCCGCCAGGCCGCCCAGTTGCTTGAGCAGCGTGCGGCGCTGGGTGGACATGGCGCCTTGCGTGGCGAGCGAAGAAGTGATCTCGTTGGTCATGGTTGTCTCCGGGTAATGGAGTGAGTGGAGCGTGTGGGTGCAGAGGGCTGGCAAGCGTCTCAGTTCAGGTATCTGGCCGCGGGCACCGCGACCCCGTTCCTTGGCGCATCGACGCACTGGAAGCTGCTGGCCTTCGTCGCGTCGCCGCTCTGATAGGTCGGAAGCATGGGGTAAGTGCACAGCGGTCGTTCGGCCGCGACGCTGGTGCCTGCCGGCTCCGCATACTTCGTCGCGATGATGCTGTCGGGTACGCTCTTGTTCTCGACCCAGTCGACAAGCTTGAGAAGAATGTCGTGGGTCTGATCCTTCGGCACATAGGGTGAGTACGACTGACCGAAGTCGCCCACGCCAGGGCCGCCGGTGATGCTGGCGCAGTGACCCATGCCCGGTACCTGGTAGAAGCGGAAGAAGTTCTGTGTTCCTGCAAGGTCCCCGCCTTGGGCCTGCACCACGCGTTCGTAATACTCGATGGGGCTCGCGAAGGGCACGCCGGGATCTGCGGTGCCGTTGAACATCATCAGCTTGCCGCCTGCCGCCTTGAATCGAGAGAGGTCGGGATCGTTCGCATTCATGATGGGAGCGAGGCGGGCATCGACGGCATCCATGTCGTGGTCGAAGTCGAAGTTCGCGTAGTTCCAGTTCGCACCCAGTGCCCACTTGAACATGTACAGCTGCTGCGAAGGCCACGAGACGGTGTCGGCCTGGAACGCCAGTCCGAAGACTGCGCTCTCGGAGCCCACGGCCAGGCCGGAGAAGATGCGCTCTCCGGTGCGCGGATTGACCGGGCCGTTCCACGCCGACTTCAGGGCCGTCAGCTGCGGCACGGTGAGGCACGACGCGTCATCCGTGCCCGAGCACTTCGGAAGCGTTTCCGGATCGAAGCTGCATTGACGCGGGTCGGTCAGATACGTGTCGGTCGGCGCGCCACCGTCCTTGCCGACGCAGGCCGCGAGCACCTTGCCGGTCACCATGTTCAGCTTGGCCTGTGAGATCACCGCGCCAGGCGCATTGAGCGCCTGGAGGTTGCTCAGGAACATCGTGTGGAGGTGGGTGCGATTGTTCGCGGGTGCGCCGGCCACGATGCCGTTGTAGTCCTCTGGGTAGCGTTGCGCAATCGTCAGCGCCTGCTGACCACCGGTCGAGCAGCCCGAGAAGATCGAAGTGCGCGGCGCCGCCTTGTAGTACGCCGTGATCAACGTCTTTCCGGCGACCGTCATCTCGTGGTTCGCGCGGTAGCCGAAGTCGCGCCAGCGCTCCGGGTGGTCGATGACCTGATTGGGGTCCGGTGCCGTCCCGAGGTCGGTGTTGGCCGCGGCGAATCCTCTCTTCAGACCTTCCGCAATGCCGGTGATGTAGGCGATGGCTCCGCCACCGCCGCCGTTGCCCGTACCCAGGAAACGGCCGTTCCAGTTCTGGCGCGGCATCCACAGCTCGACGCCGATGTTCGAGTCCGGCGTCGGCCGCATTGTTGCGGTGACCCTGCAGAACGCGGGAAGGCCGGTGATCGCGCTGGTTTGCCCTGGAGGCGTGTAGTCCCCGGCGGGAATCGAGACGGCCGACTGAACCGTTCCGCCGGCGACCGTCGTTCCTACGAGGCTCTCGCAGGTCACTGCTTCGGCGGTGACCGCCGGTGTGTCGTCACTGCCTCCGCAGCCGGAGAGCGCTGCCGCAGACAGTGCGACCGAAGCTGCTATCAGGGAGCGGACCATGGGTTGCTCCAGGTCTCGTGGGGCATGCGATTGCCGTGTGATGTTCATTGCTTGTCTCCGTTGTTCTGTTTTCGTCTTGCAGTTCCGGGCCGGTGGCGAGCCAGGGGGAGTGGAGCCGGTGCATCCGCGCACACGATCAAAAGTGCCCCTGGCCTGCGGGCGCTTCCAATGGCGCCCGCTGTCTCGCTCAAGCAGTGGCTGAGGGCCACTGCACTTCTGTCCGGACGGTGTGCGCCGCTCAGGTGCCGAAGACGCCGGGCTGGTGAACCTCGATGACGTTGCCGTCCGGGTCTTGCAGGAACACCTGGTACCAGCCGGGGATGGCCCATGTGCCGTAGTCCGAGTAGCGGATTCCGCGCTCGTCGCATCTGCGCATGAAGCCCTTGATGTCGTCGGTGCGGAAGCAGAAGTGGCCGTGCGCCATCGGGTTGACGAACTGCTTCATCTTGAAGCCGGTGTCGAGATCGCGCTCGGCCCAGTGGAACTCGATGGCGCCGTCGCTCAGGAAGTCCACCTTGCCGGTGTAGGGACGGTTCTCGGAGCGACCGCTGATGACGGTGTGCTCTTCGTCCTTGATGGTGCCGAGATCGAAAAGCGTTTGATAGAACTTGGTCAGCCGGGGGAGGCTGTCCGTGCACAGGTTCATGTGGTGGAACTTGAAATTCATGGCGGGTCCTTGGCTAGTCGGCGGATCTGGTGGGCTGGGCACCTCTCCATGCGCCGGCAATGGCACGCGAAGACAGTGACTCAGCTGGAGCGTGGTTGGGGTGGGCTCAGATGCCCTGACCGAGCCACGAAACGAAGATTAGATAGATTCACTGGTAAAGTCAATGATGCATAGGTGAAAACACCTAGGCAAAACTTCTCGCCAATTTCGGTCGGATTTCATTAAGCTTCTCTTGCCCATGAATGATCGAGTGCATTGATGAACGCACTGCTCGCCTGTCGCGAGCACGCTCTGAGGCGATAGGAATGCTTTCCCGATGCTTGACTCTGAGAACCCGACCGTGCGCTTGGAGGTGTGCTCTGTCGCCGCTGTGAGGCGCGTGGCGGCGATGCTCGACCTGCCTGCCGACCCGGTGATCGGCGCCGGAACGTTGCCGCGTGGCTGGCACTTCTTCATGCTCGGAGCGGACACGCAGCGCTCCGAGTTGCGCGCGGACGGCTTTCCCGGCCTCGGGGTTGCGATGCCCGAGCTCGGTCTTCCGCGACTGCTGCTCGGCGGCAGAGAGGTGTCCTACCGAGGCAGCGTTCCGATCGGCGCGAGCGTGACCAGGACGAGCGCCGTCCAGCGCATCGAACGCAAGACCTCGGCCGCAGGTCCGATGGCGGTGGCGACGATCACCCACTCGCTTCGGGTTGAGCAAGCATCCGATCCGTCGGTCCTCGAGACTCAGACCTATTTGCTGTTCCCGTCGTCCTCGGCGCCGACCGCCGAGCGCCCGTCGCAGCCCCATAGCTTCTCGGACGCCGAGCGCACGAAGACGGTCGTGCCTGACGAGACCTTGCTCTTCCAGTATTCGGCGCTCGGATTCAACTCCCACAGGATCCACATCGATCGGTCCTACGCGCGCCAGGTCGAGGGCTACCCGGACCTCGTGGTCAATGGCGGGCTGTCGACGCTGCTCTTGACGGAGTTCGCCCGAACGGAGATGCAATGGACGCCGTCGGCCGTTCGGATACGTCATCTGAAGCCGCTGTTCTGCCGCTACCCGATCACACTGGTCGCAAGCCAGGACGGAAGCCGTTACGTCCTCAAGGCCCTCAACGAAAAGAACGTGGTGGCCGTCGAAATGGAGATTGACCTCGCATGAGCTTCGAACCACTGAAGGGTGTCCGCATCCTGGATCTGACGAGCGTCGTCGTCGGCCCGGTCTGCACGTGGCGCCTCGCCCAATACGGTGCCGAGGTCGTCAAGGTCGAGAGCCCGGAGGGAGACCTGATGCGCGGACTGGGAGGGCTCTCTCCCACCGGCCAGCACTCCGGTGCGTACCTTCACTTCAATCGAGGCAAGCGGAACATCTGTCTCGATCTCAAGAAGCCCGATGCCAGGTCGGTAGTCGAACGCCTCGTCGCATCAGCAGACGTCATCGTCGCCAACATGCGTCCGGGAGCGCTCGAACGCCTCGGCCTGGACGGGCCATCGATCCGGGCGCGGCATCCGGGCAAGATCTACTGCCTGATCACGGGCTACGGCACAGACGGCCCGTATGCCGGCCAGCCGACGTACGACAGCGTCGTTCAGGGCGTCACGGGGATGGCAGGTCTGGCGCTGGCGCGCGACGGGACACCCAGCTATGTGCCGATGCTGATCTGCGACCACACCTCGGGCGAGATCGCCGCGGGCTCGATTCTGGCTGCGTTGTTCGAGAGGAAGGCCTCGGGACGCGGCTGCAGCATCGAGGTCCCGATGTTCGAGACCATGGCGGCCTTCGTGCTGCAGGAGCATCTGGCTCAGCAGAGCTTTGATCCGCCCGTGGGGCCACCGGGTGACCTCAGGCTTCTCAGCCCGCACAACAAGCCCGTGAAGACATCGGACGGGTGGATCTCCTTCACGGTGAACACGGACCCTCAGGTGCGTGCATTTCTCATCGCGACCGATCGTCGCGAGCTGCTCGACGATGTCCGCTTTTCGAGCGTCGCTGCACGCGCGCGCAACGTGTCGGAATGGTTTGCCGTTCGAGGTCAACCCTTGACCAACAAGACGTCTTCCGAGTGGCTCGATGCGCTGCGCGCCGCGGACATTGCGGCTCAACCGTGTCACACGCTGGAGTCGCTGCAGCGAGATCCGCATCTTCAGGCGGTGGGGCTGATTCAGCACGAGGATCACCCGACCGAGGGACGGACGGCCGCGATTCGTTCGTCGATCAGGTTCGACGAGGCCTACCCGGCGCTCAGAACGCCCTCGTGTCCACGGGGATGGGACACGGAGTCCATCCTGACGGAACTGGGGTTTGGCTCAGACGAGATTGGTGGCCTTCTCGAGAGCGGTGCGGCCTTCGCAAGGGACTGAAGCAGACGCGTAGGTGCGATCACGCTCGGGGAATTTGTGGCTCATATATGATCCATTGATTTTACTGATGAAACAGGATCGGCTTCGAGCCAGCTCGGCCGCCGGGTCCGTATTGAGGTAGGCGAATGAAGGAAGACCGGAACGAACGCAGCACGGTGGCCGACGCCGAGAGCAGATCGTATTCCGCGCCGGCTTTGGAAAAGGGGCTGGACATTCTCGAGGCCTTGTGTCGCAGCGAACAGGCGATGTCGCAGAAGGACATTGCGCAGCAGCTGGGGCGGAGTGTCGGCGAGATCTACCGCATGCTCGCGTGCCTGGTCGGCAGGAACTACGTGGCGCTCGTCGAGGACGGCTCGTACAGCATCACGACCAAGCTGTTCGAGCTCTCACACATCAATCCGCCGACGCATCGTCTGCTCTTCGAGGCGATGCCCGTCATGCAGCGCCTGGCAGGCGAGCTCGATCAATCGTGCCACCTCACGGTCTACGGTCAAGGCAAGCAGGTCGTCCTCTGCAAGGTGGACACGCCGAGCGGAATGGGATTCGCCGTGCGCGCCGGTGCAGAGTTGGACGTCATGATCTCGGCGTCCGGACGCGTGCTGCTGGCGTTCCAGGACGACGAGACCCGCAAGCTCTGGATCGAAGAGTCGGTCCAACGCCGCCCGGAGCAAGCGAATCCGCAGATCGAGAGCATGCTCGATTCGATCCGCGCTAGCGGCTACGAGTCGATCCCGAGCGTACAGGTTCGAGGTCTGTATGCAATCAGTTTTCCCATCCTCGACACGCAGGGCCGGGCCATCGCAGCGCTCACGGTCCCCTATGCAGAGCGCATCGACCAGACCCTGCGCAAATCGGTCCCCGAGGTCACCGAGACGCTGAGGGCGGCGTCGCAGACGCTCTCCGCACGAATCGGCGGAGGCGCCTCCGCGCAAAGGAGCGCACGACCATCTGCAGGGATGACGCAGAAACGTGCCGTGCGCGGAGCACCAAGCCGCGACAGGTCATGAATGGGAGCGCTCCTCGGGCGCGGCCATTGCAACATCGTCGCGCCACGCCGGGCCCTGGGTCGTCCAGAGGTGCTTGAAGTGGAGGTCATCGCAGGCGCCCGAGGAACGCGAGCAGATCACCCAGGATCGGTCCGTCCACCGGACTCGGATACAGGCGAGGCATGGAGCCCCTCGGCTCGACGATCTGGTGCGTGATCTCCTCGGAAGTCAGGCGCGTGGAGATCCCCTGGAGCGAGGGGCCGAGTCCGCCTTCACCCTGTGTGCCATGGCACACGCCGCAGTAGCGCTGGAACGCGCGACGGCCGCGAACCGGATCCGGCTCGGGAGAGGACGCGGTGCCGCTGGCGACCGGGGCCGCACCGGCAGCGGCCTCCTGCGCCTGCGCGTGGGGCCCCGGCCCGCAGACGGAAATCGCCAGAAGCGCGATCCACGGAAGGCGCGTCACGCGGATCACAGCCCGAAGACGACCAGGCTGGGGTTGCCCGTACCGCCGAAGGTCAGCCGAGAAATGTTGCCCGTCGTCGCCGCCACGAACTGCTTGCCGCCGTAGGCATAGGTGATGATCCCGCCCCCGAGCGCGCCATCGAGTTTCTTCGTCATCAGGACCTGGCCGGACTTGCTGTCGAAGGCGTGAAGGTTGCCGCCGCTGTCGCCGGCGAACGTCACGCCGCCCGCGGTCGGCGTGATCGCCGCCACCACCGGCGCTTCGGTTCGGTACTTCCACTTGACCGCACCGGTGTCGGCATCCACAGCGGTCACCCAGCCCGTGGCCTTCTCGCCAGGTGCCGGCTTGGTCGTCCCGCCGTAGCGCAGCTGGCCGCGCACATAGTCCGGCGTGCCCGTGGCCGTGATGAAGCACCAGTCGACGGCACCGACGACCAGCTGATGGTTGTCCACGTCATAGGCCGGCCCGTTCCATTCGACACCGCCGATATTGCCGGGGCAGTGCTTGGTTCCCTCCTTGGTCGGCGCAGCGGCCTGCTTGAACTGGGTGGTGACTTCAGTCTTGAACAGCAGCTTGTGGCTCGTGCGGTCGACCCCGTGCAGGTAGCCGTCCTTGCCCGCCACGGCGACGAGGTCGCGATGGCCGGCCTTCGATTGATACAGCACGGCTGCCGACGCGAGGTCGTAGTCCCAGGGATCGTTCTTGACTGCCTGATACCACCACTTCACGCCACCGGTGCGTGCATCCAGTACCACCAGAGAGTTGGTGAAGAGGTTGTCGCCCGGACGAAGGTCCGCCAGAAAGTCCTGTGCCGGGTTGCCCACGCTGACGAACAGTTCACCCTCGCGAACGTCGAGGCTCATCGCACCCCAGATGCCGCCGCCGCCGATCAGCGTCGCGTCCTTGTTCTTCCAGGTGTCGGCGCCCGTTTCACTGCCGCGCGGAATCGTGTTGAAGCGCCAGAGTTCGCGACCGGTGCGGGCGTCGACGGCGACGACACGGCCTCGCATGCCCCAATCGCTGCCCGCGACGCCCATGTAGACAACGCCCTGCCATGCCAGGGGTGCGGCCGAAGCGAACTCGCCGTAGGATGTGTCGGTGATCTGGTTGTCCCAGACGACCGAGCCCGTCTTCGCGTCCAGCGCGACCAGATGGCCGTCCGGCGTACCACGGACGATGAGCCCATCGGTGTACGCCGCACCGCGGTTGACGACGAACGGCATGTGGGCCACCGGCCTTCGCGTGGCCTTCCAGATCTGCTTGCAGTTGCCCGGGTTGATGGCGAAGGTGTCCAGAGCCGTGGTGACGATGATCGTCCCGTTGACGAGGATGGGGCCAGACTGTAGCGAGCCGCCATCGGACAGCTCCAGGCGGCAGATCTCCCTCAGCTTCGACACGTTCTGCGCATCGATCTCCTTGAGCGGGGAGAAGCGCTGGCCTGCATAGTCGTTGTTGTAGGTAGGCCAGCCGGTGTCCGCCCGCTCGGGGTCTTCGGCCAGTCCGTCGGCCGCCAGCACGCCTTGAACACCGCCGGCGATCATCACCGTTGCCACGGTCGCGGCGCGCGTCAGCTTCCTGAGTGTTCTTGCTGTCGTATGCATGCGTGCACGGATCGTTCGTGAACCCTTCATGTGGTCTGTCTCCTTTTATCTTTCAGTTCACGGGGAAATGAACGTGGTCGTCGAAGGCTGTGGGGTTGTGGGCGAAGGCAGATGCGGTGGGCAACTCGCTAGAGTTGTCCACGGCGGCTGCCGGTGCGCGCA